>OHWS01000217.1_pt1 | contig 23180 bp, 19 predicted proteins | sample 1579751 | NCBI WGS metagenome assembly OHWS01 (sample SAMEA3882517, study PRJEB24775) | human gut metagenome | biome: human-associated habitat; feature: intestine environment; material: feces | place: Netherlands | collected 2009/2010
CCTGTACAAGAACATACCATACCGGTCATTCTTGAAGGAAAAGATTTGATCGGAGTGGCACAGACCGGAACCGGCAAGACTGCCGCATACCTTTTGCCCGTTCTTAATCAATTAAGCAAAGGCGGATATCCGGAAGATGCCATCAATTGTGTGATCATGTCACCCACACGCGAATTAGCGCAACAGATAGACCAGCAAATGGAAGGTTTCTCTTATTTTCTACCGGCATCCAGCGTGGCTGTTTACGGAGGAAACGATGGTGTGCGCTTCGAGCAAGAAAAGAAAGGTTTAACTTTGGGGGCCGATGTAGTCATTGCTACTCCGGGACGTCTGATAAGTCATCTCAGCCTAGGTTACGTAGACTTGTCTAAAGTTTCTTTCTTTATTCTTGATGAAGCGGACCGTATGCTGGATATGGGATTCTCGGATGACATTATGCAAATAGTGAAATATCTGCCGAAAGAACGTCAGACCATCATGTTCTCGGCCACTATGCCGGCTAAAATACAACAATTGGCAAAAACGATCTTAAACAATCCGGTAGAAATAAAATTAGCGGTTTCAAAACCTGCGGAAAAGATTATCCAAACGGCTTATATCTGTTATGAACGCCAGAAATTGGGAATTATTCAATCCCTTTTCCAGGATCAAACACCCGAACGTGTCATTATCTTCGCTTCTTCCAAGTTGAAGGTAAAAGAGGTGGCCAAAGCCCTGAAGCAAATGAAGCTGAACGTTGGGGAAATGCACTCCGACCTTGAGCAGGCGCAGCGTGAGGAAGTAATGTACGAGTTCAAGGCGGGACGAATCAATATTCTGGTTGCCACCGATATTGTGGCGCGCGGTATCGATATAGATGACATCCGTTTGGTTATCAATTATGATGTGCCGCATGACAGTGAAGATTACGTGCACCGCATCGGACGTACGGCACGTGCCAACAATGACGGTGTAGCCCTTACTTTCGTCAATGAAAAGGAACAGACGAATTTCAAGAGCATAGAGAATTTCCTGGAAAAAGAAATCTATAAGATACCTGTGCCGGAAGAGTTGGGTGAAGCTCCCGAATACAAGCCGCGCTCCAATGACGGACGCAAACGCAGCAGCTTTAAAGGCGGCGGACGCCGGAACAACGGAACCGGCAAAGGCGGCAACAGAAATAATAACAAACGCAGGGACGGCAGCAAAAAGCCCACTCAGGCAAAGAAGCAGGAATAATAAAAAAAGCGGAATTTATTCCGCTTTTTTTATGTCCATCCGATTATCGAATCCGATGGTAATATCTGCCAGACTATATACGGAGCTTTCCGGCACGCGTAAGGTTGCCTGATATTGGTAGCCTTTATTATCAACTCCCATAAAATTCATATCGGCAAGAATCATCTGGCTCAGAATATCTTCGGGAAAGATGCCGGCAAATGCCTTCTTGGTAATGTCTTTGCCATACAACATTCGTCTGCCCTCATACACGCAAATATGTATGACATTGTCATAATAGACATTGTCCACGCTGATGCCACCCTCTGAATAGGATGAGCGGATAACTTTCATTGTCGAAGGGTTGACGTACACATATCCCCGGTAGCGTGTGCCTTTGTACATCACTACACCGTCACCATACTTCACCTGCTCTATAGTCTTTGCTGTAGGAAGTGCCTGTGCCAGTGTCACATAATCCTGTGATATATATCCTACCGAATCATCCACACTTATCTCAACCCAGCCGTCAGCGACAGAATTAACCGTGAACGCCTCTGAATTTCCAACCTGCGAAAGCACCGCAGCATCTGTTGACTTCTCTGCACGCACATTCAGTGTTTCCGTATTTACTGTGGCAACCGTCTTAATCTCCTGTTCTGCAATAGACTCTGCCTCATCTCCTGTTACAAGATACTGCTTGTTTACATATCCTGTCACCTTGCCTGATGTGACCTTGTACCATTCTCCGGCATCCTCAAGAAGCTCACAGGCATTGTGATTGGTAAGTATTCCTACCACTTCACTGTCTGTCGAAGCCTCCTGTCTGATATTTAAGTTTCCGCTGCTTATAACCGACATACCAAGATTTGTGTAACCGCAGGTCTGTGCAGCTGTCGGTGTCTGAGCTGCTTCATTTGCCTGTTCTGTCTCCTGTGCAGTATCGCCAGCCTGTGCACCCTGAGCAGATGCAGTAACAACATTGCTGTCGTTTTGCGCTACCGATACGTCAGCTCCATAATAAGTAAGAGCCGATGTAACCCCTGCTGTGAGAAGCTCTGTGGCATCTGCCACATCTGTCAGATTAAGTGCAACACCCGCATTCACTGATCTGTTTTTATTTGCCTCTGCCTTTGTTGTCCTGGCATCCACCGTGCTGCTTGAGCTCATAGATACCGCTCCTATAATAATAGCAAACGCTACAACGCCTGCTGCCTGTCCTAATTTTAACTTGTTTTTCATATAGCCTCCGATTTATGCTATCGATAATCCACGGTTACGAGTATATCATAAATTGTTAAAATGTCAATATTTCTTTGTAACATTTCTGTAATATTTGTTATTTTTTCGTTATTTTGGGCTATTTAGCAAAAAAACAGTCACACTAAAATGTGTGACTGCCTGCATAATTGATTGTAAAATTGATATCTGCGCTCATCTGGCTCTTTAACGCTTCTATTGAATCAAACTTCATCTCAGGTCTTACGAACTTATGAAGCTCTACCATGATATCCTGTCCGTAAACATCCTGCCCAAAATCTATGATATATGTCTCTGCACCGATTGGATTTTTGCCCTCTATAGTAGGCTTGCATCCTATATTGGTTACACCAAGGTACCAGTTGTCCCTGACAAGAACTCTTGACATATACACTCCCTTTGGTGGAAGCAGCTTATCGTGCGGCACTGAAAGGTTGACTGTCGGAATGCCAATAGTCCTGCCTAGTGCTCTGCCATGCACTACTCTTCCTTTTATAAAAAAGGGATATCCCAGCAGTTCATTTGCCTTTTTAATATGTCCTGCCGCAATCTCCTCGCGGATATAGGTACTGCTTATATCCCTGTCTCCATCCTTTATCTTGTCCACCACAATAAGCTCGTATCCAAGCTCTCCTGCCATCGCAGAAAGCAGTCGATGGTCTCCTGCCCTGTTGTGCCCGAAACGGAAATCATCTCCGACAATGATACACTTGACATTAAGACTTTTAACTATCCATCTGACAAACGCATCCGCCTCCATCGTCATCACCTGTGGCACAAACGGACACTCTATCAGATAGTCAATACCTGATTTTTCAAACACATACTCTTTTTCATCGTTTGTGATTATAACCTTTGACTCAACGCCAAGTACCTCCGATTTGGGAGGAATGTCAAACGTAAATATGATGCGCTTGTAGCCATGCAGATTGCTCTGTTCAATTTGCTTTTCCATCAGAAATTCATGTCCTCTGTGAAGTCCGTCAAACTTTCCAAACGAGATGACGGACGGCTCCTTGACATGAAAATCCAGAGTTTTGCTTATATATTCCATAATATCTGTATACTATTCTATTCCATAAAAATCTTAACCGGCTTAAACTCACCGGTCTCATCAAGATACGAATACACACCGACAAATATGCCCTCATGATTGTATACTCTGTATCTTATATCAGAGTCAGCACTGTGTTTTAAATAATCCGTAAGCACTGCCGGAATTTTATTTCCATTTCTGACAAGCTTATCAGCATCTGAAGCAGTATGCACTGCCGGCAGATTTTCGAATACTCCGTCAACAGGCATCACCATATCAAAGCAGCCTTCATCCACCTTTGACTGAATCTGTGAAAGTGTAAGTGCATGCTCTAAGTCAAAGCCTGCTACCCTTACTCTAAGCAGTGACTTCATGCAGCCATGGCAGCCCAGCCTCTCTCCGATGTCATTGCACAGCGTCCTGATATATGTGCCCTTTGAACAGTGCACCGTCATCGTAACCTCAGGCAAATCAATGCTTTCAACCTTGATATCAAACACCTCGATATCCCGGGCTTTTCTCTCTATAACCTTGCCCTCCCTGGCAAGCTCATAGAGCTTTTTCCCATTGACCTTTAGAGCCGAATACATTGGCGGCACCTGCTTTTGTCTGCCAATAAACTGTGATATTGCATCATACACCGCCTGCTCAGTCACATTGACCTCAGCCTGATTTAAGACCTGCCCTGAAATATCCTGTGTATCTGTCTCCTGTCCTAAAAGCAGCACAGCTTTATAGACCTTGTCCTTATCTGTCAAAAGGTCACACACTCTGGTTGCCTTTCCAAGGCAGACAGGAAGGACGCCTTGCGCATCAGGATCAAGTGTACCCGTATGACCAATCTTCTTCTGGTGGAATATGCCTCGAAGCTTTGCCACAACGTCAAAGCTTGTATAGCCCTTTTCCTTGTATACATTGATTATTCCATTAACCATCTGCCCAAGAATCTCTCCCTAAATATTGTCCTTAATTGCCGTAAGGATGCGGTCTGTTGCCACCTCAAGCGGTCCGTCAATCGTAAATCCGGCGGCCTTTACATGTCCACCGCCGCCAAATACCGACGCAACCTTTGCCACATCATAATCACCGTTTACACGCAGGCTGCCCTTGTAGGTACCATCCTCATTTTCGTAGAGAAATACAGCAACCTTTATATCCTTTGTCACACGCAGCTGATTTACAATGCCGTCGAGATGCTTTGGAAGCACATCGTACTTCTCCATCTCAGCGCGCGATACTGCAGACAATATAACATCACCATTCAGATACAAAGCAGCATTCAAAAGTGCCTGCCCCATAATCTTGTTCTGAGCAAATGTCTTTGTATAAAATGTATCATCGATTATCCTTGAATAATCAATGCCCATCTCCATCAGGGAGCCTGCTATATCCATAGTCTTTTTTGAAGTACATGAATACTGGAACACGCCTGTATCATGCACCATGCCTGTGTAAATACACTCTGCTATCTGTATTGTGATGCGCTCCTTCGGCAGAAGTTCAAACACAAGCTCACAGGTTGAGCTCGCATCCGGAAAGATGTAATTTGCGTCTGCAAAGGCCCCGTTTGTGACATGATGATCTATGCAAAGTGTCCTTTTTGCAGACTCAAAATACTTAGCTGCACTTCCCAGTCTGCCTGTGTCACTGCAGTCACATGCTATGAACAGATCGTATACTGTATCATCCGCATAGCTGCTGTCAATCTCATCTGCTCTTTGCATAAACTTAAAGATGTTTGGGCTTGGCTCTAAATAAAGCCTTGCCTTTATATCAGGACAATAATCCTTTATGTAGTTGTATACAGCAAGTGTTGAGCCGACACAGTCGCCGTCCGGTCTCACATGACCGGAAACGGCAACTGATTGTGCATCCTTTAAAATAGAATCAATCTCTGTCATAATCAATCCTCTTTGTTAATCCTCTTTGAGATTTTTTGTTACTTCATCAATCTTTTTAGACATCTCAACACCATACTCTATAGACTGGTCTATGATAAATGTAATGGCAGGTGTATTTCTTAAATTGATGTTCTTTGCGAGAGTTCTGCGTATATATCCCTCCGCTGACTTAAGTCCTGCAAGTGTATCAGCCTGTGATTTCTTGTCACCAAGCACACTGATATAAGCCTTTGCTGTCTTTAAATCAGGTGCCACCTCGACAGCAACAACACTTGTCATGGGATTGATACGCGGATCCTTTATCTCACCGCGTATGATATTTGACAGTTCACGCATTACCTCTTCGTTGATACGAATATTTTTTATGCTGTTCTTTCTCATATAATCCCGCTTTCTTTTTATATTAAACCGTAACTATCCGAATAGCTGCATTAATTCAAGATAACCAATATATGATTATCTCGGAACCTCTACCATCTTGTAAGCTTCAACTATATCGAATTCCTGAATATCATTAAATCCGTCAAATACAAGACCACACTCATAGCCTGTCTTGACCTCCTTGACGTCATCCTTGAATCTCTTGAGTGAAGCAAGGTCTCCCTCGAATATCTGCTCACCCTCTCTGCTAATTCTGACACGACAGCCTCTCTCCATAAATCCGTCAAGCACATATGAACCTGCAATGTTTCCAACGCCTGAAGCCTTGAAAATCTGTCTGATTTCCGCATGTCCGATAACCTTCTCCTCAAATACAGGATCAAGCATACCCTTCATGGCAGCAGATACATCCTCGATTGCATTGTAGATGACCTTGTAAAGTCTGATATCTACGCCCTCACGGTCTGCTGTAGCCTTGGCAACAGGATCCGGTCTGACGTTAAAGCCAATGATGATTGCATTTGATGCTGATGCAAGGATAACATCTGACTCGTTGATGGCACCAACGCCGCCATGGATGACCTTGACCACAACCTCCTCATTTGAAAGCTTGACAAGACTCTGCTTAACAGCCTCAACTGAACCCTGTACATCTGCCTTTACGATGATATCAAGCTCCTTCATGTTGCCTGACTGAATCTGTGAGAACAGATCATCAAGTGACATCTTTGCCTTTGTATCCTCGATGAGCTTATTCTTCTCCTCTGAAATATATGTGTCAGAGAATGCCTTTGCCTCCTTCTCTGAATCGCATGCCACAAATGTCTCTCCTGCTGATGGCACACTGTTAAGTCCAAGTATCTCTACAGGCGTAGAAGGCTTAGCCTCCTTTACTCTGCGGCCCTTGTCATCAATCATGGCTCTTACCTTACCATAGCTGCTTCCGCATGCGATAGGATCTCCGACATGGAGTGTTCCTTTTTGTACAAGCACTGTGGCAACCGCACCACGGCCTTTATCAAGCTGTGCTTCAATTACGAGACCTCTTGCGTTTCTATCAGGATTAGCCTTGAGCTCGAGCACCTCTGCTGTGAGAAGAATCATCTCAAGGAGATTGTCGATACCCTCCTTAGTATGTGCAGATACAGGACAGAATATTGTGCTTCCGCCCCAATCCTCCGGGATAAGCTCATACTCTGAGAGCTCCTGCTTAACCTTGTCGATATTGGCACTTGGCTTATCTATCTTGTTGACAGCAACGATAATCTCTACACCGGCTGCCTTTGCATGGTTTATTGCCTCAACAGTCTGCGGCATTACACCATCATCTGCAGCAACAACAAGGATTGCGATATCAGTAGAGTTTGCACCACGCATACGCATTGCTGTAAATGCCTCATGTCCCGGTGTATCAAGGAATGTGATGTTCTGGCCATTGATTGATACAACAGATGCACCAATGTGCTGTGTGATACCACCTGCCTCACGGTCTGTAACACGTGTCTGTCTGATGGCATCAAGCAGTGATGTCTTACCATGATCTACGTGACCCATTACACAGACAACAGGTGGACGAGGAACCATCTTGCTCTCATCCTCTTCATCCTCCTTGAGAAGCTCTGCAATCACATCGACTTTCTCCTCTTCCTCACATATGAAATTGAACTCTAAAGCAATCTCCTCAGCAGCTGCAAAATCGACCTCAGAGTTAACTGTTACCATCTCGCCCTTCATGAAAAGCTTCTTTACGATGGCTGAAGGCTGAACCTTCATCTTATCAGCTAAGTCCCTTATTGTAATCTTCTCCGGAAGAGAAATTGTCTTAATCTCGTTCTCATCCTCTTTTGGCTGTGCCTTCGGCTGCTGTGGCTTTTTCTTACCGCCGTGCTTCTCGAGATTGATGTAATTCTCCTGCTTCTTTCCGAGCTTATCCTGCTTCTGGCTCTGATTGTGATTATGCTTATTCTTTCTATCGTTGCCTCTGTCGCGGCTCTCCTTTCCTCTTACATCATCAGGAGCTGCAACTGCAACTGTTTCTTTTCTGAAACGATTTCTGTCATCACTTCTGTTGCCTGTTCTATCGTTATTTCTGTCATTGCTCCTGCTTCTGTCGTTGCTTCTGCTTCTGTCATTATTTCTGTCAAAGCTTCTGCCACCCTCTGCAGGACGTCTGGAGTCATTTCTGAAGCCTCTGTTATTGTCTCTATTATTGTCTCTGCTGTTATCTCGGTTATTGTTGTCGCGATTGTTTGTTCTTCTATCGCTGTTTCTGTCCGTATTTCTGCTCCTGTCGGCATTTCTGTCAGTGTTTCTGTTGTTGATTCTCTCGCCATTGTCCTGACGTCTGTCGCTTCTTCTATCAGCGTCAGCCTGACGTGCCGGACGCGAATTGGTTACCTTCATATCTGCATACGGATCCGCTGTACGCTCACTTATAGGGCGCATAGCTCTCTCTCCGACAGGTCTTGGCTTAATAATGCTGTGCTGCTCAGGACGTGATGACTGATTATCGCGTCTGCCATTGCCATTCCTGCGCTGCGAACTGTTATTTCCATTATTTCCGCTGCCGTTTCCACCATTTGTTTTCCTACCCTGCTTACTGTACTGGGCATTGAAAACAGCTGTGATGCTTGCCTTTTTCTTTGGTCTGTCGGCTGCCTTAGCCTCATCCTTTTTAGTTTCTTCCTTCTTAGGTGCATCTTTTTTTACTTCTGTTTTTGCGTACTTCTTTCGTACAATTTGCTGTGCCTCATCCTCAAGACCGCTCTGCACATTTTTGACAGCAAACTGTGTGCCGTTTAATGTGTCTATGACGTCCTGCGACTTTATATTTAATTCTTTTGCAAGTTCATGAACTCTCATTTTTGCCATATATCTATTTTCCTCCATTATTCAGTTTTATTCGGCTGCAGCTTTTTTATCACTGCATTTGCAAGGTTTTCATCCGTTACTGCAAGGGAAGCGCGAAACTCTTTGCCTATTGCATTCCCTAACCCCACCTTGTCACTATAAAAATAAATCGGAACCTCATAGAAAGCAGTCATATCCGAAAAATGCTTCTTTGTGTTGTCTGATGAATCATCTGCAACTATCACTAAAAATGCCTTTCCTGTCTTTACAGCTTTCTCTGTAGAAAACTCTCCGCTAACCACATTGCCTGACTTTGCTGCTAATCCCAGCATAGAAAGTACTCTATCTGTCAATTTGGTTCATCTCCTTTTCAAGCTCCTCATATACCTGTTCTGATACACTAACACCAAGGGAACGCTCAAGTGCCTTTGTCTTTTTAGCCTTTTTAAAGCATTCAAGGCTCTTACATATATAAGCTCCCCTGCCGTTTTTCTTGCCGGTGTCATCGAGAACTATGTCGCCCTCCGCAGTCCTTACCACGCGAATAAGTGACTTCTTTTCCTTCATCTCCTGACAGCCTACGCATTTGCGCATTGGAATCTTTTTATTTGCCATTACTGCTCATCACCACTATCTGCCGCATCATTTTCTGTACCTGCTACTTCGTTCTCGTCAGCCTCTGTATCAAAAGCCTCTGCCTGTACATCTGCCTGTTCTGTATCAGCTAATCTCTCGTTCTCAGCAAGCTCCTCATCCGAATAATCATAATCGTCATCATAATCATCCTCTTCATAGTCATTCTCATAATCCATGAAGTCCCCTGACTCTCTGGCCTGTGTCTCGCTCTTGATATCAATCTTGAAGCCTGTAAGTCTTGCTGCCAGTCTTGCATTCTGTCCTTCCTTACCGATTGCAAGTGAAAGCTGATAATCCGGAACAACAACCTTTGCTGATTTCTCATCTGCATCTGCGATAACAGAGATAACCTTTGCAGGGCTAAGTGCGTTCTGGATAAGTATTGCCGGATTCTCATCCCATGTGATGATATCGATTTTCTCACCGCGAAGCTCATTTACGATAGCATTTACTCTGGCACCATTCATACCTACACATGCTCCTACAGGGTCTACGTTTGGATCATTTGACCATACTGCAATCTTTGTTCTGCTTCCGGCCTCACGTGAAATAGCCTTTATCTCAACTATGCCCTCTTTAACCTCTGTAACCTCTGACTCGAAAAGTCTCTTCACAAGCTCAGGATGTGTTCTTGAAACAAGAATCTTTGGTCCCTTTGATGTGGACTTAACCTCAAGGATATATACCTTGATACGCTCTGTAGGCTTGAATACCTCACCCTTTATCTGCTCACTCTCAGTCAGAAGTGCATCTGCCTTACCTAAGTTGATGCTGACATTCTTTCCGATGTATCTTTGAACAACACCTGTCACAACATCCTTTTCCTTGCTGTTGTACTCGTCAAATATTACCTTTCTCTCCTCCTCGCGGATTTTCTGAAGGATAACATTCTTTGCGTTCTGTGTAGCAATACGTCCGAATTCCTTTGACTTAACCTCAACTCTCACGATATCTCCAAGCTGATAGTTACCGTTTACCTTGTGCGCATCTGCTAAGGAAATTTCCTCCACCGGATCCTCAACCGTATCTACAACCGTCTTCTCCTGATAGCATGAGAAAGCACATGTCTCAGGATCTATTTCTACCTTTACATTGTCTGATTTACCAAAATGGTTCTTGCAGGCAGTCACAAGAGAGTTCTCAATTGCCTCAAGTAAAGTTTCTTTACTGATGTTTTTCTCCTGCTCTAATATATTTAACGCTTCTAATAACTCATTGCTCATTATTTTTTCCTCCTATTTGTGTTATCGTGCGCTTTAATTAAAAATCCAATGCCTGACGTATAAGCGCAATGTCACTCTTATTGAATGTAGTCTCATTGCCGTCTTCATCGGTTATTGTCACTGTATCCTTATCATAGGCTTTAAGCAGACCATAAAATTCCTTTGATTTGTTGATAGCCCTGTATGTGCGAATCTCTATCTCCTTATTCATATTGCGCACATAGTCCTTTTCCTTCTTGAGAGGTCTTCCAAGCCCCGGCGAGCTGACCTCGAAGGTGTACGAATCAGGAATATAGTCCTCTCTGTCGAGAATCTCATTCATCTGCCTTGCAACCACTTCACAGTCATCAACAGTTATGCCACCCTCCTTATCGATATATGCTCTCAGATAGTTCATGCCGCCTTCCTTAACATACTCGACATCAACAAGCTCAAAATTCATGCTGTCAAGAATTGGTTGTATAAAGCTCTCTGTCTTTGCCTCATATACACTTGCCTTTGACATTTTATCACCTCTCTTTTGATTATATGGCTGTAATTATTCACAATTGCTGTGAATAGCTGCCTGATGTTTATAAACGTGAATTGAGAGAGGACTTTTGCCCTCTCTCAATCTAGTCAACGTTGTTATCATAGGTATAATAGCACTATCAGAAAAAAAAATCAAGTTTTTTTAAAAAAGTACTTGCTTTTTTTAAAACTCCATGATAGTATAATACACGGTTCGTTGGTCAAGCGGTTAAGACGCCGCCCTCTCACGGCGGAAACACGGGTTCGATTCCCGTACGGACTGCTCACTGATATTTATTTAATTAAATACAGCCCAACCCGAAAGCATCGCATTTATGCGATGTTTTTTTATTTTTAGATTGTTGCTGACGCCGGACGCACCCGCAGCAGTAAAATACACCTTGCATGCGCTAACGCTACGCTGTTTAGATACTGTAGAATTATGCTTCACAAATAGAAATGCCCCACCATGGACGGTGGGGCAAGGCGTTACGCGCCACGGACGGCGCGTAAAAGCCGGTTTCGTCATTTTGTGAAACTCTATATGCATAATTCATACAGCATCTTAACTGCAAAGCGTTAGCGCATGCGAGGTATTGCGTGTCACAGAGTGTACTCCGGGCTCCAATATTTCTGATAATTAATCATCATATCCGTTAGGATTGTTCTTCTGCCATCTCCATGAGTCGGCACACATCTCCTTAATACCATACTGTGCTTCCCAGCCGAGCTCCCTCTTGGCCTTTGATGGGTCACAGTAGCATGTAGCAATATCGCCAGGTCTTCTAGGCTTTATTGTATAAGGAATCTTAACCCCTGTTGCAGCCTCGAAATTCTTTACGATATCAAGCACGCTGTAGCCATGTCCTGTTCCAAGATTGTAGATGCAAAGACCTGCATTCTCCTCAATTTTCTTTAAAGCTTTGACATGTCCAACCGCAAGGTCAACTACATGGATGTAATCTCTCACACCTGTTCCGTCAGGAGTATCATAGTCATCTCCGAATACTCCAAGCTCTTTGAGCTTGCCTACTGCCACCTGTGTGATGTAAGGCATGAGGTTGTTTGGAATACCGTTTGGATTCTCACCCATTGTACCACTCTTATGAGCTCCGATTGGATTGAAGTAACGAAGAAGAATAACGTTCCACTCATTATCTGCCTTATAGATGTCCATAAGTATCTGCTCAAGCATAGACTTTGTCCAGCCATATGGGTTTGTACACTGTCCCTTTGGACACTCCTCTGTGATAGGAATCTGTGCAGGATCTCCGTATACTGTAGCTGATGAAGAGAAAATGATGCTCTTGCAGCCATTCTGTCTCATCACATCAACAAGTGTAAGTGTTCCTGCAATATTATTGTTATAGTACTCCCAAGGCTTTGCCACAGACTCTCCTACTGCTTTGAGTCCTGCAAAGTGAATACAGCTATCTATCTTTTCTTCCTTAAAAATCTTATTTAAGATGTCTCTGTCAAGGATATCTCCCTTATAGAACTTTACTTCTTTGCCTGTAAGAGCCTTAACTCTGTCAAGTGACTTCTCAGAAGAATTTGAAAGATTGTCAAGTACTACAACATCGTAGCCTGCATCAAGAAGCTCCACACATGTGTGGCTTCCGATATATCCGGCTCCACCAGTAACTAAAATTGCCATAATAAATATCTCCTTTTCATTTTTGTTAAATTTATTGTAGCGCATTTGCTCATTTTTGTATAGAATAAAATGTAGAAGAAATATGTAAAAATGTTGTAAAGGTAGGCAATATGAATAATAAATACAAAAATTCCTATATCGTAAAAGAAAAAGAGCTTGTATCTCTGTCCGTATATAACGTAGGCTTCCAGAGCTGTGATAGCCTGTATCAGTGGGGACCCGGTATCAGAGACCATTATCTGATTCACTATATCATAAGCGGTAAAGGCCGCTACACTGTAAATGGCAGTGTTCACACATTAACTCCCGGCGATGCGTTTCTCGTATATCCAAATACCGAAGTGATTTATCAGGCTGATGCAGAAGATCCTTGGGAATATACCTGGGTAGGCTTTACAGGCAGCGATGCTGCAACCATTTTAAGAGCCACTGATTTCACAAAAGCGCATCCATACATACACAGTGTATCAAACGGAAACGAAATCAAAAGACAGCTCATGCATATATACGACGCCAGAGGCACAGAATTTGAAAATGCACTCGAAATGACCGGGCGACTCTACACCACCCTCGCTCTTTTTGTCAGTGCCGCCACATCAAAGCCGCCGCAAAACAGTGCAAACTCCTATGTACAAAAGGGCATCGAATACATCTCCGCCAACTATTCATACCCTATCACCGTTGAGGATATTGCATCATATATAGGCTTAAGCCGAAGCCACCTGTTCCGTTCCTTCCAGAGTATCCTAGGTGTATCGCCAAAGGAATATCTGACCGATTTCAGAATCAAACAGGCATGCTATCTGCTTAAACACTCCTCATTGTCCATCACAGCAATTGCAGGCTCTATAGGGTTTGATAACAGCCTTTATTTTTCAAAGACCTTTCATAAAATAAAAGGCCTTTCGCCTAAGGAGTATCGCAGTAAATACAAAAAAGCTCAAGAATAAAAAAAAGCTGCCGGGCTTCACATGAAGCCCGGCAGCTTTTTCATATATCTCTTTATGCTAAACTAAGCAAGCTTAGATTTAGCAACCTCTACTAATTTAGCAAATCCTGCTGCATCTGTAACAGCCATATCAGCTAATACCTTACGGTTAAGGTCAACGTTTGCTAACTTTAAGCCGTGCATGAACTGGCTGTATGAAAGTCCGTTGAGACGAGCTGCTGCGTTGATACGAGCAATCCATAACTGACGGAACTGTCTCTTTCTCTCTTTACGTCCAGCGTATGAGCTTGTAAGTGCTCTCATAACTGACTGCTTTGCTACTCTATACTGCTTAGATCTAGCGCCTCTATAACCCTTTGCTAACTTTAATGTTCTGTTATGTCTTTTCTTAGCGCCTAAACCGCCTTTAACTCTTGCCATTTGTTGATTCCTCCTTAACTAATACTACCGATTACATGTATGGTAAAATCTTCTTCATATTCTTAACATTTGTCTCATCTGTCATTGTTGCTTTTCTGAGATTTCTCTTTGTCTTTGTTGTTTTCTTAGTTAAGATATGTCTCTTGTAGGCTTTATTTCTTTTTAACTTTCCTGTTCCTGTAACTTTGAAACGTTTTGCAGCTGCTCTGCTTGTTTTCATTTTTGGCATTGTGTGTTCCTCCTTAAATTGTTATCTCTTTTCTGCCAGCACCATACCGATGCTTCTTCCTTCAACCTTCGGTGCTTTCTCCACTACCGCTACATCTGAAAGATTCTCCGCTATATCATCAAGGATATGTTTGCTTGCATTCATATGAGCCATCTCACGTCCTCTGAATCTGAGTGTGATCTTTACCTTATTTCCTTTTGCAAGAAATTTCTTTGCAGCATTCATCTTGGTATTCAAGTCGTTAGCCTCAATGTTAGGTGAGAGACGAATCTCTTTCAATTCAACGGTCTTCTGCTTTTTCTTTGCATCCTTTTCCTTACGGGCCTGCTCATAACGATACTTACCATAATCAATCACCTTACATACAGGTGGCTTTGCATTTGGTGCTATCTTTACTAAATCAAGTCCTGCCTCGTCTGCAATCTTTTGAGCTTCTCTTGAAGAAACAATTCCTAACTGCTCTCCATCCGCTCCAATCAGTCGAACTTCTCTGTCTCTGATCTGTTCATTAATCATTAATTCGCTAATGGTCTTGTACCTCCATAAAAAATAGTGGATAGGCAGACTATCCACTATACAATCTTCAACACAAATGTTTGAAAATATTAACGCTAAGTCGCGCCATTGCGCTTAGGTGAGAGTGGATACTCTACTTTGTTTTCATACAACTACTAGAATATAGCACAGACAATTTCTGTTGTCAACACTTTTATCTAAATTTCTATAATCTAATATGTACCAAGAATCTTAAGGGCAATTGCCTCTTCCCTTATGCCTCTTAACGCATTCTGCACCGCTGTATCCGTAAAACGTCCTTCAAAATCAACAAAGAACCTGTACTCCCATGCCTTATCAGATATCGGACGAGACTGGATATTTAACATATTGATTCCATTGTATATAAAGTGTGCCAGCATATGATATAGTGCACCACTCTTGTGAGGTGTCTCAAAGCATATGCTTATCCTGTCCGCATCTCTGCGGCATACCCTTTTAGCCGACACAATTATAAACCTTGTTGCATTGTTTTTATTGTTCTGTATGCGGCTCTCAAGCACCTGAAGCCCGTATATATCAGCCGAGATATGGCTAGCTATGCCAGCCTGTGTGATATCTCCGTCATCCTTTACCTTCTTTGCAGAAAAAGCTGTATTCCTGACTGCCACCTGGTTAATATCCTTATGCTCATCAAAAAAATCTGAGCACTGCATAAGCGCCTGTGGATGTGAGTACACAGTCCTGATATCAGAAATCTTTGCACCCGGAAGTCCCATCAGACTGTGGTCGATGCGTATAATCTGCTCCCCAACTATATAATTGTCGTATTCAACAAGCAGATCATAGTTTTCCGATACAATACCGGCTGAAGAATTCTCTATCGGAAGCACTGCATAATCAGCCTTTCCGCATTTGATATCCTCCATGGCATCCTTCCAGGAATCCACGTTGTAGCCATTACAGTTCTCGCCAAAGTATGTCTTCATGGCAAGCTGTGAGTATGCACCCTCAACTCCCTGAAACACAATCCTTGCATTGGAAAAATCCAGGCTGTCTACCTCAGTAAAGTTTTCCTTCTCCACTATGCCATGCTCAGTCATAAGCTGATACTGCTTCTTTCTACTGGTCGACATAATCTGTTCAAAAAGCTCAACTATACCGTGCTTCAAAAACTCATCATCTGCAAGAGACGATAATTTCTCAAGCTTTTCATCCTCTCTCGTCTTGTCAAAGACCTTTTTGCCGGTGGTTATCTTATACTCGGCAACGTGCTTTGAGATATCCATTCTTTGCTTATATAATCTGACTATTTCACTGTCTATCTCATCGATAGACTCTCTCAATTTCATTAAATCTTCCATTATTGTCTCCTAAAAAAGATATAATAAAATATTATTACAAAATTTATAGAAAGGCAAGTAATCCTTGAAAGATTTATCATATATAGATATCATTTAGTTAATATCTAAGCATAAATCTCATATACCCTCGGGAGAATTACATGAAAAAAGAACACGCATGATTAATCAACTCATGCGTGTTTTTTATTAATTCATATAAAATTCAAATCTTGATCTGTATATATCACTGCACTTTCCGGTATTCTGGTCTATCGCAATAACAGAAAGCACATTATTTCCCTCAGGAACAGGTATTGGAGCTGTATACTCTGTTGATGCAGCACTCGGATCTGACGAATCCCAGGTATAGTATACCTTGCAATTTTCAGGTACTGTGATTGTAATGTCTGTCTGTGCACCAAATGTACCTCCGTCAGGGTCTATCTCCGGTGCATCCGGTGCCTCAAACTCGATTTCATACTTGGCAGATGCCACCTCGCTTTTAATTCCTCTGTCATCAACTGCAACAGCTGTTATCTCATATGTACCTTCCTTGTCCAGGGTGATCGGGCTATAATATCTTTCTCCTCTGGTCAAAGGATCATCCGAATCATATGAATAGTATATTTTGGTATCGCTGTCTGCATCTATAGAAAGCTCAATAGTCTCTCCATACTTGCCACTGCTCTTGCTAAACTGCGGTTTAGATACAGTATAATCCGCAAAAAGCTTTAAAACAGATGCATCCTTAGCACTCTCACGCAGCGCAACAATTGCATCATAATCCTTTTTTGATTCATAAATCGAGATAAGCTTCTTATAAGCCTCTTTGCTCTTTGAATCAATATTGATAATTTCCTGATACAGCACAAGAGCGGCATCATAATCCTTCTTCGACATATATATATCAGCCAAAGCAAATCTGACATCTGTATTATCCGAATCAATCGACAAAGCCTTCTCATAATAAGAAACCGCGGAATTTATATTCCCCGCCGAATAAGCTGCCTTTGCCTGCTTCACCTGATAATCAAATGAATTGTCATGTGATCTGCTTACATTACGTGTAATAGCTGCAATAAGTATTACAATTGCTACAACGCACACTACAGCTGAGATAATAATTATCTTCTTCTGCTGCGCTCTCTTTGCCCTCTGTCCGTCAGACTGCGGCTTCTCATCACACGGTTGTTTCGTCTGAGACTGCTGCTTGCCTGTCTGAGCCTGTTTATTTTCATACTGCGACATTCTGTCCGGTTTTTGTCCGTTCCGCTGACCGGCACTATGAAGCTGTTCCCTCACCGGCTCATCAAACCTGATTGTCCTATCAGACACAGGCTTTACAGTCTTTTGTCCATCAGTTCGCCTGTCATCATTTCCAACCAGATTATCAAGATAATCATCAAATTCGTTGTAATCAGGCACTATCTGAACCGGATGCCCACAGACATCACAGTACAGACTGCCCGCCTTCAATTCATTACCACAATTGGCACATCTCATACATCTAATCCTCTTACTTATTGTCTAATTATCTCTTCATAGCCTCAACACAATTGCTCATGAGCATCGCAATTGTCATAGGACCTACACCGCCCGGTACAGGTGTGATATGTGACGCTTTAGACACAACAGAATCAAAATCCACATCACCACACAGCTTATTTTCAGCATTTCTGTGGATTCCAACATCAATGACAACCGCACCATCCTTCACATATGAAGCATCTATAAACTTAGGCTTTCCTATTGCCACTATAAGTATATCAGCATTTTTACATACATCTTTTAAATCCTTTGTATGTGAATGACATACCGTAACAGTTGCATTCTCCCTAAGCATGAGAAGTGACATAGGCTTGCCGACTATATTGCTTCTGCCAACCACAACACAGCTTTTACCATCAATATCTATATTGCTTCTCTTTAAAAGCTGAATGATACCGGCCGGAGTACACGGCAAAAAACCAGGCTTTCCTATAACCATCGCTCCAACACTCTGTGGACTGAAGCCATCGACATCCTTCTTCGGGTCAATAGCATCAATAACCTTGTCCTCATCGATATGCTTTGGCAGTGGAAGCTGACAGAGAATACCATTTACAGAAGCATCAGCATTGAGCTTTTCGATAAGTTTTAATATCTCATCCTCCGTAGTCTCCTCTGCAAGTTCATACGAAAGCGATTTAATTCCGACATACTCACACGCCCTTTTCTTGTTGCGAACATACACTGATGATGCCGGGTCATTTCCGACCTGAATCACCGCAAGGCAGCCCTCGATGCCTTTTTTCTTAAGCTCTGCCACTTCTTCCTTAAGCTCCTCCTTAATCTGTGTTGAAATCAATTTTCCGTCTATTAGATTGGTCATATTCCCTCCTAGAATAATCCTGTGATCACACCATTGTCATCCACATCAATGCCGTATGCAGCCGGCTTCTTTGAAAGTCCCGGCATAGTCATGATAGAACCGTTTACTGCCACAACAAAGCCTGCACCTGCTGACGCATAAACCTCACGTACGTTGATTTTAAAACCGCTTGGTCTGCCAAGCTTCTTTGCATCATCAGAAAGCGAATACTGTGTCTTTGCCATACATACCGGAAAATCTCCCATTCCAAGGTCTGTAATCCTCTTAAGTTCTCTCTCTGCTGCCGGAGAATATGTAACACCATCTGCTCCATATATTTCTTTTGCAACAGTTTCAATCTTTTCCTTAAGTGACAGGCTATCATCATAGAGCACTTTGAAATTGCTTTCCTTGTGCTCGATTGTTTCAAGTACCTTGTTGGCAAGATCAATTCCGCCTTCGCCACCCTTCTCCCATACCTCTGAGAGTGCAAATTCACAGCCTCTTTCTTTACAGAACTGCTCTACAAAATCAGTCTCAGCCTTTGTATCTGTGACAAATGAATTTAATGTGACAACTACAGGCACTCCAAACTTGTGAAGATTCTCAATATGCTTCTCAAGATTTACGATTCCAGCCTTAAGTGCATCAAGATTCTCTGATGAAAGCTCATCCTTCTGCACGCCGCCATTATATTTTAATGCTCTGATTGTTGCAACAAGTACAACTGCATCCGGCTTAAGCCCTGCCATACGGCACTTGATATCAAAGAACTTCTCTGCGCCAAGGTCTGCGCCAAAGCCTGCCTCAGTGATAACATAGTCTGCAAGCTTTAATGCTGTCTTTGTGGCACGGACACTGTTACAGCCATGTGCTATATTGGCAAAAGGTCCACCGTGAACTATTGCCGGTGTATGCTCAAGTGTCTGGATAAGGTTCGGCTTTAAGGCATCCTTTAAGAGAGCTGCCATAGAACCTGTAGCCTGAAGATCATCGGCTGTGACAGGCTTTCCGTCAAAGGTATATGCCACAATAATTCTTCCAAGTCGCTTCTTTAAATCTGCCATATCATCGGCCAGACAGAGTATTGCCATAATTTCAGATGCTACAGTGATGACAAAATGATCTTCTCTGACCATTCCGTCCATCTTGCTTCCAAGACCAACAACGATATTTCTAAGGACACGGTCATTCATATCCATACATCTCTTCCATACAATCTGGCGCGGGTCGATGCCAAGCTCGTTTCCCTGCTGGATATGATTGTCAAGAAGTGCGGCAAGCAGATTGTTCGCAGATGTAATTGCATGAAAATCTCCTGTAAAATGAAGATTTAAATCCTCCATTGGGACAACCTGTGCATATCCGCCACCGGCTGCTCCTCCCTTGATACCAAAGCAAGGTCCTAGTGACGGCTCACGAAGTGCGATAAGTGCTTTCTTCCCAAGGCGTCCAAATGCCTCTCCAAGACCGACGCTTGTGGTTGTCTTTCCCTCCCCTGCAGGAGTCGGGTTAATAGCTGTAACGAGTATGAGCTTTCCGTCAGGATTTTTCTTTGTGCGATTGATGAGCTCATCAGAAATCTTTGCCTTATACTTTCCATAAAGCTCTAAGTCATCCTCTTTAATCCCTATAGATGCTGCTACATCCTTGATTGGAAGCATTGTAGCTTCCTGTGCGATCTGAATATCTGTTTTCATTTTTCTTTGCTCCTTTGTGTTAATTATTCTCTAATATAGTATCTAATTCCTCTTTAGTCACCAGAACCTTGCGGGGCTTTGTCCCCTCCTCAGGTCCCACTACACCGGCCTCTTCGAGCTGATCCATGATGCGGGCCGCCCTGTTGAAGCCAATTTTAAGGTATCTTTGAAGCATTCCGATTGAAGCCCGTTCCTTATCTGTGATAATTGACGCTGCCTCCGCAAAGTAAGAGTCCCTGCCATCATCCGTGTTTTCCACATCTGAAATGGTAACGGTTGTATTTGTCGTATCATTCGACAGGCTCTCCATCTTTTGTGCCACATCATTACTGTACTGTGCATTCTCATTATTTTCAATAATAAATTTCACAATATCGGAAACTTCTTTATCTGAAACGAATGCGCCCTGTACTCGAAGGGGCTTCGGAACACCCTGTGGGTCAAATAACATATCTCCCTTTCCAAGGAGCTTTTCCGCACCATTCATATCAAGTATGGTACGACTGTCAACACCGCTTGTAACCGCAAATGCGATACGGCTTGGCATATTCGCCTTGATGAGACCTGTAATAACATTAACAGAAGGCCTCTGTGTGGCTATGATCAGATGTATACCGGCTGCTCTCGCAAGCTGTGCCAGCCTGCATATTGCCTCCTCTACATCCTTTGATGCAACCATCATAAGATCTGCAAGCTCGTCAACTATAATGACAATCTGTGGCATCTTTGGCGGTTTTTCTGTATCCTTGCCATCCATTGCATCAATCATGGCATTGTAACCGTTTATTTCCCTGACACCGCTGTTTGCAAACTTCTCGTATCGGTCTGTCATCTCTGAAACCGCCCAGTTTAATGCTCCTGCAGCTTTTTTAGGATCTGTAACAACCGGAATCATCAGATGAGGTATGCCATTGTATACACTAAGCTCAACCACCTTCGGGTCAATCATAATCAGCTTTACCTCATCCGGCTTTGCCTTGTATAGTATACTCATGATAATTGTATTGATACAAACTGACTTACCTGAGCCGGTAGCACCTGCAATTAAAAGATGTGGCATTTTTGCGATATCCGTAACCTTAACCTTGCCTGCAATATCTTTTCCCACTGCAAATGTAATCTTTGATTTGGCATTTTTAAATTCTTCAGACTCCACAAGCTCCCTGAAGGAAACAGCAACACTCTGGCTGTTTGGCACTTCGATGCCCACAGCGGCTTTTCCCGGAATAGGAGCCTCGATTCGTATATCCGCGGCTGCCAGATTAAGCTTTATATCATCTGCCAGATTCACAATCTTTGATACCTTCACTCCAAGCTCCGGTGTGATTTCAAACCTTGTAACAGCAGGACCGCAGCTTATATTATTCACCTTCGCATTCACCCCAAACACATTAAGAGTCTGTTCAAGCTTTGCCGCCGTCTCACGCAGATGAGCCTGCGAATCACCGGTTTTACCCCTGTCAGGAGCCTTAAGCAGATCAACAGTCGGAAATACATACGGCTTCTGCTGGATTGCATTTTCTGCGTCATTTACCGCTATCTGCTCGCTGACTTTTTCAACCTCTTTGGCGAGCTCATCTTTGTCTGATTTGACATTTTTCTTACCTGGCTCTGCTGCAGGTGGTTTTGTCATTACCGCATCTGCAGCCGGAGCTGATAATTTTGATTGCAGCTCATTATCTTTTTGTATGCCAAAATCATCAGATATATCAGGCTCCACGCAGCCCGATATAGGTATCTGCGACACATGGCTTGCAGCTGTGCCACCCAAAACCGAAACAGGCTCCGATGCCACACCAAAGTCCGGTGTCTGCACTATTTCCCCTGCATTCCCTGATGTAAGGCTTGTCGTCTTTTTCTCCTTTATTGCAGGTGAACTCGGATAATTCTCTATAGTTATCTCACCAAGCGCATCTGTAGCTGCTGCCCCTTGTCCAAATATCCCCACATGCGCTGTATCACTACCTGTCATGCCTGAATCTAGCGCGTTTTCACTGCCATCAATTTTTGTATCAAGTGACACGCCTGTTATCTTATTGTCCATCCTTCGGCCGGCACGCTTACTCCTTCTGCCACCTTTTGCAGCCTCCGTTATGTCGCTGTCTGTATCACCTGAAACTAAACCCGCTCTTGTCTGACGCTCTCTTGACTTATACTGCCGATACTCCTGATATCTCTCATTATTCTCACGCGCTGACTCGTATACCTTTCGGCCGCCGTTTCTCATACCCTTCATGAATGATTTACCGGTAATGAGCACAAGACAGATAATCATCACAACTATTGTCACCACGTATGCACCTATAATTCCTACCGCCGGAACTAAAATGCAGCCTATAAGAGCACCTATAAATCCACCACCTGAATGCCTTTCAACACTGTCAATGTATGACTGCACCGGCGAAACCGCGAATTCACCATACACTGCCAGGTACATAAACACACATATAAACCATATGAAAACTATGGTCATAACAAGCTTCATGATAGCATATGAATTGCCCTTATTGGACACAGCAAAAAAGCTGCCCACCAGAAGCACAAGCGGAAAAATATATGCCACCATTCCAAATACACCAAAAAGGAAACCGCTTACTGCGTTTCCCAAATGACCGCCTATTCCAAAATTGCTTATAAATAAAAGGATTGAAACAGCTACTACTATCCAGAGAAATATTTCCTTTTTAAAGGCCTGCTGCCTCTCTATCTGAGCCATTCTCTCCTTTTTTGTCTGTCTTTTTGCTGAGGATTTCTTCCTCGTTGCCATCTAACTAACCTCCGTATTTTGATTTACAGAGTATATAATAACATATTTCTTCTGTCCTGTGTAAATTTTCTAAAGTAATTTTTCGATTTTGTGATTAAAGGGTCAAAAGGTATCATCGATTCATGCTTGCATGCAATTCGATGTATACCTTATTGACCCGCACTACACCGAGAAAGTAGCAATTTGCTGCGGTGACGTAGCAAATTAGCGGATTTCGAGGCGGAGTCAGATTACGGGAATGCGTAGCATGTAGTAATCTGATTAATCATAAATGAG
>OHWS01000222.1_pt1 | contig 22919 bp, 20 predicted proteins | sample 1579751 | NCBI WGS metagenome assembly OHWS01 (sample SAMEA3882517, study PRJEB24775) | human gut metagenome | biome: human-associated habitat; feature: intestine environment; material: feces | place: Netherlands | collected 2009/2010
AAATGAAGTCAGCCCTAATTTTATGGCTTTGTAAAATTTTTATCGGACAGTAATAATTATAAATAAGCTTATCTCTGTTTTTATTTTGAGATTCTTTCTCTATTCTTGCTCTTTATAAATAAGAAGCCGCAGGTATAAGCTTTTGTCAATAAAGAACGCGTCAAAACAGAAAAGGTCTTACTTTAAAAGCATAAACTAAAAGGTTAAAAAAGGGTCGTATCAAACCTCATTTTGAGTAATGATACGACCCTTTTCATCTATAAGTGATGTGTAAGCTTCAAATTAGAGATTCCATCTTTTCCTATAATTTGATTTGATGGTTCATCTTCTATCTTACAGTTTCCTATTTCTGCTTCTCTGCAACTTTCACTGGAACCGACAATATCTCCTTGTATTTTTCTGGAGAATTCAGGACTTCAATAGCTTTATCCAAGTCTTCATCGTCTTTCAGACATTGCATAACTGCTCCACGCTGATAAAAATATCGGGTTGCTATTTCTTCAGCAATTTGTTCCTTTATCGGTTTTGCAAAATAATCAAGATCACGGTCCAAGTTATGATTCAACTTTTGTTCCAAGGCCTTAAACTCCTCTGCTGCCCCTTCCATATAGCCTTCAAATTCGGCAACTTCTTTCAACGTCTTTAAAAGTCCTTCACTCTGACGGTCGTAAGTAAAGTTAGCAGCCTTGACTTGTTTCTTAAATTCAGCATAATCAGCATCAGTAATCCGTATCGAATCGACAGAAGTAACAGCAGGATGCGTCAGACAATACTGAGTAACATAATCAAAAATCAAATCATCGTTCATTAAATAGAACAATATATTCGGGAACTTATCCCCTTTCACTTCAATATCCGGACGAATACCTCCACCGTCACGAACTTCACGTCCGGCAGCAGTATGGAATACAGTTGTCAAACTATCAGGGATACGTGCTACCGAACCGTCTGCATTCTTCTTTGCATAATCGATAGCCTGAATGCAACGGCCACTTGGAATATAATATTTAGATGTAGTAACCTTCAATGTACCATTATACGGCAATGGGCGAGTAGTCTGCACCAGACCCTTTCCATAAGTACGTGTACCAATAATCACCGCACGATCCATATCTTGCATAGAACCGCTCAAAATTTCAGAAGCAGAAGCCGTATTACCATTTACAAGCACAGCCAGAGGCATTTCTGTATCTATTGGTTCATTCTGAGTTTTGAATGAACTGGCAGCCTGACGGATTTTTCCTTTCGTCACTACTATTTCTTTTCCTTTCGGAACAAAAAAGTTAATAATTTCTACAGCTTCCTGTAAAGAACCTCCTCCATTATCTCGCAAATCTATTACTAAAGACTTAGCTCCACGCTGCTTTAACTCAATAAATGCCTTTTTCACATCCTTGGCACAATTATCTGTAAAACCAGTCAGCGACAAATAGCCTATACTATCTTTAATTATACCATAATAAGGAACCGGATTGTTACGGATATTCTTGCGCGTAATTTTAAACTCCATCACGGTACTATCGTTCTTCAATGGACGAAGCACTTTTAAAACAAAAGAAGTACCCGGTTCACCACGCAAAGCCTCACTTACCTTCGATGAAAATTCCTGAGGTTTCATATTTCCTCTCAGCATTTCCTTTCCACCAACCGAAAGAATAATATCGCCCGCCTTTACACCAGCTTCTGCAGCCGGCATACCTTCAGTAGGTTCCACAATGGCAATACGATCTTTTTTCTTATAATATCGTATAGCAGCTCCGATACCACCATACTTTCCCGTAATCATTTCTTTCAGACTGTTGATACCTTCCTCCGGATAATACTCGGTATATGGGTCGGTCAGAGCCAGCATACCGTTAACCCCATTTTGAATCATTTTTTCAGGATCGATAGTATCTACATAAAATAAATCCAGCTCCTTAAAAATAGAATTGAAAATATCCAGATTCTTTGATATCTGAAAATTACGGTCATCATCTTTAAAGCTGGAAAGTCCCAGACCAAGAAAAATGATAAAAGCTCCAATCAGCGTTCTTTTTGTATTCATAGTTATCATGATTTTAGCTTGCAAATAAACATATTATTCTGCTCGAGCCTGCAAGACGGACTCAATATTTAACTTTATTTCGTTCCATTTCTTCTTTGTCAGGGCTGTTCCCACTGTCTGAATAACATACCCAGCCAAAATGGAGCTTATCTGTGCACACTTTTCAACTGAATAGCCACATGTAAGACCATATAAGAAACCTGCTGCATAAAAATCGCCAGCCCCCGTTGTATCAACTACTTTCTTGACAGGGAAAGGATTTACACGAATAACCTCAGTACCTTTTTTTACCAATGAACCACTTTTACCTGTTTTTATGACTACAATGCTGCATTTAGATGATATTTCCTGTAAAGCTTCTTCAGGTCCTTTACCCGTATAGGCGCGTGCTTCGCTTTCATTAGCAAATACAATATCCACATATTTTGTAATCAACATATCGAAAAACTCACGCTCGGCCTCAACCACATTGTAGCTAGCCATATCAAGACAGATTTGCAAACCAGCCTCTTTTGCTAATTGCATGGCACGTACAATAAGATCATGATCCTGCAACAAATAACCTTCAATATAAAAATAGGAATAACCTTCGAACATTGAACGCGACAAGTCATCAGCACAAAGTTTGGCTGATGCTCCTAAATATGTACCAAAAGTACGTTCACCACAAGGTGATACAAATGTGGAAGCAACTCCCGAAGGGCAGTCACATTTCAACAAAGAAGTTTCTATTCCTCTTTTTCTTAATGTCCGCTCAAAAAATTGTCCGAATTCATCTGTACCAATTTTCCCAATAAATCCAACTTCTGCGTCCAGCCCTGCAAGTGCACATATTGTATTAGCTGCTGCTCCTCCAGTTGCCCGATGAAGTTTCTGTCCAGCTGTCTTAGTACATATATTAAATAATGTGTCCTCGTCTATTAACTGCATACTTCCTTTAGGCAAATTCAGGTCATTTAGCACCTCATCACTATCGATTAAGACCAAAACATCGACCAAAGCATTGCCCATTCCAATAATTTTATCCATTTATCAATATTTTTTTTGCAAAGATATTGCATATTTCAAAATATCCTACTACCTTTGCCACGCAATTGAGAAAAACCTTCTTCAGTAGCTCAGTCGGTTAGAGCATCTGACTGTTAATCAGAGGGTCGTTGGTTCAAGTCCAACCTGAAGAGCTTCGGGAGTTCGTTCGTAAGACGAACTCTTTTTGTTCAATCAAACCGATAAATCATGGACGATTCAAACTCGCGAACGTGCACAAGTAGTATTAACCTTCTCCTCCGGGAGTAAGCGAGGTTTTGAATCCATTTATTGCCTTGCTCACACCACCGGCGGATACAAAATAAGAAAGGAGCAACGCAATGAGAAAGTATCTTTACAGTGAAACAGGAGGTTTCGTAGAAAAAAACAACTGGCTTCCTAACTGCTGGGTAAATGTAGAATGCCCTACCGATGATGATTTCAAATTTTTAAGAGAAGATCTAAAAGTTCCAACTTCCTTTTTAAACGATATAGCCGATACCGACGAACGTCCTCGTACAGATACAGAAGGGAATTGGCTACTTACCATTTTACGTATACCCGTACAAACACCTAATCAGAAGGTGCCATACACAACTGTACCCATTGGTATTATTACTAACAATGAAATTATAGTATCCATCTGCTACCATTCAACCGAAATGATACCTGATTTCATTCAGCATATCTGCCGTAAATCAATCAATATTCCGAATAAATACGAGCTGATCTTACGCATTATCTATTCATCAGCTGTATGGTTTCTAAAATATTTAAAGCAGATAAACAACGAAGTAAGCATGGCAGAAAAGGAATTAGAGCAAAGTATCAGAAATGAAGACTTGCTCCGATTAATGAATCTGCAGAAGACATTGGTATACTTCAACACTTCCATCCGCGGAAATGAAGTCATGGTGGGGAAGTTACAGAACATTTTCAATGAGAAAGATTACCAAAATCCAGAACTGACAGACGACGTCCTGATTGAACTGAAACAGGCTCACAATATGGTAAATATCTACAGCGATATCCTGACCGGAACAATGGACGCCTTTGCATCAATCATATCGAATAACGTAAATACCATCATGAAACGTATGACAAGTCTGTCTATCATTCTGATGGTCCCTACACTGATAGCCAGTTTCTACGGTATGAATGTCGACATACATATAGAAGAAGTTCCACATGCTTTTTCCATCATTGTTTTTTCATCGATCTTCCTATCGGCCATGGCTTTCATCATTTTCCGCAGAATAAAATGGTTCTAACCGAACATACCAAGAACCTTTATACAACTATAAATAAACTAAGAAAATGAAAATCGTATTATTAGAATCATTGGGAATCAGCGAATCATCCCTGCAACGCCACATAGCTCCACTAACAGAAGCCGGGCATGAATTTAAGACCTATCCTAAAAATACCGATCCAGCAGTTCAAATAGAAGAAGCTAAAGACGCCGACATTATTATGATAGCCAACATGCCGTTGAGAGCAGAAGTTATCAACAGCTGTTCAAAACTCAAATATATTGATGTTGCCTTCACAGGTGTAGACCATGTTGATCTTGAAGCAGCCCGCGCCAAAGGAATACAAGTAAGCAATGCCGCAGGATATTCTACACAATCGGTAGCAGAGCTGGCCCTTTGCATGATGATTTCCTTACTCCGAAACGTACCTCAGGTATCTGAACGCTGTCGGGAAGGAAGGACAAAAGACGGTCTGGTAGGATGTGAACTGAGAGGAAAGACTGTCGGTATCGTAGGAGCAGGAGCCATCGGAACACGTACAGCCGAACTGTGCCACGCTTTCGGATGTACAATTTTAGGTAACAAACGTCATGTAACGGGTAATGAACCTTCCTTCATTCATTTCGTAACATTGGATGAACTGCTGGAACAATCAGACATCGTATCACTTCACTGTCCGCTCACTCCCGAAACTCATCACCTGATTAATGCAGAACGTATCAGCAAAATGAAACAGGGAGCTTATTTAATAAATACAGCCCGTGGAGGAGTAATTGATTCGGAAGCACTAGCCCAAGCCTTAAACGAAGGATATCTGAGCGGAGCCGGAATCGATGTATTCGAAAATGAACCTCCACTCAATACAAATCATCCGTTACTGCACAGTAAAAATACAATTGTAACTCCGCATATAGCCTTCGCTTCTGCCGAGTCAATGGAAGCGCGGGCAGAAATTGTATTCCAAAATATCAAAACATGGCTGGAAGGAAAGCAGCAAAACATTATCTTATAAAACAGAATACTAGATACCAACTTGAAGAACACTCAAGCTGATATCTAGTATACTATATCCATAGGCTCATCCCTATTTACACTATTTAAGATCATGTAAGACAAAGAATTACAACGATTTAATTAACTTTGTAATAATATACCTTGGAGAAACCTTACAATAGCATATTTTACACAATACTTATCGAATAAAAACCTAACAATACCATGAAAAAAGAATGCTTGATTTTATCTGCCCTAATAAGTGCTGCCAGCGCCTTCTCCCAGCATAAAGCTCCTAATATCATCTTTATACTATGCGACGACATGGGATATGGAGACTTAGGTTGCTATGGTCAGAAATACATAAATACCCCTCATATCGACCAAATGGCAGCAGAAGGGATGCGTTTTACACAAGCATACGCAGGAAGTCCTGTAAGTGCTCCTTCACGTGCAACCCTGATGACCGGGCAACATAGCGGCCACACTCACGTACGAGGCAACAAGGAATACTGGCCCCAGTCGGCAGTCGTAACCTACGGAGAGAACCAAGATTACGCAGTTGTCGGTCAGGAACCATACGATTCAGCTCATGTTATCCTCCCCGAAGTCATGAAGAAGAACGGATACACAACCGGTATGTTCGGCAAATGGGCAGGAGGTTACGAAGGCTCCTGGTCTACTCCCGACAAGCGAGGCGTAGACGAATTCTACGGATACATATGTCAGTTTCAGGCACACTTATACTATCCTAATTTTTTGAATCGCTATAGCCGTTCGAAAGGCGACAAGGAAGTGAAACGTATCGTACTGGAAGAAAATATCAAGTACCCGATGTTTGGTGACGACTATTTCAAACGCCCGCAATATTCGGCAGACCTTATTCATCAAGAGGCACTGAAATGGCTAGACGCACAAACTGGAGAGCAACCGTTCTGCGGCATTTTCACATACACCCTTCCCCATGCAGAACTGGCACAACCACACGACTCCATCTTTAACGATTATAAAAAGAAGTTCTTTACCGACAAGACATGGGGCGGCGAAAAAGGATCACGATATAATCCTTCTGACCACACTCATGCACACTTTGCCGGTATGATTACCCGTTTGGACAGCTACGTAGGAGAAATTCTGAAAAAGCTCAAAGAAAAAGGACTGGATGAAAATACTATCGTTTTCTTTAGCAGCGACAACGGACCTCACGAAGAAGGAGGAGCCGATCCTGAATTCTTCGGACGAGACGGCAAGCTAAGAGGCCTGAAGCGCCAATGTCATGAAGGAGGCATCCGTATTCCATTCATCGTACGCTGGCCAGGACATATTGCAAGCGGAACAACCAACGACCACCAACTTGCTTTTTATGATATCCTGCCTACTTTCTGCGAACTGATAGGTGACAAAAAGTTCCCAGGTAAGAATAAAGATCATTTCGACGGAATATCCTTTGCCCCTACCCTTCTAGGGAACGACAAAAAACAGAAAGAACATGAATTCCTATACTGGGAGTTCCATGAAACCGATCAGATGGCAGTACGTATGGGCGACTGGAAACTTATCATCAAGAAAGGAATCCCATCACTATACAACTTGAAGGAAGATCTGCATGAAGATCACGATGTAGCCAGTCAAAATCCGTCAATAGTAAAAAAAATGTTAGAGGTCATCCAGCGTGAACACCAACCCAGCGACCTCTTTAAAGTAACATTACCTACTTTCTAACATAATTCATATCTGATACACTTAAAAAATAATCCCCTCACTTAGCTTTACACTCCAAAGTCAAGCTAATGTGAAGGGATTTTTTACAACCATTTTTAAATAAAAAGGACATTCAGACTTCTTCCAAAGCCCCAATATTTCTATCAGTCATTACTGTTTTTCTTCCGGAGTCATTTTCGTTTCATACTCCTTAATCCATTGTTCCATCTGCTTATTAATAGTTTCACGCTGTTCTTCATAAGTAGCTTCTGAAACAAATTTCAAAGTGTGAAATTTATTCAAGACATCAGCAGATACCATTGCTATCTTAATATCATCAGCAACCGTTACCGTATCACCTGCGGCTATAGGATTCCCTTCAGCCTTTCCGGTAAACGAGGCACAATCCAGATTATTTCCTTCCGTATCCGTTACAAAGCAATATGTAAAAAGATAACGTTCTGATATGTCTTCCGTAGCAACAACCTGATATTTCAGCTCAACTTTCAGTTCGTCGAACATAAACGAATTGAAAGTAAAAGAAGGTAATTCAATATCCGTAATAGTTACATCCGATACAATTTTATAAGGCAAGCCCTCCGTTTCCTGATAACTTACAACCTTCCCAATCAACTTATCAGCCAGTGTCCTTCCTTCTTCCTTGCTTTTCTCCGAAAGATCCATTGCCAGTTTAACCACTTTCTCAACTGTTTCCTGATCTTGCGAATACCCACTTGCCTTACCTATTTCTGATACCTGAGTACAAAAATCCAATCCCTGCTTTTCATAATATGCAGGAATTTCACCCAACATACCTTCCGAAGAAGATGTGCTTCCACCACAAGAAGATAAAATCAATGCAACAATAGAACATACTGTTGTTCCTAATACTCTCATATACATATGCCTTTATTTTTATGTTATTAGCTTTCCCACCCCGGTTCACCCGCTCCATATTGAGCAAGCAAACTTCTCTTTATTGCTGTTTTTGCAAATTAACAAATAAAACTGATTACTATTTGTCACCTAAAAAGGTGATTATTTTTTTAAATCATAAGTAAAAAGCCATTAGCTCTTCCTGATAAAGAAATAATGGAAATAAAAGCCGTATATTTGCTCTCAGAACATTCACGGCTAAACACTATGAAAAAAATATACCGCTATTTACTGTTAATACTGCTATTATCGGGAATCTGTCCGCTCCATTCAGAAACAATACCAGCCGACACATTGCTGATGAGGTTATATGAACGTGCAGCCAGCTTAATGGAAAAAGGTGAGCTTGATCAAGCCCAGCAGACTTTCGACAGTGCCTTTGCCATGCCCGAAGCAAAACAATCTCCTGTATACCCCATCCTATTGAATGAACAAGCTACCCTTATGTCGTACGTAGGAAAAGATGACGAAGCCTTCAACATGAAAAAAAGTGTTCTTCCTTATCTGCCACAAATCAAAGATCTGGAAAAACACATCAGCGTATACAATGACCTTGCTATCTTTTATCGCCGGCAGCACATGAACGACTCAACCATTTACTACTACAATAAGGCCCTCGATGCTGCCCTAAAATACAAAGACGAAGGATGGATTACACATATTTACAACAACGTTTCTATATTTTACTTCAACATACGTCTGTTAAACGAAGCCGAAAAATATACAGATCTGGCCGCCCAGCATGCACAAGACAGCAATGACATATTTGTAGCATTCCATACCTGGCAGCTTCGTAGCGGCATTAAAGTTGAAGTAAACAAGCTGGACGAAGCAGAATATTCAATCCGAAAAGCCTGGGAAATAGCCAGTCAAGCCGGCAATAACTCCACGACATGGAAAATAAGATGTATGCCCTCATTATTAAGAATATTCGAAAAGAAAGAGCAAGCAGATTCGGTAAACTGGTATCTTCAGCTTGGAGACAAGCTTCTGAAAGAAATTCCATCTTCCGGAATCGCAGCCATTGGCTATATTCAGGTACGTGCCAGTATGGAGATGAAAAGGGGAAACTATGCAAAAGCCCTTCAAGATCTGTTGTGGCTGCGTAAAAGGAACACAGGCAGCGAACCCAAAACACTACTGACACAAATAGCCCAATGTTACGATGCTGTAGGGAACAAGCAACTGGCATATATATACATGGACAGCGCACGTATGTGGACAGACACGCTAGCGCAGCATAATCTGACTCAGAAAATGGCAGAACTTAATGTCAAGTTCCAGACTCAGGAAAAAGAGCTGCAAATCAGCAAACTGGAACAAGAGAAACTGGCACATCAAGCTTTCCTGCTCAAAGCCTCCGTATGCGTCGGATGCCTGCTGGTTATCGTATTGATAGTTATACTGACATTGCACTACAAAAAACGAATGGCAGAAAGAAAGATCAAACTGCTCCAGCAGGAAAATGAGCTGAATGCAGCGCGACGCTACATAGAAGGCCTGGAAGAAGAATGTAAATATTTTGCCAAAGAGTTGCACGACGGCATTGCCAACGATCTGTTAGGATTACAAATGAAAATAGAGAATACCACCGATTCTGACAACATACAGGAACTAGGTACGCTCATCAAAGAGGTAAGAAACAATGTACGTAATATTTCCCATGAGCTGATGCCTCCCGAATTTGAGCATTTAAGTCTGGATGAAATATTATATCAATATGCCGACAAGTTAAGTGAAAACACAGGCATACAAGTCACATATACATCCGGTTCGTGCAACCCGATACCGAATGAAACAGCATACGAATTATACCGTATAGTTCAGGAAATCACCATGAATATTGTCAAACACGCCAATGCACACTGTATTTCCGTCAGCCTTTATGCTGAGCACGAAAAGCAATATACATTGAAAATAACCGACGATGGTACTGTAACTACCCCTCATAAAGCAAACAGCAGAGGAAGAGGACTTCGGACTGTAAACGACCGTGCCAAAGCAATCGACGGTACTATCCAAAAAGAATCGTCTGAGAACAACAATATATTCACACTACAATTTAAAGTAAAATGAATCCAGATATATACAAGTTACTGATTGTCGACGATCATCCGATTGTAGCAGAAGGCATTGTAAGCATCGCTTCACAGCAAAGCAACATACTATGCAAAAGCATAACTCGCATGGAGAATCTACTGCCAACAATATCCGCCGAAAGTTTCGATCTCTGCATTATCGATCTGGAACTTCCTGAAATAAACGGCTTTCAGCTTATTCATCTTTTGCAGGAACAAATGCCCGACTGCAAGATTCTGATTTATACCATGCATGAAGAGCCATGGGTTATAGCTAAATTAGCAGAAGAAGAAATATCAGGAGCCGTATCAAAAAAATGCAAGTACAAGCGAACTGAAGCAAGCTATCAATCAAATCAGACTTGGGCATAAATATTTCAGCGAAGTATTCTCCATTCTTCATAAAAAACAGATAAATATTGACTTACATAAAATACCAGAATTGTCAAAACGCGAAAAAGAGGTGCTCACCTATCTCTCCGAAGGTCTCAGCACTTCCGAGATATCAGACCTGCTGTGCCTCAGCACAAATACGATACAAACATACCGGAAACGTCTGATGGAAAAACTGGAAGCAAAGAATGTAGCAGAGCTCGTGTATAAAGGAAAAGAAATATTCTAACTGCATCTTTCCACACCCTTCACATATCATAAAATATTATTTGCTGATTCATGTTTGCAAGACTTTGTGAAGGGTGCGAAAGGGAAAATTCCTAATAAACTTTATTTCTAAAAAAATATCAGCATCTTTTGCCCAAATCTTCGAGAATTTTTCTAAAAATTTGTACAAAAATAATCCATAATAAGGCGTTATTTTAGAAGGATTTGTTAGTCGCTCATTTTCAGGAGAATATATTTATCTACAATAATATAAAATGTCCCTTTCTATAAGCTTATAATAGCTTTTTAAGAGAACTTATCTTAGTTGAAGTTAGAAAGATGAAATATGGAAGTTTAATTAAAATAATAATCTATTAGCTAAATATTCCAGTAATATAATCTCACCTTTTTACAAGTGCCTGTTTCTTATCTATTTTCTTAATGAAATCATTCAATATACCATAAATTTATACTAACTTAGTCCTAAAAGAAAATATTAATATGAATCAATTTACCAACGATAATATGAATTATATCGCATCTAAAAAGTATATTAGAAAGATGCACTTCTTAGATGACTTCTGCTGCTTGGATAATATTGCAGAAGATAAAGAAGGAAATCCATTACTTCATCGTGATGATACGGTAAGAAACAAGCAAATGCCTGTACATATGATGTACAAATACGGAGCACCGCTCATTTCGGAAGACGGGTGTCGTGCTTATACATTCAACATTGAATACTGTACAGACACACCTTCTGAGGGTATCTATTATGGAGCATTCGGAGTAGTACTTCAAGGTACTATTGACGAACACAAAGAAAGTTTTGACCGTGAATGGGCTGTTATTCGCCCCATAGCCGCACAAGTGCTTGGCAATACGTTCGACAATCCATACTTTAACATGCTTTTCCGACAAACAGATAATGTGAATGACAATACTTATTGGCCATTTTGGATATCATTGGGAGAAGACGAAGACATCGTAGAAGTTGCCTTCCGTGCAGTTAGAATTATCCGTAGGATTTACGAAACTTATTTTGCCAATAAGATAGACGGGTACAATCCCATACCAAGGAAAGGAACAGTCAAGAAACCTTATTTCCCCTGCACAGAGAAAGCGTTTGAGAACATCGGTGAGAATGGTAAAGCAGAAAATATCAAAGATAAAGTGCTTCACTTCTTTGAGTGGTGTCAGAAAGAGCACCTGCTTAGTCGTAACGACTTGTATGAGACGGCATGGATCATCAACGAATCACCTACAAGATTCGCCTTTTTGATAGAGGCCTATTTTGGAGAGCTCATAAAACGAAAAACCTATAAAAAAAAATCTATCCCTTGGAAAGCTATCGGCAACGTCCTGCTCAATCAAGACGGCTTACTTATAGGCGAGGCAAATCTGAAAACTCTTATCAGCCAGATACGTGGTACGACGAAAAACCCAGGAAACAAGAAGAAAATACACGAAAATGAGCAATACGCCGAAATAAAGCTGAAAAACTACTTTACGTAAAGTAAACATTCTACAACAAGCATCTAATTTTACAGCAGTTAATAACCGGAGTGAAAAGCAAAAGGCTTGACACTCCATAAATAAATGACTGTAAGTATGAAAAACAGATTTTTCAACCCCTTTGTGGGTTCAAATTACACAAAAGGCATCCTGAACAAACGGGTACTTGTAGTAGGAGCCAGTTTTTACTGTGACCAACAGGCATGCCCCTACTTCAAACGTTGTACGGATGTAGAACGTAAAGATTCATCGGAATTCGACAGTATCTGCCCGGCCTATCAGGCATGCGGAGGGACTCTTCACGATGAGCCATCCAATGCCATCAGCGATGGACTGCCAACCTATCAGCGCTTTGCCTCCTACTTAAGTTCAAAGGTTAACAAACGTGAATATGCCGAAGTGTGGAGTTATGTAGCTTTTACAAACTATGTACAGTTCTTTCTGCCTGCTGAACCTGGACGTTACCGTGAAACACGACCATCTGATCTCTCAGAACGTGATTTTGAAGCCTTCAATGAAACTCTCCGCGAATTGCAACCACACATTGTGGTGATTTGGGGGTGTGTATTCAATTCAAGAGTGCGCGAACAGAATGCTTATCTGATAGATCGCTCAGAATTAGAACGTACAGAATGGTATATCTGCCATCTGCAAGTGCCTGGCGTAAGCCATCCTATTGCTATAATCAATCCATATCATCCATCGTCTCCTGCTTGGAACAATAAAATGGTTGATTTTGACAGGTATTTCAGGGAGGTGCTAAAAGAATAATTAGAGATGAATTTATATTGGTATATCATCAGCATCCAAGAAAAAATATCAAATAAAGAATGCGAATGATATTCATAAAATGAGAATCAAACCAGCAAAAATATACTATAATATAAAAAGATAAGACTATGAATATGAAAGTTTATACATGTAAAAAATGCCACAAAACATTTACAAGATTAAAAGGAGGTACACTCTGTCCTTATTGTGGCACATATAACCCTGATTATGCAACTATTGTAGAACAAGGGCTTAAGTTGTTAACCAAAATCATAACAAAGAAATAAACTATAAGATTATGTCAAATGAAGTAACTATTTGGAATAAAGTTATGGGAGCAGCTCTATCTATGCCCGGAGTAAAAGTTGATAGAGACGATTTCTTGAAAAAAGAGCTTAAAAATTATTGTTCACCAGAACAACTAAATCTAGCAATATCAAGCAGACCTATAAATGGGGTATCCAAAGAGATAATAGACAGAATTGCCAACGCATGTATAAATAGCCATACTACAAAGGTAACAACTATTTCTGCTGTAGCCGGCATTCCGGGAGGATTTGCAATGGCAGGAACCATACCTGCAGATATGGCCCAATATTATTGGCATGTTTTCGTCCTGGCTCAAAAGCTTGCGTATCTATATGGATTTCCAGATTTGAGAGATGAAAATGGGAATTTAACGGACACTGCTTCTGATATGTTAACACTATTTGTCGGGGTTATGATGGGAGCCTCCGCCGCCAACCAAGCAATCAAAGGTCTTGCTAAAGAATTTGCCAAACAAGTTATTAAAAGATTACCACAAAAAGCTTTAACTAAGACCATGTATTATCCAATTATTAAGCAAATAGCAAAATGGATTGGAGTAAAATTAACTAAAGACACTTTCGCAAAAGGACTTGGAAAAGTTATACCTATTTTAGGTGGTGTAATTTCAGGAGGCCTCACGTTAGCAACATTTCGACCAAGTGCCAAAAGACTTCAACATAAATTACAAGAAGAAATGTTTGTGATAAATGAGAATTATCAGGAAAGTCATAATAATGAAGACCAATATAGTACTTATGAGGATATATCAAATGAATCAATAAAAAAAGAAGAACAATTTACAAATAAGGAGATGCTATCTTTAATGATTCTTATAAATGCTGCCAAGATAGACCATAATTTTACAGAAAAGAAGAGAAACTTTGTAGACAATGAGATTGAAAATTCATCTTTGTCAGAAGAAGAACAATTATTACTTGCAAGTTCATACAATACAGAACAATTATTTCAGGTTGATATTAATTTACTTAAAGGCGATGACTCTTATTCTATTTCTCTTCTAAAGAAAATAATATACCTATATCAGATAGATGGGAAAATTAGTCTTGCAGAAAAAATCTATCTAAAAAAAATTGCAAGAGAACTGGGATATACGCCTGAAGATTTAAAAGATTTTTTTAATGAATAATTATTATGGAACAGACTTTTGAAAACAACATTCTCACTTCCTTACTGGAAGCTTATGAGAACAATCCTACACAGGATATAGATGCATTGATTGAAGAAAAGTGTAAAGAATGGGAGGTAGCGGACGACCAAATTCATCTACTGAAAGAGACGAATGGATTGATTGATAGTTTCAATGAACATGCCAACTCATTGGAAAAGGCCAAAGCTGACGGATGGTCACGTAAACGCTGGATGCTGAACGAGATGGATCGCATAACTGATGGACGTTCAGAAGAAGAGAAAGCACAAATCGCATCAGCAATCTCGGATACGAATGAAAAGGTAATAGAAGAAACAACAGCTAAAGAATAACAGAATATGAAATTCGCAGAATATAACGAGGATTACGGACGTAATGAGTTCGGTATGCAATTCGAGAAAGAAATCACACAAATGACTGCTTTACAGTCATTACTATTAGGCAATGAATTGAATGCAGAAGAATTCCCCATGATACGCGAATTCAAATGCGTTAAAGAGTTTCTGGACTTGCCGATGAACGACAAAAAAGAAGGAATACTAAAGAAACTGTTCACTACCTCAATTGTTATTGCCAAAGAAAAAGGGCTACTACCTTTTAAAATACCAAGTAGCCCTATAGAAATAGCCAGTGCCGTAGACGAAGGATTAACGCAACTAAAAGTTGCTTATAAGACTGCAACAGGCGAATTGGATTCGATAGAAGCAACAGATGCCTTGATAGACCGCGCAGCCGTGAGAGCGATTGCCGTTGCCGACAAGATAATCGAAAAGAGAGTGCCTGTAGTACTTGATAAGCTATGCTTCGCATTAACAAAAATCTACCCTCCAGCTACAACGGTAGTTCCAATTATAAAAGCTTCGGAAAGATATATTACAATTGGAACAAAAATTGCAGTAAGAAAAGGTATAAACACTTTAGCTAAGATTGCCAAACCTGTAGTGCAAAAGGCTGTAACAAAAGCAAAATCTGTAGCAAAAAAAGTAATGAACTTCTTAAAAGCATAGAGTTATGAAACTGATTGCAAAAGCAAAGCCGGTAAAGATTCGAATCAAGTCAGGTGGAGAGGAACATACTTCACTCGATTCTTTAAAGAGGAACTTTAATATATCAGACATTCAACCGTTATTAGATGGACGTTTGGTTAGATGGTTAAAGCAACAAGGAGAAAACGAATTAGCTATAAAAGTGCAAAATTACAATTGCAAATCACTTAATTGTACTCAAAATATATTCGATTTTATTACTATTTTCTTTCAAGAAGAGGTTACTTTAAATAATATCCAAAATCTACAAGGATTAGCATATTATTGGTTAGAAAATAAAGTATTCATAAATAATGCTATTTCTCTAAAAGATTTTTTAATAAATGATATTGAATATATAAAAAAGATGTATCACTCTAGAGCAGCAACAAAATTTACTACAGATGACTGGATAGAGCTTTTTACAAAACTGATTCCACATAAGGATGCTGAGGTTTTATTTCTTTTAGGTATTATACTGTATTTCAGTAATAATGAACAAAATAAAGAAAAAGGATATAGATACATACAAGAAGCAGCACAATTGCATTTCGAGAAAGCTATACAATTCATTAATATGAATAAACCAAGAGATAGCAATATTTCATCCAACACTTATCATCATATCGATAAAGATACAAAAAAAGATTATTATGATATAGACAAATCAAAAATTCGTACATGGTTCCATTCTAACTGGAATTCTGAATATTGCGATCCACAATTGAAAAATCCAGAAAAATACACTGAAAAAGAAAGAGAATTAATACATCTATTTTCAAATTGGCACACATGGTACCAAACTTTTAAATCAATAATAAATAATAAAATAGATAGCTATTACATAGATAATAATGGATGCATAAGTTTTGATATTATAGAGCATGATGATTATTTTGATGAAGAACGTCATAGTTATGTAATGTTTATAAATAGATACAATGAAAAATTCCGGTATTATATTGAAAACACTCTTGTATTAGGCATAATCTACTTAGATATTAAAAATTGTCCAGACTGTCAAAAAGAAGGACGAAAGCTTTTAAACTTAATTAAATGTAAATCATCTTTTATATCTAAATTGATATCGGATATACAAACATCATTAAGGAATGAACCTATTCAAATCAAAATTACATATATAATAAATCAAATGCTTAATAATAATTATGAATGATTCTGTTATTTCCTCTCTCCAACGAATGATAGATGTTAATACGCCTATCATCTATATACATGATTATGATTTTGTACGTATTGACGAACTGATTCTTCAAGTTACAGCTAACAAAAAAGTGTTTGAGTGGAATCCTGCAACAGGAAGCACAGATTTTCATACCAAAGTTAATAAAGGAAGTGGTAATATGCAGTCTTTGGAAAGTTTCTTAGAAAATAAATATAACGAAGATGGAGAAACTGTTAAAGAGAAATATCTAGTGCTTAAAGAGATTCAAGACTATATCAATGAACCTAAAATAAAGGCACTATTACTGTTGATGTCCCAAAGGCGATTATACGACAGAGAATATGATACAACAATTTTTATAGTCTCTTCTGTACTACGAGTTCCACAAGAAGATACTGTTTCAAAAAGTGTGTCTGAGATAGGATAATAAAAAAGTCTACAGATTTTTTAGATTTGTAAAAGCAAAACAAACAAAACCTAAAAAAGAGTAGACTTTATGGATTTCACAAAGGAACAACTTTCCGAGCTAATATGCAAGCATACGGAAAAAGAAAACGGGTTACAGGACCTGATGGAGATAATGCTTGAGAGCCTCATGGTGTCGGAACGCAGGGAATATCTTCAGGAAGAAGGCATATCCGGCAACAAGTGCAACGGCTACCGTCCCGGCAGGACATACGGTCATGGCCGGACACTGACATTCCGTATACCTCGTGACCGATACGGCAACTTCCATCCCCGTATACTGGCCATACTGCGCGATCAGGAGGAAGAGTGTGAACGTCTTGCCGGCACGTTGTACACCAAAGGCCTGACACAGGAGCAGGTCGGGGAAGTGTTCAACGACATCTATGGGGAGCACTACAGCAAGGCGAGCATATCAAGGATGCTCGACTATCTGCGCCGTGATGTCACCGAGTGGCTTGAACGCTCTTTGGAGAGTTATTATCCTGTAGTGTTCATCGACTGCGTCCATATCAAGATCCACCGCAAGCGCAGCGTTGATACGGAAGCTTTCTATGTTATCCTTGCCGTCAAGGAGGACAAGACCAGAGAGGTGCTAGGCATCTACAACAAGCCTACGGAAAGCGCCCTTGGCTGGGGAGAGATGCTCAATGACCTTTACGAGAGAGGTGTCTCGAAAATAGGGCTCATATGTGCGGATGGTCTCAAGGGACTTGATGATGTTGTCAGCGAAGTGTTTCCCGGCACCAGCCTCCAAAGATGCACCACCCACTTGAAGCGCAACATACTGAGCGATGTCCGCAACGGTGACAAGGGGGATGTTGCTGACGACCTGAGACAGGTCTTCCGCACAGGAGACAGGAACTATACCGTGGAACAGGCCTGGGATGAGTGGCAGCAGTTCTGTGCTAAATGGGGCAGGTATTACAGAAGTATCAGGAGACGTGGTGAGGATGCTTCCTACAAGGCGTATTTCACTTACCTGAATTACGACCACCGCATCCAGTCCATGATCTACACCACGAACTGGATAGAGCGGCTGCAGAAGGACTTTAGGCGGGTCACGAGGATGCGCGGGGCAATGCCCAACGAGGAATCGGTCATCCTGCTTATGGGAAAGACTGCCATGGACAAGAAGCCCTACCTGAGGCAGGTCCCAAGAATCGATCTTGACAGGACTCTATTCCCGGACGAATAAAAATGCTCATCGGCAGGCATGCCTGCCGATGAGTTAACAGATAAATTGATATATTTGCAAAACTAGGAGGTCTGAAGACTCACTCCAGACACACTGAATGGAACACTACCCATTTTGAGGTTTATAAATGATAAAAATATGATATTATGAATAAGAAAAAAATTAATATAGTTTTAATGTTTGTACTAGGTTTTATTTTTATTGGTTGTGACGATTACCTTAGTGTTACTTCTCCTGGTACAGTTGACCGTGAATTTGTTTTTTCTGATGAGGAATCAGCTCGTTCAGCATTATATTATGGATATGAAACTTTACGTGCTAATAGAAGTCTCCATTCTGTTGGCTTTTTCTGGAATCCTGTTTGGGGATCAGATATTGAAGATTCGCAGGATCTTTATGATCCTGGAAATGCTGGTATTAGTGAAAAATGGTTTTATCCTAATGGTACTTCTAATTATAATATTGATTCGGGGGAAGGAACAGAAGTTTTTACAGAATTGTATAAAACAATTTCAATAGCAAATTCATTAATTACTAGTTTTGAGTCTTTAAATAATTTTGAGGAAATAATGACTGGTGAACCTAATAGTCTTTCTGACATTTATGGTCAGGCTGTAGCACTGCGGGCTACTTGTTATTGGGAATTATGTCGGTGGTATGGTGATGTTCCTCATGTAATACATGCTGGAGAAAAGGCGGAAGGACTTGTTTCAAGATATGCAATTTATGATTATCATATAAAGAAATTAATAGAAGTGGAACCTCATATGTTTCGTCCTGGTGAAGGTACTACTCGTGCTGATGTAATGAATCGTACTTATGTACAAGGCCTGATAGGAAGATTATGTTTATATAATGGAGGATATGCAACTCGTCGTACAGATTTAGGATCTAATTTTCATACAGATGGTGATGGAAATGTATTATCATTCGATGATTGGAGTGTTGAAAAAAATGGTGCTATTTATGGACGTCGTAGTGATTGGAAGAAATTATATGAAATAGCTAAAACTTATCTTCAGTCATGTGTAGATAATCCAGGTACTGTTGTTTTACATACAACTGATCCTCGTGGTGTAGGTAAAAATGGCCAAGAATATGGTAATCCTTATCAATATACATTTCAACAAATGCATTCTGGAGATAATATGACTTTAGCGGATGAATCAGTATATGAAATACCTCAAGAATATAATTATAGTTCTGATCGTCCAGCTTATATAGGTCGTCCTTCTACAGGAGGAAATGGGCAAGCTCCTTGTGTTGCTTGTGGACAAGATAGAATTCAGGTTCATTTTTATTATGGTTGGTTTGACAATAACGATATGCGTCGTGATGTTTCTGTTACTGTAACAGGTAGTAATGGACAAGGGCAAGAACTTATTCAGTCTTTTGATAGAAGTGCATGGGGTAGAGGTTGTGGTCCAGGTACAAATAAATATGATTGGAATAGATTGCCAGCTCCTAACACACAATCTTATGGAACTTCTGGAATTAATATTTCTTATATGCGTATATCAGATGTATATTTAATGTTAGCGGAAGTTTATGCTGCTTTAGGAGATGATGGATCTGCTTTAATGTATTTGAAAATCGTTCATAATCGTGCTTTTCCTCATAATAATGATCCTAATTTTAACAAGTTTGTGACAGATTGTGGTTCTGTATATAATGCAGTTATTAAAGAACGTGCACTAGAATTCAGTGGTGAAGGTATGAGAAGATTTGATATTATTCGTACTGGAATACTTCCTGAAGTTGCTGTGAGTACTCGTCAAAAAATGAAAGCTATTATAGATGGCATTCGAAACAAAGGATACTATGAATTTGAAAATGGGAATCAGATTCCTGCTTATATTTGGACTAAAATGGTTGATGCTAAGGCAATGTACGGATATAGATTAACAACTCAAACTCCAGAAGGTAAAGAAAATGATCCAGTTTTATTTCCTGGTTGGAGAGGACAATATGATGATTGGGGAAGTTTAGTACCTAATGTTGCATCGCAAAATATGACAAATGTAGCAATAAAAGGACTGTTTAGATATATAATTCCTGGTAGTGAGGAAGCTCGAATTTTAGAAGAAGATGGGTATCAACAAACAAATTGGGGTATTGATATGTTAAATTATGAAAGTGATTATGCTACAAATTTATTTGCTGGGTATACGGACGCTGATTATGCAGCTAAAAATCCACCAATTCATTTGATTCCTAATACATATCAGGTTCTTTTAAATTCAGGTATTACTAATGGATATGGATTTAGACAACAATAATATATTATGAAATATGTAATTGGGTTAATTATTGCGATAATAGTAAGTGGTTCAGCTTTTGCTGAACCTACTTACTTGAAAGTTGTCGCTCAGGATGGCAGTGGTGATTATTTGACAATTCAAGAAGCCGTAAATTCAGTTCTTGTATACCAGGAGCAGCGTAGTGTCATAAAAGTAAAGCCTGGAATATATCGTGAAAAACTGGTTATTCCGGCTGCATGGTGTAATATAAGTCTGATAGGAGATGATCCGGCAAATACCATAATATCTTATGACGACAATGCTAATAAAAATAACATGGGGACATTCAGTTCGTACACTGTTTTGGTACATGGCGATGGTATTCGTTTAGAAAATCTGACAATTGAGAATGCTTCTCAAATGCAGGGACAAGCGGTAGCCTTACATTTAGAGGGAACAGAATCGGTTATTATAAATTGTCGTTTATTGGGAAATCAGGATACAGTATTTACAGGAAACAAATATGGACGTTTTTATTTTTACAATACTTATATAGAAGGAACTACCGATTTTATTTTTGGTCCTGCTACTTGCTGGTTCGAACATTGTGTTATAAACAGTAAGGCTGATTCTTATATTACGGCTGCATCTACTCCTGCTTCACATCCATTTGGATATATTTTTAATGAATGTAAGTTGACGGGAAAAGATGATTTGAAAGTTTACTTAGGGCGTCCCTGGCGTGAAGCAGCCTATACCTTGTTTATGAATTGTTATCTGGGAAAACATATCCGTCCTGAAGGGTGGCATAATTGGGGGAATCCTCAGAATGAACAGACTGCTCGTTATTTGGAATATAATAATAGAGGTGAAGGGGCTGATATTTCCAGACGCGTATCTTGGGCGAAAGTTTTGACTCGTGATGAAGCTGATCGTATAAAAATAGATGTTGTTTTTCCAGATTTAAAAGAATGGAGTTCTTATTATTCTGGAAAGTAAGAAATAATTTTATACAGAAATACAAGTTTCAAATAATCAGCCTGTATTTCTGTATAAAGTCTAGTGATAATAAATATTACCTATCAATATTATTTTTATATTCGGTAGGAGATATGCCATAGGTTTGCTTGAAACATTTACTAAAGTAATGGGCGTCATTGAATCCTACCATATAAGCTATTTCTGAAATATTATATTCTTTATTTTCTATTAATTGTAAAGCTCGTTTCATTTTCATTTGTTTTAAGAAATCAATAGGTGATTGTCCTGTTATGCCTTTTAATTTTCTGAAAAAGTTTGAACGGCTCATATCAACAGATAAAGCCATATTGTCTACAGAAAAATCACAATTATCCATGTTTTCTGTTATTGTTTGGATAAGTTTATCCATAAATTTCTGGTCTGATGCAGATAATACAGGCATATTTTCCTCTTTTACGGATTTCTTTTCTGATTTTGGAGAAAACAGTGTCTGACAATAAATTTGTTGCAAACGTTTGCGTTGTTCTACTAGGTTGTGTATTCGGGCTTTTAAGTAAGTTGCACTAAATGGCTTGGTTATATAGTCGTCTGCGCCATATTGCATCCCTTCTAGTTTACTTTCGATAGACGATTTAGCACTAAGTAAAATTATAGGAATGTGGCTGGTTGATATATTGTTTTTTAGTTCATTCAATAGTTCTATACCATTCTTTTGAGGCATCATGATATCACTAATAATAATATCGGGCAATTGCTCTAAAGCAATTTTTATACCTGTTTCTCCATTGTCTGCTTCTAAGATAGAATAAGATTCCGCTAATATTGTTTTAAGAAAGCGGCGAAGCTCATCATTATCTTCTACCAATAAAATTGAATCTTTGTTTTCTTCTGTTTTTTGTTCTGAATCTTCTGTGGTTGTAATAATCGTATTATTGGCCATTATTGGTTTTATGGTTTTATTCATAATATCATCGGATACTATGAATTCTGTATTAGGACTGAAATGACCGTTACCTTTTTGTAGATTTACAGTAAAACAACTTCCTTCGTTAGGTTGGCTTTCTACTGTAATAGTTCCATTATGCATTTCTACAAGTTCTTTGGTTAGCGATAATCCTATTCCTGTACTTTCTTGAGTATGGATATGTTGGTCGGAAAAGGTTTCAAAACGTATAAATAAGCGTTTTAGCTGATTCTTAGTCATTCCAATACCTTGGTCTATGATACTGATAGATATGATTTTTTCATTTTCTGTTACTTTTACTATAATATTTTTTTCTTTGGGAGTGTATTTAAAAGCATTTGATATTAAGTTGAAAATGATTTTTTCCAATTTGTCGATATCAGCCCATAAAATAACTGGGTGTTCAGGTGCCGAAAACGGAGCATACCCACCCACTCAGAACGGCTTAATCCACCCACAATTA
>OHWS01000234.1_pt1 | contig 21962 bp, 22 predicted proteins | sample 1579751 | NCBI WGS metagenome assembly OHWS01 (sample SAMEA3882517, study PRJEB24775) | human gut metagenome | biome: human-associated habitat; feature: intestine environment; material: feces | place: Netherlands | collected 2009/2010
GCATAACGAGAACTCCAACGAAAACATATTCACCATTCCGTTGGATAAGAACCTCTATGCTGCGCAGTTCTGGTATCTCTTCCGATCACGACACTACAACCATGGCGGTGCGTTGGGTGGCTCATCGGAAAATGGTACCAGTGCCAATATCTCAACAGTCTTAGCCAACGGATACGGCACAGATGATGTAGATGCTCGCTTTGAAAAGAACTTCTATGCCGGCATCGTAGAGGTTGATGGAAAGCCTGTAATGATGGACAATGGACAGCAGTTGGAGTATTTCCCATTGGAGCTAAAGTTGAATCTTACGGGAAGCTCCTATGTCAAGACAGCTGGTGCTCGTATGGCAAAATATGAGGTTGATAGGACCTCACATTCCGACGGTAGACAACCGGATAACGACATCGTGCTATTCCGCTATGCCGATGCTCTCCTGATGAAGTCCGAGGCAAAGGTACGTAATGGTGAGGATGGCTCGTTGGAGTTGAACGAAGTCCGAGGTCGTGTTGGTATGCCATATCGAGAAGCTACGCTTGAGAACATATTGAAAGAGCGTTTGTTGGAGTTAGTATGGGAAGGCTGGCGACGACAAGATATGGTGCGTTTTGGAGTTTATCACAAATCATACGATCAGCGAGTCCAACTGGCTGATGAGAAAAATGGGTATACCACAGTTTTTCCTATTCCACAAAAAAGTATAGACTTGAACCCAAAATTGAAACAAAATGTTGGATATAAATAACTTTAGCCTATGAGTATTCAATTTGACATTGCAAAACAGATTATAGCTGAAACATGCCCTAATCGCAAACTTAAGTTGGAGAATATTCGCCTTTTTGCAGATATTATTCAGCCTAAGAAATATCAAAAAGGTGATATAATTCTAAATGAAGGTGATATCTGTAATTGCCTATTTTATATAGAAAAGGGATTTATTAGACAGCACTACCTAAAGCATGATAAGGATGTGATAGAACATTTAGCATGTGAAAAAGATGTTGTCTGGTGTATTGACAGCTATTTTAACCGAGAGCCAACACATCTTATGATGGATGCTGTAGAAAACAGTGTTTTATGGGAAATTCCGCGTGATATAATGGAAGAATATGGAAAATAAGAAGGAAGAGCCAACTTTGAACAAGGTAACGTTCGTAAACGGTGTGCAGATTAAAAACAAAAGTGGAAAGCACTGATGTGGGATAATTTTATCTATTATGGTAAGATTAATCAAAACAGAGGCAGTCATAAGTGTACTGATGGGGCATTTTATAAAGAAATTATTGTTTATCTTGCTGTTTGTCGGGGTACTGATTGCTCCGGCAAACGCACAAAACGAAAAGAATATGTATTCGTACAAGAAAATTGGCAACAAGTATATTGTCAGCATTAACAATCATACTGAAATTGTGAAAGCCCTGAATGCTTTCTGCAAGGAGAAAGGAATTCTGTCGGGTTCTATCAACGGGATTGGTGCTATCGGAGAGCTGACCCTCCGTTTCTTCAATCCCAAGACAAAAGCATATGATGATAAGACATTCCGGGAGCAAATGGAAATATCCAACCTTACAGGGAATATATCATCTATGAATGAGCAGGTATATCTTCATTTGCATATAACCGTCGGCAGGAGCGACTATTCCGCTTTAGCCGGACATCTACTTTCCGCAATACAGAATGGTGCAGGGGAGTTCGTGGTGGAAGATTATAGCGAGCGGATAAGTCGCACATATAATCCGGATTTAGGACTGAATATATACGATTTTGAAAGATAGTTGCCTATAAATATCGCTTGGAATACAGGATAATACATCATTCAGCTTAGATGATATATATCAAAAAAAGTTTATCAATTCTGTCACGTTAACTTTGCAACAGAAATAATTTAAAGACTATCAAATATGGATAAAGACAAGGATATGAGCCGCCGGAGATTCCTTAAAATGGCGGCATTGACAGGAGCTGCCATGTGTGTCGGGCCTACCTTGAACAAGGTAACGGCAGCAGAACGGGTATGGATGGGGAAACAACAAGTTGCAAACAACATCCCTGCAGGCATGGCGGCGGTGCGCACTCGGCGAACATTGGGACACGGAAATACGGCATTCACTGTTTCTGCAATGGGATATGGCTGTATGGGCTTGAACCATAACCGCAGCCAGTACCCGAGCAGGGAAAAAGAAATCGCCCTGGTGCATGAAGCTGTTGAACGTGGGGTGACCCTTTTCGATACAGCCGAAAGCTACGGCTACCACATCAATGAAAAATTGGTCGGCGAAGCCTTGAAAGGATATACCGACCGGGTATTTGTGTCATCGAAGTTCGGACATAAGTTTGTAAACGGTGTGCAGATTAAAACCGAAGAGGACAGCACTCCGGCCAACATCCGCCGGGTTTGTGAAAACTCGTTGCGCAATCTCGGAGTTGAAACATTGGGCATGTTCTACCAGCACCGCATAGACCCGAACACACCGATTGAAGCGGTGGCTGAAACATGCAGCAAACTCATCAAGGAAGGTAAAATCCTGCATTGGGGCATGTGTGAAGTAAACGTTGATACCATCCGCCGTGCGCACAAGATATGTCCGGTTACGGCAATCCAAAGCGAATATCACTTGATGCACCGCATGGTAGAGACGAACGGAGTGTTGGAGCTGTGCGAGGATTTGGGCATCGGTTTCGTTCCATACAGTCCGCTGAACCGTGGTTTTTTGGGCGGTATGATCAATGAATATACCAAGTTTGTGATGTTACCAACGACAACCGGCAGACCTTGCCACGCTTCCAGCCCGAAGCCATACGCGCCAACTATCGTATTGTGGAAGTTCTTAACGCTTTCGGCCGTACAAGAGGCATTACCCCGGCACAGATAGCTTTGGCCTGGCTGATGAACAAGAAGCCTTTTATCGTGCCTATTCCGGGCACCACCAAACTCTCTCATCTGGAAGAGAACCTTCGTGCCTGCGACATCCGTTTCACGGCAGAAGAGATAGAAGAACTGGAAACAGCCGTAGCTGCCATTCCTGTGGTGGGTAGCCGCTACGATGCCTTGCAGGAGTCTAAAATCCCAAAATAATCCGTGTATGAAGAAACAGATATTTTACATGACGTTCATCGCTTTACTGTCGGGCTGTAATTGTTACAAAGGGAATATTCTGCAAATAGAGGAACAAGGCAGTTTTGCCGTAGGTGGCACCGTACTGACCGATTCATTGGGACACAAATACCACGGCGACCATGCTTATGTATTTTATCAGAAACCGGTTGATGCACGGAAATATCCGCTTGTTTTTGCACATGGTGTCGGCCAGTTTTCCAAAACATGGGAGACCACTCCTGACGGACGCGAAGGGTTTCAGAATATATTTCTTCGCAAAGGTTTCTCCACCTATCTTGTCGACCAGCCTCGCCGGGGAAATGCCGGACGGAGTACGGAAGCTGTCACACTGGAACCGGTATTCGATGAAGAAGAATGGTTCAACCGTTTCCGTGTGGGAATCTATCCTGATTATTTCGAGGGTGTACAGTTCAGTCGCGACCGGGAAGCCTTAAACCAGTACTTCCGGCAGATGACGCCGACCATCGGACCTTTGGACTTCGATGTCTATTCCGATGCCTATGCTGCTCTTTTTGACAAAATCGGTCCGGCCATATTTGTCACTCATTCACAAGGCGGTCCGGTGGGTTGGTTTACTTTGCTCAAAACGAAGAACATCAAAGCCATTGTAGCATACGAACCCGGTGGAAGTGTACCCTTCCCAACCGGTCAAGTTCCCGAAGAAGGCAAAGTCTTGACACGGTCTAAAAAAACAGAAGGAATAGAAGTCCCTATGGCAGTTTTCAAGAGATACATGGAAATTCCCATCATCATTTACTATGGGGATAACCTGCCCGAAACAGACGAACATCCGGAACTTTACGAATGGACACGCCGTCTGCATCTCATGCGCAAGTGGGCCGAAATGCTCAATAAGCTGGGCGGTGACGTGACGGTCATTCATCTGCCCGATGTCGGTCTGCATGGGAATACGCACTTCCCGATGTCGGATTTGAACAATGTGGAAGTAGCTGACCTGCTGTCGAAGTGGCTGTATGAGAAACAGCTGGACAGATAGAAATTAACAGAGGATAACCCCAAAACCTAAATAAAAATAGTTATGAAACTGAAGTGCTTATTGGCAATGCTGCTCTTAACCTTCCTTTCGTGCAGCAACACTCCGGCTGTTGAAGATAAGATAGATTCGTTGCCTCACTCAGAGCCGGGGAAAACATTGATAGTCTATTTCTCATGGAGCGGACATACGCAAACTGTAGCCAACATTATCCATGAACTTATTGGATGCGACATGGTGGAGATTGAACCGGAAGAACCCTATTCTGATGAATATAATGAAGTGGTTGACCGTTTCAAAAATGAAAGAGACAATCATATTCTTCCAGCTCTGCGTACAAAAGTAGAGAATATGGATGATTATGATACATTGATTATCGGTAGTCCTATTTGGGGTGGTCTTCTGTCTTCTCCTGTAAAAAGTTTCCTGTCCGGTTATGATTTGTCCGGGAAAAAGATACTCCCATTCTGTACACATGGAGGAAGCGGAACAGCACAAAGTGTGGATAATATCCGCAAACTATGTCCCCATGCTGAAATATTGCTGTTTATGGCAGTCAAACTGCAAACTCTCGGAATGAAGTGAAAAAATGGCTGTCAGAAGCCGGATTTTCTGTCGAATTAAATTACGCCCGTTTAATAGTTTTAATACTGAAATGAAATATCCTTTGTTATCCGCACTCTTTCATCCCCTTTTTCAGAGATTTGCAGATAGACCAGTAGTTGAGATTAGGGAATATGAGATTGTCTTCCTGACAGGGTCGGTAACGCTCGATAATCTGCAAAGGAGTATCCAACAGTTTCACTTGGAACGGCACTTTTGTCTTGTACCGTTTGGACAATATCCACTTCTCACCATTCACTTCTACGATGTTGCTATTGGTTAGTTCCTTGATGTCCACGAAAGAGAGGGCAGTGAAGCTGGCGAAAACAAAAATGTCACGAATATAGAACAGTTGGACATCCCCAACTCGTGCGTCATCAACGTTTTCAGTTCATCTTCCGTCAGGAACTCACGTTCCGTCACATTAGGGCTGATGTGGAATTGGGCAAACGTTTTTTTCGGTATTAGTCCGTTAAAGTGCACACACATGACAACGCCTTTCAGCCACATGCATTTTTCCCATATCGTCCCGTTGTGAAGTCCCGCTTTCGTTGATAGGTAGGCTGCAAACCCCTTGATGAAGTCGGGCTTAATCTCCAGCATGAACATATCCGTCCGTCTGTAAAAAGACTTGATGAACGCTGCCACATGGTTTCTTGCCACCACCCGTGAACGGTGGTTGCCATTACCCTGTCTTTTCCGACACGCTTCTTGAATACTTCGTTCTCACGTCCGGACGCTTTGAGCAGTGTCTCATACTCACTGCCGATACCCTGATAAGCATTGCTCACCATTTCAGCCGTCACGAACGCTTCACGGTCGAATATACGCAGGTAGTGCTTGATGATTTGAGCCTTGATGTTGTCAAGGGCAAGGTTGATATCACGTACTTCCGCACTCTTGCCTTTCGCCCTGTTCCCTTTCACGTCCCAAAGCGTTTTCGGGATACTCTACTTATAGCTGAACTGCGTCACAATCCCGTTAATCGTTACCCGTCCTATGATGCGGACAATATCGTTTTTCTCCTTGTTGCCGTTCACGTAGAACAGCACTTTGAATGTACTTCTTGCCATACTCGTTTTTTAAGTTTAAAATTAAGTATCAATGAGTTATGCCTTGTAAACCAACCGAAGCCATACGGAGAAAAATTCAGCACGGAGTATCAAAAACCACCTTTCACGGGGTAATGATTTAGCAACCTTTCTACTTCATAAATTTACTTTTTTTTGCGTTACCTCGTTTTATGCCTTTGTCCTCATTTGTCCTCACAAACGCTTTATTCATAGCCGTTTTAAAAACATTTCCGCCTTTCTATTCCTCTTTTCCACAGATTTTTAGTAAATTTATATCCGTCTAATTTTTAAGGTCCTATGTTCAGACTCAATCTAACCAAACATTGCATAAAGTGGTACTGTTTCATCCAAATGCAACTGATGGACACGTTCGTACATTATTTTGTGCTTGTATCGTTATATCTATTGCAGCTATTATCTGTAGTTCATTTGTATCCATGGCCCATTACAGACAGGCGTTATTCAGTATGACTTATTTTTCCTCCCTGGTGTTTTTTTGTGGAGTATGCATTGCGCATTTGCGGCACCGGTCAAATATCCGGATAGAGACATAAACCGTACACGATGGAAATATATTTTTTCATTCTATGGTTTGTGGACTCCGTGACCATTCTCCCTTATATGTTAACCTATATGTATTGGGATACGAATATTGTCCATGTCATTATCCTCCTTTACATTTTTATTATTGTCAAATAGATAAGATACTTACGGAAGAGTGGGTTATGACCTATATACCTGCGGTATCATGGTCTGTTTTTCTGCTATTCTGCTATACTATATAGAGCTTAATGTACAGCTTGAGGATTTCAAAACATTCGTGACGGGCTTTGGTGGGCAGTAATTCTAAGACTTTAAATAAAGAAAAATTAAGCCACCCCTTAAAAAAAAGAGATATTTCCTTTCAAAGAATTCATTTCTTTTATTACATTTGTATTAGTCTTTTGAAAATAGAAGATTTATAGTAAAGCGTTAAGGCATTATCCAAGTTCAGGAAATCCCCAATTTCGAAACAACAATTGGATAATACATTGGACGCTCCACGTTCTATCTATATAGATTTTTGTTATATATAGGCGTGGGGCTTTGTGTATTATATGTTGTTGAGTATGGGGATACTTCTGAACGGTAATACCAAAGTTCCCACGCTTAACTTTATATAAACACAACTCCAGGGAACAGGGTTGGCTTATAATAAACATTATGAAAGCAACTTGTTTTAAAAGCGAGACAACTGTCTCCAACGACTTTCCCCCTTTGTTTGTTACTGTCTTTTGTGGAATATTCTATCCTTTCATTTCCATTCCTGTCTCTTTCGGAACATACCGTTCATTATCATACAAATTACATGCCAAAGCACTTTTCTGCCTTCTCCTGCTATGGTACTAGATAATAGTAACTCCCCCTATCACATAGAGGAAGAACTTTGGTTACAGATACTTTCTCTGTCAAGAGAGTTGCAGGAGTGTAAAGCTAGTCTGCACCATAATACTTTGGACTGTATTTCCGATAAGATTGAAGGAATAGAAAGAGAACTGGATGTCTTATTGGATATTCTGCAAGGGAGGCAAGACAAAAAGACATCATAGTGCTATTTTTTATGACAATTTGTCTACGCCGATAAGTTATCCTATTATTTAAGCCTCGTTTAAGAATTCCGTTTTATGGGTTACCCACAATCGAATGGAATTTTTATATACTGAGAATAACACATGATATTAGTAATGGATTTTCAATATTCAGAGTGATAATGGATAAACGAATAGAAAACGCCATGAATGAGTTGATCAATACAGAAATATGGTCAACCGGTTTATACCTGTCATTGCAGGTTTATTTTGAAGATGAACGGCTTCCAATACTTAGCTCCTGGCTGAACTCCCAAGCACAGGACAATATGAACAAGGTTTATCAGATGATGAATCGGATATGCCATGATGGAGGATGTGTTGTAATCAATGAAATGAAACGGGATACACATGAATGGACAACGCCATTGAATGCCTTGAATGAATTGCTTGAACATGAGCAGTACATATCACGTCAGGTAAACACATTTCTCATATTATGCTGGAATGTAAGCATGTCCTTCCATTCTTTCATCAGCGGGCTGTATGCAGACCGTATATATGTAAGTACGGCATTTATGGAATTGTTACGTATCCTCGCCAAGGAAAACGAACGGAAACTACCTTATTTTTGACGGTATGGATTTAAGATTGATGTTATGCAAAATTTAATATTGCAGAATGCTATCTGGTATGTTTTTTGCGATATAATAATCGATAATAAACTATATGTCATCATGGATATATTTGTATATTTAACATTGTGTTTCACTTCGCTATTCACCTTGATGGACCCTCTTGGAGTGATGCCGGTATTCCTGCAAATGACTGATGGAATGGATACGAAAGAACGCAGATATATCGCCTTGAAAGCATGTACCATTGCATTTATCATATTAGTCCTTTTTACATTATCGGGCAGGTTTCTGTTTCATTTTTTCGGCATCTCAACAAACGGATTCCGGATTGTGGGAGGTATCATCATCTTTAAAATCGGATATGATATGTTGCAGGCACATTTTACCCATGTGAAACTGAATGAAACTGAACGAAAAGAATATTCCAAAGATATAACCATCACACCTCTTGCCATTCCGATGTTATGCGGTCCGGGAGCGATTTCCAGTGGAATAACATTGATGGAAGATGCTTCGGAATATACTTTCAAAATAGTATTGCTTGGCGTAATCGCTTTGGTCTGCATTCTTTCCTTCTTTATTCTGTACGCGTCCACCCAGCTTTTAAAAATCTTGGGAGAGACGGGAAACAATGTGATGATGAGACTGATGGGACTTATTCTAATGGTGATCGCCGTGGAATGTTTTATCAGCGGGATACGTCCGGTATTAATTGAAATCTTGAAACAAGCCCATGCTTGTTCTTAAAGAAGAGAGATAATTTGGATTTATTATTAACATTAAAAGTTTGATTCATCATGACTGAAAAATTGCAAAATGCCCTGAATGAGCAAATCACAGCAGAATTATGGTCTGCCAACCTGTATTTATCAATGTCTTTTTATCTGGAAAGAGAGGGCTTTTCCGGAATGGCTCGCTGGATGCAGAAACAGTCTGCAGAAGAGACCGGGCATGCATATGCCATTGCCGGGTACATGATTAAGCGTGAGGCAACCCCGAAAGTAGACAAGGTCGATGTGGTTCCACAAGGTTGGGGTAACCCTGTTGAAGTATTCGAGCATGCTTTGGAGCATGAAAAACATGTTTCCAAACTGATTGATGAGTTGGTACAGGTAGCATCCGAAGAGAAAGACAATGCCACTCAGGACTTCTTGTGGCAATTTGTTCGTGAGCAAGTAGAAGATGAAGCGAATGTACTCAATATTGTTAGTCATCTGAGGAAAGCCGGAGACTGTGCTATCCTTTTTATGGATGCAAAACTGGGTGAACGGGAGTCATAAACCAGAATAATCAATAAAAATAAATAAAATGAAAATAGTAGATTTATTGGGAGGAAAGGCTGAGTACTACCTGAACCATACATGTAAGACGATAGACAAACAACTTATCCATATTCCGGGACCGGATATGATAGATAAGGTATGGATGAATTCCGACAGGAATATCCGTACATTGGAAAGTTTGCAGGCTTTATACGGACATGGACGTCTGGCCAATACGGGCTATGTATCCATTCTGCCTGTAGACCAGGGCATAGAACATTCTGCAGGAGCGTCTTTCGCCCCCAATCCGCTTTATTTCGATCCCGAAAACATCATAAAGCTGGCCATTGAAGGAGGGTGTAATGCCGTGGCATCCACATTCGGTGTGTTGGGCGCCGTGGCACGCAAATATGCACACAAGATACCTTTTATCGTCAAGCTGAACCATAATGAGTTGCTGACTTATCCGAACAGCTACGACCAGGTAATGTTCGGTACGGTGAAAGAGGCATGGAACATGGGAGCCGTAGCTGTCGGTGCTACCATTTATTTCGGTTCGGAACAAAGCCGCCGCCAGATAGTGGAAGTGTCACAGGCTTTTGAATATGCCCACGAACTGGGAATGGCTACTATTCTGTGGTGCTATTTGAGAAACAGCAGCTTCAAAAAGGATGGTACCGACTATCATGCCGCTGCCGACTTGACAGGACAAGCCAACCATATCGGGGTTACCATTAAAGCCGATATCGTGAAGCAGAAGCTCCCATCCAATAACGGCGGTTTCAAGGCTATCGGATTCGGAAAGACAAACGAGTGTATGTATTCGGAACTGACCACTGACCATCCGATAGACCTTTGCCGTTATCAGGTGGCGAATGGCTATATGGGACGTGTCGGATTGATTAACTCGGGCGGTGAATCCCATGGGGAATCCGACCTGCATGATGCTGTCGTAACGGCAGTAGTAAATAAGCGTGCAGGTGGTATGGGGCTGATCAGCGGTCGTAAGGCTTTCCAGAAACCGATGAAAGACGGAATTCAACTTCTGAACACCATTCAGGACGTATATCTGGATTCTTCAATAACCATTGCATAAAGAAGAAGTATCCATGAAAAGAATAGTGTTATTACGTCATGGCGAAAGTCTATGGAACAAAGAAAACCGTTTTACTGGATGGACGGACGTGGATTTAAGCGAGAAAGGAGTTGAAGAAGCCTGCAAGGCAGGCGATGCATTACGGGAGGCTGGATTTTCTTTTGAGGCAGCTTACACTTCTTACTTGAAACGTGCCGTAAAAACGTTGAACTGTGTCTTGGACCGGCTGGATAAAGACTGGATTCCGGTTGAAAAGACCTGGCGGCTGAACGAGAAGCATTACGGCATGCTTCAGGGACTGAATAAGAGTGAAACAGCGGTCCAATATGGTGAAGAACAAGTACACATCTGGCGAAGAAGCTATGACGTGGCTCCCGCTCCGGTAGGCAAAGATGATCCCCGTAATCCGGGCATGGATATCCGCTATGCCGGTGTACCAGATAGCGAACTTCCCCGTACGGAATCCCTGAAAGATACTATTGGGCGTGTCATGCCTTACTGGAAATGCATCATCTTTCCCGCATTGATGTATAAGGACAGCCTGCTGGTAGTCGCCCATGGTAACAGCCTGCGCGGAATCATCAAGCATCTCAAAGGAATTTCCGATACGGATATTTCCAACCTGAACCTGCCTACGGCAGTTCCTTATGTCTTTGAATTTGACGACAGGCTGGTTCTTGTCAAGGACTACTACCTTGGAAACCCGGAAGAGATACGGAAACGGGCAGAAGCTGTGGCCAAACAAGGGATGGCTAAAAAATAAAAATCTGTCTATCAAGCAGATGCTTTTTTTTAAGTTTTAATTATTAACTTTTAAAGAGGAGGTAAAAATGGTACCTGTAAAAACAAACCAGAATTGGTTACCGAGTATTTTTAACGATTTCTTTGACAATGAATGGATGGCAAGAGCAAACGCTACGGCTCCAGCCATCAATGTGATTGAGAATGAAAAGGACTACAAGGTAGAACTGGCAGCTCCGGGAATGACCAAGAATGATTTTAAGGTAAGTGTGGATGAAAGCAACAATCTGGTAATCTGCATGGAAAAAAAGGACGAGAAAAAGGAGGAGAAGAAAGACGGAAAATACTTGCGCCGTGAATTCTCCTATTCCCGATTCCAGCAGAGTATCCTGCTGCCGGATAATGTGGAAAAAGATAAAATTTCGGCCAAAGTGGAACACGGGGTCCTGTTTATCGATATTCCCAAAGTCGTAGATAAGAAGGTTCAGGAAACCACCAAAACTATTGATGTCAAATAAGATATCTTGATGAGACTCTACAGAAGGCATTTCTTATTATCAGGGAATGCCTTCACCCGGATATTTGAATTCCAAAATAAATATAATGAGAGGATTTGATTTCGATAAAGCGCTGGTAGCCCTTCAGAATGAACTGCATTGTTTTGCATATAAACTGACTGCTGACAAGGATGAAGCAGAAGACTTGTTGCAGGAAACAATGTTGAGGACGTTGGATAATAAGGATAAGTTTGATTCCGGTACGAATTTTAAAGGCTGGATGTATACCATCATGCGCAATGCATTTATCAATAATTGCCGGACAAAGAAAATACGAGGGAATTTATATGTATTATCAGAACCTGAATATCATTTCCTGTTAAGGGACGACTCTTTCATTTTCGTGGATAACGGGCATGATGCAAAAGAGATAAGGGAAGCCCTTAAAACATTGCCTAAAGCACATTATGTCGTTTTTATGTTGTACCGGAGTCAAATATCGGGAAATAGCCGCAAAGATAGGAGTGTCACTGAGTACGATAAAAAGCCGTATCTTTTATAGCAGAAAAAGGCTAAAACAGTTGCTTTCTAATTTTGCCTGATTAATTAAAATATAAAAAACAAATTATGGATAACAAGTATATTGGAATTCTGACTTCCGGAGGGGATGCTTCAGGAATGAACGCGGCTATCCGTGCCGTGACCCGCGCCGCCATTTTTAACGGATTTAAAGTGAAAGGAATTTATAGAGGTTACGAGGGGCTGATTGCCGGTGAAGTGAAAGAACTCACGACGGAAGATGTAAGTAGCATTATCCAGAGGGGAGGCACCATACTGAAAACAGCTCGCTCCGAGACTTTCACCACTCCCGAAGGACGCAAGAAAGCTTATAAGGTCATACAGAAAGAGAACATCAATGCTTTGATAATTATCGGTGGAGACGGTTCCCTGACGGGAGCCCGTATCTTTGCGGAGGAGTATGATGTGACGTGCATAGGATTGCCCGGCACCATTGACAATGACCTATATGGTACCGATTTTACCATAGGATATGATACGGCATTGAACACCATTGTGGAATGCGTGGATAAAATCAGGGACACGGCAACCTCCCATGACCGTATCTTCTTTGTCGAAGTGATGGGGCGTGATGCGGGCTTCCTGGCACAAAACAGCGCAATAGCTTCCGGTGCTGAAGCGGCCATCATCCCGGAGGACAGGACGGACGTGGACCAGTTGGAAACATTCATCGGGCGCGGATTCAGAAAGACGAAAAACAGCAGCATCGTAATTGTGACCGAAAGTCCTGAAAACAAGAATGGAGGTGCCATATATTACGCCGACCGGGTAAAGAAGGAATATCCCGGGTATGATGTCAGGGTTTCTATCCTGGGCCATCTGCAACGGGGTGGTGCTCCGAGTGCCAATGACCGTATACTGGCAAGCCGGCTGGGTGAAGCCGCAATCCAGGCCTTAATGGAAGGCCAGCGAAATGTTATGATAGGCATACGGAACAACGAGATTGTTTATGTTCCTTTTGTCCAGGCAATCAAAAAGGACAAGCCTATTGACAAAAGCCTGATCCGGGTCCTTAACGAATTATCGATCTAAAATAACCGTTAATATGTCAGAAGTTGCTCCTTTAATATCGGATCTTGCCATAATTCTGATTATTGCCGGTATTGTAACCGTCATTTTCAAGTGGCTGAAGCAACCGGTCATATTGGGCTACATTGTAGCCGGTATTATGGCGGGTCCTTCCGTTTCTCTGGTCCCGACTGTTTCCGATCCTGCCAATATCAAAATATGGGCGGACATCGGTGTCATTTTTCTGCTGTTCGCGATGGGACTGGACTTTTCGTTCAAGAAATTGATAAATGTGGGCATTACGGCTATCGTTGCCACTGTCACTATTGTATGTGGCATGATGTTCATAGGTTATACAGCGGGGAATGCAATGGGGTTCTCCCACATGAGCAGTATTTTTCTGGGTGGAATGTTGTCCATGTCGTCCACGGCCATCGTATTCAAGGCCTTCAATGACATGGGACTTCTCCAACAGAAATTCACTGGCATTGTCTTGGGGATTCTTGTTATCGAAGATCTGGTGGCTGTAGTGATGATGGTTGTTCTTTCCACGTTGGCGGTAGGCAAACATTTTGAAGGGAAGGAGATGCTGGAAAGTATATTGAAGCTGGCCGCTTTCCTGATTTTCTGGTCGGCATTGGGTATCTATCTGATACCTACCCTGCTGAAGAAGATACGCCGTTTCACCAGCAACGAGATTTTATTGATAACCTCTCTGGGACTTTGCCTGGGAATGGTGATGATTGCGACAAAAGCGGGATTTTCTGCCGCATTGGGAGCCTTTGTCATGGGGTCCCTGCTGGCAGAGACCGTTGAAGCGGAAAAAATCGTACATATCGTACAGCCGGTAAAAGACCTGTTCGCTTCCATATTTTTCGTGTCGGTAGGAATGATGATCGATCCTGCCATGATGTGGGAATATGCCGTCCCTATTCTCATCCTGACATTGCTGGTACTGTCCGGTCAGGTCCTGTTCGGGAGCTTTGGTGTCTTGCTTTCCGGCCAGCCGTTGAAAATTGCCATACAGTCCGGCTTTTCACTGACACAGGTCGGTGAATTCGCATTCATCATCGCATCTTTAGGCGTCAGTCTGAATGTTACGGACAAGTATCTCTATCCGGTCATAGTGGCAGTATCTGTCATAACGACTTTTCTTACCCCCTATATGATACGGCTTTCGGAACCAGCATACCGGTTTATAGACATCCACATGCCTGAATCCCTGAAAGATTATCTCGTACACTATACGTCCGGGGCAATGACTGTAAAACACCAGGGTACTTGGCATAAACTGATCCGGTCTATGCTGGTGTCTGTCACACTCTATCTGGTCGTATGCGTTTTTTTCATCACTTTATATTTTTCCTATGTGCATCCTTTGATTAGGAAAAGTCTGCCGGGAATGGAAGGGAACTTGTTGGGCTTCATCATCATCTTTCTTGTCATATCCCCGTTTCTATGGGCCATCATCATGAAAAGGAACAATTCAACCGAGTTCCGTAAACTCTGGACGGACAACAAGTTCAACAGAGGGCCTTTGGTATCAATAGTACTTGTCAAAATACTGATCTGCACGATTATCATGATGAGTATCATTACCCATCTTTTCAATGTTGCCTTGGGAGCCGGGTTGGTAGTCTCTTCCATTATCATTGCCGTCATTTATTTTTCCAAGCGGATCAAGAAACGGTCGCTGACTATAGAGAGACAATTTATGGCAAACTTTCAGGGGACGGACGGGAATGGACTTTCTACAGAAAGTGATACAGGCTCCACCTTTGGCAGCAATATCCCGTTCAAGGAATTACATTTGGCGGATTTCACAGTATCCCCTGATTCCATATATGTGGGCAGAACATTAAAAGAAAGCAGCTTGCGCACCTTGTTTCAGATAAATGTGATTTCAATCACCCGTGGAGAAAAACGCCTAGATATACCACAAGGGGAAGAACATCTCTATCCATATGACAAGGTTACGGTCGTAGGTACGGACCGGCAGTTGGAAAGCTTCCGGACATCCATGGAGCAAAAGAAGGTAGAAAGGAACGGGAACGGAACATCCTCGCAGGATGAGATGGAAATAGGGCAATTTCCTGTCGAAGGAGGTTCACCATTGATCGGAAAGACGATCCGGGAGGCAGACATATCGGATAGCATCATTATCGGAATAGAGAGGAGTACCGTGAATATTATGAATCCAGACCCTGATACAATTTTCAAGGAGAATGATACGGTATGGATTGTCGGTAAACGAAAAATAATAAAAGGACTGAATAAAGATTAGGACTTATTTAATTAAAATGTCATGGAATATTCAAGTTATAATGTAAATACCCCTCAGTGGAGGGAGATTACAGTAGGTTCACATCTTCCTGCAGAACTGCGAAAACTTGCAGAAATCGCACATAATCTCTGGTGGACATGGAATGATGACGCAAAGAAACTGTATTGTGATTTGGATTCGGAACTTTGGAAAGAGGTGGAACAGAATCCGGTATTGTTTCTGGAGCGGATAAATTATGAGAAGCTTGTAGCGCTGGCACATGATGAGAACTTTGTCTATAAAATGGATGCCGTCTATTCCGCCTTCAAAAAATACGTAGATGTGGAACCGGATCACCAGCGCCCGTCAATAGCTTATTTCAGCATGGAATACGGCTTGGATGAAGTCCTTAAGATATATTCCGGCGGTTTGGGAATGTTGGCGGGGGATTACCTGAAAGAGGCGTCGGACAGCAATGTGGACCTTTGTGCCATAGGACTTTTGTACCGTTACGGTTATTTTGACCAGTCGCTTTCCATGGACGGCCAGCAGACAGTCAATTATAAAGCGCAGAATTTCGGGCAGCTCCCGATTGAAAAGGTAATGCAACCGGATGGGAAACAACTGGTAATCCACGTCCCCTATGCCGACAGTTTTGTGGTACATGCCAATGTCTGGAAAGCCAGTGTGGGGCGTATTCCCCTTTATCTGCTGGATACGGACAATGAACTCAACAGCGAGTTTGACCGCCCTATCACTCACCATCTGTATGGAGGCGACTGGGAGAATCGGCTAAAACAGGAAATACTGCTTGGCATAGGCGGGATGATAACGCTGAGAGCTTTAGGTATAACGAAAGATGTATATCACTGTAATGAGGGGCATGCCGCACTGATCAATATCCAGCGGCTTTGTGATTACATAAATGGCGGCTTGAATTTCGGGCAGGCCATGGAGCTGGTACGTGCTTCCTCACTTTATACCGTACATACTCCCGTACCCGCTGGTCATGATTATTTTGACGAAGGGCTTTTCAATAAATATATGAAGGGATATCCTGGCAAGTTGGGTATAACCTGGGATAACCTGATGGATCTCGGGCGTCACAATCCGGGAGACAAGGAGGAACGTTTCTGCATGTCTGTCTTCGCCTGCAAGACCTGCCAGGAGGTAAACGGTGTCAGCAAGTTGCATAAATCGGTATCCCAGCAAATGTTTGCGCCGATCTGGAAGGGATACTTCCCGGAAGAGAACCATGTGGGTTATGTAACCAACGGGGTACATCTGCCTACCTGGTGTGCGGCAGAATGGAAAAAGCTTTTCAAGGACAATTTTGATGAGAATTTTTTCTGCGACCAGTCCAATCAGAAAATCTGGGAGGCCGTCTATGGCATCCCGGATGAAGAGATATGGAATACCCGGTTAAAACAGAAAGCAAAATTGCTGGACTATATCAAAAGCAAATGCAGCAAGGACTGGCTCAGGAGTCAGGTTGATCCGGCATTGAGCGTTTCCATTTTTGAGAGATTCAATCCCGATGCTCTTCTAATAGGCTTCGGACGCCGTTTTGCTACATATAAGAGGGCTCATCTTCTGTTCACGGATATAGACCGACTTGCCAGGATTGTGAATAATCCGAAATATCCGGTACAGTTCATCTTTGCAGGCAAAGCCCATCCCAATGACGGTGCCGGGCAGGGGCTGATCAAGCAAATCGTGGAAATATCCCGGCGTCCGGAATTTTTAGGTAAAATCATATTCTTGGAGAATTACGACATGGACCTGGCACGCCATCTTATCTCGGGGGTGGATATCTGGATGAACACCCCTACGCGGTTGGCAGAAGCTTCGGGTACGTCGGGCGAGAAGGCATTGATGAACGGTGTGCTTAATTTCTCCGTGCTGGACGGTTGGTGGTATGAAGGATACCGTAAGGATGCTGGATGGGCACTGACTGATAAAAGGACTTATCAGAATGAACAGTACCAAAACCAGCTGGATGCCGAAGCCATCTATTATTTGTTGGAGCATGACATCCTGCCACTGTATTACGAGCATGGGGGGAAGAACTATTCGGAAGACTGGGTCAAGTATATCAAGAACTCAATCGCACAAATCGCTCCCCATTTTACCATGAAAAGACAGTTGGACGACTACTATGACAGGTTCTATAACAAACTGTCAGAGCATTTCCACATTCTGGCAGCCGACAACTTTGCGAAGGCGAAAATGATGGCTGACTGGAAAGCAAACGTCCGAAGCAGATGGGATGCCATAGAAATCAAATCCATAGAGGCAGGGAATGGGCTGAATGCCACGGTTGAAGCCGGAAAGGAATATGAGGTGACGGTTGTCGTTGATGAGAAAGGCCTGGATGACGCAATCGGAATAGAATCGGTCATTATCAGGCGTGAAGACGGTCAGGATCACATATATGAGGTTATTCCCCTTTTGCCGGTTTCCAAGAATGAGAATTTATATACCTTTAAGGCGACATCCGGTATTTTCAACGCTGGAAGCTTCAAGCAGGCCTTCCGTATGTATCCCAAGAATGCTTTGTTACCTCACCGACAAGATTTCTGTTATGTACGATGGTTTTAATGAACAGTAAAAGGATATGCAAAAACAACGTATGAGCGGGCAAAATCAAAAAACAGATAAACGGATAGCATGGCCGATCATCATCATGAACTTCACGGGAGTGTATGACTACGAGGCGTTTGCCCGGAACAATAAATTTATATGGCTGGATTGTCGTCATCTTTATGGTACAGATGGCTACTGTGACAGGGAGGGGGCTTTGGCTTTGAAGGGGATGATTGCTGATTATCCGGCGGAGGGAGTCCATTTCATCGATTCAGGCAATTATCATTATTTGACTAAATTCTGGACAGACAAACTTGAAACTCCGTTTTCGCTGATTGTGTTCGACCACCATCCCGATATGCAGCCACCGTTGTTTGACAACATACTTTCTTGCGGAAGTTGGGTAAAGGATATATTGGACCATAACAACAACTGCAAGAAAGTAATTATCGTAGGTGCTTCAGACAAACTGATACAGGCTGTGCCGAAAGGATATGAAAGACAAGTTCGGTTTTACAGTGAAACTACGCTCATGCACGAAGAGGGTTGGCAGAACTTTTCTTCCGGACATATCAACGGACCGGTTTACATTTCCATAGACAAGGATGTCTTGAATCCGGCTTCGGCAGCAACAAACTGGGATCAAGGTTCTCTCAGCTTATGGGAATTGGAGAAACTGCTGGCTGTTATTCTTCAGAAAGAACAGGTAGTGGGCATTGACATCTGTGGGGAATGCTCCACAACACTCAATCTTTTTGAAGAAAAACGGGAAACCGTCATGGATAGCCAGGCAAACAAAGAATTGCTCAGATTTATCCGGTCATCCTCCGGCCTTCAATAGAATTAGTTTTTTTGTTATTATAATTATCATATAAAAATAAAATAATTTAGCTTTATGGAAACAATTGTTCGTAGAATTGGACTTGTTGCACACGATGCAATGAAAAAAGACATGATAGAGTGGGTTCTCTGGAACTCGGAACGTCTGATAGGACATAAATTCTATTGTACGGGTACAACCGGTACACTAATTAAAAAAGCCCTTGAAGAAAAACATCCTGAAATCAAATGGGATATCACAATCCTGAAATCTGGTCCTTTAGGAGGTGACCAGCAAATTGGTTCGCGGATCGTAGAAGGAGAAATAGACTATCTGTTCTTTTTTACAGATCCGATGACACTACAGCCGCATGATACGGATGTGAAAGCATTGACCAGACTGGCTGGAGTTGAAAATATTGTTTTCTGCTGTAACCGTTCGACTGCGGACCACATTATTACGAGTCCCTTATTCACTGACCCAACTTACGAACGTATTCACCCGGATTACACCAATTACACGCAGCGTTTTGAAAACAAGGGAATCATATCTGAAGCAGTGGAGCAAGTGAAAAAGCGGAGGAATAAAAGTGAGAATAACATTTCTAAATGAACTGTAATAAGTAGTAGAATATTTATAAGGCTATCTAAGAAACAAGTTGTTTACATCTTTCAGAATAGGTATCAGCTGAATAGTAATCTGCTAAGGTTGTGTCAAAACGTTGGCACAACCTCTTTTATATTTTACAGTTCTGCTATATTTTCTTTTGGCTATGCTGCTTTTTCCTCATGCATTTGGCAACAAGTTGCTATATTCCAATTATATCGGGTTATAAATAGTCCCATAAACATATATTTGGCAACTGTAATGAGCCCCTTTCCTTCTTTTATCAGTTTAGCACACATTTTTTTGATATTAAAGGCTATAGCAAAGAAAGCAAAGTCCATTGTAACCTTGTCTTCTCCCACATGCCGGAATCTTCTGTATGTCATGTTGTATTTCATTTGTCCAAACACAGCCTCTGGTTCTATACACCTCCTGCCTCTATGCTTGATACCTTCTTCTGAGAGCAACCTTTCCCGTGCCTGCCGTTTGTATTGATTTAATCGGTGGTTGACTTCTATAATACGGTTCCCCCGGGCTTTAAAACAACTGCCACGCAAAGGGCAACCTTCGCATCTTTTTGCTTTATACCGGGCACTTTCGGTGATGTATCCGCTCGCTGTCTTGTCACGTTTGGTTCCTATACGGTTCATGTGCTGTCCCATAGGACAAACGTAATAATCCTCTTGGGCATTGTAATGGAGACTTTCGGTATGGAACGGGTTGGGAGTATAACGGGGACGCTGTTCTTTATGGAAGTAATTGTACTTGATGAAGGCTTCTATCCCATTCTCCTGCATGAACCGGTAATTTTCTTCCGAACCGTAACCGGAGTCTGCCACACAGATATTCGGTAAATGGTTATAGCGGTACTGGAAAGAGTGGAAAAAGGTATGAGGGTCAGTGTATCGGTAGGGTTTGGAAACAGACGGAAGTCTGTGATGAATTGGTTTTCAGTACCTATTTGCAGATTATATCCGGGTTTGGTCTGCCCGTTCTTCATGGCATCTTCTTTCATGCGCATGAATGTGGCACCAGGATCGGTCTTGGAATAGGAGTTACGTTCTCCAAGGGTATCAAGGTGATTGTCGTATTCTATCAGCTTGTCACGATACCCTTCAAGTTCCCTGACCTGCTTCTTCTTTTTGCGCAGGGCTTTCTTTAAGTTCATCCACTATGTCAGAGAGCCTGCAGGGAGTAAACTCCACGGATGTGTCTTTTATAGAGTTCTCCTGTGCAATGGCTTCATCCACCTGCTCCAAGAGAATTCGGATTTTATCCATTAGTCCCGTACGGTTCCGTTCGACTGTCTTGCGCCAGACAAAAGTATATTTGTTGGCTTTGGATTCAATCTTGGTGCCGTCGATATACTCCACATCAAGGCTGATGAAACCTTTAGCGGCAAGGACAAGAACCAACTGGGTAAATACATTATTTATTTCCTCCTTTACACGGTTACGAAAACGGTTGATCGTGATAAAATCCGGATGCTCATTACCGGCAAGCCAAATATAATGAATGTCACGAAGGAGGTGCTTCTCTATTTTACGGCAAGAATAGATATTATTCATGTAGGCGTAGATTATCACCTTAAGCATCATTTTAGGATGATAAGGACAACGGCCCGTTTCCTTATAAAGCTTCTTGAAACTCTCAAGATTGAGATTGTCAATAACAGCATTCACGATGCGGACCGGGTCGGTCGCAGCTATGTTTTCATCAATTCTTTGTGAAAAAAGAACGGTTTGGTTGGGAATGTAAGGACGAAAATGTAACTTTGCCATAACGAAAAACTTTATACCTAAAGATACGAAAACTTTGGGTAATAACAAAGCCCGGGCTTGAGAAAGTCTGGGCTTTGCACATAAAAAAGCTGTGTCAGCGTTTTAACACAACCTCATGCAGATACGGTAATACATCCTGCGCTTGTCTGTCCGGGAAGAGTCAATCCAACCGTATTTTGTCCTGCGTGGTTCCGTGGTGATGGTCGCCAGTTCCCTGTTCCATGTCCGGCAATGGTGGCAACACATATTGCGCAAGCCAGCCAGAATGAGAATCTATGAACTGAACATCGGAACTTGCAAACCGAAATGTTGGGCGATACGTTTTTTATCACATTATCTTTCAGGTTCGTGTAAATCCTGCAAAGTAATCATCCATGCAGGCGGATAATCGTCTGTATAAGCGGAACGGAAATGGAGTATAAAGTCTTCCTTTGATTTTTTCAATTCCGCATCTATCGTGTCCTGTGTGTATCGGAAGCTCTGCATATTGAAAAAATATGTAGGGTTGGTAATCCAAAACAAATCGTTAAAATATTCGCTGACCGCATTGGTTATGCAACTGCAGATAGCCACTTCTATTTTCTCTATCTCGTTAAAGAGCAACAACCTTAGTTTGCGGTCGAAACGATACATGTTCAACGCCTGCACGAAAGTTGCCCCCGGCTTGTACAGATGTTGTTCCTTGGGAAACTTCAGCAACGGATAGAAGTAAGCACTTAGACGGAAATAATC
>OHWS01000245.1_pt1 | contig 21251 bp, 17 predicted proteins | sample 1579751 | NCBI WGS metagenome assembly OHWS01 (sample SAMEA3882517, study PRJEB24775) | human gut metagenome | biome: human-associated habitat; feature: intestine environment; material: feces | place: Netherlands | collected 2009/2010
TCTGCAATCCCCGGTGCTATCCGGTCAGCTACAGCGAGCGTAGCTTCCGGCGTCACATCCCGCACGGAAAATCCCGTACCACCGGTTGTCAGAACCAACGCACAATGCTCCTCATCTGCCAGTCTGCAAAGTTCTTTTTCAATAGCTGCCTGCTCGTCCGGAAGAATCCGATAAGATACCACTTCATACTGATCGTCCGGAAGTAATTCCTGAATCTTCGGACCGCTCAAATCCTGCCGTTCACCTTTTGCTCCTTTGTCACTCAATGTGACGATTCCCACTTGATACATATGGATTCCCCCCTTATTTTAGCATATTGGACACTCTGTTTTCGTCCGTTTGCTCCCAATCTCAACATTTAACGGCATGATTTCTTATAATGTCCGCTCTTTCCGCCAGCCTTTTCCAGCAGATGAATATCCGTGATCTCCATGGCCCGATCCAGTGCTTTGCACATATCGTAGATGGTCAGCAGCGCGGTGGAAACGCCGGTCAGCGCTTCCATCTCCACGCCGGTCACACCACTGGTCTTGACAGTACACAGGGCTTCTACCGCCTGCCGCTCGGGCAGCAGACGGAACTCGATGCCCACCTTGGTCAGGGGCAGCGGATGGCACAGGGGGATCAGCTCGCTGGTGCGTTTGGTGGCCATGATGCCTGCAATGCGCGCCACGCCCAGCACATCGCCTTTTTTCACGGTGCCGCTCTGCACGGCGGCAAAGGCTTCGGCGTTCATGGTAATAATGCCGTGTGCAGTGGCTTCCCGGGCGGTGACGGGCTTTGCGCTCACATCCACCATCACGGCGTTGCCGGCGGCATCAAAATGTGTCAGATTATTTTCGTTCATAAATCTATTTTAACTCCCGCAGTTTTCAACGTATTTCGAAACTTTGGTGGAATGACTTTCTTAGCAGTGTCCAAAGCCGCAGTTCGGCCAGTGGCACACCTCACAGTTCAGGCACAGGCCGCCCTCGCCCAAGCGGGCGATATCCTCGGCGGTGATGAGGTCATCCGCCAGCAGACGGGGCAGCAGCAGGTCAAAAATGGTACGCTTGGCGTACATCACACAGCCGGGCAGGCCGCACACCGGCACACCGTCCAGATAGCTGACAAGGAACATGGCTCCCGGCAGCACCGGGGCGCCGTAGGTGATGATATCGGCCCCGGTGTTCTTGATGGCCAGCGGGGTGCGGTCGTCGGGGTCCACGCTCATGCCGCCGGTGGTAAAGATCAGCTCGCACCCTGCGGCCTTGGCCTCCAGAATGGCGGCAGTGATCCCGGCGGGGTCGTCATCACAGACCTTATGGAAAACCATCTCGCAGCCGTAGACCGTCAGCTTGCTTTGCAGGATGGGGGTAAATTTATCCTCGATGCGTCCCTTGAATACCTCACTGCCGGTGGTGATGATGCCCACCTTCTTGGCCTGCATAGGCAGCACGTTCAGGATAGGCTCTGCCCCGGCGGCAGCCTGCATGGCGTCCATCTTCTCCTGCTCGATGACCAGCGGGATGATGCGGGTACCGGCCAGTTTCTGGCCCTTTTTCACGGGCAGGTCGCCGTGGATGGTGGCGATCATCATCTGCGGGGTGCTGTTCACAGCCATCAGCGCCTTGCGGTTGATCTTCAACAGGCCGTCGCAGTCCGCGATCAGCTCGATCTTCCCCTCTTTCGGCGCAGTGCCGTGGATATTTTTGCCCGCAGCGGCCTTGTACAGCAGGGCAGCGGCCTCGTCCTCGTGAAGGATGCCGGGGTGCTTTTCCCAGACGTAGAGGTTCTCCTTGCCGATGGAAAGCAGCACAGGGATGTCCTCGGGCTGGATGACGTGCCCCTTGCGGAAGCGGGCATCCTTGTACTCGCCCGGGATGATCTGGGTGATATCATGGCAGAGCACCTGCCCTGCGGCGTCAACAGTACGGATCAGTTTCATGATGGCATTCTCCTTACAGCGCGGGCATCTGGGCTTCGATCCAGTCTGCCAGTGCCGGAATATCGTTCAGGTCAAAATCTGCGCCGGGGATATCCCCCACCACCGCCAGCGGCTGGAAGGAGACGGGCGCATCCGAGATGGCGCTGCGCACCACCTCGATCTTCGGCCAGCCGCTGGATTTGAACCCCTCCAGCAGCACAACGTCGTAGCCGTGACTCTCGAACAGGGCAAGCAGATCCTGCTCAGTCAGGCGGAATTCCTCGGCCAGCAGGTAGCGCGTGCCGGAGTAGACCGCCACGCCCTCGGCACCGGCTTCCCGCAGACGGTAGCTGTCGGTGCCGGGCACGTCCGGGGTAAAATCGTGGCCGTCGTGCTTGATGACTCCTACCTTTAGCCCGCGGCTGCGCAGCACGGGCAGCAGCTTTTCCAGCAGAGTGGTCTTACCGCTGTTGTGCACCCCGCTGACCGCCAGCACCGCCGGGCGCTTGAGCGCCTGTGTCTCGGCCAGTGCCTGTTTTTGTTCACTGTACAAAGCAAAGCACCTCCACTTCTGTACCGGGTTCTACCGGCCCGCTGCCGGCGGGGATCTCCACCAGACAGTTGCAGCCCATCATGGCGGACAGCGCACCGGAGGAGTGTGCCTCGGTGTTGCCCGCGCCGGGCAGGGTCACCTTGCCGCCGCAGGCAGTCGCCCGCAGGTAGCGGTTGCCCTTGCTGGGTTTGGAAAAGCCATTGGTCAGGGTGCAGACGGCGCGGGCGGGGATGCAGCTCTCCTCCCGCCGCCCGGCGGCGCGCAGCAGCGCAGGGATGGCGTACTGCTCCAGCGTGGCAGCGGCGGCAAAGGGGTTGCCGGACAGGCAGAACACCAGCTTGCCGCCCAGCGTTGCCGCCAGCATGGGGCTGCCGGGCTTCTGGGCTACGCCCTCCACCACCAGCTGTGCGCCCAGCTTTTCCAGCACAAGGGGCAGATAATCCTTCTGCCCTACGGAGACGCCGCCGCTGGTGATGACGGCATCGCAGCGGGTCAGCAGCTCCTGCATTTTACCGGTGATGACCTCCGGGTCGTCGGAGCACTGCTGCCGTTCCACGGCAAAGCCCAGCTGACGCAGCCGGGCTGCGTTCTGGATGCCGTTGGCATCGTAAATTTTACCGGGTGTCCACGGTGCGCCGGGTTCCAGCAGTTCGCTGCCGGTGGAAAGGATCCCCACAGTCAGCGGGCGGCAGACGGCTACTTCGGCGTAGCCCTGCCCGGCCAGCACGCCCAGATGGGCGGGGGTGAGCACCGTCCCGGCGGGCGCAATGACCGCACCGGCGGCTACATCTTCCCCCCGGAACACTACGTTTTGCAGCGGTTTTACGGCAGCATAGAGCTGTACGCTCTCTTCGCCGCTGTCGGTCAGCTCCTGCATCAGGACGCAGTCTGCACCCTCCGGCAGGGGGGCTCCGGTCATGATGCGGGCGGCACAGCCTGCGGGCAGCGCCGCAGCCGGGGCATCGCCCGCGTAAAGCTTCATCACCACCGGCAGGGTGACCGGGGTCTCCCGGCTTGCACCGGCAGTATCCGCGCTGTGCAGGGCGTAGCCGTCCAGCGGGCTGCGGTCAAAGGGGGGCTGGTCCATCCGGGCGCAGAGGTCGGCGGCAGCAATACGCCCGCAGGCGGCTTCCAGCGGGATGGTCTCCGGGGACGGAGAAGGCAGAAGCGCTGCCGCGTCCAGCACGCTGCGCAGCGCCTGAACGGGGGAGCAGAAAGGCTGGTTCATTGTAACTTCCTCCATAGACCCGCCGCTCTCCCCTTCTGCTATGGCTCAGACAGGGACACCGGCGGGGGTATTCTTTTTTCAAAAAAGGCAGGTGAAAAAGAAGCGGAGACGTCTTGACCGGAAAATCAAAACGCCTCCGCAGAATATCCCCACAAAACCGGCTGCGACAGCTTGCAGTCTGCTACGCCGGTGGCAGCCTTTGGCTATGCGCCGCCCTTGCAGCGGCAGCACACAGCCCAAAAGCACCTGTGAAGATGGGAGGAGTTCTTTTTTTCAAATTGCAGCGTTTCTTCTGCGGGAAGGCGGTGGGGTTTCCCCCGCCACCCTTGAATGCCCGCCCTTGCGGGTGCAGCATTGCGGCGCGGTGTCCTGCTCTTTGTGAGAGTTTAGACGCCTTTGCTCAAAGAAGCTCTTATACCCTGATTCAATTGTAGGTTGGTTTAATCGCAGAAATCGTCCACGTCGCTGATAGCCTTGGCGTAGCGGCGGGTGAGGTGCTTGGTGGAAAAGAGGAACCGCTCGTTCTGGTTGTTGGTCAGCTCCTCGATATCGGCATACTCCGGGTTCTCCTGCATGGCCTTCCAAGTCTGCTCGATGACCTCCGGTGCAAGGCCGTAGGGGGAGCGCTGGAAGTACTTGAGCGGGGTGGCGCTGGGGTAGATGCGGGCGTTGAACCGCACCATCTCGGCGAACATCACACACAGATCCTTGTCCTCGATGAGCTGCGCGATCATGGCGTAGTTATCGCTCATGTTGGCGTTGGAATAGTAGTAGGTGTCCTTTGCACCCGCGCGGGTGACGATATCGGTGCACTGGGGGTCTGCGGGCATCTGCGCCAGCAGCTCGTCGGCGTTTTCCACTTCCTCCAGCAGCAAAGCGTGGGGGGTAATCAGCGCAGCCGCAGAGCGGGCACGGATGTAACCGGCCAGCTCCTGTGCAGGGGTCAGCTCCGGCAGCTCCGGGGCGGTCTTGGTGGGCCGATCCGCAAAGGGATCGTTTTCTGCCTCCGGTTCACCGGCCAGAAAATCCAGCAGCTCCGGCTTTGCAGCATCAGGCTGCGCAGCTTCGGCGGCTTCGGGTGCGGCCTCGGCGGCCTGCTTTGCGGCAAGCTCGGCGGTCTCCCGCTCCACTGCGGCGATTACGTCCTCGCCAGTCTTGGCGGCGCTGCCGTCAAAGGTGCTGCCGGTCTCCTTCAGGCGGCGGGCAGTCTCGCTTGCGGCATCGATGTCGAACACCTCTGCCTTGGGCTTTTTCTTGGCGGCCAGCTCTGCCTTTTGCAGTTCCAGAACGGCCTGTTCCGGGTCTACGCTGCCATCCACCGTGGTGGTGTAGCCGGGTTTACGTCTGCCAAACAACATGACGATCTTTCCTCTTTCTATGGGATTTATTCAGCTGCTGCGGTGTTCTGGGCGTAGATGCCGCGCTTTTCCAGATCATCGGCCATGTCAGCCAGATCATACTTCTCCAGCGTCTCGCGGGTGGGCACACCGGTGGTGCGGTCCCAGCCAAAGACGTCGTAGAACAGATCCTTTGCCTTCTCCATGTCGGCGCGATCCAGCTTGGTGGTGCCTTCCTCGAATGCCTTGAAGTCGGGGTCCTTATCGAACACCCAATCGCAGATGGCATCGTGCTCCTGACGCAGGTTTGCGCTGCCGCAGTTCTGCTGGAAGCTGATGGCGGTCATCGCGCGCAGCATCTGGGTGATGCGGGCGCCGTCCTCCTGCAGACCGGCCTGGGTATAGGTCTCGCCGGTAACAGCAGTCATAAAGTCTGCCTGCAGGTCCAGATCGCCGTGGTAGTCGCGCTCCTTGGAGGGAGACTGGGTCATGGGCCACATCCAGTTGCACAGGGTAGCGGAGTCGTGGAAGTTCTTATCGTTGACGCAGTAGGCAGCCAGCTTTGCCTTGTTCTCGTTGATGGGAGTGTAGGCCTTGGCCTTATCGTAGCAGCCCTCGCCGAAGAAGTCCTCCATGACCTTCTTGGTCACTTCATAGGGAGCGCCGGAACCGGTCTCGCAGACGATCTCGTGGATCATGCAGTCGCGGTTATAGACGAGGTTGTACAGCATACCTACCTGCCATGCCTCAGCAGGGCCGTGGTGGTTGGGGAAGCCGTTGTAGATCAGGTTGGAGTTGGTCGCGCCATCGTCGCGGTCCAGCCAGCTCTTGGGCAGGCCGAACTTTTCCATCATGGCCAGCGTGCCCTTGGCAATGACGGACAGGTCGCCCTCGCCGTAAGCCATGCGGCGGATCAGCTCGACCTCCCAGCGGGGATCGCCGGCCTTCTCCCACTCCCAGGGCAGAGAGTCGTACTCGGCCTCGCTGATGTACTTGGTGGCCTCCTCGCGGGGCATCCGCAGGATCCACAGCAGGTCGCGGTTCAGGTTGCCGTAGTTGTCCCACAGACCCATATCGTCCACTGCATGAGACCATGCCAGATTGATGACCATGGTGCCATCGCCCTCGTACTTGAAGTCGTGCACGCCATCCGGGTAGACGCGGGTGCCGTACAGCACAGGCATACAGGTGTTGGAGTTGTGGGTAGGCAGATCGTAATCTGCCAGCGGATCCACATCATACTCGGTGTAGCAGCGGATGGGGCAGGAGGAGCAGCCGCCGTTCTTCACGGTGTACTCGGCAGCGGGAGCGCCGAAGTCGAAGTAGCCCTTGAAGCAGCGCAGAGCCACCTTGTTAATATCGTTGTAGGGCTGCTCGCCGGTATCCACGGGGCCGCCGGGAGCCTTTTTCCACATACGGCCGGGGGCGCCGGACCAGCGGTTCTTGCCGGAGGTGGCGCTGTACTCTGCCCAGCTCTGGGGCTGTGCGGGCACGTTGTGGTTGTTGTTGCCGCCGATCAGGTTGCCCATCATGTAGTTGGAGAGCTCCAGCACCTTCTTGGGGTCAGCCACCTTGACGCTGCCGGTGCCGCGGATGGCCAGACCCTTCAGCTTCTTGTTGCCCATGGCAGCGCCCAGACCGGCGCCGCCGGAGTTGCCGAAGCTGGTGTTCAGGGTGGAGTAGTCCACCAGATTCTCACCGGCAGGGCCGATGGAAGCGGTCTCGAACTCGCGGCCGTTCTGCTCTACCATCCACTTATTGGCAGCAAAGGTGCCCTTGCCCCAAATCTCGCTTGCGTCCTCCAGAGAGACATTGCCGTCCTCGATGCGCAGGTAGACGGGCTTTTCGGAGATGCCGCTGATCACGATGCCATCGTAACCGGCATACTTCAGCATGGAGCCGATGTGGCCGCCCATGTGTGCATCGATAATGGAGTGGCCCTTGGACCAGGTAGAGCGGAAGGTCACGTTCATACGGCCGGAGCAGGGCACGCCTGCGCCGGTCAGGGGGCCGACACCAAAGATGACCAGAGCCTTCTCGTCATAGGGGTCCAGCTCCATGGGAGCTTCCTCATACATAATGCGGTAGGCCATGCCCATACCGCCGATATACTTATGGTACTTTTCGTCATCCTGCGTGGTGATCTCGCCGGTGGTCAGGTTGACGCGCAGGATCTTGCCTGCCCAGCCATAACTTTCAGCCATTGTAGTTCCTCCTTACAGATCCAAGTATGCAGCCTGTGCTGCGCTGGTAACGGCATCCCAATCCACGATGGACAGAGCGCCGGACGGGCAGCCTGCCACGCAGGCACCGCAGGCGATGCACTTGGAGGACTTGCCGGTCTCGGGGTTGACGGTGGGCATATGCCACGGGCAGGCATCATGGCAGGCACCGCAGCCGATGCACTTGTCGGTATCCACTACGCGGATGCCGCGGCTGTCGGTGGTGATGGCCTTCTGCGGGCAGGCATTGCCGCAGGCGGGGTCCTCACACTGGCGGCAGGTGTCCGGGAAGTAGACAAAGCAGTTATCGGTGCCGGACAGCAGGCCGTTGCCTGCGCCGTCCAGATTCAGACGGCGCTGGATCTTGACGCGGCTGATGTAAGAGGAGCACACGCCATCGTTGGTCAGGGTGCAGTTGATCTCGCAGCGCTGGCAGCCGGTGCACAGGTCTGCGTTGACCACCAGCAGGCCCTGCGGCAGTGCCCAAGTGGCCACTGCGCCGGAGTCCACCTGCTGCTGAGAGCAGCCGAACAGGGACAGCATGGAAGCAGACAGGGTGAGCCCTGCAAGGCTCTTGCCCGAGATCTTCATGAATTGACGGCGAGTCATGTCAGCCGTCAGGAAATCAGTTTTTGCCATAGGTTCCATTCCTCCGTTGAGGTCACTCTGCGCAGAGTACCCCGGTCACATAGAAATACGAGTTGTTGACGATGGTCGTCACAGCCGAAGAGGTGATGGTCGCGCCGGAAAGGGCGTCCACCTCGGTCAGGTCTGCGCTGACGGCACCGGACGCATTGCCGGTGGTGGTCAGGCTGGCCTGCTCCAGACGCGCCTTGGACTGCTCCTCTGCCGAGAGATCCGCAAAGGGGATCGCCATCGGCTCGCCGTCCAGTGCGCTCTTGCTGAGCATGGCTGCGTACAGCTTGCGCCGTGCCACGGCCTCTGCGCTGGAATCCAGCGGCGGAGCCAGCTCATCGCCCAGTGCCTCGCCCTTCAACGCCGAGAAGGTAAGCCCCGCAGCATACATCTTGCGGGTAGCCTCGGCCTCGGGAGAGGTATCGAAGGTGCGCCACTGTGCGGGGTCAAAATCCCCGGCAGCAGCGGGCTGCTCCTCCGCCGCACCGGCAGCGGCATAGGCGGCACCGGTAACGGGGTCCGTTACGGTGTAGCTTTTGCCTGCCAGCGTGAAGGGAGCTGCGCCTTGATACTGGGACGTGAACTCCGGGTTGACGCACTGGCCGCCAAGGCTTTCCGTTTCGTCCTGAGAGAGGATCTCTACTGCGGAAACATTGCCCTCGGCGTCAATGGTCACGGCAGCCTGCACATCGCTTTGGAAGCCCTTCTGAGAGCCCTCCACGCGGTAGCTGCCATCGTCGAGCTGGTACACTGCGCTGATGCCGTAGGTGGCTGCATCCGCCTCCGACACCGGCAGCAGGGTACCGGCAACCGTGGTGCGTGCGCTTTGCAAGGTGGTCAGACCGACCGCCAAGGCGATGGTCGCAACGCCCATGGCTGCATAGCCCGGCAGCCGCTTGCGCCACAGCGGTACGGGCGCAAACGGGTTGGTTGCCTGCTTCATGTTATCACCTGCCTGTTTTTTATTTTGCCGGGTAACCCCGGACAACAATTGAGGCCGCTCTGGCTGCTGCAACAGCGGAGCGGTCTCTTCGATAATATATTAACATGCGTGCGCGGAGTATGTCAACAGAAACAGACAGGCTTTTCCGTTTTGTAACTATTGTTTTTGTAATATTTGCTTAAACTTTAGGGATTTTGCGTCCGCACACCAGCTGCAGGCCGTATTCCGCAGCAAGTTCTGCGGATTGCACGGTGGGCATGCTTTTGCTTACCAGCACCGGCACCCCGGCGCGGATGGCCTTGCGCACCATATCCAGCGGCACCCGGCCGCTGGTGTACAGCACACATTCTGCCAGCGGCAGCCCTGCCAGCACCGCGCAGCCCACCGCCTTATCCAGCGCGTTGTGCCGCCCCAGATCCTCACAGGCAAAAACAATTTCCCCTTTGTGCAGCACAAAGCAGCTGTGCACCGCCCGGGTGGCGCGGTACAGCGGCAGCCCGGCGTGCATGGCGGCGGTCAGGCGCTCCACCCATTCCGACTGCAAGGCCAGCCCCGGCACAGGGCGCAGGGGCTGCAGTTCCACCGGGCTGCCCAGCGCGATATTATCGGTGCAGCAGCTGGCCACCTCCTGCGCGGCGGCGCGGCGGGTAGGCAGCGGGTGGCGCAGATATACCTGCACCTTTGCGCCCTCGGCACAGACGGCGATCTGCTCCACCTCGTCCGCAGACGCGATCCATCCTTCGGTGAGCAGCCGCCCCAAGGCCAGCTGCGGCAGCAGCGCCGGGGTGCATACCACCCGGAAGGCAGGCTGCTCGTTCACATAGATAGCGGCGGCGTGCTCTGCCGGTACGGTGGCTTCGGTGCCGTCCGGCAAACGCAGGCTGGCATAGGCCGTCTGCGCGCCAAAGCGGTCGGTGATCTGCAAAGAGGGTGTACTGCGTTTTTCCATAAAGTTTCCTTGTATTATAAATGCACTATTGTGTGTCAGACGGACAGTATCAACATACCGGTTCTGTGGCAAAAAGTCAAGAGTCATCTTGCCGTAAAACGCAATGCCGGACAGCCCGCAGACTGTCCGGCATTGCGATCAAAACGTCAGGTTTAAAGGCCGTTCCTCTCAGACCATGTTCTCAGAACACGGCCGGGACGATCCGCTGGGCATCCACATCCACGATGCCGTAGGTGTTCAGCCGCAGCTTCGGGATGACCGGCAGGCTTACAAAAGCAAGGGTCATAAAAGCGTCGATGTCCTCCGAGATGCCGTGGGCTTTCAGTGCCGCCTTGAGCGCCTGCAGCTTTTCCTCCACGGATTCGGCGCTCTCGGTGCTCATAAGCCCTGCCACCGGCAGCGGCAGCTCCCCTACCACCTGTCCGTTCAGTGCAAAGGCAAGGCCGCCCTTATTTTTACGCACCGTGTTGCCCGCCAGCACCATGTCGGCATCGTTGGTGCCCGCCACGATGAGGTTGTGGGAGTCGTGGGCGATGCTGGAAGCCACCGCGCCGCATTGCAGGCCGTAGTTACCCAAAAAGCCCAAGCCCACATGGCCGGAGCGGTGATGCCGCTCGAACACCGCCAGTTTGACGATTTTCTGCGCCACATCCACGCCGGGCGCTGTGCCCGGATGCTGGCAGAACGGAACGATTTTTTCCGTGGTCAGCAGGGCGTGCGGGGTCAGGCAGATCACGCGCTGCCGGGTGCCGGTCTGCTTCAGCTGCAATTGCTCCGGGGTGATCTCATCCATGTTGAAGGAATCGAACACCCTCGCAAAGCGTGCCTTGTCCACAGTAAGGGCGGCGGGGTGCAGCATTCTGCCCTGCTGCGCCACCAGTTTGCCCTTTTTGTACACCTGCTCCACCGTGAACTTTTCCAGATCCGACAGCACGATCAAATCGGCGGTATAGCCCGGGGCTACCGCGCCGCTGTGCGCAAGACCGAAGTACTGGCACGGGACAAGGGTGCCCATCCGCACCGCCACCACCGGGTCTACCCCGGCAGCAATGGCTTTGCGGATGATATAGTCGATGTGCCCGCCCTGCAACAGGTCTCCGGGATGCTTGTCATCGGTCACCAGCATACAGCGGCTGCAATAGGGCTCCCGGAACAGAGGCAGCAGGCTGTCCATGTTCTGGGCTGCGGTACCCTCCCGCACCATGATGTATTGTCCGCGCCGCAGCTTTTCCATGGCTTCATGGATGTCCGAGCACTCATGGTCGGACTGCACCCCGGCGGCGATATAAGCGTTCAGTTCCTCCCCGCTGAGGAAGGGGGCGTGCCCGTCGATGCGTTTACCCGCAGCGGTGCAGTCGCATATCTTCTGCAGGATCTTTTCGTCCGCGCGCACTGTGCCGTAGGAGTTCATCAGCTCAGCCAGTCCCAGTACCCGGGGCTGCTGATAGTAGGGGCGCAGCTGCTCCGCTTCCAGCACCGCGCCGGACTCGTCCAGCCCGGTGGCAGGCACGCAGGAGGGCAGCATAAAGTAGACCGAAAGCGCCAGATCTTTTGTGGTCTCCAGCATAAAGTCCAGCCCCGCCGTACCGGCTACATTGGAGATCTCGTGCGGGTCGGTGACCACCGCCGTGGTGCCGTGGGGCAGCACTGCCTGTTCAAAGGCCGGGCCGCAGAGCATGGAGCTTTCAATGTGGATGTGCCCATCCACAAGCCCCGGGCAGACATACCTGCCCTGCAAGTCCAGCTCAGTCTCGCCGGCATAGTGTCCCACGCCAAGGATGACCCCCTGACGGATGGCTACATCGGCCTGCTCGATCTCGTTTGTGAACACGTTGATGACCCGGGCGTTTTTCAGCACAAGCTCTGCCCGCACGTCACCCTTTGCTGTCAGGATCTGCTGCTTCAAGGTTTCCATTTTCATAAGAACCCCCTTATCCTGTTAAAAAGCCTGCGTTCTGCTGCTTGAAAGAACTGTTTTCTTTACTTTACATGGCGATCCAGCCAAAGGCGTTTGCCACCGAACTTGCCAGAATAATGGCTGCAAAAATGGGGCACAGCCAGCGGATCATAAAATTGAACACAGGCTTGCGGCGGAAGCGCTGACCGTCCTGCTCCACCTCCTGCGCGATCTGCTCCACGCCGATGACGCGGGACACCAGCAGGCAGGTGGCAATGGCTGCAATGGGCATCATGACCGAGTTGGTCAAAAAGTCGAAGAAGTCCAAAAACTGCATCCCGAACACCGTCACCCCGGCCAGCGGGCCGTAGCCCAGTGCCGACAGGCTGCCCAGTGCCACCATGATGGCGCCGATGAGCACAGTGGAGCGGGTGCGGTCCCAGCCCAGCTCGTCCTCAAAGGTGGAGACAGCGCTCTCGGTCAGGGCGATGGAGCTCGTAATGGCTGCAAACAGCACCAGCACAAAGAACAGCACACCCACAGCGGTGCCCAGACCCATGCTGGCAAACACCTTGGGGATGGTGATGAACATCAGCGCAGGACCGGCCTGCAGGGTGTCCGGGTCGCCGCCGGAGAAGGCGAACACCGCGGGGATGATCATCAGGCCCGCCATGATGGCAATGGCGGTATCAAACACCTCCACGTTCTCGGTGGACTCCTCGATAGAGACGTCCTTCTTCATATAGGAGCCGAAGGTGACCAGAATGCCCATGGCAATGGACAGAGAATAGAACATCTGCCCCATGGCGGTGACCACGGTCATCCAAGAGAAGTTTTTGGGGTTGGGCACCAGAAAATACTTCACACCCGCCAGTGCACCGGGACGGGTGACAGAGTAGCCCGCAATGACCAGCGACAGCACCACCAGCACCGGCATCATCACCTTGGAGACGCGCTCTACGCCGTTGCGCACACCGGCAAAGATAATGCCCAGCGTGAACAGGCTGAACAGCAAAAAGGCTAGTTCTGCCTGCAAGCCGTTGGTGATAAAGCCGGAGAAGTAGCCGTCTGCTGCCAGATTACTGCCGCGGCCGCACAGATACTCGGCCAGATAGTGGATGACCCAGCCGCCGATGACCGAATAATACGGCACGATCAAAATGGGGATGATGGCGTTGATCCAGCCGCCGAACCGGATTCCCTTGCCCTTACCGAAGTGGGCGTAGGCGCTGACCGGGCTTTTGTGGGTCATACGGCCCAGCGCGGTCTCGGCCACGATCATGGTATAGCCAAAGGTGACTGCCAGCAGAATGTATACCAGCAGAAAAATGCCGCCGCCGTATTTGGCTGCCAGATACGGGAAGCGCCAGATGTTGCCCAGACCCACTGAAGCGCCTGCGGCAGACAGCACGAACCCGATCTTACCGGAGAATGCGCTGCGCTTGTGTTGTTGTTCCATGTTGTTGTTCCTCTTTTCCTATCTGCTATAAAAATTAAGCAAAACAAGTGTACCACAACTGCGTACAACTGGCAAGCAATAACACCCCGGTCAGCGCCTTCAGGCGCTGACCGGGGTGTTTACCAGTTTCTTTTTTATTTTTACAGCTTATGGTACTTGCGATCCTCTTCCTCGTAGACGGGGTCGCAGGTCAGGTACATGCCCAGACGGTTCAGGGTGCTGCTGTCCACGCTGGAAAGCAGCACGGTGGAGTGCACATCGCAGCCCTTGAGGTTGGGCAGCTGGTGCATGGCTGCTGCGGCAAGCTCGCTGGAAGCGGCAGAGCTGGACAGGGCGATCAGGATCTCGTCGGTATGCAGACGGGGGTTCTTGCCACCCAGATAGTTGGTCTTGAGGGTCTGGATAGGCTCGATGGCGGCGGCGCTGACCAGATCCGTCTCCTGCGGGATGCCCGCCAGATACTTGAGCGCATTGATCAGGGCGCTTGCGGTAGCACCCAGCAGCGGGCCGGTCTTGCCGGTGATGACAGTGCCGTCGCTCAGTTCAATGGCAGCAGCCGGTGCGCCGCCGGTGGCCTCGCTGCGGGCGTGTGCCTGCTTTTCCACTTCCCGGGCCCCCATGGTCAGCCCGGCCTGATTCATCAGCAGCTCCAGCTTGTAGCGCTCGCTCTCCTTGGCGGTGCCGGTGATCTTCTGCTCGCACAGGCACTTGTAGTACCGGCGCACGATCTCCTTGCGGGAGGCCTCGCAGCAGACTGCGTCGTCCACGATGCAGTTGCCGGCCATGTTCACGCCCATATCCGTGGGGGACTTATAGGGGCTCTGGCCTGCGATCAACTCGAACATCGCATTCACCACCGGGAAGATCTCGATGTCGCGGTTGTAGTTCACGGTGGTCACGCCGTAGGCTTCCAGATGGAAGGGGTCGATCATGTTCACATCGTTCAGGTCGGCGGTAGCAGCCTCGTAGGCCAGATTGACCGGATGCTTCAGGGGAATGTTCCAGATGGGGAAGGTCTCGAACTTGGCGTAACCGGCCTTGACGCCCCGCTTATATTCATGATACAGCTGGGACAGGCAGACGGCCATTTTTCCGCTGCCGGGGCCGGGCGCAGTGATGACCACCAGCGGGCGCTCGGTCTCAATGTATTCGTTGCGGCCGTAGCCCTCGTCGCTGACAATGCGGGCCACATCGTTGGGGTAGCCGGGGATCTTATAGTGGCGGAAGGTGCGGATGCCCAGACTGCTCAGCCGCTTTTCAAAGGCTTCCACCTCGGCGGCGGCGGTGTACTTGGTCACGCACACACTGCCCACATACAGCCCCATCTCCTGAAAAGCGTCGATGAGACGCAGCACGTCCAGATCGTAGGTGATGCCGTAGTCGCCGCGCACCTTGCTGCTGATGATGTCCTCGGCGCTGATGACGATAACGATCTCGGCCTGCTCCTTGAGCTGCAAAAGCATCTGCAGCTTGGAGTCCGGCTGAAAGCCGGGCAGCACGCGGGAGGCGTGGTAATCGTCGAACAGCTTGCCGCCGAATTCCAGATACAGCTTATTGTCAAACTTCTTGATGCGCTCGCGGATATGCTCGGACTGCATCGCAAGATATTTGTCGTTGTCAAATCCTATTTTCATCGTTCGTTTCCTCTCTGGTGGCCCGGCACACCATACCCGGGCTTTAAAATCACAAATATAAGTATACCACAGCCCGGGGTGGGGTGCAATGCAAAACAAAGCGCTGAACGCAATTCCGGCAGGATAGGCCGTTTTGGGCGGTATATTGTCCTGTTTTTTGTGAAAATGGTGCCTGCGCAAAACGCAAAGGGGACTGCCGCGGTGTGCGGCAGTCCCCTTTGCTCTTATGAAGAACTATCCGTATGGAGAAGAGAATGGCTTGTCACTTTGCCTCGGCGGGCTGGGTCTTTTTGACAAGGCTCAGGATCACTGCACCCAGCACACTGCCCACAGCCAGCGCCACGCAGTACAGCGCAGCGTGATCCACCACCGGGAATACGAAGATGCCGCCGTGGGGTGCGCGCAGTGCGCAGCCGAAGGTCATGGAAAGCGCACCGGCGACTGCAGAGCCGACAACGCAGCTGGGCAGGACGCGCAGCGGGTCGGCTGCTGCGTAGGGGATAGCGCCCTCAGACACGAAGCACAGGCCCATGACGTAGTTCACAATGCCGTTGCGGCGCTCGTCAAGCGTCCACTTGCGGGGGCAGAAGGTGGTGGACAGGGCAATGGCAATGGGAGGCACCATGCCGCCCACCATGACGGCGGCCATCACCTCGTAGTTGCCGGAGGCAAGGGCTGCGGTGCCAAAGACGTAGGCTGCCTTGTTGACCGGGCCGCCCATATCCACGCTCATCATACCGGCCACGATGGCGCCCAGCAGCACCTTGGAGCTGCCGCCCAGTGCGTTCAGCCAGTCGGTCATGGCGGTGTTGATCATGCCCATAACCGGGTTCACGGCGCACATCATCGCACCTACGATAAGAATGCCGCCCAGCGGGTAGATGAGCATGGGGCGGATACCGTTCAGGCTGGCGGGCAGCTTTTCGGTGATCTTTTTGAGGAACTGCACGATGTAGCCCGCTGCAAAACCGGCCAGCAGCGCTGCAAGGAAGCCGCCGGAGATGCCGGTGGTGCTGCCTGCGGCAAGGTCGGTGAAGTTGGTGCCGTTCATAGCCAGCACGCCGCCGGCAAAGCCTACGGCCAAGCCCGGGCGGTCGGCGATGGACATGGCGATGAAGCCTGCCAGAATGGGCAGCATATAGCCGAAGGCTGCGCCGCCCACCGTCTTGAAGAAGGCGGCAACGGGGGTGTTCATGCCGAAGTTTGCGGGGTTGATGCTGTAATCATCCAACAGGAAGGCCAGCGCGATCATGATGCCGCCGCCTACCACGAAGGGCAGCATATGGGAAACGCCGTTCATCAGGTTCTTGTACAGGCTGCGGCCAAAGCTGTCCTTACCGGCGGTGTCGTCCTCGGCTGCTGCGCCGCCCTCGGCGTGGAACACAGGCACCTCGCCGTGGGCAATCTTCTTGATGAGCTCCTCCGGCTTATGGATGCCGTCGTCCACGCGGGTGAACAGCACCGGTTTGCCGTCGAAACGGGCGGTTTCCACCTTTTTCTCCGCTGCTACGATAATGCCGTCACAGGCGGCGATCTCGGCGCGGGTCAGGATGTTCTTTGCACCGTCCGAGCCGTTGGTCTCCACCTTGGTGGGCAGACCCAGCTTGTCACCGGCCTTGGTCAGTGCCTCGGCGGCCATGTAGGTGTGGGCGATACCGTTGACGCAGGCGGTCACAGCCAGAATGCGGTAGCCGTCCTGCGGGATAGCCTGCTGGGTAAAGCTCTCTGCACCAAACTGTGCTTCTTCCTGCGCGTCGATGCACTCCAAGAACTCCTTGGGGGTCTTGGCGGCCTTAAGCTTTTCCACAAAGTCCTCGTTCATCAGCATCTGCATCATGCGGGCCAGCATATCCACATGCAGGCTGCCGTTTTCCGGTGCGGCAATGGCAAACAGCAGGTCGGTGGTGCCGTCATCCTCGGCGTTGTACTGCACCGGGGTGCTCAGCCGCAGGGCGGCCAGACTGGGGCGGGTAACCACATTGGTCTTGGCGTGGGGCACGGTGATGCCGTTATCCACATAGGTAGAGCCCTCGGCCTCGCGGGCGTAGAGTGCCTTTTTGTAAGCCTCTTTGTCGGTGATGTTGCCGTGGGTAGCCTGCAGTTCCACCAGACGGCTCAGGATCTGCTCCTGCGTCTGCAGCGCTTCGTCCAGCGCAATGGACTGTGCGGTAAATAACTCGGTAATGCGCATAAACGTTCCTCCTTTGTTCCTTTTATCCTATCAAAGCTGCGCCAGCAGCTCGTCGATCTTTTCCTTTGTGGCAAGCCCAAGGCTGAAAGCCGTTGCGCTGCCGCAGGCCGTGCCCAGACGCAGCGCCTGCGCGTAGCTGCGGCTTTGCAGATACCCGGCCACAAAACCGGCCACCATGCTGTCGCCTGCGCCCACGCTGTTGACCACCTTGCCCTTGGGGCAACCGATGCGGTGCACCTGTCCCTGCTCGTCCAGCAGCAGCGCACCGTCCCCGGCCATGCTTACCAGCACGTTGCGCGCGCCCTTTTCCTGCAAAGTGCGGGCAGCTGCCACGATCTCTGCGTCAGTGGTCAGTACCTTGCCCACGATCTCGCCCAGCTCATGGTTGTTGGGCTTGATGAGGAAGGGATGGTAGGGCAGCACGTTTACCAGCAGGTCGCGGGTGGCATCCACCACCGCGCGCACGCCCCTGCCCTGCAGCCGCGCCAGCAGCCGCTCGTAGACGCTTTGCGGCAGGCTTGCCGGGATGCTGCCTGCCAGAATGAGGATATCGCCCTCGGTCAGCTTATCCAGCTGGGCTTCCAGCTGCTGCAAAGCGCTTTCCGGGATGGCAGGGCCTGCGCCGTTCAGCTCAGTCTCCTGCCCGGCCTTGATCTTGACGTTGATGCGGGTCATGCCGTTTTCCAGATGCACAAAGTCGGTCTTGAGCCCCTGTGCCGCCAGACCGCGCTCCAGCCATGCGCCGGTCTCCCCGGCCACAAAGCCCAGTGCCACGCTCTCGCAGCCCAGCTGCGCCAGCACGCCGGACACGTTGATGCCCTTGCCGCCCAGCACGCAATCCTCGCCTTGGGCGCGGTTCACTTCACCCACCTCCAGCGGTGCGTCCAGACGCACAACGTAATCAATAGCCGGGTTAAAAGTAACGGTGTAGATCATGCTTCTGCCTCCTTTACGAACGTATACTGCTTATATTTCGGGTTCGGGCAGCGGTTGGTCAGGATGGCACCGCTGTGCAGGTCTGCGATCACCGCCGGGCAGATGCGTGCAAACTTGGCGTCATCCACCAGAAACCAGCTCTCCCGTGCGCGGTGCACCACCGTGGCTTTCACGGCGGCTTCCTCCGGGTCCGGGGTGGTTAAGCCTGCTTCCAGCGCCACACCGTTGGCCCCCATGAACGCCTTGGTGAAGTTGTACTGCTGCAGGCTGCTCACGGCTGCCGCGCCCACGATGGCCTCGGTCTGGGGCCGCAGCAGCCCGCCGGGCAGGAACACCCGGCAGCCCTTCTGGGCCAGCGTGCGGGCATGGGCCACGCCGTTGGTCACATAGTTTGCCTGCAGGGCCTCGCCCTCCAGCGCCCGCACCAGTTCCAGCGTGGTGGAGCCTGCGTCGATGAACACAAAGTCCTCGGCGTGGATGAGGGCAGCGGCAGCCGCCGCAATGGCCCGCTTCTGGGGCACGGCCAGCGTCTCCTTGGCCTGCATGGTGGGTTCCTCGGCCTGGAAGCGGCTGTCCGGCAGAGTGGCCCCACCGTGCACCTTGTTCAGCTTGCCCAGCCGATCCAGTTCCGTCAGGTCACGCCGGATGGTGGACTCGCTGGTGCCCAGCGCCTCGCACAGCTCCTGCACGGTAGCCGTGCGCTGTTTATTCAGCAGATCTAGGATCTGCCCAAACCGTTCTTCTGCCAACATGGGCTGTTTTCTCCTTTGCGCCCCGTCTCTGACGGTTTTTAGCGTTCTTTGACGGGTTTTGGTGGTTTGCATCTTTATTATAGCAAGTATTCCGTCAAAATCAATCATTTCTGGTCAATTTCACGCACAAAATTTCTCTCCGATTTTTGTGCACATCTGCCAAGGCACAGAAAAGAGCCGCTGTGCGTACCAATGCACAGCGGCTCCGGAGAGATGGTTTGCTCGGAATTATTCAGCCGTCCAGTAGAAATCGTCACCGGGCAGCGCACCGCCCACGGCGGCGGGGTCGGCGTCAAACAGCACCTGCAGGTAAGCAGAAGCATCTGCCTTCAGCTCGTCGCCGGTCAGGCAGACGATGTTGCAGTTGGGCAGGGCCTTTTTGGCAATGGCAGCCTTGGCCACCACGCCCTGTTCCTCACACAGAGCAGCGGTGCCGTCCAAATCGGTGTTGGCGGCTTCCACGCTCTTGGCGTAGTCGGTCAGGAAAGCGGCCACCACATCCGGGTGCTCCTCGGCGTACTCCTTGCGCACCACAGTCACACCGGTGATGAGCTGGGTATCGGCCACCTTGTTCCACTCCTCGGTCAGGTTCAGGGCCACCCGCAGAGTCTCGTCCTGCAGACCGGCGGCAGTGACATAGGGCTGGGGCAGCACGGCAATGGCGTCCTCGGTGGTGGCCATCTGGGCGGTCACCTCGGTGGCCTCGCTATAATACTCGATGGTCACGTCCTTGTCGGGGTCGATGCCGTTGGCGTTGAGCAGGTAGCGCAGCACATACTCCGGGGTGGTGCCCTTGCCGGTGGACAGGATGGTGCGGCCCTTCAGGTCAGCCATGGACTGCACCGTGTCGCCCTGTTCCACCACATACAGCACGCCCAGGGTATTCACAGCCACGGCCTGGATGCCGCCGTTGGTTTTCTGGTACAGGGTTGCGGCCAGGTTAGCGGGCACAGCGGCTGCGTCCAGCTCGCCCTTTACCAGCTGCGGCACGATTTCATCGGCCTTGCCGTACATTTCAAAGTCATAATCAGCGGCATCTTCGCCTGCCATCAGGTTCACAAGGCCCATGGTGGTGGGGCCTTTCAGGCCGGCAACGCGCAGGGCACCGTCAGCAGTTTCAGCGCTGGCAGTCTCTTCGGCCGGGGCTTCGGTAACAGCTGGGGCCGGGGTGGCGGTTGCTTCGGCGGCAGCTTCACTGGTAGCCGTTGCACCGCAGGCGGCCAGCGAAACGCACAGGGCCGCCGCTGCAACAGCAGACATCAACTTTTTGAACATAGTATATCCTCCTGATTCCATACAGCACCATGCCGGGCACGGTGCTCTTCCCTCTTGCCTGCCATTTCGGCAGTACAAAAGCGCCCGGTATCGCCGGGCGCACTTGCTTTTGCGGTGCTACTATACTATAATTAAATCATCTTGTCGGTTGCCGTGGCAACAAACTGTTGCGGCACACCTGCCATCCCAAAAACAGAAAGGCTGCACCGCATGGATCTGCACCCGTATTACCCGCTATTGGCCCACACGCCGCTGCTGCGCGGCATGCGTCCGGACGAACTGGACACCCTGCTGGACTGCTTTGCCCCCCGTGTGCGGCGCTATGCGCGGGACGAAATTTTGCTGCTGACCGGGTACGAAACGCGGGAGGTCGGCATTTTGCTGGAAGGTAGCATTACCGCCGTAAAAAACACGCCGGACGGGGCCAGCGTTGCCATTACCCACATGAGGCCGGGCGGCTTGTTCGGGGATGTGCTTTCCGGTTCCAGCCAAAAGAGTCCTGTTACGGTCATGGCCACCACCAGCTGCCTTGCCCTGTACCTGCCATACCAGAAGATCATCCGCCCCTGCGCCAAGCTGCACAGCGCCCATTTGCAGCTGATGCAAAACCTTGTGTTGACCATCAGCGATAAATATTTTGCGCTGGACCGCCGGGTGGAGCTGCTGATCTGCAAAAGCCTGCGCACCCGCATCAGCCTGTGGCTGCTGGAAGAAGCCCACCGCGCCGGGAGCGATACCTTTACCACCCCGCTGACCCGCGCCGGGCTGGCCGAATACCTGAACTGTGACCGCAGCGCCCTGAGCCGGGAGCTGAGCCTGATGCAGAAGGACGGCCTGCTGGATACCTTTAAAAGCAGCTTCAAACTGCTGGACCCGGACGCTCTGAAGCAGATGGTGCAATAAGGGATAAAAAGGAGTTTTTACCATGTCCAAACCGATTCTCTGGATCGTGATCCCCTGTTATAATGAGGAAGCAGTGCTGCCCATCACGGCCCCGCTGTTCCTGCAAAAGATCAACGACCTTGCCGCCCGCGGCCTTGTGAGCGACAGGAGCCGGGTGCTGTTCGTCAACGACGGCTCCAAGGATAAGACCTGGGAGCTCATTCAGGGCTTTGCAAAGCAGGACGAGCACTTCATCGGCATTGCGCAGAGCCGCAACCGCGGCCACCAGAATGCCGTACTGGCAGGCCTGATGGAGGCGCTGCACAGCGGCAGCTGCGATATCACCATTTCCATCGACTGCGACGGGCAGGATGACATCAACGCCATGGATGAGATGGTGCAGAAGTATCTGGACGGTGCCGAGGTGGTATACGGCGTGCGCAGCCGCCGC
>OHWS01000256.1_pt1 | contig 20772 bp, 16 predicted proteins | sample 1579751 | NCBI WGS metagenome assembly OHWS01 (sample SAMEA3882517, study PRJEB24775) | human gut metagenome | biome: human-associated habitat; feature: intestine environment; material: feces | place: Netherlands | collected 2009/2010
AAACTCAATTTTCTTTTCGGTGCACCACAAACATCACCATGCTGAACACCAGCATAAACGCCGCCAGCCCTGCCGCAATCAGCAAAATCAGCTGGAAGACCTTCACGTTAAAATTTGTCTGCAAATTCTCCCGCGCGGCGGAGACCACATCCGAGCCGGAGGAAACCGTCGATTGGGCGTTATTGGCCATCTCCTCGGCAGCGGTCAGTGCGGCCTGGGCGGCGTCGGTGTCGCCCAACGCCTCCAGCGCGTCGGCCAGTGCCTGCCCGCCCATGGCAACCAGACGGTCATTCGTCTCGCTCTTGATCTTCTCGTGATTGACCGCGTTGGCCAGGTACTCGGCAAACAGGTCTGTTGCGCCGCGCACGGCGGGGGCGTAGTCGTCCTTGATCTGCCAGCCCTTGACGGTCCACATACCGTTCATGTAGAACAGCAGCTGCATACCGGAATCCTCCAGCAGAGCGCTGTACACGGCGTCCGCAAAGGCCGTGCTCGAGGTATCCACCGTGCCGAAGCTCAGCGAGATGAACTCCTTGACGCGGTCATACTCGGTCAGATTCGCGTAGTAGCTGCGCAGCGCCTCGGCCAGGTCGGTGTCCTTTGTCACCTTGGAGCCGACGACGACGGAGTCGAGGTCCGCCCGCAGGTCCCCGTTGCTGAAGCGGCTCAGCGTGCCGTCATCGTCCATATTAAAGGAAGCGCGCATCGCCTCTGCGTAGCCCGCGGCATCGCCGGCCTGGCCGTAATACTGCCTGGCCAGCTCCTCACAGTCGCCGCCCCAGCTGCCCGTGATGGGTATGCCGTTGTAGACAAGGTTCATCGACGCCAGCAGGTGCCCAAAGTCGATGCTCTCTCCGTTGGGCAGGACGACGGTGCCCATATTCTGCAGCGACGCCAGCTCGGGGTCACTGCTGTTGACGCAGCTCTCAAACCCGGCGTCGCGCACACCGGCGGTCAGCTGCCAGATCGTGCTGTTGTACTCCCCCGTGCGGGTGTAGGCCAGCGTCAGCTCGATCGGGTCGGGCGTGTCGGCCTGACTGGCCGAGTACTCCCGCGCCAGCGCCTGCAGGCGGGACAGGCGGTCCAGCACCGTGTCGTAGTCCTCCGCATGGGCGGGCAGTGCCGCCGCGCAGAACAGCCCCAGCAGCACAAACAGCATAGCCAGCAGGCGGGGCATACGGTTCGCTATAGAATTCGTAGTCAAGCACCTCCGGTAAAACAGGACAAAAGCCGGGGCAAGGCTGCGCCTGCGCCCCGGGTCTGACTTTTTAACCAATTTGTAATCTTTAGTATACCACATCCGCCCCAGGTTTGTCACCTGTTTTTTTGTGTGTATTCTGTGCGTCTTGACTTTTTGCCCCGCATAGGTTTTAATAGAGGCATTACGGAGGTAATTCTATGCACAAACAAACGCATAAACGCGCTTTTTATACCCTTGCAGGCTGCATTGCCGCGCTGGCGCTCTGCGTGGCGGCATCGCTTTTTCTGCTGACGCCCGCACCGAAAGCGCAGGACGTCACCATACCCGGCACGCGCGGGGACATTTACGCCACGGTACAGCTGCCCGGCAAGCTGGCCCGCGGGGAGGAGCTGCCGCTCGTCGTGCTCTGCCACGGCTTTACCGGCAGCCGCAGCGGCGACGGCCACTTTGCGCCGCTGGCCGCCGATCTGGCCGCCCAGGGCATTGCGACGGTGCGGCTGGATTTTCCCGGCTGCGGCAACAGCACCGAGCCGTTCACGGCCTACACGCTGTCCAACATGACCGACGACGTCGAGAGCGCCATCACCTACATGCAGCAGACCTACGGCACGGACCGCACAGCGCTGGTGGGCCACAGCATGGGCGGACGGCTGGCCAGCCTCTACCCGCAACGCAGGGGCGGCATCACGGCGCTGGCGCTGTGGAGCCCCGCCAACGGCGCGGGCCTGCGCGGCATGGAGTTTTTGAACATCGACGACTTTTCCGCCGTAGAAGCGCTGGCCGCTGAGGCCGAGGCGAGCGGCAGCATCAGCACCTGGGGCGTCGATGTCAGCGGAACGCTGTTCACCGAAATGCGCGATTCCGACCCGAACGCCGCCCTGCGGGAGAGTGCCCTGCCGACACTTTTGACCTACACCGGCCATGAGGGCATTTTGAGCGACACGACCCAGGCCGAGACGATAGCCGCCGTCGAGAGCCTGCCCGACGGCAGGGTCGTGCTGGAGCCGTTTGCCGAGGGGAACCACAACTATCTATCCGAGGACGCCGCCACCGCCGCCGCGCTGGACAAAGCGCTTCGGGAGACGACAGTGGCGTTTTTGGTGGAGTATTTGAAGTAGGCCCGCCGCGCCTGCGAGGCCGACAGGAACGGGCACCTGACGAAGCCCTTTGAGACCGTGACCGGCTGAAAACATCGGCAAAATACAGAAAGAAAGCAAAAACCGCGGAGAAGCGCAAACTTTTCCGCGGTATTCTTATTGCAGATTTACCAGCACATAGTCCCCGCAATCGACAATCGCCCCCGCCCGGGGGTATCCCGGCAGGTCGTGGGCGTCGGCGTAGGTCTGCGCCTGCTCATGCAGGGCAGCGCTGTGGGTCATGTCCAAAGCAAAGCCATAGTAGCGGAACAGGTGCTCCGCTGCCTGGCCGTAGACGTCGTCCACCTCGGAGAAGGCCGTGACCGACCAGTTCAGCACCGAGTTGCAGTTGGTCTCGACGTACTTGACGGTGTCGCCGCTCTCCCAGCTCGTGTGCTCACGGAAGAAGCGGTACAGCGGGTGCTGCATCGGGTCAGCCGTCGTGTACCGGGTGATATTCTCCCCCAGCGTGTAACGGCCCACCAGCACCACGGGCTTGTCGGTGCCGTAGTCGCGCACAAGCTCGGTGCCCAGGGTGCGCACCACAGCGGCCTCCTGCTCGGAACGCTGGTAATCGACGGCCAGCAGATGGTTCAGGTACATGGCCTGGCGCAGACAGAGCAGCACCGCCAGCAACTGCACGCTGCCCAGCAGCACAGCCCGCCGGGCCGCAGCGCGGCGCAGCAGCTCATACACGGCCAGCCCCGCCAGCGCCACAAACAGCGCAAACACCTGACAGGTGCGGTAGGGTGAGCACTTCCCCTGCACAAACGACAGCAGCACCAGTGAGAGCAGCGTCCCCGCGCCGGTGAGCAGCAGCAGGGGCCGCTTTTTGCGCACCGCCAGCACGATGACCAGTACGATGAATACAAGCGCCGCCACCGTCAATTCAGCAATGGGCAGGTAGAAGCAGCCTCGCAGTGCGTAGTTAATCAGAATGCTCTTGACAAGCAGCTTTGCAAGATAGATAAATGGGTAGAATGCCCACAAAATTTCGGTGGCGCCGTTGGCCGCAGCCTGCGGCGGCAGCACAAGATGGATGCCCGTCGTCACCAGCACGCGCAGGCAGAGCCCGCCGACCAGCGCCGCCGCGTACCACAGTCCCTCGGTCAGGACTGCCGCAAACCGCGGGCGCTCGGCGGCCAGCAGCTGCTCCAGCGTTAAAAGCACAAAGACAGCCAGCACAAACACCGCCGCCAGTGACTCATAGGACGAGCAGACCACCATCAGGCAGAGCGCCGCCGCGCCCATGCGCAGAGCCCTGCCGCGCCACAGCACGCCGGGCTGGCGCGCGTCCCACAGCAGATTCAGCGCAGCGGCGTCCAGCAAATAGCCGCCGCAGACGCAGACATTCGCGCCGCTGTACTCCCAAATTTCGTTCATCAGCGGGTAGGAGACAAACAGGCAGGCAAACAGCCCATAGCCGAACATGCTGATGCGGTCCTGCGCGGCCTTGCGCAGCAGCGCACAGAAGCTCACCGCCGCCAGCGCCAGCAGCAGCGCCGCCAGCAGGTCAATGCCAAAGGCATAGCTCGGCTCGGCCCTGCCGTAGCCCAGCACCGCGGCCCAGAGGTTCATGCCGAACCGTCCGGTGGACAGCATGACGCCGCCCGTGCCGATGTAGCGGTCCCCTTCCAGCGAGTCAATACTGACCCGTGTCGTGGCGATGGCATAGCCGTAGCTGAGCAGCAGGGTCAGCCCCAGCGCCGCGCGGAATTTCGCGTTTTTCAGGAAATAACCAAACTCCTGCTTCATGCCGGTCACTGGTCGTCCGGCCCAAAGTTGAGGCGTTCTTCCTCCACAACGAGCGGGCGGTTCATGATGCGGGTGTTCATAGCCATGACGTACTCACCCAAAAAGCCCAGGAACGCCAGCTGAATACCGCCCATAAAGAAGATGGCGATCATCGTCGGCGCGTACCCGGCGCGGAAGCTCTGCCAGAACAGCAGCTTGGCAATCAGATAGAACAGGCCGACCAGAAAGCTCAGCCCCGCCACCAGAAAGCCCGCGAACGTTGCAATGCGCATACCGGCCTTGGTGTAGCTGGTAAAGCTCAGCATGGCGGCGTCGTACAGGCTGTACCAGTTGTTGTGGGTCTTGCCCGCGCGGCGCTGGGGCTGGGTGTACTCGATTTCCTTGCGCTCGGGGCCCAGCTCGGCCACAATGCCGCGGATGAAGGGCGTCGGGTCCTTCAGGTTGCGCAGCGTCTGGATAAAGCTCTTGTCGTACAGGCCAAAGCCGGTGAACTGCTCGATCTGCTCGCAGCTGCTCATCTTCTTGATGAGCTTGTAGTAGCAGCCGCGCAGCCAGTACATGACCGGGTTTTCCTTGCTCTGGGTCTTGCGGCCAATGACGATTTTGTAGCCCTTTTCCCACTCGGCCACAAATCTGGGGATCATTTCCACAGGGTCCTGGAAGTCGGCGCACATCGTGATCGTGCAATCGCCGGAGGTGTGGATCATACCGTAGTACGGGCTGTTGAACTGGCCGAAGTTCTTGACGTTGAAGATGGCCTTGACGTGCTTGTCCTCGGCGCAGATCTGCCGGATGATGGCACGGGTGCCGTCCTCGCTCTTATTGTCGATGAACAAAATCTCATAGTCGTAGTTCGGGCAGCTCTTGACCAGCTCATCGCGCACAGCCTCATAGATGGGGCGGGCATTCTGCTCCTCGTTGTAGCAGGGGATCATTACCGAAATCGTCTTTTTCTCACTCATTTTGTCTCTTTCCTTACCCACTCAATGGTTTCGCGGATTCCTTCTTCAAACGGGGTTGCGGGCCGCCAGCCGGTGTCCTCCTGTAAGGCCGACGTGTCCGCCTGCAGGTGCATGACCTGCAGCGGGCCGTAGGGGACCTCCCCCAAGCCCAGCGGCAGCGCCGGGTCGATGGCGTCGCGCAGCGCCTCGATGTAGTCCTTCAGCGGGCGGGCCGTGCCGCTGCCCAGCGGGTAGACCCTGCCGTCCTGCCCGCTGACGGCCAGCGCGTAGAACGCAGCTGCCGCGTCGGCGGCGTACAGGTAGTCCCACTGCTGGATGCCCGCGGTCAGAGCGGGCTTCTCGCCGTGCAGCAGCTTACGGATGGTGCCGCTGATCATCGTGGCCGGACCGTCGTGCGGGCCGTAGACGCTCAAAATGCGCGTCCAGATGTGGGCCACGCCCAGCGTCTGGCACTCGACGCGGCTCATCTGGCCGGCGCACAGCTTGGCCATGCCGTAGCCGTTCTCCGGGAAGCAGGGGGTCTGCGCGGTCAGCACGCCCTCCACGCGGCCATACTCGGCCTGGCTGCCAGCCCCGATAAAGACCTGGCAGCCCAGCTGCGCCGCGGCGCGGCAGGCCGCAATGGTGTAGCGGATGTTCTCGATCTGCGCCGGCATGTCGTTGCGGCCCGGGCCGATCGTGTGCGCCCACGCAAAGTGGAAGAACGCATCGGCCTTTTCCGGGATCAGCTCCGGCAGCGCGGCCAACTCCGCCGCATCGCAGGGCACCACATGCAGCCGCGCGTCCTGCGGCAGCAGCGCCGCCCGCGCACTGCCCGGGTGGGTGACCGCGTAAACCGTCACGCCCTCCGCCAGCAGCTTTGCACACAGCGCCATCCCGATTGCCCCCGTAGGGCCGGTGATGATGGCGGTGTGGATTTGTCTTTGAATGCTTGCCATTTTTGAATCATGCACTCCCTTACACTTCCGGCATCAGCGGGATGAACATCTGCTTTTCCAGCTCCTCACGCGGCAGGAAGGGGGCTAGGTCCTCCAGCGGTGGGCTGACCAGCGTGCCGTCGGGCAGGCGCTTGGTGCTGCTCTTGGGCTCCCAGACCTGTTTCGTGTCGGTGAAAATCTCGCAGAAAGCCGGGCCGTCCAGTGCCAGCACCGTGTCCACGGCCTGCTTCATCTCGGCGTTGCTGTGGGCGCTGTAGTAGGGGTAGCCAAACGCCTTTGCAATCTTTTCAAACTCCGGGAAGGACAGGTCGCCGCTCTCGGGGCCGATGCCGACCTTGCAGTGCTCCTTGAAAAGGTTGTTCTGCGTCAGGCGGATAGAGTGGTAACCGTTGTTGTTGATGAGGAAGATTTTGATCGGCAGCTTGTTCGTCAGGATGGTCTGCAGTTCCTGCAGGTTCATCATGATGGAGCCGTCGCCCTCGAGGCAGATCGTCTGGCGGCGTCCGCCGCCGATGCAGGTGCCAATGGCTGCGGGCAGACCGTAGCCCATGCTGGCAATGGCGCTGTTGTTTGCCATCCGGCTGCCCTTCTGGATGACATACGCCTGGTTACCGACGACACAGCACGCACCGTTGGAGACCGCGGTCAAGCTGTTCTCCGGCAGGCGACTGCTTAAATAGCGCACAAAGGCGTAGACGTTGGCAGTCTCGCCGTTTTCCTCCCACTGGCGGGGCAGCACGGCGGGGTAGTCACGTTTCCAGCGCTGGCAGGTGGCCAGCCACTCGCCGCCCGCGTTCACGGGGGCCGTGGCGACCTTATCCAGCTTGGTCAAAAAGTCCTTCGCGTCGGCCCAGACCGGCATTTCGACGTGCAGGGTCGGCTTTTTCAGCTCGGCCTGGTCAATGTCCACCATGATGACCTCTGCCGCGCGGGCCCAGGTCTTCCAGTTGTAGCCGACCTGGCGGATAGAAATGCGCGTGCCTACGGCCAGAATCAAGTCTGCGTTTTGGATAGCCCAGTTGCCCGGGCGGTCACCCATGTTGCCGGCGCGCCCGCAGTACAGCGGATTGTCATCCTCGATGAGGTCCACGGCGTTCCAGTAGGTGACGATGGGGATGTTGAGCTTTTCCGCCACGGAGCGGAACGCCGCATACCCGCCGGACAGGCGAATGCCATAGCCCGCGTGGAACACGGGTCGTTTGGCGTTCTTGATTTTTTCCAGAATCGTCCGGATCGTGGCGTCGTCCACCGGCGGGGGCAGCTGGGCGTCATCCTCGGCGGGGTCGTAGCCGCGCAGCTCGTCAGTCTCGATGTAGCCGCCCTGGAAGTTGACCGGGATGTCCAGCCAGACCGGGCCGGGGCGGCCCGTTGTAGCCAGATGCCACGCCTTTTCCAGCAGGTAGCGAATGTCCTTGGGGTCCTCCAGCATGGCGGCGAACTTCGTCATGTACTGGACGGACTTGGTGATGTCGTACTCCTGGTCGCCCATGGCGCGCAGCGGCGTACCGGTGTACTGCAAGGCGTACCGGGCCGTGGTGTCATAGCGCACCTGGCCGGAGACGATGAACATGGGGATGGAGTCCAACCAGCCGCCCACGACGCCGGTCAGCGCGTTGGTGCCGCCGGGGCCGGTGGTCACGCAGACCGCCGCGATCTTATTTTCCAGCCGGGCGTAGGCTTCCGCCGCAATGGCGCAGGCCTGCTCATGGTGGTTGTAGGTCACATGCAGCCGGGGGTTATGGCCCAGCGCATCGTTCAGGTGCATAGCGCCGCCGCCCACGACGGAGAAAACATCCGTCACACCGCGCGCCGCCAGAAAGTCCGCCACATAATCCGCTAAACGCTGTTTCATTGGGTTGCTCCTTCTTACTTTGTTTTCTTGAAAACCGGATGCCCATCGTTACCCTTCTGCCATGTGAGCAGGTGGGTCACTTCATCTTCATCTCGATTTTTTTTGTTTTCCTCTTTGGCATTGTCGGAAAGCTGTCTGACCAGATAGTCACCGTTGATGGCCTCCGCATCACCGTAGGCAATGTCCTGCCCCTGCTGGGACGGCGTCTCAAAGGCGCTCTTTCCGCTGCCCTGTAGCTGGTAGATTTCTTCTTCCCAGGCATTCTCGCTGCCGCTGATGGCCGCAGCACTCTGCTGGCCCGTCAGCGTTCCCACGCTGACACAGTTGAAGATTCGGCCATCGAAGTCGTTTGCAATACCGCCCGCGCGGGTGGCCGTAACGGCTACATCCGTGTAGCAGTTCACGATCCTTGCCTCCTTGCCCACAGAGCCGCCCGCAATCGCACCGGCATATTTGCCGCGGATAGTGCCGCCCTCAAGGCCCAAGTTGTACACCTGACCGCCCAGGCAGCTGAACAGGCCCACGTTTTCGCTGTTACTCTGCTTCAGATTCAGGTTGCGGATGACATGCCCGGCACCGTTGTACACGCCATAGAAACAGTGCTCATTCTCCGCATCACCGATAGGCTGCATATTCTGCCCATCCAGATCAATATCAGCGGTCTGCTCGACGTACTGGCCCTTAAAGGTCATGCCATCGCTGACAAGCTCTGCAAAATGCAGCAGGTCTGCGGCGTTCTCAATGCGATACGGGTCCTCATAGGTTCCCTCGCCGTCCAATGCAAATTCAATCTGGCTGGCCTTGTCCCGCAGCTTATACACGGTCACGTCGTCGAACTCTCCAAGCTGCTCATACTGCGTCGGCAGCAGTTCGGCAAACATGTCCTCGATCTTGCGCTGCTCCAACGGCTTTCCGTCGCGGAACTCCCGCTCATGGACCTCCTTGCAGTCCGGGATGTCCTTCCAGACCACAATATCCGGCAGGTTTTCCTCCAGCAGCGTCTTTTCCTCCTGCACGTACTTATCATCCACCACGTCGTAGAACAGAACTGGGACGAATGTGTTCATATTGTAGTTGTCCGTCAAAATATTGAAAATTTTGACGTAGGGATAGCCGAAGATGACGGAATCCTCCGTCGTGTTTTCCTCGATCAGCTGCGTGATGCCTTCAAACATCTCCTTGTCCTCTTTGGAAAATTTGAAGCCCTTCAGTGCCGGGATGTCCGTGCTGTACGTCTTGTAATTTCGGGGTTTTTCTTCAGTACCCCACCACGCATAGGAGCAGATAACCTTCTGCGCCATGCAGGTGATCGACAGTACAATACAACCAACGATGGCAATGCCCCGGACAGCCAGCTCAATCCAGGCATCCACACCGCAGAAGGAAAGCACCGTTGCCAGCACCGCCGGGACTGCGACCATCGTGCAGAAGTACGGGATGCTGCTGGTGCCGGACGACATAATACCGGAGTACATCGTAGCCAGCGCCGCACAGAACAGCCAGAACATTCCCTCTGCCTGACTGTTCTCTCCCTGACTGCCAACCCTTGCACCATAGCGGACCAACTGCAAAATTGTCAACAGCAGAACCACAACGTAGAACTTCCCCTGTACCGCCTGCCAAACGTCTGTGCCGCGGTAGAGATCATGCAGGAAGTCACTGTTGCCGGAGTTTGCCCCGCCGCAAAAAACAAAGGTCGCCGCCCACGTAAACAGCAGCAGAAGGATGCTGCCCGCCGGGAGCATCACGCGGCTGCCGCGGACCTTGCGCTTTACGCAGAGATATAACAGCAACGCCGTCAGCACCGCGTCGATCAGCAGAATTGCCTGCATCTCCGGACTCTTGCCCAGCAGCTCCAGGAAGGAGGAAATCTCCTTCTCAAAATTGACATAGAGCAGGAGCAACAGCAGCGGGAACAGCAGCGACTGGGCGCGGAGCGCCTTTTCCCGGGACGCTGACACGCCCGTATTTACTGCAAGCAGCACCGCGGCCACAGCGATCAGCCAGTTCTGCACCTTGAGCAGGGCCATGGAAAGACCGCCAAACAGAATTGTAAAGATGCTGCCCTTGCCGCCCGTGTGCATGAACACCTGCTCCACAAATGGGAAGAATGCACCGTTCGCTAGCAGATAGGCCGCGGCCACGGCCAGCGGAATCACCGCACCCGCGACTACAAAAAGGCAGTACCAGCCAAAGCGAGCATCCTTTTTGCGGATGCAGTAAAACGCCAGCGCTGCAAAATACACGATGCCCGACGCCAGAAAAATCGTCTGCTTATTCAGAAAAACCAATCCCAGCATAAAGCCGGCCCCAAAAATTTTGGTGTACCTCTGCTTGCTTGTGTCCGCCTCCTGAAAGCCGATGACGCAATACAGAAGCAGAATCGAAAGAAGAGCAACCGTTTGGTTATAGTCGCCCAGCAGGTCATAGACAGACGACGCGCAGAGCATGACCGAAAACAGACACGCCACAAACGTGCTGACCACATTGATATAGCGCGAGATCAGCCGGAACAGCAGCGTAAAAATAGCAGCGCGCTGCAACAGCCACCAGAGGCGATACAGCAAGAGGCTCCCAAACGAGAGCTTCCACAGCACTGCATCGACCAGCAGATTCAGCGGGGGCAGATAATAGTAGAAGTCCCGGTACGGCACCTTGCCGTGCCAGATCAGCTCCACATAATTAACGTTCCACCCTTCACTGATGGGGAACGTATTGTTCGCATAAATTGCTGAATAACATACCACCGCCAAGAAGATTCCAATCGACAGTACATTTTTTATGGTACTTATTTTAGGTACTGGCATTTCCTGCGCTTTTGGCAGCACAGCTCCCTGCATTAGTCTTCACATTCCTTCCTTGGTTTTGCTCCACATTTTCAACTTTCCAAAATTTTCTGCAACGAGATAAATCATCAATACCCACATCGATGCATTTCCCAGCATTGTTGAAAGACTGATTTTATGATATCCTTCAAGGCTATTAAAAAGACTTATGTATGGGAATTCCCCCATAATCAGCATCATTAGTATAAGCGGCAAAACCGTGTTTTTCTTAAGTTCCGGTCTTTCATAAAGAAGTAATGTAATGGGTATCAATAAATAAATCTCGTTATATATCCAAGAAAATGTCGGAATAAGCGTCAAGACCATGCACAGTGCATAAGCTTTTTCCCATTCTTGCCGGGATATAAAAACAACAAAAATTACCATGCATAGCAATATCAGCATCAACACTCCGGCAATCCAATCCGTCGTTGAAGACTGTACTTTCATCTTTTCGCCAAACGCTTGACAGATATTGGAAATATTAACCTTAAAGCCATATCCAAATCCTTTGGCATTATTGATCGTATCCGCTGATATATCAGTAATATTTTGAAGCATTTTGCCAATGTTCTGAATCCCACCCGTACCTGCAAATGGAAGGATAAAAAGTGCCACACCGTATACAATAGCCTTTACTGCATCCTCTTTATGCTTTTTGTTCAAAAGTAAAAGACCAAAAAACACCGGATATAGCTTCAAACCTGTTGCAATTGCCAGCGACAGCAATGCCAAATTTCTTATTACCGTATTTTCACTGTTGTAATTGAACACAAAAAACATCAGAAAAAGTAATGACAGAATGACAATATTCCCGCGTTCCAGCATAAATACATACGCCGGAGAAGATACAAAGGCCACACTGTAAAGTACTACATCAATGCCTTTCAATGACAACTTGTTTGCTGCCATGGCACAGACAACGCCTGTTGACACTAGAAAGAACATCGTCCCGACAAGAACCCCATTCGGCGTTACAGATGCTTCGCCAAATGCGAAGCCTGCACTGTAATCTCCCGGAACCATTTTTGAAAAGATCCACAATATCAGATATGTCAGCGGTGGATAGATCGATCTTCCCTCATATGGATGTAAATCTGCCGCATCACGGATCGACTCGAACAAATCCGGATAAATTCCTGCCGTGTCGTATGTCCATGTCATGTATTGGATCGCCTGCCCATTGGATATTGCCAAATAGGCAAGTGCCACCGTTGCAAGAACAATCAAGCAAATACTGAACCACCTTACCGCCAGCCTTTTCTTTCCTAATATCATTGATTCAGATCTCCTTAAATGTCCACAGCTTATTGATAATGAAATTCAGCGGAATCGTAACCAGCAAATTCACAATCGGTGCAATCGTTTTGCTCACGCCGAAGAAGGTAACCTCTATCCAAAGCAAAACATTGGAAAGGATCGATGTACCGCCGTAGCTGACATAGGTCTTGCCCAACCGCTTCAGCTTGCTGCGCCAGTCGTTTGCATTTCCGGTAAACACAAACTTATCGTTCCAAAAAAAGGCATTGGCAATGCTCAAAATCGTGCCCAATATGCTGCCTACCATGTACAGGCCCGGGTCGATCCACAAAAAGATATAGTATACCGCCATGGATACCGCCGTGTTGCTCACGCCTACAAGGCCAAACTTGATAAACTGGGCAAGCAGCGCCAAAAATTCCTCTTTGCTTTTCGCGCCCAACAGGGCTAACAATTTCTGCATGGGTCCATTCCTTTTTATTTTCTTATGAACAATCAAAAAGCAAAGTCGGTCTTGATGCTTCCGCGCAGCACGGCTTTGCTTTTTGTCCTATGGTTCGGCCTTTCTGTCTTACTGATTCACAGCCTCGATAATCGTCTTAGCCATGTAGTCGATCATCTCGTCGGTCATGCCGGGGTAAACGCCGACCCAGAAGGTGTTGTTCATGATAAAGTCGGTGTTGGTCAGCTCGCCCGCCACGCGGTAGGCGTCGGTGCCACGGATCTGGTCAAAGCAGGGGTGCTTGATGAGGTTGCCGCTGAACAGCAGACGGGTCTGCACGTTGTGGCTCTCCACATAGCGGGTCACGGCGTTGCGGTCCAGACCGCTCTCCGGCTTGACGGAGATCAGGAAGCCGAACCAGGACGGGCGGCTGTTGGCAGCCGGCTCCGGCAGGATCAGCTTGTCGGCGGCGGGCTCCAGCGCGGCGCGCAGGCGGTCCCAGTTGTGGCGGCGGCGCTCGATGAAGGTGGGGAACTTCTTCAGCTGCTCGCAGCCGATGGCGGCCTGCATGTCGGTGACCTTGAGGTTATAGCCAAAGTGGCTGTAGACGTACTTGTGGTCGTAGCCCTTGGGCAGCTCGCCGAACTGACCGTCAAAGCGGTGGCCGCAGAAGTTATCCTGGCCGGAGGGGCAGATGCAGTCGCGGCCCCAGTCGCGGAAGGAGAGGATCAGGCGGTTCAGCAGCGGGTTGTTGGTGTAGACGCAGCCGCCCTCCCCCATCGTCATGTGGTGCGGCGGGTAGAAGCTGGACGTGCCGATGTCGCCCCAAGTACCGGTGAATCGGGTCTCGCCGTTGATGGTGTACTGGGTGCCCAGCGCGTCGCAGTTGTCCTCGACCAGCCACAGGTTGTGGGCGTCACAGAACGCCTTGACAGCGGACAGGTCAAACGGGTTACCCAGCGTGTGGGCGATCATGACAGCCTTCGTCTTGGGGGAGAGGGCGGCCTCGAGCTTGGTGACGTCGATGTTGTACTGGGGCACGGTCACATCCACAAACACGGGCACCGCGCCGTACTGGATGGCCGGGGTCACGGTGGTGGGGAAGCCGCAGGCCACGGTGATGATCTCGTCGCCCTTCCTGATCTGGCGGTCACCCAGCTCGGGGGCGGTCAGCGCCATGAAGGCGATCAGGTTGGCGGAGGAACCGCTGTTGACCAGATGGGCGAACTTAACGCCGATCCACTTAGCGAACTCCTTTTCGAACTGGTCGGCAAAGCGGCCCGTCGTCAGCCAGAAGTCCAGCGTGGCGTCAGTCAGGGCGCACATTTCCTTCTCGTCAAAGACGCGGGCAGCGTAGGTGATGCGATCCCCCTCCTGATAGGGGGTCTTTTTCTCCTTGAAGTCGTGATAATACTCGGCGACCATCGCCTTGATCTGCTCGCGGGCTTCTGCCTCGTTCTTCCACATAATTATTGCTCCTCCAAAAAAATATTAATTTCCTTTTCCATCTCCGCCGGGACGTCGCCGTTGGCAAGCCAGATCTTGCTGAAGGCGACGGTCTTTTCCATGCACTCGGCCATGTGCCAGCGCGGCGTCCAGCCGAAGGTCGTTTTCAGTTTGCTGCAGTCCAGCTTCAGGAAGTTGGCCTCGTGCGGGGCATTGGCCTCGGCCTGATTCTCCCAGGCGGCGTCGCCGCCCCAGGCCCGGCAGAACAGATCCACCAGCGTGCCGGTGGTGACGCAGTCGCAGTCGTCGGGGCCTACATTATAGTAGCCCGCAAAGCGGCTGTCCTCGTACTGGCGCTGGGCGATCAGCAGGTAGGCCGCCAGCGGCTCCAGCACATGCTGGTACGGGCGGGTCGAGTAGGGGTTGCGCACGCCGATCCTACGGCCCGCGGCCATGGCGCGGACGCAGTCGGGGATGATGCGGTCATTGGCAAAGTCGCCGCCGCCGATGACATTGCCCGCGCGGGCCGTCGAGACAGCCACGGTCTTATCGGCAAAAAAGCTGTTGATGTAGGAGTGCGTCGCCAACTCCGAGCAGCTCTTGCTGTTGGAGTAGGGGTCAAAGCCGTCCAGCGGCTCGTTCTCGCGGTAGCCCCAGGCCCACTCGTTGTTGTGGTAGACCTTGTCGGTGGTGACGTTCAGCACCGAGCGGGGCGCTCTGCCCTGCTGCCGGGCCAGCCGCACACATTCCAGCAGGTTGACCGTACCCATAACGTTCGTCTCATAGGTGTAGCGCGGGTCCTTGTAGCTGTCGCGCACGATGGGCTGCGCGGCCAGGTGCAGCACAATGTCGGGCTGCGCCGCGTCAAAAGCGGCCTTCAGCGCGTCAAAGTCGCGGATGTCGCCGATGACGCTGTGCATCTTGTCCTCGACGCCGGCGATGGAGAAAAGGTTCGGCTGCGTCGGCGGCTGCAGGCTGTAGCCCGTGACCTCGGCCCCGGCCATCAGCAGCATCTTGCAGAGCCAGCTGCCCTTGAAGCCGGTGTGGCCGGTGACAAACACCCGCTTGCCGCGGTAAAATTCGGGATCGTAATGTACCATCATCAATCCTCCCACTTCTTCCAGGGCGCGTTGCCGGTGGCAAGCATCTTCTCCAGGACCTGCTTCTCGCGGGCGGTGTCCATGCACTGCCAGAAGCCCTTGTGGATATAGCTCATCAGCTGGCCCTCCTCAGCCAGCTTCTGCAGCGGCTTCTGCTCAAAGACGCAGGTGTCGCCGTCCAGATAGTCGAAAATCTGCGGTTCCAGCACCATATAGCCCGCGTTGATGAGCGCACCGTCGCTGGCCTTCTTTTCACGGAAAGAACGGACAGAATTATCCTCGGCAATATCCAGAACGCCCTTCTGCTGCTCCTGCTGAACGGCGGTCAGCGTGGCGATCTTGCCGTTCTCGCGGTGGAATGCCACCAGCTTGGCAATGTCCACATCGCAGACGCCGTCTCCGTAGGTCATCATGAAGGTCTCATTGCCGATGTAGGGACGAATGCGTTTGATGCGCCCACCGGTCATCGTGTTGAGGCCGGTGTCCACAACGGTGACCTTCCACGGCTCGGTGTGGTGGTTGTGGACGATCATCTCGTTCTGGCCGCGGGTGAAATCAAACGTAATATCGCTGGTATGCAGGAAGTAATCCGCGAACCACTCCTTGATCATGTGCTGCTTGTAGCCCGCGCAGATGACAAAGTCGTGAAAGCCATAGTAGGAATATTCCTTCATGATATGCCACAGGATGGGCATGTTGCCGATTTCGATCATCGGCTTGGGCTTGTAGACGCTTTCTTCGCTGATGCGCGTGCCAAGGCCGCCAGCCAGAATTACTACCTTCATAGTGCGCTCCTTTATTGTTTTGTGAGCCGGTCAGTCCGTCGACGACCGGTTTTTGTCCCGTGCGCTCCGCCTCGTTTGGGCAATTTTACACACTTATTCATAGTAGAAAGTATAACATACACGCTTTGTAATTGCAACAATTTACGCCCGTCTGCGCCGTGCCAAAATCATCGGTTCAAAGTCAATATTTTTGTCCAGAACCCACAAAATGCCGTCATTCGCACATTTTTTGCGCTTTTGCGTGCCAGATTTTACATATTGTATTTCCACAAAAAAATTCCCCGCCGCCGGGGTGCGGCGGGGGGATTTTCATGGTGGAGCTGTAGGGAGGCGGCACCCTCGGCGACCCGGGCCGTCCGCCTTACTGCTGCTTAAAATAATACACTGCGCCGACAAGGCCGGCGTCGTTCTGGAGGGCGGCGGCCCTGACCTCCAGGCCCTCGGCGAAGGCGGGCATGATGCTTTTGCGCACCTGCGCGGCCAGCGGGTCGATCAGAAGCGCCTGCTGCGCGCTGACGCCGCCGCCGATCAGGATCAGCTGCGGGTTGAAGATGTGTACAAGGCCCGCAAGGCCCTGGGCGATCTCGTTGATCCAGCCGTTGAGCACAGCCAGCGTGCGGGCGTCGCCCGCGGCGGCAGCCTCAAAAATCGCACGCCCGTCGGGCGCGTCCAGCCCGGCCGCCTGGGCGCTGCGGACCAGCGCCGTTGTGGCGGCGTAGCGCTCATAGCAGCCGATGGCCCCGCAGGTGCAGGCCACGCCGTCCAGCGCGTGCAGACGGAAATGCCCCAGCTCGCCGCCAAGGCCGCGCGCACGGCGTTGTTGGCGACCCTGATCGTCGGCGGGCTCGCGCTGCTGGCATTGGTGCTGTGGGCCGCGATCGGTGGACGCCGTGACGAAATCGGCATGGCGATGGTTTCCGGCGTCACCAAGGGACGTTTGGGATGGCAATTCATGCTGGAAACGTTCATGATGACCGTTCCAGGCTGGGCAATCGGATTGATTGCCGGCGCGCTGCTGGCCAAGCCGCTTGGCACCGCATGGGCCGGTGGACAGGCTGTGGCCATCACATCCGCATCCGTGTGGAACATGATCTGGTACGGACTGGGCGCCTGCCTGGTTCTGGGCATCATCGCGTTCATGCGCGTGGGATTCTTCGATTTGGGTCAGCTGTTCGCAGGCCGTTCTGACGATTCGAACGAATCTGCCGAAGCGAAGAACGCAGACGAGCCGGAGGAAACAGTCGAGTCGACGGAACGTACGGAGGTGAACGCATGAGCGAGAAAGACGTGAAAGACAACGAAACCGAAGCATTGAACAACGCTGCCGCGGAAAACGCGGAAAACGCGGACATCGAGGCGGGCGAAACCGATATGGCCACGTCGATCGAATCGGTCGATTTCGCGGTGGTGTATGACGATGGAGGCGATTCCATCGCAACCGAATCGGCAGAAAACGCGGAAAATACGGAAGGCATCGCCACGGAAGACAGCGTTGCCAGCGACAACGCGAATCGCGTGAACGAAACGCTCGCATTGGGCGCGACCGACGACGAACAGTCGCTCGACCAGCACGAAACCGTACAGGCGGACTCCGCAACCAGCGTGTCATCGCAAATCGACCGCGAAATCAAACATCATCGCAAGAAGGACGCATTCTTCTTCAAGGCGAACCCGACATTCGCGCTCGACCATGTGACGGTGCACAACCGCAAAACCGGACGTGACGTGCTCGACGACGTTTCCCTGGCGTTCCATGCCGGCGCGACCCACGCGGTGCTGGTGGATGCCGAAGATGTCGAACAGCATCAGGCGCTGGTGGCCACCATGGTCGGCATGATGCGGACGACCAGCGGCAACGTGATGCACAAAAGCACGAACCTCGCCGACGCGACACCGGTCGACGTGCTTGGACACCGCATCGGTTTCATTCCGCAGCGGTTCGCCGTGCGCGGCGACCTTGACGCGGAAGGCAACGTGCTGTACGCCATGGACGCGTCGAACCGCAATTTCCTGCAGCCCAAGCCGGTGATTGCGCGCGAGCTGCTCAAGCGCGTGGGATTCGAGGAAGTGACTTCCGGTCTGCCGGTGGGCAAGATGAGTGCGTTGGACCAGCGTCGTGTGGCAATCGCGCGTGCGCTGAGCTGCGAGGCGGAGGTGATTATTGCCGACGAGCCGACCGCTGGATTGAACCGTGACGACGCCGCCGTGGTGCTGGGGCTGCTGAAGAAGGCCAAGCGCGATGAAGATCGTAAGCGTGCGATTATTGTGGTGACCGATAATCCGGAGGTCGCCGATCAGATGGAACATTGCGCGGAGCTTGAGTAGCGAGCGGCGTTCTGCGAGGCGAAAGCCTTGCGGACTGGTGTTGCATGCCAGTCCGCAAGGCTTTTTTCGTGCTGATTCTGGTTCGTGCCGATTCGCGCTGGTTTGCGGTGACACACCGCTAAAAACATGTCATGCGCTACGTGTGGCAGACTCTTTCATCTTTGGAATCTCAAACCGCTATGTGTGGCAGGTTGTTTGACGCCTCGTGAGTTAGAGGGTCTGTTTTATACCCCCTAATGTATGGCGGGAAAAGAGAAGTGCCACAGATAGCGGTTTTCAGTGCGCAAAACTCGGGCGGCAGCCAGGCTTCGAGGAATTTTCGGGTGTATCTCGCTTATGAATGGCGGATTTTTCCGCTCGACGCGTGCTATCTCGCTTATAGATGGCGGATGGTTTTGCCGCATGAGACTTAGAGGGGATTGAACTTGCCCCCTAACACCTAGTCTTCCTGAGACACCCGCCATTCATAAGCGAGATAGCATCCGGCAGACACCGAAATCCGCCATTCATAAGCGAGATAAGTAGGTTCGCTACTCGGCGATGCGCATGTGGTACTGCGCGGCGAGCGGTTTGACGTCGAGGACGCCGTAACGTTCCAGAAGGCGCAGCCATTCGCGCTTGTTGCTTTCGCCGAAACGGGCGGCCTTGCGCGTGTAGGCTTCGGCGGTCAGGAACTTCGGCGGAATCGACTTGCTGTTGTACTTGTCCGCCACCATGACGACCTCCTGCTCGAGGTTCATCGGCACGTAGTCGGCCGGGGGCAACGGCAATCCCTGCGATTCCACGGTTTCGCGGGTGAGGCCCACACCTGTGTGGTTGCGTGCGAACTGGGCGATCGATTCGTCAACACCCTCGTTCAGCAAGTATTCGTAGCCTTTGAGCCCGTGCTGAACATAGTGCGGACCGTCGAATTTGAGCGGTTCGCCGTCGGAACCGTCCTGCTTGAGCAGGAAATACGTGCCGATGTCGTGCAGCAAACCGCCAATGACCACCAGATGCTCGTCGATGAGCCGCGGCGGAACGGTACCTCCGGTCAGCCCTTCCGTGGACGGCACCGCAGGCATGTGCAACATGCCGAGCGATTCCTCGCCGGTATTGTCTTTCGTCAGTTCCAGTCCGAAGTCGCCGGTTTTTTCGGGAGCGTCCGTCGGCAGGGTGCAGCGGCGGGTGAACAGTGCATTCTGCCGGCGGGCCATGCGGCGGGCGATGTCGGCCACGACCACGCAATGGCCGTGGATGAGGTCGTATGCGGCTTGCGATTGCGCGATTTTGCGATGTAGCTCATCCACTTGCGCAAGAGTGGGGATATAGCCGGTCGTCGGCTTGTTCGATTCGGTTGTTTCGTTCGATTCGTTCGTCATACGCCCATCTTAGGCACGTTCCATCACGCCCATCACACGGTTCCTGACGCAGTTTCCAAAACGGTTCCCAACAGCCGAAGGGATTCATACACCACGCCAGATAAATCCCGAATGAACGGACACGGATTCAACGGTTTCCCCGTCTTGTCAACGATGTTCCAAGGAATGCCGCCTTAAAACGAGCATTCATCAGCTGCCCGCAGCGGACGGCACGATACGCGGGGACGTTATGTGCGGAAAATCAGATGGAACGGACGCGGAATTCGCCGGTGCGGTTGGAAGCCACGATCATCTGGTCGTTTTCGAGGCGGGTCCAGCCGTCTTCGGCGCGCTGGTCGAAACCGGAGCTGGCCACGACCACGCCCTTCGACTGATCGTCGTTTCCGCCGAGCGCACGGTAGCGCAGCACGCGATAGTCGCGCGCCTGCTCGCCACGACCGTACTGGTCGTAGATTTCGACGATGCGCTTGGACGTGACCTCACGTCCGGCCGCGCACAGGGCGATGAACTGGTCCTGGCTTTGGATCATGCAGTTGTAGCTGGACTTCGGATAGCTTTTGCGCAGTTCGCGCACGGCCTGAGCCACGGCCTCGTCGAGCGAGAAGCCGAAGCCGATGTATTCCAGAATCACCGCGAAGAAGATGGCGGAGTCGGAACGGCCGCCGGTGGAGAGGAACACGCTGTGGTTCACCGGGTATGAGCGGTTGGTGACGATGTTGCGGCCATTGGCGTCCGAGATATCGCCGTTGTGGATGAAGCTCAGGCCGTTCGCATAGAACGGGTGCTGGTTCTCCATGATGAGCGGCAGATTGGAACTTGCCAAGCGCAGGTGCCAGATGGCACCGCGAGACGGTTCGTCGGCCAGCGCCTCAAACGTGCTGTCATGACGGGCCGCGATGGTCGACTTGTAGATTCGGGTGCCGGTTTCCGGGGTGGGTGCGCCACCGTCGCGCACGTGCGGTGCTTCGGCAGGATCGGAAAGCTGGGCTACACCCCAGCCATCATTGTGGATTTCAGACAGTTCACGGAAATCCTCGACATTGTCTTGCCCCAACACAGCGTTGAGACTCAGGTTGAAGCCTGCCGTCGCGTATCCCAGTAATCTGCACATGGTATTTCAACTTACCGAAACCGTGTGGCGACGTGCGGCGACCGTTATAGGCATTCTTTATAGAGCGCATCAGCGCCGCTGCAAACTGGTATGTTATCGCTTCTGTTTGGCGGAGCGCTGAGGCTTGGCGGCGGGTTTGCCGTTCTCGGCCTTGCCCTTATCGCCCTTATCGCCCTGCTCAGCGGGCGCATCGGCGGCAGCGGCCTCAGCGGTCTTCCGCGCCTCGGCCGATACGGCGGCATCGAGCTCCTGTACCAATCGCCCAAGCCCGGA
>OHWS01000268.1_pt1 | contig 20262 bp, 17 predicted proteins | sample 1579751 | NCBI WGS metagenome assembly OHWS01 (sample SAMEA3882517, study PRJEB24775) | human gut metagenome | biome: human-associated habitat; feature: intestine environment; material: feces | place: Netherlands | collected 2009/2010
GGGTGCTTTACCCTTTCACGGGATTCTTGCTGAACCCGATGATTGCGGGAGCTGCCATGGCATTCAGTTCGGTTTCGGTGGTAACAAACAGCCTCCGACTGAGAATGAAGCGAATCAGATAGTCCTCTAAATCAACATATCAAATCAATGCAGACTGCCTGCCTGTTGTCTTTTATGCATGAAACGTTTTGCAAGATATTTACGCACCGGTTCATCGTATAACTTCAGACACAGGTAGGCTAAAACGATATTACCGGCCATCAACAAGGTTGCAACTTCCCATGTTTCTCCGAAAGTGAAATACTGATTCTTTATCAGCCACGCGTAAAACAGGTAATAGAAAGGATAGTGAATGATATAAACGGGGAAAGATATATCGCCCAAGAATTTACATACGGAAGAGGAAATCGTATCGGTGGTAGAACCGGAAGCGCCTAGCCATACCAGAACCGGGAAAACAATCATAATGCACACCATTTCAAACACGCCGTTGTAACAGATGGGTTCCAAGCCCGGAATAAACGGTACGTAAAACAGGCATATCAATACCAGTGAACAAATCCAGAATGCGCCACGAACCTTCACGGGTTTAAAATAACGGCACACCAGCATACCAAGACTGAACGGGAAAAGCATGCGCAGCAAGCCTCCGATGAAATTGACAGAGTCGAGTGTCCATCCTACTCCGAGCGAACCGTAGCCCGAATAATCGGTCAGTGTAAAGAAGGCTAAGCAAATTCCCATGACGGCCGTCCACACAGCCAGCGCTTTGTTGCTGAAACGATGAATAAACAATGCGTACAAGATATTGCCTATATACTCGAAGAAAAGTGACCATGCAGGACCATTCAGCGGAAACATTTCGCCATTTCCGCGTATTTCGTAACTGCAACCCGGCACAGCGGGGATAAAGAACATGGCGCACAAAAGGGCAATCATCACTGCTGATGTGGCAACATGTGTTCCGTCCCACTGCACGCTGCCCTGTAACAAGAAGGTTATTACTCCCAATACAGCTCCCATTACGACCATGGGATGCAGACGGATTAAACGGCGCTTAAAGAAGTTGCCGGAAGACATTGATCTTCCCCAGCGGTCGTCATACGCATAAGCGATGACAAATCCGGACAAGATAAAAAAGAAGTCTACGGCCAAATATGCATGATTAGGAGTTTCGATGATTGGGGCATTTGCCGCAAAAGCATATCCTTCAAAAACATGATACCATAAGACCAAGATAGCAGCTACCCCACGCAGACCGTCGAGCAAGTCGTAATGAGGCTTTGTATCAGAAAAAGCTGCAGATGCTTTTAATTGTTGCATGATTATCGATTTTTAAATTAAACAAATAAACTTTCAAGGTTAATCACACAACAAAGGTAGCCTCTATCCGCCAATAAAAAGTTGTCCTACATCAAAATCGGCTGCTATTATGCCTTATCATTCTCATTCGAGCGAAGCCTGCTCAACGTAGAGAGAGTAATGCCCAGATAAGAGGCGATGTAGCCTAAATTGGTTCTCTGGCAAACATACGGAAACTGTTTCTTGAACTCTTCATACCGCTGTCTGGCCGGAAGTGTAAGCCTTTCCTTATGACTTCTGTGCAGCCTTCTGTATTCATTCTGATGTATGATTCTCCCCCAGTTACAAAACTCAAGATTGGTTTCGAACAGCCGTCTTAAATCTGTCAGTTCTATTCTATACACCTCTACGTCTTCCAGTGTTTCAACAAATTCTTCGCTCTTTTTATTATAATAGAGTTCGTCCATACTGAAGACTATCCCTCCCTCACACGAAAATGAGGTCGTAATTTCTTCTCCGTCTACCAGCCAGAAAGAACGCGTCATTCCCTTTTCTATAAAATAAGCGTATCGGCAGAAAATATTCTCTTTATAAGCTGATATCTTTTGGGATAATTACATTTTACAACAAGACTTTCCAGTTCCTTCACTGTTTCATCCGATATAGGACATAAGGCCCTCATACACGCTATTACATGCTTCATAATACTATTTCGTTTTTCAAATGACAAAGATAAGCAAGAGAAACAAAAAGCATCACGAACCGCAAAAGATTTTAGCAGAACGCAGGAGAGGTTGCAGTGTTTCGGAAAATAGTTGTATCTTTGAACAAAAGATTAATAGGTAAGGGCTTTACTTTGTTTGTTATGTAAAGTCATTTTATTCAAGGATATTCATCTGCCATGTCTGGAAACTTAACGAACCACATCGAACTGCAATCTTTCGATTTATATAATCGCATCGAACAAATTCACCGTCAGCCTACAGCCGCTCCCGAAAATATCCGGGCCAAATATATTCTTTTATACAAAGTGCTCGAACAGGCATGTTACGAACTGACGGCAGGGGTTACGTTCTCTTTCGCAAATTTGTTTTCACGCCTCGACTATATCTGTAAAGAGAAACGGATGACTCCTTCGGACAAGTATGCCATACAGACCATGCGACGCAACTGCAACGCTGCCATGCGCGACGATTTCCGTCCCGTAATGGAAGAATACCTGTACGACCTCCGTGCCATAGTCCGTTTCGTTTCCCTGGCTTTCGATGAAGATATTCCAGCTTCTTTAATTCCGGAAATTCCACATTCGAACCGTCCTTATCGCGGTACGCAGTATTCACGCATCCCCTATATACGCGCAGCTGTAAGCAGTTGGGATGATACAAAGATATTTGCGGCAACCGACAGTGATGAAGATCCTTTCATCATCATTGACTATGCAAAAGGAGGATATAACAGCGACACGCTTTACTTAAAAGACTTGCTTGCTGAAAATCTTCAGCTGAATCTGCTGGATGTACATGTGGATGAAGAGAATCATTATATACCGAACCTGATTGTTATCCATCCCGACTACCTGATAGATATCAGTTCGCTGGCTGCCTGTTTCCGCGAATACGGGCATCATCCGCTGAACTTTTTCATGAACAAGGTCAAGCCAAAGGCTAATACGGCTCCTATTCTGCTGGGTAACCTGGCCAGCCAGTTTCTGGATGATTATATAAACGAACGCGAAGATGCCCCGGTAGCCTATAGCACAACGGTCAAGAAGTTTTTTGCTTCAGCGGCTTTGGAGTTTTGTACCTGCCCTATTCCCGCCAACTTTCACGAGCAGGCGCAGGCACAAATGATGAACATCCGCTCGTTTGTACGCGATGTACTGCCACATAATATTCAGGCTTTCGACAAGCACAATACCTTGCTGGAAGCTTCTTTCATCTGCGAACAGCTTGGCTTGCAGGGACGTGTCGATATGCTTCAAAAGGATTTCAAGGTACTTGTGGAACAGAAATCGGGAAAACGGGACGAATACAACCGGCGTCATAAGGAGGATCATTTCATCCAGATGATGCTTTATCAGGGGGTACTGATGTATAACTTCGGACGGAAGACGGAGGACTTGCAGACTTTCCTGCTTTATTCCAAATATACCGATGGCCTCATGATAGAACATTTTGCCGAAACTTTGTTTCGTGAGAGCATACATCTGCGCAACCGGATAGCGGCACGCGAAATGGCTTTCGGTGACGGAGCTATCGCTTCTGTAACGGAAGAACTGAGCACCGACCTGCTGAACGAGCTACAGGTGAGCAACCGCTTATGGAATGATTTTCAAGAACCGCAGTTGCAGGAAACAATCAATACGCTGAAACGCTGTACGCCACTGGAACGGGCCTACTTCCAGCGGTTCTTCACCTTTGTATCGAAAGAGCAGATACTAAGCAAAACGGGAGGAAAGAATGATTCTTCGAACGGATTTGCCGGCCTTTGGCACACTCCTCTTGCCGAAAAAATCGAATCGGGAAATATTCTGCTCGGACTGACGGTCACCGAAAAGCGTCAAAGCGGACCGGGAAAAGGATACGATATTATCGAACTTCATATACCGCAACAGGGGGAAGACTTCCTGCCCAACTTCCGCACGGGGGATATCATCATTTTTTATGCATATCAAAAGGAGCCCGACGTACGCCAACAGATACTGATGAAAGGCAATATACTCGACATACAGGCTAACAGCCTTACTATATTGCTGCGTAACGGACAGCAGAACAAGGATATCATAGGTGGAGCCGATGAAGTGTTTGCCGTAGAACATGACTCGTCTGACTCTTCGGCCATGAATGCCATGCGCGGACTATATGCGTTCCTGTCTGCCCGAACCGACCGTAAAGAACTGTTGCTGGGGCTACGTACTCCGGGGAAACATCCGGAACGTACACTGAACGGTTCGTACGGACGTTTTGACGAACTGATTCTGAAAGAAAAGCAGACGGACGATTACTTCCTGCTGGTAGGTCCTCCGGGAACCGGAAAGACATCGTGTGCCTTGCGGTATATGGTAGAAGAAGCTCTGACCGATCCGGAAGCTTCTCTACTGCTTTTGTCGTACACCAACCGGGCTGTTGATGAGATCTGTAGCATGCTGGTCGACTCGGGCATCGCAGAAAGTACTCCTTTTATCCGGATAGGCAGTGAACTGTCATGCGATAAACGTTTCGCGCCTTACTTATTGAAGAACAGCCTTGCCGACTGTCCCAAGTTGACGGATATTCAGCAGAAAATAGCTCATACACGCATTTTCACTGGTACTACGACTGCAATAAACAGCCGTCTGCACCTGTTTAATCTGAAACATTTCACACTGGCTATCATCGATGAGGCTTCACAGATATTGGAACCGGACCTGGTCGGTATTTTATCGGCACGCCACGACCGTAGTAACGCAATCGACAAGTTTATATTGATAGGCGACTACAAGCAGTTGCCCGCCATCGCCCAGCAGGAAGAGGAAGAAGCTCGCGTAGATGATCCGCTGTTACAGTCTATCGGACTGAACGACTGCCGCAATTCGCTTTTCGAGCGTTTGTATAAACAGAGTAAGGAGGATTTCAGGAGTATTCTGCATAAACAGGGACGTATGCATCCTGCCATATCGGAATTTCCTAACCAGACATTTTACTATCGTGAGCAACTGGAGCCAGTCCCGTTGCCGCATCAGGAGGAGTGCTTGCCCTACGCCTCCGCACCTGCCCCACAAAATAATCTGGATAAATTAATACAAAGCCGCCGTATGGTGTTTATCCCCGCAGATGCTCCCGACAATCTCGCTTATTCGGAGAAAACGAACATTAATGAAGCACGAATTGTCGCCGCTCTGCTCGAACGTATTTACCGGATGACTTCCGGCACTTTTGACGCCTACAAGACTGTGGGGGTGATTGTCCCGTACAGAAATCAGATAGCGATGATACGCAGAGAGATTGCCAGAAAAGGAATCCCGGAACTGGCCCATATTTCCATTGATACGGTAGAACGCTATCAGGGAAGCCAGCGTGATGTAATCATCTATTCGTTTACCATACAGAATTTCAGTCAACTGAATTTCCTGACGGCCAATACTTTTCAGGAAGATGAATATGTAATAGACCGAAAACTTAATGTGGCGATCACCCGTGCAAGAAAGCAGTTGTTTCTTACCGGAAACCCACAAATACTGGGGGCAAACATCACATTTTATAAACTGATGGAATATATCCGCATGAACAACGGATATATCCAGACTGATACCGACGCATTCTGCCGGGGAGATTTCACATTGCCTGAATATATGCCGGGATGGGATTTACAATCGGAAAACTATCCTCTTTCTGAAGCGTTCGACCATGCTTTCCGTCATATAGTAGAAGAAAACAGCAGAATAAACAAGGATGAAGCACGTAACCGTGAACTGACGGCTTACGGAAGATGTGATTTCCGGAACGGAACGGATACCGTTTCTGCATACGAGCAAATACAGCTCTACAACTGCTACTATATGAGGCGTGCATACAGTGCAGCACGTGCTTTGTTCGAAAGCAACGGAGGCTGGCTGTTCAGTGCCGTCCGCAACTTATCGGGACGTGTAGTGTTCTGCGACTTAAGCTACGAAACAGGTGCTTCCGGACTTGCCTTTATCGACGCATGCCGACGACTCCCTCATCTGGATCTGACTTATATGGGTATTTACCCGACAAAAGAAATGGACGATATAGCCTTGCAGTTCTTCCAGTCGGAAGCGTATCGCCATGCAACTCACTGTTTCTATCCGAGAATATCGGCTGTACCGGCTTCATTCTGGGCGGCACACGCTGTTCTATCTGAATTGATTATTTTCAATGTTTCCAGTCTTTTCGACCGTATATCGGCTCGGGAAGCCCGCTCACTTGCCCTGGAAATCAACCAGCTTGTGCATGCCCGTCCGCTTAACCATTATGCCATCCTTTTCCGTGACGATGCCGGCGAACGCATGAACATCCATTCATACAAGACATTCTGTGCCCATCTTACACAAGAGCTCCGGCCCTTGAATGAACAAATGCCTTTTGCCGGTCAGTTCTTTTACAACTGTAAGGGTGCGGATATTCCAAACGCTGAAACATTCATATACGAAATACGTACAAACAAATAATTTACACACTATAACAACCACTGATATGGATTCACCGAAAACCAGACGTGCAGTCATCATAGGAGCAACCTCGGGCATAGGCTATGAGGTAGCACAGTTATTATTAGCCGAAGGATGGTATCTCGGCATAGCAGGAAGACGCCGGGAAAATCTGCTGGAATTTCAGAAGAAATCTCCCGACAGAATAAAAATCTGTGCACTCGACATCAGGAAAGAAGGGGCAGAAAACGAACTGGAGAAACTAATAGGGGAACTGGGAGGCATGGATTTGTTTCTGCAAAGTTCCGGTATCGGTTTCCAGAATTTTGAGCTTTCGCCCGACATCGAACTGAATACGCTTGAAACAAACGGTACAGGATTCGTACGTATGGTAGGATATGCTTTCCGGTACTTCCGCCAGCAGGGTAAAGGTCATATCGCAGTCATCAGTTCCATAGCCGGAACTAAAGGCTTGGGTATCGCACCGGCTTATTCGGCAACCAAGCGTTTCCAGAATACATATATCGATGCACTCGAACAATTATCGCGTATGCATCACCTGCATATCAGTTTCACAGACATCCGGCCGGGCTTTGTCTCTACCGGACTTCTGAACGACGGGAAACATTATCCCATGCTCATGTCGCCGAAAACAGTAGCCGCACATATCGTACGAGCCATACACAGGAAACAGCGCATTGCCGTTATTGACTGGAGATACCGTCTGCTAGTATTCTTCTGGAAGCTTATCCCTGCGGGAATCTGGAAACGGATGCCGGTGAAGAACTAACGTTCTTTGGCTACAATGACGTGCAAACGGCGATATACATAGATAAATGCGGGTATCAAGAAGAGATTGGCAAAAAGCCATGCGGTTGGGTCGCCCACACATACTCCTACAAATCCCCAAAGTGGAACAATAATCACACTTACCAGCACACGTGCTATCATCTCTGAAACGCCGGAAAACATGGCAAGCTTGGTATATCCCGCTCCCTGAATGGAATAGCGGAGTATGCTGAGCATGCCCAGCAAGGGGAAGAAAGAAACATTAAAGTGCAGAAATAAGGCTGTATCGGCTATGATTTCCGTTTCATCAGCAGAAATGAACAGCAAGGCAAACTTATCGGCAAATCCCCAGATAAGAGCTGCCACTACAGCTACATAGATTATCATCATCAGTGAAGCCGACTTAATGCCCTGCCAGATACGGCCTGGTTTGCCCGCACCGTAATTCTGCCCGCTGTACGTAGCCATCGCCATTCCCAGACTGTCGAGCGCGCACATCACAAACATCTTGATACGCATAGCAGCTGTGAAGGCTGCCACACATGCCGTACCCAGCGCATTATTCGCACTCTGAAGCATGATACTGCCAATAGCGGTTATGGAAAACTGAAGTCCCATAGGCACGCCAATGTACATCAGTTGTCTGGCAAGTTCCGGACGGAAGCGACGGTCTGAAGGTTCTGTTTTCAGAATATCAAACTTCCGGTACATATAAAAATAGCATAATACAGCCGAAACTCCCTGAGAAAATACTGTAGCGACAGCAGCGCCTGTTACCCCCCACCCCATAATCAGTATGCAGAAGAGGTCAAGTATAATATTCAAGATTGTTGAGAAAAGCAGAAACCAGAAAGGTGTCTTGCTATCGCCCAACGCACGTATGATGCTGGACAGCAGATTGTAGAAAAATGTACACGGCACTCCGATGAAAGTTACCAGCAGATAGCTGTATGCTCCTTGAAAAATATTCTCAGGCGTCTGCATCGTCCGGAGAATAAAGGCACACAGCAGACTGGTAAGCAATGCGATGATGACCGACATGACTCCGGCTATTTTCAGACTGACAGAAACATAACGCCGCATCGTCACATAGTCGCGCGCACCAAATTTCTGAGCTACAGGAATAGCAAATCCTCCACAGCATCCGTTGCAGAAGCCTAATATAAGAAAGACCACCGAAGTGCTTGCTCCGACCGATGCCAGGGCATTTATCCCAAGAAATTTTCCGACAATAGCCGCATCAACCAATGAATAAGTCTGCTGCAACAAGTTACCCAGCAATAAAGGTAATGTGAAATTGAAGATCAACGGCAGTGAAGGGCCTGTTGTCATTTCTCTTAATTGTGCCATATCCGTGTCTGTTTCTGAAATAGGTTACAAAATTACGGAAACCCATGGATAATATTGCCGATTTAACAGTTTTCTCATTTTTTATCTTCAAAATCTTGCTATAAATCAAGACTTATTTCAGCGTCTTTCCCTTATCACGCAAATAGAGTAAATGTTTGGGAGTACCAACAACCTGCGACGTGTATATTCCTGTATGTCCGGAAAACAAATAGGCTACGACACAAGCTATGCCCAGATAAATTCCCGGCTCTATGCCGAACAGTTCGATTCCCATAAAGGTACAGGCTATCGGAGTATTGGTGGCTCCGGCAAAAACGGCTACAAATCCGAGTCCGGCCAATAGGCTCATGGGCAATGGAATGATAAAAGATAAGGCACTGCCTAAGGTAGCTCCGACAAAGAACAAAGGAGTAACCTCTCCTCCCTTAAAACCAACACCAATCGTAAATGTTGTAAAAATCAGTTTCAAGAGGAAATCATACCACATCTGCTGTTCCGAAAAAGAGGCTACGATGGTCGGCACACCCAGTCCGATGTACTTGGTCGTACCCAACAGCCAGACTGCCAAGGCAATTATTATACCTCCTGCTACCGGACGTAAAGGTGGATAGGATATAAACTTTTTTGCCACTCCTCCCCAGAAACCGATAGAACGTGAGAATGCCATTGCAACAACTCCAAATACAATGCCCGAAAGAGCAACCCACAAGATATTTGAAACGCCCAGTTCCGGAACTACAGGAGCCGGATAAAGCGTATGCTCTACGCCCCAAGTATGGCAAGTCAAATGTGCAAAGGCAGCCGACAAAAAGACCGGAAGAATAGATTCATAACGCATTCTTCCCACAATGATTACCTCCAGGCCAAATACAGCTCCTGCCAGCGGTGTACCGAAAATAGAAGCAAAGCCGGCACTGATACCTATTGCCACCATAACCCGATGGTCGCGTCTGGGCAAACGGAAAAGCTTGGAAAAACGGTCGGCTATTGCCCCTCCCATCTGCACTCCGGTTCCTTCACGTCCAGCTGATCCGCCAAACAGATGTGTCAGGACTGTTCCTATATAAACAAGAGGAGCCATCCGAAAAGGAATTATGTCATGCGGAGAACGGATTTCTTCTATCAAAAAATTATTTCCCCGTGACGCCGTACCTGCCAAGTAATGATACATCAGTCCGATGACCAAACCGGCTACAGGAAGCAGGGCTATAATCCACAGATGGTGTTCACGATATTGGGTTGCCCATTCCAGCGAAACCAACAATAAGGCGGAAGCCGAACCGATACACGCTCCGGATATAGCAGAAAGAAAAAGCCACTTGAATAAATAAAAAAGTAAAGGAAACTGTTGCAGTTTCATCGCAATGTTTTGATTTTTCTGAATCTTCATCTCTTGTCTATATTTTGTCAAACAATAAAAATAACTTCTTCGAAAACGGAAGCCGGATTTTTTTCAGACAAGCAGATATAGATTTTCCTGCCAGTCTTACTCCAAAGACCAACTCCGGCAGGAACTATCAGCTACTTTATTAGCGGTTTATAACAGGGAAGTCCCATTCCCCTGACTTTGAATCAGCCTGAACAGTCAGTAAAATCGGACAGAATTCAAAATCGGCTGCAAAGTTATACAAAATTCTGCAAACAAAAAACTGTTTCCCGACTCACGTCGAGAAACAGTCACAACACAAACACAAAATAAAACACGACAAAACTACTATGCAATCTTACCTGTCTATGCCGGGGAGGCATATGTACTAATTACGGATATTCACATATACATAAGCAGCATCAGGCCGATTTGCATGTAATAAACAAATGCGGGGAAGCATTTGTTTATTTTCTGTATGTTAAAAAGTTTAAAATCATTATTCTTATTGAATACCTCTCTCACGAAGCTTCAACTGCCAGTTCCATGCGGAGCGCAAAGTATCTTCAATACCTACTTCCGCTTTCCAGCCCAGCTCTTCGTTTGCCAGTTTCGGATCGGCCCACACCTTTACTATGTCTCCGGCACGGCGACCTACAATCTGGTAGTTCAGCTTCACACCGGTTGCCTTTTCAAACGCATTGATCAATTCCAATACGGAAAGACCGCGTCCGGTACCGATATTGAACACTTCCACTTTCTCCTTCTGTTTCTTCTCCAGAATACGGCGAATAGCTACAACATGAGCCTTTGCCAAATCCACCACATTGATGAAATCGCGGATACAGGAACCGTCAGGAGTATCGTAATCGTCACCGAATACACTCAATTTCTCACGGATACCGATAGCCGTCTGGGTGAGGTACGGTATCAGATTCTGCGGCACACCGTTAGGCAATTCACCGAGCAGTGCCGAAGGATGGGCGCCAATCGGGTTGAAGTAACGCAGCAGAATCGCATTGATGGGAGCACCGGAAGCAACCGTATCACGAACAATCTCTTCGTTGATTTGCTTCGTATTTCCGTACGGAGATTCCGCCTTCTTGATAGGAGCCTCTTCCGTTACGGGAAGATGGTCGGGCTGGCCGTATACGGTACAGGAAGAAGAGAATACAATGCCCTCTACTCCATGCTTCGGCATCAGTTCGAGCAGGTTTATCAAGGAAACCAAGTTGTTGCGGTAATAAAGCAACGGTTTTTCCACAGACTCTCCCACCGCCTTGCTTGCCGCAAAATGGATAATAGCCTTGATACCTTTATATTTAGCAAACACAGCGTCGAGACCGGCATAATCCAGACAATCCAATTTCTCGAATGCAGGACGGATGCCCGATACCTTTTCAATGTTGTCTACAACATCTGCGCTGGAGTTTGACAGATTATCGATAATAACGACTTCATAACCTGCGTTCTGAAGTTCTACCACAGTATGAGAACCAATATAGCCGGTTCCGCCTGTAACCAAGATTTTCTCTTTCATATTAATATAGATAATTTAGCTTTTAGGTTATCATTAGGCTACAAATGTAAGGAAATAAATTCATAAAGCACGTACATGACCGGTAAAAATTAATCAAAGAATATTCACCCCTGACCGTGTACGATAACTTTGCCCATAAAAGACAAAGCGAAGAAACCGCCCTCTTCTTTTACAAAGAGAACCGGTTCTTCGCTTTAGCTTAAATTCAGAGTATATCTTAGAGCTTAACTACGCCGGAGAAGCCCATGAATGCCATAGCCAGCAAACCGGCAGTAATCAAAGCTATCGGAGTTCCCTGCATGCCCTTCGGCACGTTCACCAGACTCATCTGTTCGCGCAGACCTGCAAAGAGCGTCAGCGCCAGACCGAAGCCGATAGCCGTAGAGAATGCATAAACCACACCGGTCAGCAAATCATAATCTTTCTGGATAACGAGGATAGCCACACCGAGAATACAGCAGTTCGTTGTAATCAGAGGCAAGAACACACCTAAAGCCTGGTATAAAGAAGGAGATACTTTTTTCAGGATAATCTCCACCATCTGCACCAATGCGGCAATCACAAGGATAAAGGTGATGGTTTGAAGATAGCCCAGACCGAAAGCATCGAGCACAAACTTCTGAATGAGGAACGTTACGATTGTAGCAATAGTAAGCACGAATGCCACTGCTGCCGACATGCCCAACGCCGTCTCCACTTTCTTGGATACGCCCAGAAACGGACAGATACCCAGGAATTGCGACAACACAATGTTATTGACAAAGATTGCCGAGATAAATATCAATATATATTCCATAATATCAATTCTAATTATGAATTCTTGAAACTGTTAATCAACGCAATGAGGTATCCCAAAGCAATAAACGCACCCGGTGCAAGAACAAATACCAGCATACCGTATTCTTCGGGAAGAATCGTGAGGTTGAATATCTTGCCTGTGCCCAGGAATTCGCGGACAGCACCCAATAAAGTCAATGCGATAGTAAAACCTAATCCCATACCCAAACCGTCGAAGAAAGATGCCACCGGATTATTTTTGGCAGCAAAAGCCTCGGCGCGGCCCAGTACGATACAGTTTACCACAATCAGCGGAATAAACAAGCCCAGTGTCGCATAAAGTGCGGGAACGTAAGCCTGCATCACCATTTGCAGCAGTGTTACGAACGATGCGATTACAACAATGAAAGAAGGAATACGCACCATATCCGGAATAAGGTTCTTGATAGCGGAAATCACCACATTGGAACAGATAAGCACGAACATCGTTGCCAGTCCCATACCCATGCCGTTGATAGCAGATGAAGTCGTACCCAATGTAGGACACATACCAAGCAGGAGTACAAACGTAGGATTCTCTTTTACAATCCCGTTCATCAATACTTTAAAATTATTCATATCTCTACTCCTTTCTTATTTAGCACTGACAGAATCAGTGAGTTCAACTTTAATAGTAGCTCCCGTAGCCGTATTTGCTTCAGCAGCCTCTTCCACATTCTTTTGAGTAGCTCCCGTAGCGCCGTCAGCGGTATTCTGACCTGCATAGGCAGCATATGCAACGTTTACGGCATTCAGGAATGCGCGCGAGGTAATGGTTGAAGCTGTAATGGCATCTACCTTACCGCCGTCCTTGCTTACTGTCAGAGAAGCTTCACCGGGATTCATACCTGTAATATCTCCCTTGTTTCCTTTCTTGAACCAGTCGGCAGCCTTGGAGCCCAATCCCGGAGTTTCCACATGCGACAGCAGCGAGTAATCGATAATCTTGCCTTCGGCATCGAAGCCTACCAATACCTTCAGTTCACCGCCAAAGCCCATGGAAGTCGCTTCAACAGCAGCACCGATGAATTTGCCTTCTTTAGTGGCGGGATACACAGCGTATTGGACACCGTTTACCTCCTGAGTCTTTTTTTCGGCAATCGGGTCATTGTCAAAATCCGGAACCACGGCGCTGACAGCATCGCTCAACGTCTTGGCATTGGCCTGCGCAATAGGTTCTTTCGTCAGTTCATTTACATAAGCCAGCAATGCCACGGATATCGCAGTAACTCCCGTAAGCACCAGCAACATATTCTTTAAGGATGATTCTAACTTTTTCATTTCTTCTTCGCTACCTCCCCAAAGCGTTTAGGTTTAACATATGTGTTGATAAGCGGAGTAAACGCATTCATAATCAGAATAGCGAACGACATACCTTCGGGATATGCACCGAACAGACGGATGATGACCGTGAGCAGACCGATACATACGCCATAAATCAGCATTCCCTTATGGCTCATCGGAGAAGTTACATAATCCGTAGCCATGAAGATAGCACCCAGCATCAGACCACCGGACAGCAGTTGCACCACCGGAGATACATAGATTTCCGGATTAACCCAGTACATGATGCCGGAGAAAACGAATACCGTAGCCAAAATGGATACGGGAATGTGCCATGTAATAATCTTCTTCCACAACATATAGGCCAGTCCCAACAGCAGGGCCAATGCGCTGACTTCACCCAGACAACCGCCGTTATTACCGATCAGCAAGTTGAAAGATGAGGGAAGGTCGCTCAAAGACATGCCCGGAGCACCGCTGATTACACCTTTCATTATAGCCAACGGTGTAGCAGCCGTAGTGGCATCCGTGTAAGCGGTCAGTTGTCCTACGGCAGGCCATGTGGTCATCTGCACAGGGAACGACAGCAACAGGAACACACGTCCCGCCAATGCCGGGTTAAAAGGATTACAACCCAAACCTCCGAAAGACATCTTGCCTACACCGATAGCAAACAAGGCGCCCAGAATGATAATCCAGACAGGAAGGTTGGAAGGTAAGTTGAATGCCAGCAACACACCGGTGATAATAGCGGAACCGTCACAGATGGTTGTGGTTTCTTTCTTCATCAGAAATTTGCCGATAGCCCATTCAAAGAACAGACAGGCTGCTACGGAAGTAGCCGTAACAATCAGCGCGCCCAGTCCGAAAAAGTAAAGCGAAACAAGGAATGCCGGAATCAATGCGATAAGCACACCGTACATATTCTTCTTCACGCTGTCACCGCCGTGAACGTGGGGCGAAAGGGATACGATTAATTTATTCATAAGATTATACTAAATCAATTCTTTCATTTTTTTACCTGACGTGCACGTATCATCGCTCCTACCTTACCCTTACCCAAACGGATATAGTCCAGCAACGGACGGTTGGAAGGACAAGTGAACTGGCATGAGCCACACTCGATACACGACATGACATCTTCTTTCTCTACTCTTTCAAAATCGCCGTGAGCCGATACGGTAGCAAGCAAGTAGGGTTCCAGCCCCATAGGACAGGCACTCACACATTTGGCGCAACGGATACATGGCTGCGCCTCACCGCGCTTGGCTTCCTTATCGTTCATAATCAGGATGCCGGAACTGCCTTTCGCAGTCGGCACATCCGTATTTACCAGCGCCTTACCCATCATCGGACCGCCGCCGATAATCTTGCCCGTATCTTCGGGCAGACCGCCGCAAGCGTCAATCAACTGCTTCATCGGCGTACCGATACGTGCCAGGAAGTTGGAAGGCTTGGACAAAGACTTGCCGGTAACGGTAATGACACGCTCAAACAGCGGTTTATTCTTCTGAACAGCCTGATATACGGCAAATGCAGTACCTACATTCTGTACAACGGCACCCGTGGAGATAGGCAATGCACCGGCAGCAACCTGGCGACTGATAACAGCGTCTATCAACTGCTTTTCACCGCCTTGCGGGTACTGCACTTTCAAGGGCACAACCTCGATACCGGCATAGCCGGCAGCTACTTTCGTCATCAGCTGGATAGCATCGGGCTTATTATTCTCAATACCGATGAATGCCTTGTTCACCTTAACGGCTTTCATCAGGATAGAAACACCTACCATGATTTCTTCGGCATGCTCCAGCATCAACTGGTGGTCGGCAGTAAGGTACGGCTCGCACTCCACGGCATTGATTATGACACATTCCGCCTTGAATGCAGGCGGCGGGCACAACTTCACCTGTGTAGGAAAACAAGCGCCTCCCAAACCTACGATACCGGCATCCGCAATCTTCTTCACGATTTCCTCGGCTGTGAGATTGCACTCTTTTACCAATGTATCGGTACGGTCTATGGTCTCTTCCCACTCATCCCCCTCTACATCAATGAATACAGCCGGTTTGGCGTATCCGCTGGCATCGACGATAGTGTCGATTTTTGCGACCTTTCCGCTGACAGACGAATGGATAGCCGCTGATACGAAGCCGCCGGGTTCGGCAATCTTTGTACCTACTTTCACAACATCACCTTTAGCAACAATAGGCTTTGCAGGAGCACCGATATGCTGGCTCAACAAGATAACGGCTTTTGCCGGAATCTCTGCCTGTACGATAGGCTGATGTGCTGAAAGTTTATTTTCGTGTGGATGAACTCCACCGATTGAAAATGTCTTCAACATACAATTCTGTATTTTTAGTCGTTTAATTTCTTTTAATATTATGCTTCAGTTTTCGGAGTTTCCGGAGCAGCAGTTTCAGAAGCTTTGGAAGTTTCCGCTGTTTTTTTAGGAGCTTCTGCGGGCTTTGCAGGAGTTTCCACTGGCTTCTTCGCAGCTTCCGCAACTTTCTTCACCGGCTCTGCAGCCTTGGAAGCAACAGCCTCTCCTTCCGCTTTCGGTTTACGCGGCGGGAAATTGAGGGCGATTATCGTACCTTGCGGACAAACTTCTTCGCATTTACGGCAAGACTTACATTTGTTCGGGTCGATGTATGCCAGATTGTTCTCCAGCGTAATTGCCTCGAACGGACATACCTTTACACACTTGCCACAGCCGATGCAGGCTACGGTACAGGCCTTACGGGCTACAGCACCCTTATCCTTGTTTACGCACTGCACATAAACGCGGCGGGATTTCTTGCCTTGCGGACGGATTTCGATAATATTTCTCGGACAAGCCTTGGCGCATGCGCCGCAAGCAGTACACTTGCTTTCGTCCACCTCGGGAAGCCCGGTTTCGGGATTCATGCGGATAGCACCGAACTGGCAGGCAGACACACAGTCGCCACATCCCAAACAGCCAAAGCTGCATCCCGTTTCGCCACCGTAAAGAGAAGCTGCGATAGCACAGCTCTTCGCACCGTCGTATTGATTAACACGAGGACGGTTGGCACACGTTCCGTTACATCTTACCACTGCAACCATCGGTTCGGCAGCAGCAGCATCCAATCCCAGGATTTCGGCAACTTTCGTCATGACAGGCTGTCCGCCCACCGGACAAAGTTTACCTTCCAACGAACCTGCCTTGACGCAAGCATCGGCAAATCCGCTACAACCCGGGTAACCACATCCACCGCAGTTTGCCTGAGGCAGCACGGCTGCCACTTGTGCAATTCGCGGATCTTCATACACAGCAAATTTCTTTGAAGCCACAAACAAAATAACTGCGGCAATCAAGCCAATGGCCCCCAATGAAATCACTGCAACCAAAATTAAGTTCATAAAAATATAAAGTTAGTTTATTAATTATATATTGATTCTAGGGTAAACATAAACGAGCGGCTGATTTTCTGCCGGCACATATATATAATAAGGTAATAGGGAACCAGGGTAGCCAAAGAAATCAAGGCCGACAAAACCTCATCCCCCCCAGTCAGTTTCAACGAAAAAATCAGGGCAAGCAATAACACGACAAAAGGGAGTACAAAAGCTAAAAAGACAGCTTTCATACCCATTGAGGTAGTTCCAACAATCATTACTCGTTCGCCAATCTGGCATGGAACTCCATTCTTATTATAAACATCAATTATTTTTTCTTTGGTTTCGGAAGCACTACAGTGTCCTTTCACACTACAAGACGAGCAAGCTGAACTCTGCACAATTCTTACTTTCAAGCGAGAGCCATTGATGTTTTCCACAATACCTAGATGTTTTATACTATTTACCATGTTTTGCAAACCGTACTTTACAAATCCGTGGCAAATGTACTATAAAAATTGTTTCATTGGTAACGTTAACAATGTTTTTCTCATTAAAAAAAGTAAAATTTTATATCAAAGCATCGTCATATCCTTTGGCAATCATCCTTTTTTCCAACTCCTGATAAGCAGACTTCAAGCGTTTTACAACTGTAGATCTATTAATACCTGTCTGTTCTGATATTTCCTGATAGGTCATCCCCTCCCAGATTTTCATTTTAACCAAACGGCCCAATTCTTCCGACAGGCCTTCTACAGCCTCTTTCAGATCCTCGAATTTCCGCTCTCTTCTTTCTGCTGAAATATAATTATCGACAAGACAATCGTCATCTTTCAATATATCAAGTTTCAATGGAAGGCAATCCTGATGTTTCTTACGATACACACTACATAAAAAATTCCCAACGACGCAATTCAGCCATGCTCCGAAATGGCCATTTGCCTTGTATACGCATTTTAGTTTTTCATAGAGATGGGTAACAATTTCCTGATATAGGTCTTCTACGCTATCATTATTATTAATGGTACTCTTTCGGATAGCTCTCATTATGCATTCATCATAACGTGACAACAAAATTTCGAAAGCGTGACTGTCACCATTACGAAACATAGAAACCAACTTATCATCCGGGAATATTCTTTCGTTATCTTCCATAGCAGGATTGACTTTTAAGGGTTTAACAATCTGCCTGCACACAGCGTCCCCTGCTCAATTATTCCTTCTGAAACCCAAAGACAACTACTGTAGAAGAGTGATACCGTGTTACAGACAATTTCAAAATCAAGAACTCAAAACCACAAACGAATTTATATTCAACAGAAAGCGTTTTTGAATTTCTATTAAACACGGATTTGTTTAATGATTTGTTACAAAGGAAACTCTTTTTTCCGTAATATCAAAATATTAATTAAAGACTTTGATGAAAAAGTGAAAAAACCTTTTAAAAAGAAGAGTATAAAGTTTTGCCTCCTTTTATAGGAAAAGACAAATTATTTATACAAAAAGACAAAGATTCTACAATAAATTTTCATATAAAAACAGCTGGTCGACAAAAGGAGAACATAGACCCTAAGACATTACACCCTCTGTATTTTTCATTATTCAAAGACTGGTACAATACCAAGTCATTTACATATCATGAAAATACAGAGGGCGTCTTTAAAAAGAGCACAGTCTATAGACTGACTAAATTACCTGTTTAATCCAATTTCAACACAGCAAGGAAAGCTTTCTGAGGCACTTCTACCGTACCGATCTGCTTCATACGTTTCTTTCCTTTCTTTTGTTTTTCAAGCAACTTACGCTTACGGCTCACATCACCACCGTAACACTTGGCTGTTACATCCTTACGTACTGCTTTAATCGTTTCACGAGCAATAATCTTAGCACCGATAGCTGCCTGAATGGCTATTTCAAACTGCTGACGGGGAATCAGCTCCTTCAGTTTCTCGCACATGCGACGTCCCAAATCGTATGCATTATCAAAATGAGTTAGGGTAGAAAGTGCATCTACAGATTCACCGTTCAACAGGATATCCAGTTTAACAAGTTTCGAAGGACGGAAGCCCGACTGATGATAATCAAAAGAAGCATATCCCTTCGATATACTCTTCAGCTTATCGTAAAAATCTATCACAATTTCACCCAACGGCATTTTATAGTGAAGCTCTACACGATTACCCGAAATATAATCCTGACGAACCAGCTCACCACGCTTACCCAAACACAATGTCATAATCGAGCCAATATAATCGGTAGCAGTAATGATGGACGCATCGATATAAGGCTCTTCGATATGATCGATAAGAGTCGGATCGGGCATGCCACCAGGATTATGTACCTCCTGCACATTTCCCTGCTTATCGTACACCATATATGACACGTTGGGAACAGTCGTGATGACATTCATATCAAACTCACGGTCCAGACGTTCCTGAACAATTTCCATATGGAGCAATCCCAAGAATCCGCATCGGAAGCCGAAGCCCAATGCCAATGATGATTCCGGCTGGAAAGTAAGTGAAGCATCATTCAGCTGAAGTTTCTCCAACGATGCACGCAGATTCTCATAATCCTCAGCCTCTATCGGATAGACACCGGCAAAGACCATAGGCTTAACCTCTTCAAAACCATCGATAGCTTTATCACAAGGACGAGAAATATGAGTAATTGTATCGCCGACCTTAACCTCCTTCGAGGTTTTGATACCGGATATGATATAACCAACATCACCGGTACGAAGCTCCTTACGGGGAACCATATCCATTTTCAATACTCCTACTTCATCCGCATCGTATTCTTTTCCTGTATTGAAAAATTTTACTTTATCGCCAGTACGGATCACTCCGTTTACCACTTTGAAATATGCAATGATACCTCTAAACGAATTGAATACAGAGTCGAAAATCAAAGCTTGCAAAGGTGCTTCTTCATCTCCCACCGGACATGGAATCCGTTCGACTACCGCCTGAAGAATCTCTTCTACGCCCATGCCGGTTTTTCCAGATGCACGGATAATATCTTCACGCTTACACCCTAACAAGTCGATAATTTCATCTTCCACTTCTTCCGGCATAGCACTTGCCATATCACACTTATTCATTACCGGAATAATCTCCAGGTCATGTTCCAGTGCCATATAAAGATTAGAAATGGTCTGTGCCTGCACTCCTTGCGAAGCATCTACTACCAATAAAGCTCCTTCACATGCAGCGATAGAACGAGATACCTCGTAAGAAAAATCGACGTGCCCCGGAGTATCAATCAGATTCAGTATATATTTTTCACCTTTATAGGTATACT
>OHWS01000335.1_pt1 | contig 17643 bp, 16 predicted proteins | sample 1579751 | NCBI WGS metagenome assembly OHWS01 (sample SAMEA3882517, study PRJEB24775) | human gut metagenome | biome: human-associated habitat; feature: intestine environment; material: feces | place: Netherlands | collected 2009/2010
CGCAAGGGCTTCTTCAAGAAGCTGAAGGATATGTTCGCTTAAAAACATAAGTCACATCAAAAAAGAGCGAAGATTCAGTTGAATCTTCGCTCTTTTTGTTTGCAGTCAGATCAGCCCATATAGCTGATGTTCACATCGATCTGGCCGCCGTAGCCGGGGATGCGGGCGGTGCAGGTGCCCTGCCACATGTTGCAGGCAATGGGGCTGGAGGCCACGTTGTAGTGGGCGTTCCAGATGTAGTAGTTGGACAGCTGGCTCATATCCAGCCGCTTGCGGAACCAGGTGGTGGAGGCGTACACGCCGGGCTTGTAGCCCAGCTCCTTCACCCGCTCGCAGAAGGCGATGGCGCACTTGGTGCGGTCCTCAACGCCCAGACCGTCAGCGCGGCCGGTGCCGCCCGGAGCGGTGGAAGCCTCGGTGTCATAGAAAATGGGGTAGTCCAGCATCCGGCCGTTCAGCGCCCAGTTGCAGCCCTCGGCCTCCTCCTGTGCTTCGGCCTCGTTTACGGCCTGCGTAAAGAAATACACGCCCACCTTCAGTCCCGCGTTGCGGGCATTGGTGAAGTGCTCTTCGAACATGGGGTCCTTGACCAGGTTTCCCGCAGCGCCGTAGCCCCGGTAGCCGATGCGGATGATGACGAAGCTCACGCCGGATTTTTTGATCTTGTTCCAGTCCAGCCCGGACTGATACTTGGACACGTCGATGCCAAAGGTCACGTTGTCCTGCTTTACGCCGTTGGCGTCAAAATAATACAGCTTGCCGTCAATGGAGCGCAGACCGGTGACCTTTTTGTTGGTGTCCTGCGCGTAGTAGTAGGTCTTGCCGTTCTCGGTGCGCCAGCCGGAGTACACCGGCTCTTCTTCCTTGTCTTTGGTGCCGAACAGCCAGTTGAACAGCCACCGGAAAAAGCCGTTTTCATCGGTCAGGTCGATGCACTGTGCTTCGGCATCCTCCAGCGCGCCGGAATCCAGCGCCTGCTGGATCTGTTCCGGGGTCAGCAGTACGCTGCCCTCCGGGGTGTGCTGGCTGGTGGTGTCGTTCTGGGCGGTGCCGTCCGCTGCGGGAGCCTGCGGGTCCTGTGCGGCCAGCTCCGGGGTCTCTTCCAGCAGCATGGCAGGGGAGTTCTCCTCTTCCAGCGCGGCGTCCCCGGCGGGCTGTGCCGGCGTTTCCGGCGTTTCCGGTGCTGCGGCGGCTTCTTCCGGTTCAGCCGGCGCGGTTTCGGCAGTTTCCGGCTTTTTTGCTTGTTCCGGGACAGACTCGGCCTGCTGCGGCTGCGCGGTGCTTTCCGCTGTCTGCTCCGGGGCAGTCGCCGTGCTCTCCGCTGCCGGGGCAGGGTCAGCCGGAGCAATCTGCTGCGGTGCTTCGGCGGTGATGTGGGGCACGACCGCGCCCACGGTCAAAGTTTCCGGCTGTGCAGACAGCAGGGTCGCTGCCCCTGCGCCGCCCACAGCCAGAACCAGCGCCATGGTCAGCGCTGCAACGGCTGTCACCGCCTTGCGGCGGGCTGTGCCGGATCGGTCAAATCGTTTTTTCATCTATCGTCTCTGCCTCCGAATCTCCCGGTGATGCAGCGCTGTGCTGCACCGGGTCTTTGCCCCTTGCCCGGGGCGGGCCCGCTTTTATTCCACGCCGCCCATGCGCTTATAATAAAAAGGACGGCGGATGATAACTTTACGCTTCCTCTAGTATACACCCGCACGCGGGGAGCCGTCAACGGCACAGCGGGCTTCTACACAAATTCTCCACCGGGGCAGTGTGTCGGAAAATGTTCCAAATGGAATACGTTCCGGCAGGGCAGAACATTGCACAAAGCCGAAATTTCACAATTTTTCCAGCAACCCCTTGCTGTCTTGACAGGTGTATGGTATGATACAGGGCATACGTTCGTAACCTTAACGATCTGTTTTGGATAGAAAGGCAAGTTTTATGTCGAAGCTGAAAGAATTTTTGGTGCGGAAGGATATCGTCATCTCTCCGCAGCGTTACCTCATTGATGCGCTGGGCGCAATGGCACAGGGCCTGTTCGCCAGTCTGCTCATCGGCACCATCATCAAGACGGTGGGTCAGCAGACCGGTCTTGCACTGCTGGTGGATCTGGGCGGCTATGCTACGGCCATGAGCGGCCCCGCCATGGCCTGTGCTATCGGCTGGGCACTGCACTGCCCGCCGCTGGTGCTGTTCAGCCTGATCACCGTGGGCTACTCGGCCAATGCGCTGGGCGGCGCAGGCGGCCCGCTGGCTGTCCTGATCATTGCCATTGTGGCTGCTGAGATGGGCAAGGCCGTGAGCAAGGAGACCAAGATCGATATCCTTGTCACCCCGCTGGTGACCATTTTTGCGGGCGTCGGGCTTTCCATGCTCATCGCCGCCCCTATCGGTGCAGCCGCAAGTCAGGTGGGCACTCTTATTATGTGGGCCACCGAGCAGGCTCCGCTGGTCATGGGCATTCTGGTGTCGGTCATCGTGGGTGTGGCACTGACCCTGCCCATCTCCTCTGCCGCCATCTGCGCCGCACTGGGTCTGACCGGCCTTGCAGGCGGTGCTGCCGTGGCGGGCTGCTGCGCCCAGATGGTGGGCTTTGCCGTGATGAGCTACAAGGAGAACGGCGTGGGCGGCCTTGTCAGTCAGGGGCTGGGCACCAGTATGCTGCAGATGGGCAACATCATCAAGAACCCCCGCATCTGGATCGCCCCCACGCTGGCCAGTGCCATCACCGGCCCGCTGGCTACCTGCCTGTTCCACTTTGAGATGAACGGCGCGGCGGTCTCTTCCGGCATGGGCACCTGCGGTCTGGTGGGTCAGATCGGCGTCTACACCGGCTGGGTCAGCGACATTGCCGCCGGTACCAAGGCTGCCATCACCCCCATGGACTGGGCTGCCATGGTGCTGCTGTGCTTTGTGCTGCCTGCCGTGCTCAGCGTGGTGTTCTGCGAGGTGGAGCGCAAGCTGGGCTGGATCAAAGACGGCGACTTGAAGCTGAACTAAATAGTTATAGTTAAACCACCGGAGCGTCTGCGGATGCTCCGGTGATTTTGTTTGTAGGGGGACGAACCCTCTCAGTCTCGCATACGCTCGACAGCTCCCCCGAGGGGGGAGCTTTTTGCATCTGACGGTTTGCGGCGTAAAACCTCCCCCTTTCGGGGGAGGTGGCATCGCGCAGCGATGACGGAGAGGGTTTACTCCCCCAAAACCCCATGAAAAAATACACTCAAATTGCATAAAATGTGCATATATTTAAAAATATTTGCATAAAGATACAGATTGAACCAAAAGAAAAGCGAAACGGGCGCTATGTTTGGCAGTTTTTAGCATTGACGGAAAACCCGCGCTGCGTATAATAAAAGCATCAACCGCAAACGAAAGACAGAGGATGCGAAGGGAAAGTACGCATCAGAGAACAAAAGTGTATTTTTATTAAAGGAGCGCGTTTATCATGAAAAAGGAAAACATCAAAAAAGTCGTGCTGGCTTACTCCGGCGGTCTGGATACTTCCATCATCATTCCCTGGCTGAAGGAAAACTACAACAACTGCGAGGTCGTTGCTGTTTCCGGTGACGTGGGTCAGGGCACCGAGCTGGACGGTCTGGAAGAAAAGGCCAAGGCTACCGGCGCATCCAAGCTGTATGTGCTGGACCTGAAGAAGGACTTTGTGGAGAACTACATCTTCCCCACCCTGAAGTTCGGCGCGAAGTACGAGGACTACCTGCTGGGCACCAGCTTTGCACGTCCGTGCATCGCCAAGGCACTGGCAGACATCGCCATCAAGGAGGGTGCAGATGCCATCTGCCACGGCTGCACCGGCAAGGGCAACGATCAGGTGCGTTTTGAGCTGACCCTCAAGGCACTGTGCCCGGATATGGCCATCATCGCTCCGTGGCGTGAGTGGGACATCGAGAGCCGTGACGAGGAGATCGACTACGCCGAGGCGCACAACATCCCCCTGAAGATCAACCGTGAGACCAACTACTCCAAGGACAAGAACCTGTGGCACCTGAGCCACGAGGGCCTGGATCTGGAGTGCCCCGCCAACGAGCCCCAGTACAACAAGCCCGGCTTCCTGGAGCTGGGTGTCAGCCCCGAGCAGGCACCCGATGTTCCCACCTATGTGACCATCCACTTTGAAAAGGGCATCCCCACTGCCGTGGACGGCAAGGAGATGGGCGCTGTGGAGCTGGTGGAGTACCTGAATAAGTTGGGCGGTGCAAACGGCATTGGTCTGCTGGATATCGTGGAGAACCGTCTGGTGGGCATGAAGAGCCGCGGCGTGTACGAGACTCCCGGCGGCGCCATCCTGTACAAGGCCATCGACGTGCTGGAGACCATCACGCTGGATAAGGAGAGCGCTCACTTCAAGGCACAGCTGGCACAGAAGTACGCCGACATCGTGTACAACGGCCAGTGGTTCACCCCGCTGCGCGAGGCACTGGATGCCTTTGCCGACAGCCTTGAGAAGACTGTGACCGGTGATGTGAAGCTGAAGCTCTACAAGGGCAACATGATCAACGCCGGTGTGACCTCTCCGTTCACCCTGTACGATGAGCAGACCGCTTCCTTCGGCGTCGATAAGGATTACGACCAGTCCGATGCCACCGGCTTCATCAACCTGTTCGGCCTGTCCATTAAGGAGCGCGCAAAGCTGTCCAAGAACTGGCCGGAGGTCAAGTAATCGCAACATTTTCGACTGCGTGTGTTTTCACACTTTCACACGCGGGTTCTCACACCGGCATCGTTGCCGGCGGCACCGCCGCAGGAGCGTTTTCCCCTGCGGCGGCTTTGCCGTTTTTATAAGGAGTTTATATTATGGCAGAACAACTCTGGAAGGGTCGGTTTTCCAAGGCGGTGGACAGCCGCGTCAACGACTTCAACTCCTCCATCCGCTTCGACCAGCGGATGATCGCGCAGGATATGCGCGGCAGCGGCGTCCATGCCGCCATGCTGGCACGGCAGGGCATCATCTCGGAGCAGGACTGTGCGGATATCCTCAGCGGTCTGGCTTCCATCGCGGACGACCTGTCCAGCGGTGCGCTGACCATCGACCCCGCCGCCGAGGACGTGCACACCTTTGTGGAGCAGACCCTGACCGCCCGTATCGGGGATGCGGGCAAGCGGCTGCACACCGGCCGCAGCCGCAACGATCAGGTGGCGCTGGATATCCGCCTGACTTTGCGGGATTACAGCAAGACTTTGCAGGCCTACATCGTGGAGCTGGCGCGGGTGCTGTGCAAAAAGGCGGCGGAGAACACCGCCTCCGTCATGCCCGGCTACACCCATTTGCAGCGTGCCCAGCCCATCACCTTCGGCCACGCGCTGATGGCCTATGCTTCCATGCTGCTGCGCGACCTTGACCGCTTTGCGGACGCCACCGCCCGCATGGACAGCCAGTGTCCGCTGGGCTCGGGTGCACTGGCAGGCACCACCTACCCGCTGGACCGGGATTTCACCGCCGAAAAGCTGGGCTTCGCCGCCCCCTGCGCCAACAGTCTGGACGGCGTGTCCGACCGTGATTTCTGCATCGAGCTGGCAAGCGCCATTTCCATCTGCATGATGCACCTGTCCCGCCTTTCGGAGGAGATCATCCTGTGGTGCAGCTGGGAGTTCAAGTTCATCGAGCTGGACGATGCCTTTACCACCGGCTCGTCCATCATGCCCCAGAAGAAGAACCCCGACGTTACCGAGCTCATCCGCGGCAAGACCGGCCGCGTCTACGGCGACCTGAACACCCTGCTGGTGATGATGAAGGGTCTGCCGCTGGCCTACAACAAGGATATGCAGGAGGACAAGGAAGCTATCTTTGACGCGGTGGATACCTTGGAACTCTGCCTCAAGACCATCACCCCCATGCTGGACACCATGAAGACCCTGCCCGCCAATATGCGCCGCGCCGCCGCAAAGGGCTTTATCAACGCCACCGACTGCGCTGACTACCTGACCAAGAAAGGAATGCCCTTCCGGGATGCCTACAAGCTGACCGGCTGCATGGTGTCGGACTGCATTGCCGCCGACAAAACGCTGGAAGAGCTGACCCTGACCCAGTTCCAGAGTTACAGCCCGCTGTTCGGGGCCGATATCTATGATGCCATCGACCTTGTGCACTGCTGCGAGGGACGCACCAGCTACGGCGGCCCCAGCGCCGCCAGCGTCCAGCGCCAGATCGCGCTGGCAACGGCACGGCTGGACGCATGGGAGGAGGAAAACGCATGAAGGTAAAGGTATTTATTGATGGCTCTTCCGGCACCACCGGCCTGCGCATCGCCGACCGTCTGGCCGAGCGCCCGGAGATCGAGCTGCTGTCCATCTCTGCCGAAGGGCGCAAGGACGTGCACGAGCGGGCAAAGGTCATCAATTCTGCCGACCTTGCCTTCCTCTGCCTGCCGGATGCAGCTTCTAAAGAAGTCATGCCCCTGCTGCGCCCGGACGTGAAGGTGCTGGACACCTCCACCGCCTTCCGCACCGACGCCGCATGGGACTACGGCTTCCCGGAGTTGAAGGGACAGAAGGCAAAAATTCAGAACTCTTACCGCGTGGCGGTGCCCGGCTGCTATGCCAGCGGCTTTATCAGCATCGCCCGCCCGCTGGTGGAGCTGGGGCTGGTGCCGCAAAGCTACCCCTTCAGCTGCACCGGCATCTCCGGCTACTCCGGCGGCGGCAAAAAGATGATCGCGGACTACGAAAGTTCCGACCGCCCGGCGCGCAGCAAGCTGGATGCGCCCAAGAGCTACGGCCTGAGCCTTGGTCACAAGCACCTGCCGGAGATGCAGAAGATCAGCGGCCTTGCGCACACGCCGATGTTCGTGCCGGTGGTGTGCGACTACTACTGCGGGATGCAGGTGCTGGTGCCGCTGGATCTTACCCTTGCGGGCACTACCGCTGAGGCCGTAGCTGCCGCCCTTGCGGACTACTACAAGGACGCCGCCACCGTGAAGGTGCACGGCCTGAACGAGCCGCTGCCGGAAAACGGCCTATACTCCAATGCCATGGCGGGCACCGACCGCATGGAACTGTACCTGACCGTGAACGCCGCCGGAGACCAGATGATGCTGGTCTCGCTGTTTGATAATCTGGGCAAAGGCTCCTCCGGTGCCGCCGTCCAGTGCATGAACCTGATGCTGGGTCTGGAAGAGACCAAAGGGTTGGAATAAACTTGTTTTTCTTTGTGGGAAAGGAAAATCGTTATGCAGTATAAGGAAGTTGCGGGCGGCATCTGCGCGCCCAAGGGCTTTGCCGCCGCCGGTGTCCATTGCGGCATCCGGGCAAATCACAGCGAAAAATACGATCTGGCGCTGATCAAGGCCGAGGTGCGCTGCGCTGCTGCGGGCGTGTACACCACCAACAAGGTCTGCGGTGCGCCCATCAAGGTGGACCGCGCTCATCTGGCCGATGGCTATGCACAGGCCATTGTGGTAAACAGCGGCAACGCCAACACCTGCGCCGCCAACGGCGTGGCGCTGGCTGAGGAGTGCTGTGCACTGGTAGGCAAGGCGCTGAACATGGACGCAAAGGACGTTCTGCCCGCCTCCACCGGCGTCATCGGTCAGCCCATGGTCATCGACCCCTTTGCCCGGGGCATCCCGGCGGCAGCAGAAAAGCTGGCCGCTACCGCGCAGGGCAGCACGGACGCTGCCACCGCCATCATGACCACCGACACCCATAAAAAAGAATACGCCATCCAGTTCGAGCTGGGCGGCAAGGTGTGCACCGTGGGTGCTATCGGCAAGGGCAGCGGCATGATCGCCCCCAACATGGCCACCATGCTGGCGTTCTACACCACCGATGCCGCCGTCTCGCCCGCGCTGCTGGAAAAGGCGCTCAAGACCGTTGTGCCCGGTACCTATAACCAGATGAGCGTGGATCTGGACACCTCCACCAACGACACCCTGATCATTATGGCGTCCGGTCTGGCGGGCAACCCGGAGATCTGCGAGGAGAACGCGGATTACGCCGCCTTTGTGGCAGCGCTGACCGCCATTGCAGAGCACATGTGCGCCGAGCACGCCGGAGACGGCGAGGGTGCTACCCACCTGATCACCTGCGAAGTGACCCACGCCCCCGACCTGAAAACGGCCCGTGCCGTCAGCCGCAGCGTGGTCTGCTCCAACCTGTTCAAAGCGGCGGTCTTTGGCCGCGACGCCAACTGGGGACGCATCCTGTGCGCCATCGGCTACACCCCCGGCGATTTCTCCATTGATAAGGTCTGCGTCTGGCTCTCCAGCAAGGCGGGCGAGGTGTATGTGTGCGAGAACGCAGCCTACCATCCGTACAGCGAGGACGAAGCCGCCAAGGTGCTGGCTGAGCACGATATTCTGGTCAAGGTGGATATGGGCACCGGTGAGGCAAGCGCCAAGGCATGGGGCTGTGACCTGACCTACGACTATGTGAAGATCAACGGCGATTACAGAACCTGACAGGAGCGCGGAACAGATGAAAAACGAAGAAATGGCGCGGCTTTTTTCGGAGGCCACCCCTTATATCCAGAAATACCATGGCAAAACCATGGTCATCAAGTACGGCGGCAACGCCATGATCAACGAGACGCTGAAAAACGCCGTGATGAACGACCTTGTCACCCTGACGCTGCTGGGCGTGCGGGTGGTGCTGGTGCACGGCGGCGGGCCTGCCATCAACGAGATGCTCAAGAAGGTGGGCGTGGAGAGCCACTTTGCAAACGGTCTGCGGGTGACGGACGATGCCACCATGGAGATCGTGCAGCAGGTGCTGGCAGGTAAGGTGAACAAAGACCTTGTAGCAAAGCTGCGCGGACGCGGCGTGGGTCTGTGCGGCATGGACGGACAGATGCTCCGCTGCACCGAGCTGGACCCGCAGCTGGGGCATGTGGGCGAGATCGTCCATGTGGATGCAACCCTGATCGAAAGCCTGCTGGACGGCGGCTTTATCCCGGTCATCGCCACCGTGGGTATGGACGACCTTGGGCAGGCGTACAACGTCAACGCGGATACTGCCGCGGCGCAGATCGCCATTGCCCTCAAGGCGGAAAAGCTGGTGTCCATGACCGATATCGCGGGTCTGCTGCGGGATAAGGAGGACGAGACCACCCTTATTCCCGAGGTGGAGGTGACCGAGATCGAGGGCTACAAGTCCGCCGGCATCATTGCGGGCGGCATGATCCCCAAGATCGGCGGCATGGCGGATGCCATCTATCAGGGCGTGCACGAGGCGGTCATCATTGATGGCCGCGTGCCGCACTCCATCCTGCTGGAACTGTTCTCCGACCGCGGCTCCGGTACCCGCTTCTACCGCCGCAGCCACCGCGAATAAAAAGATTGCGCAAGCGAAAAAGCAGTATTATAATAGAAAAAACGCTCCCTCCGGGGGAGCAGCGCATGCGCGGAACTTCTATTCACAGGAGGTACACCTATGGATTCTGAAAAAGTCATCAAGCGGGACAACGAGTACGTCCTGCACACCTATAACCGCAATCCCATCGTGCTGGAAAAAGGCCACGGGCTGTACGCCGAGGGCCCGGAGGGACAGAAGTATCTGGACTTCACCAGCGGCATCGGGGTGAACAGCCTTGGCTACTGCGACCTTGCATGGGCAGAAGCCGTGTCCCAGCAGGCACACAAATTGCAGCACACCTCTAACCTGTACTACACTGCGCCCTGCGGCAAGCTGGCGAAAAAGCTGTGCAAGCGCACCGGCATGAGTAAGGTTTTCTTCGGCAATTCCGGTGCCGAAGCCAACGAGGGTGCCATCAAGGCCGCCCGCAAGTACAGCGTAGACCATTACGGCAAGGACCGCTACAACGTCATCACGCTGGTCAACAGCTTCCATGGCCGCACCCTTGCCACCCTGACCGCCACCGGGCAGGAGGTGTTCCACAACTACTTCGGCCCCTTCAACGAGGGCTTCCAGTACGTCCCGGCGGGGGATATCGAAGCGCTGCGGGAGCTGGTAGACCGCCACACCTGCGCCGTGATGATGGAACTGATTCAGGGCGAGGGCGGCGTGATGGCGCTGGACCCGGACTATGTACAGGCCGTGCGCGCTTTGTGCGATGAAAAAGACCTTGTGCTCATCGTGGACGAGGTGCAGACCGGCGTAGGCCGCACCGGCACCTTCCTGTGCTGTGAGCACTATAACCTCAAGCCGGACATCGTCACCCTTGCCAAGGGGCTGGGCGGCGGCTTGCCCATCGGTGCGGTGCTGATGAATGAAAAGGTAGCCGAGGGCATGGGCCCCGGCACCCACGGCTCTACCTTTGGCGGCAACCCGGTGGTCTGCGCCGGTGCCAACGTGGTGGTGGACCGCATGGACACCAGCTTCCTGGCCAATGTCAACGACCGCGCCGTGCAGCTGCGTGCCGGCATCGCCAAGCTGCCCCATGTCAAGAGCATTTCCGGCATCGGCCTGATGGTGGGCATCGAGTTCTACGATGTGACCGCCGCCGATGTGCTGGCCGCCTGCCGCGAAAAGGGCCTGCTGGTGCTTACCGCCAAGACTCGGCTGCGTCTGCTGCCTCCGCTGACCGTCTCCGAGCACGAAGTAGACATGGCGCTGGAGGTGCTGGCCGAGGTGCTGGGCACGATGGAGCCGACGACTCCGAAGGAGCAGGCATGAAAAATCTGCTGAAAATGAGCGACCTTTCCCCCGCCGAGCTGACCCACATTCTGGATGTGGCAGACCAGCTGAAAGCGGACTGCAAGGCGGGCCGCACCGAGCCGCTGCTGGCGGGCAAAAGCGTGGCGCTCCTGTTTTCCAAAGCGTCCACCCGCACCCGCACCAGCTTTGAGGTGGGTGTGTACCAGATGGGCGGCCTTGGCAACTATATGAACACCGCCGAATTACAGGCCGGGCGCGGCGAGCCCCTGCGGGACACCGCCCGGGTGCTGGGGCGCTACTACGACTGTGCCGTCTGGCGCACCTACCGTCAGCGGGACTTGGAGGAACTGGCCGAGCTTTCCGGCATTCCGGTGATCAATGGCCTGACTGACTACGCCCACCCCTGTCAGGTGCTGGCAGACCTGATGACCATCCGGGAGCGCCGGGGCACGCTGGCAGGGCTGAAGCTCTGCTTTGTGGGCGACGGCAGCAACATGGCAAACAGTTTGATCGTGGGCGGCCTTTTGGCGGGGATGCAGGTATCCTGCGTCTGTCCTCCGGGCTACCGCCCGGCAGCGGATGTGCTGATGTTTGCCCACAAATACGGCGATGCCTTCCACCTGACCACCGACCCCGCCGAGGGCCTGCGGGATGCGGACATCGTAGCTACCGCCGCATGGAACACCACCGCCCCCGGCACTGCCGAGAGCGAGCAGCGTCTGCGGGATTTTGTGGGCTTCCAGCTCACCGGCCGTCTGCTGGAAAACGCCAAGCCGGACGCGCTGGTGCTGCACTGTCTGCCCGCCCACCGGGGCGAGGAGATATCCACCGCCCTGTTCGAGCAGCACGCGGACGAGATCTTTGACGAGGCAGAGAACCGTCTGCACGTCCAGAAAGCCGTGCTGGCGGTGCTGCTGGCGGGCAAGTAAAACGGTTTTGAATGCCCGCCGCTATCGGGTTGCGGCACCCAGCATCCGCATCGTGCCTTGGGCGGCACGTGCGTCTTGCTGGCTGCTGCCCCAACAACTCCTCCCTGTTTCCGCCGCTGGCGGCGGTCGTCGTCGTTGCACTTTGGGCATAAAGAGCGGAAAGAATATTTTGTATTGCAGTTCCGAAACGCCTGCGGGCGTTTCGGAACTGCTTTTTTATGGGAGAGATTGCGGTGGAAAGCCTCTCAGGCGCACATTCGTTTGCAACCCTTTTTTTGCGTCCCAAAAGGGTGCGCAAGGGCTTTTTTGGGGTTTTTCAGGGCGATTCGATGCATTTCAGGGGCCATTCACGCAGAATTGCTCCATTTTTGCCGCCGTTCGTGGTATACTACAGGCACAGAGCAGTGCTCTGTTCAATATGCCATTCCCGTAATTCCTATAGAGCAGAAAACCGTCCGGTAACCGCAAACCGGGCGGTTTTCTGTTTTTTGCGGGTGCGTGTGGTGCACCGGGTCGTTTCAGCGCATTTGCGGGGCGATTCGTGCCCAAAACCGTCCAAAGCGGGCAAAACGTGGTACACTGGGTACAACAAAAGCGCCCGGCTTGGAGGGCGCTTGAGAAGGAGAGAATCTTATGCAAAAACGGCTCATCAGCATGGTTCTGGCGCTGAGCATGGCACTGACCGCAATGCCGCTGCCCGCCCTTGCCCAGAGCGCCCCGCCCGACACCGCCAAGGCAGCCCGCTGGGCTGTGGAGGCCGGGCTGCTGCCCGACATGGGCGAGGGCGTCTTTACGCCCGGCAAGCGTGTGACCAAGGTACAGGTCATCCGCGCATGGAACCGGCTGAAAAAGCTGGGTCTGGCGAAATAACAATTGCCATCTCCCGATCGATCCTTTCCAATAAGCGCAGCAAGGCCGTCCGGCGAATGCCGGACGGCCTTGCTGCATTGCCCCACTCGTGAAAAAGGGGTTCTGAAAAGGCTGCGCAACCGCAGCCTTTTCAGAACTCCAAAATTAAAATAATTCTTCCGCTGCAACGACGACGACCGCCGCCAGTGGCGGAAACAGGGAGGAGTTGTTGGGGCAGCGGCCAGCAAGACGCGAGTGCCGCCCAAGGCACGATGCGGATGCTGGGTGCCGCAACCCGATAAGCGGCGGCCATTCCAAATCGTCCTCCCGGTTCAAAGGACGCTGCAATGCCGCAGCGTCCTTTTTTATCGCATCTTCCACATTCTGTGTTGGATTCGAAACATTTTTGTGAAAGACTGCCAAGGTGCATTGACAAGGCCCTCCGGTCATGCTATGTTAGTATTGACAAATTAGCACCTTATGGAGCATTATATACTCTGTTTCACCATGCCGTAGCTGCGGCAGAAAGGATAAAGCCATGACTACTGCCTTAAAACGTACCGGCGCTGCCCTGCTGACGCTGCTGATGTTCTGCATGCTCACACTGGGCGCTTCTGCCGCCGCGAATACCCCCGTTGGGGTCAAATTCTGGAAGGAAAAGTCCGATAAGGAATCCATGGCTAACTCCGGCATTGATTCCGACCGCGAGGCTATCCTTACCCGCCAGTCCAACGGCACCTACACCCTGACGCTGCCCGTCAAGCAGGTGACCAAGCTTAATGTGACCGGCTGCCTGACCGGCCTGACCATCGGCGATGTGACCTACACCGGCACCCTGACCGGCGAGATTGAAAAGGGCAACGGCATCCTGACTATCAAAAATCTGCCTGCCTCGGTGCTGACCGGCAGCGATGTGAATAAGTCGCTGACCGTGACCTGCAACATCCAGATGGATCTGAGCCTGCTGGGCGAGATCAATACCACCGCCCGGATGTGCATCTGGGCAAAATAAACAGCACGATAACAAAAGCGCCGTTCCACCCGGGACGGCGCTTTTGCTGTTCAGCAGTCGATGTGCTTTTCCACAAAGTCGGCAGCCATTTTATCCAGCTGCATCACCGCATTTTCCGCGCCCTTCATCACCTTGCGCACATTGCGGCGCATCTGGCGCTTGCTCTGGGTAGCCATCATGGCACCGGCAGCCCCAAGGACTGCACCGGTGGCCATGCCCACCACCATGCCTGCGGCGGAATTTTCTCGCTGTTTCATCCTGAATTTCTCCTTTCGGCCTGTCATGACAGGGCTTGCAGTGCTATTATTTCCGCAAAAGAATCTGGTATACGCTTTTTTTATGCAGCAATTTGTGGTATACTGTTCTATGATGCTTTTTATAAGCCGCTGTGCGCGGCTTTTCAGCAAGGAGGTTTTCCTATTTGCAAAAACCCGTTGAACCAAAAAAGATCCTTTGCATCCACGATCTGTCCGGCGTGGGCCGGTGCAGCCTTGCGGTGATCCTGCCTGTGCTGTCGGTCATGGGCTTCCAGCCGGTGGCGCTGCCCACGGTGGTGCTCTCCACCCACACCGGCGGCCTTGGCACCCCCGCCCGGATGGACGGCAGTGCCTACGGCATGGCCGCACTGGAGCACTACCAGACCCTTGGACTGCAATTTGATTGTATCTATACCGGCTATCTGGGCGGCGAGGCACAGGTAGCGCTGGCTGAAAAAGCCTTTGCCCTGTGGCCTGCCGCCTACAAGGTGGTGGACCCCGTAATGGGCGATAACGGCAAGGCCTATTCCACCGTTACCCCGGCACTGGTCGAGCGCATCCGCAGCCTGTGCCGCGCGGCAGATCTGATTTTGCCCAACTACACCGAGGCGCAGCTGCTTTTGCAGCAGCAGCCGGTCACCGATGAGCTGGACGATACCGCCGCGCAGGCGCTGGCAGATGCTTTGCAGCCGCTGGCCTCCAACGCGGTGGTCACCGGATTGCCGCTGGGCAAGTACATCGGCTGTGCCGGTACCGGCGCAGACCGCTTCGTCATCAAAAAGCTGCATATCAGCCGCAGCTTCCCCGGCACGGGGGATCTGTATGGTGCCGTGCTCATCGGCTCGCTGCTGCAGGGCAACGCCCTGAGCGCCGCCGCCGATAACGCTGCGGAGTTTGTTTCGCTGGCCATTCAGGGCACGCCCTACACGCAGGACACCCGCTTCGGCGTGTGGTTTGAGCCGCTGCTGCCCCGCCTGTGCCCCCTGCGGGAGGAACCGGAGGGCATTTTATGATGGACAAGCCGACTTTGAATATCGTGCTGGTAGAGCCCCGCATCCCCCAGAACACCGGCAACGTGGCGCGCACCTGTGCCTGCACGGCCTGCCGTCTGCATCTGGTGGGCCCCATGGGCTTTGCCATTGATGACAAAAAGCTCAAGCACGCCGGGCTGGACTACTGGCACTATCTGGACATTACCTACTACGACGGCCTTGCGGACTTTTTTGCCCGCAACAACGGCCCCTACTACTACTTTACCACCAAGGCACCCCAGCGCTACACCGATGTACAGTACCCGGACGGGGCTTATCTGGTGTTCGGCCGCGAGGACGCCGGGCTGCCGGAGGCGCTGCTTGCAGAAAATCAGGAGCACTGCATCCGGATGCCCATGCGGGACACCTGCCGCAGTCTGAACCTTTCCAACAGCGTGGCGGTGGGCGTGTACGAGGTGCTGCGGCAGTGGGATTTCCCGGAGCTGCTGGACCACGGCCACCTACGAGATTATGAATGGAAATGAGGGAAATTATGAGCAAGATCGCGATCCTGACCGATTCCTCCTGCGATATCCCGCAGGAGATGGCCGAAAAATACGGCATTGATATCATGGAGCAGATGGGTATCCCTGTACAGAAGATTCATGCCGGACATGCCAATATGTTTCTCAGTCCTATCTTCCGCGAAACGTTGGCGGGAGTGACAGGGGCTGTAATCGAACTGTATGACACGGATGGATCGGTGGGCGCCGCCAAGGGGGCCGGCATAGGCGCGGGTGTTTATAAAGATAACAACGAGGCATTTGCCACATTGGAAAAACTGGAGGTGATAGAGCCTGATGTGGCACAGCGTACTGCTTACGATGATGCGTATGCCCGCTGGAAATCCAATCTGGAGAGAGCGATGGCTGCCTTTTAAGGACCTTCGGATAAAGAAATGGCTATTCCGCCTGCGTGTTGAAAAAAAATAGTAGATAAATTAGAACAAGTTATTAAAATAAGTAAAGAATTATGGCTACAAAAGAGTATTTTCCCGGTATAGGAAAGATTAAATTTGAAGGTAAGGAAAGTAAGAACCCGATGGCGTTCCGTTATTATGATGCTGAAAAGGTAATTAACGGAAAGAAGATGAAAGACTGGTTGAAGTTTGCTATGGCATGGTGGCATACGTTGTGTGCCGAGGGCGGTGACCAGTTTGGCGGCGGAACAAAGAAATTCCCTTGGAACGGTGATGCCGATAAGGTGCAGGCTGCCAAGAATAAGATGGATGCCGGCTTTGAATTCATGCAGAAAATGGGAATCGAATATTATTGTTTCCATGATGTGGACTTGTGTGAGGAAGCCGATACAATCGAGGAATATGAAGCGAATCTGAAAGAGATAGTTGCTTATGCCAAACAGAAACAGGCTGAAACCGGAATCAAATTGTTATGGGGTACGGCAAATGTTTTTGGTCATGCACGCTATATGAACGGGGCTGCTACAAACCCCGAATTTGATGTGGTTGCCCGCGCTGCTGTCCAGATAAAGAACGCTATTGACGCTACCATCGAACTGGGTGGCTCCAATTACGTGTTCTGGGGTGGACGTGAAGGGTATATGTCTTTATTGAATACAGATCAGAAGCGTGAGAAAGAACATCTGGCTCAGATGTTGACCATCGCCCGCGATTATGCCCGGAGCAAAGGGTTTACAGGTACCTTCCTGATTGAACCCAAACCGATGGAGCCGACTAAGCATCAATATGATGTGGATACCGAAACTGTGGTAGGGTTCTTGAAAACTCACGGGCTGGACAAGGATTTCAAGGTGAACATTGAAGTGAATCATGCTACGTTGGCTGGTCATACATTTGAACATGAACTGGCTGTTGCGGTAGATAACGGAATGTTGGGATCTATTGACGCTAACCGTGGCGATTATCAGAACGGATGGGATACAGACCAGTTCCCTATCGACAATTACGAACTGACCCAGGCCATGATGCAGATTATCCGCAACGGCGGTTTGGGTAATGGCGGTACCAACTTTGATGCCAAGACACGTCGTAACTCTACTGATCTGGAAGATATCTTTATCGCCCATATTGCAGGTATGGACGCTATGGCGCGTGCATTGGAAAGTGCTGCTGCTTTGCTTAATGAATCTCCTTACTGCAAGATGTTGTCAGACCGCTATGCTTCATTCGACAGTGGCAAAGGCAAAGAATTTGAAGAAGGCAAGCTGACATTGGAAGACGTAGTGGCTTATGCTAAGCAGAATGGTGAGCCCAAGCAAGTAAGCGGTAAGCAGGAATTGTACGAAGCCATCGTAAATATGTATTGTTGATCCGGCCGGAATGGTATTGCACAAGTTTTACCCTTGCAGACCTTTTTTAAGAAGGAGGGCTGTGCAATGAAGTCTGAATGAATTCTGCTAACGGATTATTAAAGAATAAACGGCTGTACACCGTCAGGTGGCAGCCGTTTTTATATTTGTTAGAGGGATATTTATGAAATAATACTCGCCTATATCGAAAATAATATCTACCTTTGCGGCTGCTAAATTACTAAGTTTATTGAATTTATATGATAAAAAAACTATTATCCGTACTGGTCTTAGTTTTTGCCCTCTCAGGTTCTGTGCTTGCACAGCAATCTATGAGTGACCAACAGGTGTTGGAATATGTGAAGACGGGCATGCAACAAGGAAAAGACCAACGTCAGATTGCTACAGAGTTAGCCCGTAGAGGAGTGACACAAGAACAGGCTAAGCGTGTAAAGAAACTTTATGAACAGCAAAATGGGTCTGCTGATAAAGACGCAAATGCAACGATGCAAAATCGGAACCGTTTGCGTGAAAAGACAAAGACGCAGGAAGATATCTATGTAACAGAGAATTTTACTTTCGACCAACGTCCGGTTGCGGGCAGAGTGGTAGGGAAGAACTTGTCGGACAGTGTTTCTGCCAATCGCTATTACGAGGGGATGGGCATGGGCGATATGGAAGAAATGCAGAAGGATAAGGTGTACGGACGGGACATTTTTGAAACCAGAAACCTTACATTC
>OHWS01000369.1_pt1 | contig 16780 bp, 17 predicted proteins | sample 1579751 | NCBI WGS metagenome assembly OHWS01 (sample SAMEA3882517, study PRJEB24775) | human gut metagenome | biome: human-associated habitat; feature: intestine environment; material: feces | place: Netherlands | collected 2009/2010
GTCATACGTACATACGGGCGTACCGAATTGGCTCAAATCTATTGTCCCAATCTTTGTCCGGAGGCTGCCTTCCGCAAACTGAAACACTGGATAGACCTTTGTCCCGATTTGCGTGACGGACTTTCCGCCTTGGGCGGTTCTTCCCGTTCCCGCTCTTATACGCCTGCCCAAGTGCGGCTGATAGTGGCTGCACTTGGAGAGCCTTAAACCTGAGGTTGGATGGCGTAAAGGTCAGGCCGGGAAGCGTAAAGGTGAGGTTGGTACACTTGGTACAGAGGTTCATCCATCCTTTCGCCTCACACACATACGCGTGCGTGAAGCGAAGTGAATGTCAGACTTTGGGTTTCCGGTAGTTTCCCTTGCCATCCACATTTTCCACCAGCCCGTGTTTCTGCATACGTTTGAGCCAGGTGGAGGCGGTTTCCGATTTGATGCCCATCTCTCCGGCTTTCTGCAGGAAAGAGGCCCGTGTGAATTCTTCTTCCATGCTGTCTACCAGCGCATCCCGGTCGGCATTGCCGCGGCTTGCCACTTCGGTGTTGGGCAGGAAGGAGAGGATATGGGTGGTATGCCGGTACAGGCTTTCGGCCAGTGAGAGTACGGCATGGAAGTCATCGGAAGCAATGAGGAGATCCCATCGGCTGACAATGTGGTCTTTCAGATTGTCTGTGGCTGTGTGAGGGTCGGGCGACACGTAAGGCGAGGCGGTGATTTCCCCTTGTTCCATTGCGCGGAGCATGGCCACCACTTCCATGATGCGGCAGATGTTGATGGCTAGACGTGCCACGCTGCTTGACATCTCGTTTCCGTTGGCCAGTCCGGAGCGTACGAAAAGCCGGGAGAAGAGCCGGTTGAATTCATCTTTCTGTCCGTCTGTAAGGTGAAGGGTGAATATTCCGTTCATGACAATGTTTTTCAGTTTGTCCTTCCATTCCATGCCCAGAGCCTTGAAGGTATCTTCAAGATCGCTGTCATTGCGGTCGAACTGGTTTTGCCAGTGGTGTATGGCAGGCATATAGTAGAAAATCTGGCGGGAGAAGAGCCCATTTTCCGAAGTGGGTATCAGCGGTTTCACCTGTGCCGGAGTGCCCGACAGAAGTACGGAAAGATAAGTTTTCTTTACCTCTCGGTATTCGTGGTCGGTGCGGCGGTTGTAGGACAGTCGGTCGTGGTCGAAGGCTTTGCGCATGGTGTCGCTCCAGTGTCCGTATTCCGAACCGATGGCGGTGGAGATGGTGTCGGCTTCGCTCTCGCATATCAGGCCGATGCCTTCGGAGTCCATGATGTTCTGCAGGATGCCCGTGCCGGTGTTGTTGCCCGAGATGAGGAACATGCGGTCGGGCGGCAGCGCGGGCGGGGTGGCCTGCGAGCGCTCCTTGCCCAGCGAGTCGTAGGCGCCCTTCTCCTTGCGGTACTGCTTCATGGCTTCTGCCGTGTGCAGGCGTATCTCGTCGTGGATAGGCTCCACCAGCAGGCGGACGAGGGAGAGCACGCCCTTGCCCGAGGCAGGCAGGGCCACGATGAACGTTTGCAGGCTGGGCGATATCATCTTGCCGCCGTAGGCGCAGCGCACGTGGCTGTTCATGCTGGCGCCCAGCACGGTGACGGCGCCCAGCAGCATGATGTCCTGTTGGGCGCGGGTGGTGCCGTGGGCGGTAATTTCGTTCAGCGGTGCGGGCCAGAGTGTCCGGTTGTCGAAGCAGGGCAGCGGGGTGAGGGGTTCGCTGCCCCGGCAGGTCTCCTCGTCGGCTGCTTCGGCGGGAAGGCTGGCTGCGGGCGCTTCCGGAAATTCTTCCGCAGGCATCTCCGCTTTATTATAATAACCGTGCGCATGCGTGTGTGAGGCGGCGGGATGCGGTGCACCCGGCGTACCAAGTGTACCCGCGGGAGTGTCCTGCCGCGGCTTCTCTGCGGGATGGGGGCGCACGTTGCACAGTTCGGCAAGGTGGAAGGCGGTGCCTATGTGGACGCTGTTGTTGTTCGTTTTCAGGGCGTTGCTGAAGAGCTTGTTTGCCGCGTGCACATCGTATTTGGCAGAGAGGCTGCACAGCATCAGGAAGTCGCTGCGTCCGGCTTCGCCGCAGTCGGTGGCTATGGCGAATGCCAGTTGTACATACTCTCTGTAGGTGGGCGCGATGTCGGCGCCCGCTGCGTGAACCGCTTCCGTGAGGCGGCGCAAATCGGATAGGATATTGGTCATGGGGTTATAAATTATGAGTTATCTGTTATGAGTTGCGAATTATGTGTTATGAGTTATCTGTTATAAGTTACGAATTATGTGTTATGAATTATCTGTTATGAGTTATGAATTATGTGCTATGAGTTATCTGTTATGAGTTACGAATTATGTGTTATGAGTTATCTGTTATGAGTTATGAATTATGTGTTATGAGTTATCTGTTATGAGTTATGAATTATGCACTATAAATTATCTGTTATGAATTATGAGTTATGAATTACTGGTTTTGTAGCAGATTATTTTCCGGAGAAAGATTATTCCGGGTAGCGATGAGCGCACCGGGGTCGTAGCTCAGAAAGCAGGCCCGCACGAGGTCCTTGCCGGAAGTATCCACGCCTTTGGCGGAGTTGCGGTTGCCGTCGGCATACACGCACTGCACGTAGTCCATGGCCCATCGGATACTTTCGGCGGCATTCTGGCGCACATCCGGCAGGGCGGGGTCGGGGGTGTAGGGCACGAAGGCTTTTACGCCCTGTCCGCAGGGGCTGATGAAGACCAGCTCCGGCCTAAGAAACGGGTCTTCAAACAGTTGGCGGCGCAGCCGGGCGGCTTCGTCAGCGGAGTCGAGGTGGTCGATGTCCACCACTACGAGTCCCGATGCTTCGAGAAGGCTGTCACTGCGTCGGCGGGCGAACGTGCCGCAGGGGGTGACGTAGGGCAGAAGCTCCTGTTTGAGGGCGCGGTAGGCGGATAGGTCGCCGCTGTCGAATGCCCGGCGCACGCGGTCGGTGAGCAGTTGCAGGCGTGTGTTGGCGGTTATCGTCCGGTACACTTCCTGCAGGGTCATGGTTTTGTAGGGTTTCAGGGTGGCAGGTTTGATGATTTGCCCCGTGCCGCCGTCCTTCACCGGCGAAATGGGGGCGAGGAACAGGGACATTTTGAATTCATTCATTTGTTTACTTGTTTTTTTGGTGCTGATTATTAATTTGTTAATTTTGCATCGCAATTCCCGAATCTTTCAGGGATACCCTTCAAAGTTCGCGATTATAAAACAGATGACCGTACATACATGTATGTACGAAACTTAATAAACCTAAATATTTCCCTTGTGTTTTAAATAAAATTAATATTAAAAATGAGTGTAAAAAATGAGGACAGGCAATATCCCTATCTTATGATAGGTGAAGAGCTCCGCTATCTGTTAAAGGCATCCGGCGTGTCTTTGAAAATGATTGCCGACCATGCCGGCATGAGTAATACCACCATTCAGACCCTTTTAAAAGGGGGGATGTGAAAATCAGCGTGCTCATACGCTGGTATAAGGCGATGAAAGCCATTCTGGACGATGAAGAGTTCGAATTGCTGCGGAGACGGGCGCATCGGATAGTAGATAAACTTTGACCCGCGGGCTTTTTATAAATGATTAATCGGTTGATTTTCGGAAAAAGAATGCTACCTTTGTAAATAAAAGAAGTAAAGGCTATGTCTGCAAATGAATATATGGAACAATTCTCTCCGCATCTGTTCTGGGATGTGCGCAAAGAGGATATCGACCTCGACGCACATGCGCAATATGTGATACAGAGAGTGCTGGAATATGGCTTGCTGGGCGACTGGAATCTCATTAAGTCATACTACGGATTGCCCAAAATCGTAGAGACCGCAAAGGGATTGAGGAGCTTGGAACCCCGCGCGCTGGCATACATTGCCGCTATTTCAAAAACCCCTAAAGAACAGTTCAGATGCTATACCTGGAAACAGTTGAATCCTCAACCCTGGAACTCCTGAAAAAACTGCAACGGTTGCCGGTGCTTGAGCAAACAAGGTTGGTAGGAGGTACTGCGCTCGCTTTGCAATTGGGGCATCGCAAATCTATTGATTTGGATTTTTTCGGCACGGTAGATTGTGAGGCTGAATATTTGCGGGAATCGATAGCCGGGATAGCTTCGCTGACCATTTTGACGATGCAGAGGCAGACCCTATGCCGGATATGTTTGTAAATCAGTCATGGCAACAGGTAAAAGCGTATATACTCTCGAAGATTTCCTGAAATTTTTCCCTTTCTACAGGAAAATCTTATTAACTTTGCGGGTCACTTTTGGAAACAATAAAAAAATAATGATATGAATATCTCTTATAACTGGTTGAAAGAGTATGTGGATTTCGACCTGACACCGGATGAAGTAGCCGCCGCGCTCACTTCCATAGGACTGGAAACGGGAAGCGTGGAAGAGGTGCAAACCGTTAAAGGCGGACTGGAAGGCCTGGTCATCGGCGAAGTGCTGACGTGCGAGCCCCATCCCAACTCGGACCACATGCACATCACTACCGTAAACCTGGGACAGGGAGAACCTGTGCAGATAGTATGCGGCGCAGCCAACGTGGCAGCCGGACAGAAAGTGGTGGTGGCCACTTTGGGTACAAAACTTTATGACGGTGATGAATGCTTCACAATCAAGAAATCCAAACTCCGCGGCGTAGAGTCCAACGGCATGATTTGTGCCGAAGACGAAATAGGCATCGGCACAGACCATGCGGGCATCATCGTACTGCCCGAAACGGCAGTGCCGGGCACGCTTGCCAAGGACTATTACAACATTAAGAGCGACTACGTGCTGGAGGTGGACATCACGCCCAACCGCGCCGACGCCTGCTCGCACTACGGCGTGGCGCGCGACCTGTACGCCTACCTGGTGCAGAACGGCAAGCCCGCCGCCTTGAAGAAACCCTCTGTAGAGGCTTTTGCCGTCGATAACCACGACCTCGACATCCGGGTGACGGTAGAGAACAGCGAAGCCTGCCCGCACTATGCCGGCGTCACCGTGAAAGGCGTCACCGTAAAGGAAAGCCCCGAATGGTTGCAGAACAAGCTCCGCATCATCGGCCTGCGCCCTATTAATAATGTGGTGGACATCACGAACTACATCGTCCACGCATTCGGCCAGCCGCTCCACTGCTTCGATGCGGACAGGATTAAGGGCGGCGAGGTCATTGTAAAGACCCTGCCCGAAGGCACTCCCTTCACTACCCTGGACGGCGTGGAACGCAAGCTCAACGGACGCGACCTGATGATTTGCAACCGGGAAGAGCCCATGTGCATCGCCGGAGTGTTCGGCGGACTGGATTCAGGCTCTACCGAAACCACGAAGGACGTCTTCCTCGAAAGCGCTTATTTTCACCCCACCTGGGTGCGTAAGACCGCCCGCCGCCACGGCCTGAATACGGATGCTTCCTTCCGCTTTGAAAGAGGCGTTGACCCCAACGCCACCCTTTACTGCCTGAAACTGGCGGCACTGATGGTGAAGGAACTTGCCGGCGGCACCATCTCTTCCGACATCAAGGATGTATGCGCCGCTCCCGCCCGCGACTTCCGGGTGGAACTCTCTTACGGGAAGGTACACGCGCTGATAGGCAAGGAGATTCCGGCAGAGACGATAAAAAGCATCGTGACGAGCCTGGAGATGAAGATTGTAGGCGAAACGGCAGAGGGCCTGACGCTCGACGTGCCGCCATACCGCGTGGATGTGCAGCGCGACTGCGATGTGATAGAGGATATCCTCCGTATTTACGGATATAATAATGTGGAGATTCCCACAGCCTTGAAGTCCAGCCTGACAACGAAGGGCGAGTGCGACAAGTCCAACCGTCTGCAGAACCTGGTTGCCGAGCAACTGGTGGGCTGCGGTTTCAACGAAATCCTGAACAACTCGCTGACACGCGCCGCCTATTACGACGGACTGGAATCTTATCCCGCCAAGAACCTCGTGATGCTGATGAACCCGCTCAGCGCCGACCTGAACGCCATGCGCCAGACGCTGCTTTTCGGCGGACTGGAGAGCATCGCGCACAATGCCAACCGCAAGAATGCCGATTTGAAATTCTTTGAGTTCGGCAACTGCTATTACTTCAACGAAGAGAAGCGTAACCCCGAAAAGGCACTCGCTCCTTATTCCGAAGACTATCACCTGGGCCTGTGGATTACCGGCAAGAGAGTGTCCAACTCATGGGCGCATCAGGACGAGGACAGTTCGGTGTACGAGCTGAAAGCGTATGTAGAAAACATATTTGCCCGTCTGGGCTTGCAGATGCACGACCTGGTAGTGGGCAACCTTACGGACGATATTTACGCCGTTGCCCTGTCCGTGCAGACAAGGGGCGGCAAGCGCCTTGCCACGTTCGGCGTGGTGACGAGGAAGCTCCTGAAAGCGTTCGACATCGACAACGAGGTGTACTATGCCGACCTGAACTGGAAAGAGCTGATGAAGGCCATCAGAAACGTGAAGGTAAACTATACCGAAATCTCCAAATTCCCGGCCGTGAAGCGCGACCTCGCTTTGCTGATTGACAAGAAGGTGCAGTTTGCCGAAATCGAGAAGATTGCCTACGAAACGGAGAAGAAGCTGCTGAAAGAAGTCTCCCTCTTCGACGTCTATGAAGGCAAGAACCTGGAAGCCGGCAAGAAATCGTATGCCGTAAGTTTCCTGTTGCAGGACGAGAATGCCACACTGAACGACAAGCAGATTGACAAAGTGATGCAGAAGCTGATTGCCAACCTGCAGAACCGACTGGGAGCCGTGCTGCGGTAAAAACAAGCTGACCCGCTATGAAGAAGTACGATATAAAACCGGATCACCATATCAGAGCCAAAAGAGAGTGTCTGACGGGCCTGACCATAGGGCTGCTCCTCTTGTTTCAGGCAGTAAGGGTGCTTTGGCACTTCCCTGAGAACGAGGGCTGGAGAAATGCCCTGGCAGGGGTGAGCGGTCTGATATGGCTGCTGCTGTGCGGCGCGTCATATTGGAGGTATCGGAAACTGACGCGGCAGTAAAGACAGAAACCAATTAAAGAACAAATTAAAATATACAATCCAATGGGAAGAGCGTTTGAATATAGAAAAGCTGCCAAATTGAAAAGATGGGGTCACATGGCTAAGACCTTTACAAGACTGGGTAAACAAATTGCTATTGCGGTGAAAGCCGGCGGACCCGAACCGGAAAACAACCCTACACTGCGTTCGGTTATCGCTACCTGCAAGCGCGAGAACATGCCGAAGGACAACATCGAGCGTGCCATCAAGAATGCAATGGGTAAGGACCAGAGCGACTACAAGAGCATGACCTACGAGGGATACGGACCTCACGGTGTGGCCGTATTCGTGGATACACTGACCGATAATCCCACCCGCACGGTGGCCGATGTGCGCAGCGTGTTCAACAAGTTTGGCGGAAACCTGGGCACAATGGGCTCACTGGCTTTCCTGTTCGACCACAAATGCGTGTTCACTTTCAAGAAGAAAGACGGCATGGATATGGAAGAATTCATCCTCGACATGATCGATTTCGACATCGACGAAGACTACGAAGAGGACGAAGAAGAAGGCACAATCACCATCTATGGTGACCCGAAGAGCTACGCAGCCATCCAGAAGCACCTGGAAGAGGGCGGCTTTGAGGATGTGGGCGGCGAGTTTACCTACATCGCCAACGACCTGAAAGATGTGGAGCCTGCACACCGCGAGACCATCGACAAGATGGTGGAACGCCTGGAAGAGTTTGACGACGTGCAGACGGTGTACACCAATATGAAGCCGGAAGAAAGCGAAGAGTAATGACGTATACTTACAAGACCAAAGGCACGTGCAGTACCAATATCGAGCTTGAGGTGGAAGACGGCATCGTGCGGAACATCGCGTTCTGGGGCGGATGCAACGGCAATCTGCAAGGGTTGTCGCGCCTGGTTGCCGGGATGCCGGTGAAAGAGGTGATTTCACGCCTGGAAGGTATCCGCTGCGGCGGACGTCCCACTTCCTGTCCCGACCAGTTGTGCAAGGCATTGCACGAGATGGGATATTGATTCTGCTGCTCTGATTGAAGATGTAAGAGGGCGTGATGATTTTTTAGGTACGGATTACGCGGATTTCACGGATTTTCTTTATTCTTTTTTTATCAAAATCCGTGTAATCCGCGTAATCCGTGCCTAAAAGAAATCGTCAAGTGTATTTCAACCCACTCTCTTTCAGAGACCTTGTGAACTTCACGGACTTCACGGAAAGGAAATCAGGAAAAACTGTGTTTTCCGTACGGGTATATTCATCCCACGAGGTGGATAAATTTGTCTTGCGGGATGAATTTATCCGTCTCGTGGGATGATTTTTTGGTTGGCAAGGCAACGTGTCTGCCATTTTGAACCAACTTATGGTGCATTTGTTTTTTATTTGAGTACTTTTACATCCTCAAAACAAGAACAACACAATGAAGAATATTTTTAAAGACTTGCAACGGAAAGACCACAAACGCTATTTGGGTGGTCTGGACGTGTTCAGATATATCGGACCGGGACTGCTGGTGACGGTAGGTTTCATCGACCCCGGCAACTGGGCGTCGAATTTTGCGGCGGGGTCGGAGTTCGGCTACTCGCTGCTGTGGGTGGTGACGCTCTCTACCGTCATGCTGATAATCCTGCAACACAACGTGGCGCACCTGGGCATCGTAACGGGACTGTGCCTGTCGGAAGCCGCCACGCAGTACACTCCCAAATGGGTGTCGCGCCCTATATTGGGTACGGCGGTGCTGGCTTCCATATCCACTTCCCTTGCCGAAATATTGGGCGGGGCCATCGCACTGCAAATGTTGCTGGACATCCCCATAATATGGGGTTCGGTGCTGACCACGGTTTTCGTGTCCATAATGCTTTTCACCAACTCCTACAAGAAGATTGAAAGGGCCATCATCGCCTTCGTGTCCGTCATAGGGCTTTCGTTCATCTACGAGCTTTTCCTTGTCAGGATAGACTGGCCTGTGGCGGTGCAGGGGTGGGTGACTCCTTCGTTCCCCCAGGGAAGCATGCTCATTATCATGAGTGTGCTCGGAGCCGTGGTGATGCCCCATAACCTGTTTCTCCATTCGGAGGTGATACAGAGCCACGAGTACAACAAGAAGGACGATGCCTCTATCCGCAGGGTGCTGAAGTACGAATTGTTCGACACGCTCTTCTCCATGATTGTGGGGTGGGCCATTAACAGTGCGATGATACTGCTGGCCGCCGCCACTTTCTTCAAGGGCGGGATTCAGGTGGAGGAGTTGCAGCAGGCGAAGTCGCTGTTGGACCCGTTGCTGGGCAGTAGCGCCGGCGTGGTGTTTGCGCTGGCATTGCTGATGGCGGGCATCTCCTCGACGATTACGAGCGGCATGGCGGCAGGTTCCATCTTTGCCGGTATCTTCGGCGAGTCGTACCACATCAGGGACAGCCACTCGCAGGTGGGGGTAATCCTGTCGTTGGGCATCGCGCTGCTGTTGATTTGTTTTATCGGCGACCCGTTCAAGGGACTGCTGATTTCGCAGATGATACTGAGCATCCAGTTGCCGTTTACGGTGTTTCTGCAAGTGAGTCTCACCTCGTCCCGCAAAGTGATGGGGCAGTATGTGAACAGCAAATGGAGCACATTCGTGCTCTATACGATTGCTGCCATCGTGACGGTATTGAATATTATGCTGCTGATATCGAGTTTGTAATGAATGCCGCTTGCCGGATGAACGATTGCAACCTGACGAATGATTGCAAGCGGGCGAATGATTGCTGCCGGGCGGATAATTAAAAAAAATATATACGGAAATGAAAATTATAACCTATAACGTAAACGGTTTGCGGGCCGCCGTGTCCAAAGGGTTGCCCGAATGGCTGGCAAAGGAACAGCCGGACGTGCTGTGCCTGCAGGAAACCAAATTGCAGCCGGAGCAATATCCTGCGGAGGCGTTGGATGCATTGGGATACAGGCATTATCTGCATTCAGCCCGGAAGAAAGGGTATAGCGGAGTCGCCATCCTGACGAAACGCGAGCCGGACCATGTGGAATACGGCATGGGCATGGAGGAGTACGATAGCGAAGGACGGTTTGTCCGTGCCGATTACGGCGACCTGTCCGTGGTGAGCGTCTATCACCCTTCGGGAACGAGCGGCGACGAGCGCCAGGCCTTTAAGATGGAGTGGCTGGAACACTTCCGGCGCTATGCGGTGGAACTGTTGCGCACCCGCCCCAAGCTGGTGTTGTGCGGGGACTATAACATCTGCCACGAGGCGATAGACATTCACGACCCGGTGCGCAATGCCACCAACAGCGGCTTCCTGCCCGAAGAAAGGGAGTGGATGACCCGTTTCCTGAACGAGGGCTTCATCGATACCTTCCGCCTGTTGCACCCCGACAGCCGGGAGTACACCTGGTGGAGCTACCGCTTCAACTCGCGGGCGAAGAACAAAGGCTGGCGTATCGACTATTGCATGGCAAGCGAGGCGGTGCGTCCGATGCTGAAAGAGGCGCGTATCCTGAACGATGCCGTACATTCGGACCATTGCCCCATGATGTTGGAATTAACAGATTAAGATATGACGATGAAAGACAGAGTGGAAAAAGCCGTTGAACTGTTCAAGAGCGGCTATAATTGTTCGCAGTCCGTCGTGGCTGCCTTTGCAGATATGTATGGTTTTACGCAGGAACAGGCGTTGCGCATGTCCGCCTCGTTCGGCGGCGGCATCGGACGGATGCGCCAGACGTGCGGCGCCGCCTGCGGCATGTTCCTGCTGGCGGGACTGGAGAAAGGTGCCGTAGACGGCAAGGATCGTGAGGGAAAAGCCGCCAACTATGCGCTGGTGCAGCAGCTTGCCGAGGAATTCAGGAAACGCAACGGCTCGATGATTTGCGCCGAACTGTTGGGACTGAAGAAGCCCGAAGGCTCTTCCACCCCCGAAGCCCGCACGGAGCAGTATTACGCCAAGCGTCCCTGCGCCAAAATGGTGGAAGAGGCGGCGGCAATATGGGCGGAGTATCTGGAAAAACAGCGGAAATAGGGCAAATCGTGCCGTTTCTCCGGCTGAAAATGGAAAAAAATGAGAGTTAACGTGCTATATAACATAAAAATAACTATCTTTGCCGCCGAAATAAAATCGGTCTTCTCCATGGGGGGAAACGGATTTTCAAGCATGTCTAACTAAAAACAAAGAGAAAATGTTAAAAGAAAAAGCCGGTGAAATCGCAGGAAAAATTTGGAACGCACTGAATGAAACCGAAGGTTTAACCGCAAAACAAATCAAAAAAGCTACAAAATTGGTGGATAAAGATTTGTTCCTGGGTCTTGGATGGTTATTGAGAGAGGACAAAATCTCTACTCAAGAAGTTGAAGGCGAACTGTTTGTGAAGCTGAACTAAGAAAGTGATTGGAATGTTATAAAAAATGCGTTGATACATTGGATATGTTATCAACGCATTTTTTTTGTGCGCTCCTTTTCGTATCTTTGTTCAAGATACACTATCTTTGCACTCCAAAAACTTTAGAAACGAATGAAAAAGAATATACGTAACTTTTGTATCATAGCCCATATCGACCATGGCAAATCAACGTTGGCCGACCGCCTGTTGGAGTTCACCAATACCATCCAAGTAACCGAAGGACAGATGCTGGATGATATGGATTTGGAAAAGGAGAGAGGTATCACCATCAAGAGCCATGCCATCCAGATGGAGTATGTGTACAAGGGCGAGAAGTATATCCTGAACCTGATTGACACTCCGGGACACGTGGACTTCTCCTACGAGGTGTCGCGCTCCATCGCCGCCTGCGAGGGCGCACTGCTCATTGTGGACGCTTCGCAGGGCGTGCAGGCGCAGACCATCTCCAACCTTTACATGGCCATCGAGCACGATTTGGAGATTATTCCCGTTATCAACAAATGCGACATGGCAAGCGCCATGCCCGAAGAGGTGGAGGATGAAATCGTGGAACTGCTCGGCTGCAAGCGCGAAGAGATTATCCGTGCTTCCGGCAAGACGGGCATGGGCGTGGAGGAAATCCTTGAGGCGGTAGTTGAGCGCATCCCGCATCCCGAAGGCGATGAGGAAGCGCCTTTGCAGGCACTAATTTTCGACTCCGTATTCAACTCGTTCCGGGGCATCATCGCCTACTTCAAGATTGTGAACGGCGTGATTCGCAAAGGAGACAAAGTGAAGTTCTTCAATACGGGCAAGGAATACGATGCGGACGAAATCGGCGTGCTGAAGATGGATATGGTTCCCCGTCAGGAGCTGCGTACGGGCGACGTGGGGTATATCATTTCGGGTATCAAGACTTCCAGGGAAGTGAAGGTGGGCGACACGATTACGCACATAGCCCGTCCGTGCAAGGAGGCGATTGCCGGCTTCGAGGAAGTGAAGCCGATGGTCTTTGCCGGCGTATATCCCATTGAGGCGGAAGACTTCGAGGACCTGCGCTCTTCGCTGGAGAAGTTGCAGTTGAACGACGCCTCGTTGACCTTCCAGCCCGAATCGTCACTGGCGCTGGGCTTCGGTTTCCGTTGCGGATTCTTAGGACTGCTCCACATGGAGATTGTGCAGGAACGCCTGGACCGCGAATTCGATATGAACGTGATTACCACCGTGCCGAACGTGTCGTACAACATCTACGACAAGCAGGGACACATGACCGAGGTGCACAACCCCGGCAGCATGCCCGACCCCACCCTGATAGACCGCATCGAAGAGCCTTATATCCGCGCCTCGGTGATTACCGCCACGGACTATATCGGCCCCATCATGACGCTCTGTCTGGGCAAGCGCGGTGAACTGGTGAAGCAGGAATACATTTCCGGCAATCGCGTGGAGATATACTATGACATGCCGCTGGGCGAAATCGTCATCGACTTCTACGACAAGCTGAAAAGCATCTCCAAGGGATACGCCTCTTTCGACTACCATGCCAACGGCTTCCGTCCGTCCAAGCTGGTGAAACTGGATATTCTCCTGAACGGCGAACCGGTGGATGCCCTTTCCACCCTGACGCACTTTGACAACGCATACGAGCTGGGACGCCGCATGTGCGAGAAGCTGAAGGACCTGATTCCGAGACAGCAGTTCGACATCGCCATCCAGGCGGCCATCGGCGCCAAGATTATCTCCCGCGAAACAATCAAGGCTGTACGCAAGGACGTTACGGCCAAGTGCTACGGCGGCGACGTGAGCCGTAAGCGCAAGTTGCTCGAGAAGCAGAAACGGGGTAAGAAGAGAATGAAGCAAATCGGTAATGTGGAAGTGCCGCAGAAAGCATTCCTGGCGGTGCTGAAACTGGATTAGCGGTTTGCTGCCGAACCAATCATATCTTTCGGGGGTTGTTCTTTCATGATAGGGCTGCCCCCTTTTTTGTCTTTTTCCGAAAATGAACGAACCCTTCAATTAAAAATACTTATGATTATCCTACGTACCGTAAAAAACATTTCGTCGCTGAACATAGCAGCGAGCGTGCTTTTGTTTCTGGCGGCTATCCTGGCCGCTGTGGTTGCCAACTCGTCCCTGTCGCCCGTATACCAGGATTTCCTGCTTCAGGAGCTGCATCTGCGCATCGGCAACTTCAATCTGTTTTCGCACGGCGGGCATCCGCTGAAGATGATAGAATTCATTAACGACTGCCTGATGACCGTTTTCTTTCTGGCAGTGGGCCTGGAGATAAAGCGCGAACTGCTGGTGGGGGAACTGTCCTCTGTGCGGAAAGCGGCTTTGCCTTTTATTGCGGCATGCGGGGGGATGGTGGTTCCGGTTGTCATCTATGCGTTGTCGGTTGCCTCCGGCACTCCCGAAACCAGGGGGATGGCTATCCCGATGGCCACGGACATTGCTTTCTCATTGGGAGTGCTCAGTTTGCTTGGCAAGCGTGTGCCGTTGAGCCTGAAAATATTCCTGACAGCATTTGCCGTGGTGGACGATATCGGCGGCATACTGGTCATCGCACTGTTCTATAGCGCTGACGTGGCATACGGATACCTGATTGCGGCGGCTGTCCTGTACGTGTTCCTCTACTATATGGGTAAGTTCGGCGTGACGCAGAAGATATTCTTCCTCTTCTTCGGTGTGATTATCTGGTATCTGTTCCTGCAATCGGGCATACACAGTACGATTTCGGGCGTGATACTGGCGTTTGTGATACCGGCGCGTCCGCGCTTGGATGCGGGCAAATACATCGAGCGGATTCGCGACATCATCGGGGAGTTCCCGGTTTCCAAGTCGGATAATATCGTGCTGACCAATGCGCAGATTGCCACGTTGAAGCAGGTGGAGCGGGCATCGGATTATGTTATCAGTCCGTTGCAGTCGCTGGAAGACAACCTGCACGGGGCGGTGAGCTTCGTGATACTGCCGCTGTTTGCCTTTGCCAATGCCGGTGTGGTGTTCAGCGGTAGCGGCAGCATTGTGGGGGATGTGAGCATCGCTGTGGCGGCTGGCTTGCTGCTGGGCAAGTTCCTGGGGATATACCTGTTTACGTGGCTGGCGGTGAAAAGCGGCGTGGCGCTGATGCCGGCGGGGATGAACTGGAAGAATATAGCGGGCGTCTCCCTGCTGGGCGGTATCGGGTTTACCGTATCGTTGTTCATTGCCAACCTTTCCTTTGCGGATGAATATCCGGAATTGCTGAACCAGGCGAAATTCGGGGTGCTTGTAGGGACGGTGCTTGCCGGGGTGCTGGGGTATGTGGTGCTGAATTGGGTGCTGCCGGAGAGGGAGAAGTGAGGTGGGTTGTTTCGGAGAGATTTTTAGGCACGGATTACGCGGAATTACACGGATTTCAGGAATTACACGGATTAGTACGGATTATACAGAATTTACGAACTACACAGAATTTACGGATTTAATACGGATTACACGGATTTCATGGAAATGTAAAAGAAGGGTAATGTTGTCCGAAAGAACAAAGAACAAAGCAAATCCGTGAAATTCCGTGTAATCCGTGCCTAAAATAGAATAATATTACTCCCTGATATGAATCAGCAGATTTGCCAGAATAGCCGTTATCCCGCCCGTTGTGATGCCGGATGCGAAGATGTTCCGCAGCGTTTCCGGCAGTTGGCACAGTATCTCGGGAACCAGCTCCACACTGAGGCCGAGTGAGAAACTGACAGCCATGACAAGGGTAGCCTTCCGGTTGATTTCCTGCGCTGCAATGATGCGGATGCCTGCCGCCGCCACCGTACCGAACATCAGCAGAGTAGCGCCGCCCAATACGGGTTCGGGCATCAGTGAAAACACCAGTCCCACGGCAGGGAACAGGCCGAGCAGCACAAGAAAGGCTGCGATGTAATAGCCTACATACCGGCTGGCAACTCCGGTCAGTTGTATCATTCCGTTGTTCTGTGCAAAGACGGAGTTTGGGAAGGAGTTGAGCGCACCCGCCAGCATGGAGTTGAAGCCGTCGGCAAGGATACCGCCCGAAGCGCGCTTTACGAAGGTGTCTCCTTCCACCGGTTCGCCGGAGATAAGGGAGTTGGCGGTGATGTCGCCGTATGCCTCGATGGCGGTAATCATGAAAATAAGTCCCAGGGCAATGATGGTGGACAGGTCGAAGTCCAGTCCGTAGCGGAAAGGCATCGGCAGGTTGAAGCCGCCGTAGCTTTGTATCGAGGAGAAGTCGATGATGCCCATGAACCAGGCTGCGATGTAGCCTATCACCAGTCCGATGACGATGGAACTCATGCGCAGGTAGCGGTTGGAACTCCGGTTGAAGGCGATGATAAGCAGCAGTACCGCCGCGGCAAGGCCCACATGGCGGAAACTGCCGTCTGCCTGTGCCGTGGCTCCGCCGCCGCAGGCTGTGATTCCTACCTTTATCAGGCTCATTCCGATGAGGGTGACTACGATGCCGGATATCAGCGGCGTGATAATCTTCTTAGTGTATTTCAACACCCGGCTTATCAGCATCTCCACGCTTGAAGCCGCCATGCAGGAACCGAAAATCAGGGGAAGCCCGCCCAGCATTCCGGCAGAGATGATGGGACCTATGAACGAAAAGCTGGTTCCCTGGATGCAGAGCAGTCCCGTGCCCAGTCCGCCGAACCTGCGGCATTGGATAAACGTGGATATGCCGGATGCGAACAGCGCCATCGAAACCAGGTAGCCGGTGGTTTCAGCATCGAGCTTCAATGCGCCTGCAATGATGAGCGGTGGGGTGATGATGGCTACGAATATGGCGAGCAGATGTTGCAGCGCAGCGAAGAAAGCTTCCTTAAAAGGCGGCTTGTCGTTCAAGCCGTAAATCAGTCCGTTTCCCTGTTGTTTTTCCATCGCTCCGGGTTATCTGATTTTGATTTCACAGTTGTCAAGGCTTTCGATGATGGCAAGCGATTCTACATGGATGCCCTGGCTGCGCAGTTCGTCACCACCATGCTGGAAGGCTTTCTCTATGATGAATCCCATGCCCACCAGTTCCGCGCCAGCCTGCTTCACCAGGTCCATGATGCCTTTGGCAGCGTTTCCGTTGGCAAGGAAGTCGTCGATGAAAAGCACCTGGTCGCCGGGTGCGAGGAAATCCTTGCTGACGCACACGTCGTACGAGCGTTGCTTAGTGAACGAATACACGGAAGTAACCAGCATATTCTCCATCGTGCTCGGTTTCTTCTTCTTGGCAAACACTACGGGCAGCTCCAGCAGATAGCCCACCATGATGGCGGGAGCGATGCCGCTGGCTTCGACGGTGATAATCTTGTTGATACTGGTAGAGGCGAAACGTCTGACAAACTCCACGCCGATGGATTTCATCAGTATCGGGTCCATCTGGTGATTGATAAAGTTAT
>OHWS01000380.1_pt1 | contig 16443 bp, 9 predicted proteins | sample 1579751 | NCBI WGS metagenome assembly OHWS01 (sample SAMEA3882517, study PRJEB24775) | human gut metagenome | biome: human-associated habitat; feature: intestine environment; material: feces | place: Netherlands | collected 2009/2010
CTATCTAAAATTTATGCGTAATTTAAGAATCCCTCAGGTTTTTACGTTGATCCGTATATTGTAGAAAATGGGGAAATAAAAAAAGAGAAGCATTTGCTTCTCTCGGTAGTTGCGGAGGCCTGACTCGAACAGACGACCTTTGGGTTATGAGCCCAACGAGCTACCAACTGCTCCACTCCGCGATGTTATTTCTTAATTGTGGTGCAAAGGTAAGGGTTTTATTTTGAAAAACAAATTTTTGGACAAATTATTTGACTTTTTTGTGTGTTTCTTCGTGAAAAATGTAGATATATGCATCTTTTTTTACTTTTTCTTGCTGTAAATGTTAAAATCTATTAAGTAGATTTTTTTGTTTTTTCTTAGAATATCTGACGCTAGAAGAAAAGTTTGAGAGATAGATTTACTGCCGTATTAGGTTGAACTTTGATGTTTTTTATCCTTTAGCTGAAAAAATCTCTCGGCGACAAGAGCTTGTAAGATTCATTTTGGGTAGGATAAAGGCAAAAGAACTCATAAACTCTGTCGCTTACAGTGGAAAATCTGGTCTGAATTTGTGTAGATAAAAGAAAAACAGTAATTTTGCTCACAATAATGTAGATTGTGCAATAGGAGAGTTAGAATGACTGTATTGAAGACCAGAGCCAAGTTAGTAGACGTTGCCCGGCAGCTATTCGCCAAGAAAGGAGTTGAGGCTACGACAATGAATGATATTGCCGTGGCATCTAAAAAAGGCCGTCGTACTCTATATACTTATTTTAAAAGTAAAGATCAGATTTATATGGCTGTGGTAGAGTCGGAACTCAAGATGCTTTCGGATACAATGGATAAGGTTGCCAAGAAACCGACTGTACCCGATGAGAAAATCCTGGAGCTGATTACTACACATCTTGATATTATTAAAATGGCGGTTTATCGTAATGGTACGCTCCGTGCCGATTTCTTCCGTGATATCTGGCGTGTAGAAGCAATGAGAAAGTATTTCGACAACAACGAAATAAAGCTTTTTCGTGAAGTCTTGAGAGAAGGAAAAGAACAAGGGCTGTTCGATATAGATAATGTAGAGATAACCGCCGATATATTGCATTACTGCATCAAAGGAATCGAGGTACCATACATTCGTGGACAGATAGGAGAGGATCTGGACGACGAAACCGGCTGGCGGTATGTGTCTAAAATCGTGTATGGTGCTTTGGGATGTCGGAAAGAAAAATAAGTTTAATCTTTTAAATATAACAAATCATGGGATTATTAACAGGAAAAACAGCTATCGTAACCGGTGCAGCTCGTGGTATCGGTAAAGCTATTGCAATGAAATTTGCTGCCGAAGGTGCAAATATTGCATTTACAGACTTGGTAATTGATGAAAACCGAAAGAATACAGAAGCTGAAATTGCTGCATTGGGAGTAAAGGTTAAAGGTTACGCTTCAAATGCTGCCAGCTTTGAAGATACTGCAAAAGTTGTTGAACAGATTAAAGAAGACTTTGGTACTATCGATATTCTGGTTAACAATGCAGGTATCACAAAAGACGGTTTGATGATGAGAATGAGTGAAGCACAGTGGGATGCCGTAATCGGTGTTAACTTGAAATCTGCTTTCAACTTTATTCACGCTTGTACTCCAATCATGATGCGTCAGAAGAGTGGTAACATCATCAACATGGCTTCTGTTGTTGGTGTACATGGTAACGCCGGACAGTGTAACTACTCTGCATCAAAGGCAGGTATGATTGGTTTGGCTAAGTCTATTGCTCAGGAACTTGGTTCTCGTGGTATCCGTGCAAATGCTATTGCTCCGGGATTCATCATTACTGATATGACAGCAAAATTGTCTGACGAAGTAAAAGCTGAATGGGCTAAGAAGATTCCTTTGCGTCGTGGAGGTACTCCTGAAGATGTGGCGGATGTGGCTACTTTCTTGGCTTCTGATATGTCTTCGTATGTATCAGGACAGGTTATCCAGGTTGACGGCGGTATGAACATGTAATATGATAGTTGTTTACGAGGATAATCATATTATTGTAGTCAATAAGACTTCTTCTGAAATCGTTCAGGGAGACAAGACCGGTGATACTCCTTTGTCGGAGATGGTGAAACAATACCTGAAAGAGAAATATAATAAGCCGGGCAATGTTTTCATTGGGGTGACCCACCGTTTGGATCGTCCCGTCAGCGGATTGGTGGTGTTTGCCAAAACGAGCAAGGCATTGCCCAGACTGAATGAGATGTTCCGTAATGGTGAGGTGAAAAAGACCTATTGGGCGATAGTGAAAGAGTGCCCCAAGGAAACGGAGGGTGAGCTGGTACACTATCTGGTACGTAACGAGAAACAGAATAAGTCTTATGCATACGATAAGGAAGTAAAAAACTCCAAGAAAGCTGTACTGCATTATAAGCTTATCGGCCATTCTCAGAATTATTATTTATTGGAGGTGGATCTGAAAACCGGAAGGCATCATCAGATTCGTTGCCAGTTGGCCAAGATGGGATGTCCCATTAAAGGTGATTTGAAATATGGCTTTCCACGTTCCAATCCGGATGGCAGTATTTGCCTGCATGCTCGGACGGTACAGTTCGTTCACCCTGTGTCGAAGGAAATGATCCAGTTGACTGCACCGGTACCCGAAGGTAATTTGTGGAACGGCTTTGAGATGGATTAAAGATAGAAAACAAAAAGGGAATGCTTCCCAGCATTCCCTTTTCTTACTTTTAGGCATCTTTCATTTACTTCAAAACTTCTCCGCTTTCGCTGAAAAGTACAGTGCTTTCAGTTCCCTCTTCATCAGTTAAAACAACCTTGTAAGTTTTAGTTCCATCTTCGTTCGCTTCTACGGCAGCTTCTTTGATAGTAGATTCTGCATAGTTCTTTGTGATAGCTTCCTGCACGGCAGCCGGAAGGTCTTTCACTTCAATAGGGGTAAAATCATTTATCATAGTTACGGTCACAGAGTCCACCATAAAGTTGTCGGCGAATGTTGCTGATGTTCTTAATCCCATTACCAATGCTGCTGCAACAAATAACTTTTTCATAATTGTAGGTTTTTACTGTTAATACTATGTTGTTTAGTTTTCTCTGATAACAGAAAAACAATATCTGTGCCAGAAAACGGGATTATTCTTTAAAGTGTTGATATTTAGTAAATTGCCTTCGATTGGGATGAAAGGAAGATGGGAAAAAGTGTGGAATATGGGGAATATCTTGTGGAATTATTCCACATGGCCGATGGGGGAATGGGGTATATACTGTAAGGTTGTGCCCTACTGGAACAGCAGGGGTAACAGCCTTACGGTACAGTAGATTCTTGTTGGTAAAGTTATTGAATATCGTACAGCTTCAATTTGTTATATAAAGTCTTCCGGTCTATGCCTAATAAGATGGCGGCTTTACTTTTATTATTTCCTGTTTGCTTCAATGCCTCAAGGATACGTTTCTTTTCTGCCGCTTCATCATGCAGGCTGAATGTCTGCGGACCGGCGGACCTTATAGGTTCCTGCAGCTCATAACCTAATTCGGCAAGGGTGATGAAGTTGCTCTGTGCCAATAGGGTGGCACGTTTTACTATATTTTTCAATTGCCGGAGGTTTCCGGGCCATGAATACGTTTGTAAAGCTTGGCTGGCAGCGGTATCAAACCCTATCAGCTGACGGTCCAGTTCCCTGTTTGCCTGATCCAAAAAGAAATTGGCGAATAGCAGGATATCTTCTTGCCGCTCTTTTAATGCCGGCATACGAAGGGTGAATTCATTGATGCGGTGGTAAAGATCTTCGCGGAAGTTTCCTTTTTCAATGGCCTGTTGCAGGTTCTCATTGGTAGCGCTGACCAGTCGCACGTCTACCTCTATTTCTTTATTGGAGCCGACCGGACGGATACGTCTTTCCTGCAAGGCACGGAGCAACTGTATCTGTACTTCATAACTTAAGTTGCCTATTTCATCCAGAAACAAAGTACCTCCGTTGGCTTCTACGAATGCTCCTGTTTTGTCGTTTAACGCCCCTGTGAAGGAGCCTTTGACATGACCGAAAAATTCGGAAGCTGCCAGCTCTTTGGGGATAGAACCGCAGTCTATGGCAATGAATGGCTTGTCGGCCCGTTTGCTTAGCTGATGAATACGGTGCGCCACATACTCTTTACCTGTTCCGCTAGCACCGTTTATCAGCACGGACATGGGGGTGGGGGCTACCAGACCTACATAATTGTAGAGTTGGCGCGCTGCCTCGCTTTCCCCCTCCAGAAAATTAGAGGGAGGAACGGTTGCACTTTGGGGAACGGCTTTGTTCTTAGATGCTTTGGGCGCGACTGTGTTCTTTTCTATTCCTACCGGTGTGGGTAAAGCTTTGTTTTGCAATGCCTCATTAATTTTCTTCAGCAACTCATCCGGTTGTATCGGCTTTGAAATGTAATCACTGGCTCCATGTTTTATAGCCTGTACAGCGCTTTGGATGTCAGCATAGCCTGTCATGATGATGAGTGGGATGTTATATTTCTGTTCTTTCATCCATGAAAGCAAGAAGATACCATCTTGATCAGGCAGGCGCAGATCAGACAAAACAAGATCGTATGGTTGTGCATCCAGTTGTTTGCGTGCGCGCGCATTACTGCTTGCTGTATCAACCGAAAATCCTTTTTTACCCAGCCAAGTTTTCAACATGGTGGCAAAAGTCAAGTCATCTTCTACTATCAGAATGGAATGTGGCATCTTTATGTGGTTTTTATTCGTGCAAAAATAAGCTTTTTTCACGGTGTACCGAAACACGGATTCTATTTCTAATACCTTTTAACTTAACAGGGCTTAATTCTTCATGCTTCATTCGGTATTTCGATCTGCTTTTTTGCTTCGTCAATTACTTTTTCTATTTCTTCTATTATAAAGTTTGTTTTCTCTATCGCTTCTTCACCGATTTCGGTTGTCCCTCGTCTTTGTTCCATCCATGTCAGTGCAGGAATGCAACGGGTAGCTCCCAGCATGGTGAACAGTGGCAACAGTTTATGAGCTATTGCCGTGATGTCTTCCATATTCTTTTTCGCCAATGCTTCTTCCATACACTCTCGGTTCTTTTTTGTTTCGCTGATGAAGGTACGGAGTATTTCTGAGGCTGCTTCCGGATCATCTTCCGAGAAGGCGGTCAGGGCGGAGAAATCCAACGTTTCTTGTTGGGGATGATTTTCTTTGGCCGGTGCTATATGGGGAGTCGGATTTCCTGTGGCGGGTACATCCTTTCCTGTGACCTGGAAGATGGCTGTAAACAATTCGTTTATGGTGAAAGGTTTGTGCAGGCAACCGGCAAAGCCATGTGAACAGAAATAATTTTCGTCCATATCGCTACGGGCGGTCAGGGCGATCACCGGCAGGGTTTGCACCCATGATGTGTCCAGCGTGCGGATGGCTTTCAATAAGTCGAATCCGTTCATGGCAGGCATTTGTATGTCCGTGAGTAAGACGTCGAAGCGCTTTTCTTTCAATTGGTTGAGGAGCTCTTCGGGATGATGGCAGCAGGTCACAGTCACTCCGGGGCGTTCCAGCATGGCGGTGGTAAGCTGTAACTGTATGCGGTCGTCGTCAATTAAAATCAGGTGAATCGGCTCACTGTCTTCGCGTGGAGTGTCTGTTTGCCGGATCCCGGTTGCGTCAGGGGAAGCAGGAGTATGTTCTGCTCCCGGTCCGGAAAGATTTTCATCCGGATGGGAAGGACCCTCAGGCAAAGGCAGATATACATGGAAGCAGCTGCCTTTGTCTTGTTCGCTTTCTATCTTGATATCCCCTTCGAGCAGAAGCACCAGTTTACGGGTGATGGCCAGTCCCAAGCCGAATCCTTCTTGTCCTTGTGCATTATGGAGCCGGGTGAATTCCTGAAAGATACGTTGTTGCTCTTCTTGGCTGATACCGCATCCTGTGTCACTGATACTGAAATGCAATTGGCCGTTTTCCAATGCTGCCCGCAGGGTGATGCCTCCTTCTTTAGTGAATTTCAGTGCATTGGATAGCAGATTCTCCGCTATTTGGCGGATACGGAACGGGTCTCCTATGTATACGCGGTTCAATGATTCGTTGCAATGATAGTTCAGTTCCAGCTGTTTGGAGTCTGCCATCGGTTTGAAGCTAATATAAATGGTGTCGAACAGTTGGTGGGGGTTGAACGATACCTGGTTGACGTCCATTTTATGTGCATCCAGCCGGTGGTAATCCAGCAGGGATTTGACCAGGCTGAGCAGGTGATTGGCTGAACTCTGCATATTGTTCAGATAGAAACGCTGGCGTTCTTCGGTAGTGATCCGCTCCAGCAGGTCGGTATAGCCCAAGATGGAACCCACGGGAGCTTTGATATCGTGGGTGATGGTCAGCATTAGTTTTTCACGCGCCGCCAATAAGTCTTCGGCGCGACGTTTGGCTTTTTCCAGTTCTCGGCGGTAGTGGTTGCTGCGAGTGATGTCTCTCCATATCAAGACCAGAAAGAAAATAGCCAGAACCACAGCGACAATGGCGATTCCCGCCACTGTGCGGATAGAGCTTTGGCGAATATATTCCTCTTGTATATGTTTGTTTTGGGCCAAAGCTTGCTCTTCTTCCTCTATAGTACTTAATAGCTGATTGACTTTCTGACTTAGTTTCAAGCCGCTGAGGCGCAGGGACTGGGTGCGGCGATTGACCATTTCCATACGTTCTTGTTGGGTATCGGTTACTCGGCTCTGTATGTTTTTCAACATGGTGACCACAGTATCTGCCGGACTGTATGCCTCGGTCAGCGTATCGGTATATTCTTCCTGAATCACATTGTTGACCTGTGTGGAATCTGCTTTTCCGGGCGAGAACACTTCTCCCAAACGTTTGAAGAAGCTTTTGGGCTTTTTACGAATAATATAAGAATTGGTGTGTGTGATTACTTTTTTTCGTACATGGGGAAGGCTGAGCAAGGAATCTTGCTGGGCGATCAGTTCGTCTATATGCTGTTTGTAAAGTATATCTGTCCCACCGTCCTGAATTGCTTTCAGCAGGTTGCGCATATTCCGTTCTTTATCCATGAAAAGCATTCCTACGGTATCCAGTCGCGCCAGTTGTATGCTGTCTGTCAGCAACGTGCGTAGGGAGTCAAGTGCCGTGGTGGCTTGTTTCATGGCTCGTTGGTATCGGTAGTATTGTTCTATTTGTCCCGTACTGAGCGATTGTCCGATGACTTCCGCCTGATAGAGCTGGCTGATAATTTGGTTGGTGACATGGCGCCGTTGGCTCAGGATGGCTTCATCATCACCGGTTCCGGACAGTGACTTCATTTCTTGATAGATATATCCGATAGATATAAAGAGCAGTGCAGTCAGCAGAATATAGCCGAATGCAACTTTCAGCTTGGTGGAACGGTTGGGCAGGCTCATGGTGGTTTTATTTTTATTTCGTATCACGGTTAAAGCGCAGGTAATAGAGTATTCCGGCTGTAGTCAGTCCGAAAGGAAATGCCATCCATATTCCTATGATTCCCCAATCCATGATGAAACCGAAAAAATAGCCGGCAGGCAGGGAGATAAGGAAATAGGCGATGAATGCGATATACATCATGGGTTTCACATCTGCGATTCCACGAAGGGCATTGGCGAAATTTATCTGTAATCCATCACCAAACTGGTAGATGATGAACGGAATGATAAGTTGTGCTACCATTACGCTGACCGCCGGACTGTCGCTGAACCATCCTCCCAGTTCGTTACGCAGCAGGAAGATGGGCAGGGCGCCTATCAGTGCGATGAGCAGCATGATATGGAATCCGGCGTATGCAGAGCGCCTGACGTTCATCCGGTCATTCTGTCCGCGGAAGTTGCTAACCCGCACGGCAACGGCTGCTCCCATGCCATAATACATCATAAAGCAGATTTGGGAAATGGCGAGCATCACTTGGTGGGCCGCCAGAGCAGTAGTCCCGATCCATCCCACCATAATGGCACTGAGACTGAACGAAGCAGTTTCCATTCCCATCTGCATGGCAATGGGCCATCCCAGTTTGTTCAGGTGCAGGAAGTCTGCCCGGTTGAGCGTATTGTGTAGAAAGCCTTCTTTATAAATATGATAACGTCGGGTACAGAAAAAAATGACGGCGAACACGATCACCATCATGATACGGGAGGCCAATGTGGAAATTCCCGCTCCCAGCAATCCCATTTCGGGCATTCCCAGTTTACCGTAAATCAGAATGTAGTTGCCGATAATGTTCATTACATTTCCTGTCAATAAGATCCACATGGAAACGCGGGTATCGGTTATGCCGTCGGCAAATTGCTTGAAACCGTTGAAAAGCAGTACAAACAACAAGGATATCAGCAAAACGATGAAGTAGGGACGCATTAAAGGCAGCAGTTCTTCGGGTTGCCCCAGTCGGTGGATATTCAGATAAAGTATCCACATGATGAGTGTGAGCAATACGGCCAGCAGTGTGTTGGCAAACAGGCTGTTCTTCAGCATTCGTCCCACTACATGGGTTTCTCCCCGTCCGAACAGACTCCCTACGATAGGAGTCAGCCCGTATGAGAATCCGGTAGCGAAAATAATGGCCAAAGTAAACATATTGTTGACAAAACTGGCGGCGGCTAATTCATTCGTGCTGTGATGGCCTATCATCAATGTATCGGCAAAACCCAAAATGATGACACCTATCTGGCCGATAACGATAGGGATACCTAAAGTGAAAAGTGCTTTGTAATGTTGCATGGTTAATAAATTGCTAATGTGCCAATATGCTAATTTGCCAACTGGCTGCGCTGTGTTCCGCATGGCGCAGCCAGTTGGCAAATTAGCACATTATCAGGTCGGCAAATTACTTTTATAGTAGAGTGTGGAACAATTTTCTCGCACAAATGTTTTTTGTGCAGCTTCTTTTATCTGGCCGGCAGTGACCGAGCGATATTTGTTTACTTCATTGTTAATATCTTCCGCTTTGCCGGTCAGTTCAAAATAAGCCAGATTGGTAGCCACATTCAGGTAATTCAGGTTATTGAATATCTGTTCACTTTCATAGCGGTTCTTTACTTTTTCCAGCTCGTCTTCATCCACACTTTCTTCCGTCAATGCCTTCAGTTCCTGCCATACGGCAGCTTCGGCAGCTTCCAGCGTGACGCCTGGGGCGGGTTTGCCGGTGATATGGAACAATCCCTCGTCAATGCTGCCCGATATATAGGCGTCGATACTGTTGAATACCTGTTTCTCTTGTACCAGATGCTGCACCAGACGGCAGGAACGTCCGCTGCTCAGCAAGTCGCTTAGCATATCAAAAGCATAGTAGTCGGGATGGCGTCGTTCACAGATATGGAATGCCATAAAGAGCGCGTCTACAGGCACGTTCCGCTCTACTGTCAGTCGGCGTTCTTCCGTTTGCCGGGGTTCTGCCGGCAGTGAGCGGGGGGCTACGTTGCGGCGCGGGATAGGGCCGAACCACTTTTCAGCCAATGTCACTGTCTCTTCAAAAGTAATATGTCCCGTTACAGCCAGAATTGCGTTGTCCGGTGCATAATATTTAAAGAAAAAGGCTTTTACCTCTTCAAGGGTGGCATTGGCTATGTGGCTGATTTCTTTACCGATGGTAGGCCACTGGTACGGATGCACCTTATAAGCTAGGGCGCGTAGCAGATGTGAGGCGTCTCCGTATGGCTGGTTCAGGTTCCGCTGTTTGAACTCTTCGATTACCACTTGCCGTTGCACTTCCAGACTGCGCGGGTTAAAGTCGAGGGATAACATACGGTCACTCTCCAGCCAGAATCCGGTTTCCACATTCTGACGAGGGAGGGTGATGTAATAATTGGTTATGTCATTATTTGTCCATGCGTTGTTTTCGCCTCCGGCATTTTGTACCGGAGTGTCATAGTCGGGCACATGGACGGAGCCTCCGAACATCAGGTGCTCAAACAGATGGGCGAATCCGGTATGATCAGGATCTTCATCGCGTGCGCCCACATCGTACAGTAGGTTCAATGCCACCATCTGAGTCGTATTGTCCTCATTGTGTATCACACGCAGCCCGTTGGACAAGGTGTATCGGTTAATGTTAATCATCTGAGTCGCAAATTACTGAATACTTGCCTTGAGAATCCGGATATTCTCTATAGGGCGGTCTGCGCGGTTCGTTTTTGCTATTTCAATATTGTCCACTACTTCCATACCTTCGGTTACTTCACCGAATACGGTATAAGAACCGTCCAAGTGGGGAGCGCCGCCTATGGTGCTGTATGCTTTGATCTGTTCGGGGGTGAAGCGGAATTTCTCTTCTTTGTCCGCCAGCTCACGGGCTTGGGCTTCCAAGGTGTCCTGTAATTCCAGTAATCCGGCATTGTCTCCCGCCTTGCGCATCTTGTATATTTCCTTCATGTGCTGGCGTGCCAGACTGTCGAATAGAGCCTCTTCACGCTGTTCGTTTATTTTGTTCTCCATGCCCAGCAATTGCGGTTCGGTGAACTTGCGTCCGGTAACAATATAGAACTGGCAACCCGATGAAGCCTTTTCGGGGTTCACATCATCACCCTGGCGTGCTGCCGCCAATACTCCTTTCTTGTGGAAGAATTTCGGATTGAACTCAGCGGGAATGGTGTAACCCACATCACCGCTGCCCAGCATGGCAGTATCCGATGCGTTTTTGCTGTCCGGATCGCCAGCTTGGATCATGAATTGTTTGATAACCCGGTGGAACAATGTACTGTCATATACTCCTTCTTTTACCAGTTTGATAAAGTTATCACGATGTTTCGGCGTTTCATTATACAGGGCCACTGTGATATTTCCCATGGTGGTTTCCAGTTTTACCAAGGTACGCTTTTCATTTTCCATATGATGATTTGTTTGTCTTTTCGAGCCGGCGTTGCATGCAGTCAATGCAATGAAGGCTAGGCATATTAGTAAAATTTTGTTTGAAGTCATGAGCTATTTTTTATTTATCGGACAAAGATAGGAAATAAAATTGAGAGTAAGAGCGGAAAAGCGAAGAAAGGAAGGATAAAAAAAGGGAGAGAGCGGAGGAATACTTCAGACGCAGACGCGGCAGAAACAGGTCTTTTTTCCTCACAAACGTGCGTGTTCTTATAATTTGTAGAGAAGAAAAGTAAATGGGGCAGAGTGAGGGGAAGAGAAGCACCGGAAAGAGAAAAGACGAAAGAAAATAGATAAAAAGACCGGCGGCAAAACCGGAAGATGATAAGACTTGAAAAAAGAAAATTAAAAAAGTTTCTGAATAACATGGTTTGCATAAGTCTTGAAATTCGCATTGAATAGTAGTATGGCATCCATCGTTTCAGAGGGAAGTCTTTGATGAAGGATGCCGGATTTATATCATATTTGTAATATGCGCGCACGTGTGTGAGAAAAAGGAACTGCGTCTACGTTGGAAGTAGCTTCCGTCTTCTTGGAAATCTGTCGGCTTGTCCGTATTGTTCATATTATGGGAACAGACGGGAGAGCTGAAAGATTTAAATTTTGCGGGGGTAAGATTATAGATCTTTCCTAGTGGCAACAGGTAGTCCGTAAGTTCTTTTTTAATAAATTATGGGAAACAAAAGATAAAAGCTGCGTTCTTTCAACCATTATGCCGATAAAATTGTTTAAATTTGCAGGAATACTTGTACAGACACTCGATGAAGAAAAAATATGTTCGTTGGACATTGTGGACGATAGCATCTCCGTTCATTCTGTTCATCATTTTATGTATATTGATTTATTTGCCACCTATTCAGAATTTTCTGGTGGACAAAGCTGCTGTATATGCCTCGGAAGCTACTGGTATGAATATCTCCGTGGGACGTATCTCTTTGTCTTTTCCGTTGAATCTGGTGGTGACCGATGTAGATGCTGCTTCCCCGCATAATGATACGTTGCTCAGTGTACGCCGCCTGCAAGTGAATGTGCAGTTGCTGCCACTGCTGAAAAAGCAGGTAGAAGTGGATGGCATATCCCTGCAAGGAGCCACAGTGAATTCTAATGACTTGATACATGGCATGAAATTGAACGGTACTTTGGGGGAATTGTTCATTTCCAGTCATGGAGTGGCACTGGACCCCGAAACTGCCATCGTTAACAAAGTCTTGTTGAAAGATACGGATTTATCTCTTTGCCTGAATGACACCGCTGCGGCCGATACGGCTGCAAGCGACACCACCTATTGGAAAATAATATTGCAGGATATTGATTTACAGAATGTATCCTTTGCGCTGGATATGCCTTTGGACAGCTTGTCATTGGCGGCTTCGCTGGATAATGCCATACTGCGCGACGGGCTGATAGACTTGCATAAATCGGCCTATTCGCTGCAAACGTTTCGGATAGAGAACGGACGTGTGCGTTACGATAACGGGAAGCCGCTGGCTGCCGACAGCCTGTCCTCCGGACTGGACCCCTCCCATATTGCACTGACGGATATTGGTGTGAAACTGGATTCCCTATACTACGGAGGTAGGAATATGAAAGCCATAATCAGCCAGTTTGTGCTGAAAGAGCGTTCGGGAGTGGAAATCGTTTCTGCCACAGGGCGGATGGTTTCCAATGACAAGGTGCTGCGTGTGCCTTCATTGAAACTGGAAACCCGGGATTCTTATCTGGAACTGAACGCTGCGATGGATTGGAATGCCTTGGATTTTAAGGATGAAGGCTTGGTGTCCGCACGGCTGATGGCTGATATAGGAAAGCCGGATGTGGTGAGATTCATGGGAAGTATGGATGAAAAGTTTATCCGGCAGTATCCTTCCGAACCCTTGCGCATCCGTACAGGGATCGACGGTGATTTGAACAAGCTGAAACTGACTACGCTGACTGCCGAGCTGCCCGGTGCATTGGGATTGTTCGCCCGGGGGGAACTAACCCATCTGACAGACAGTCTGCTGCGCGGGGGGGATATCACTTTGGAAGCTGAAACCAAGGATTTGAAGTTTGTTTCCACGTTGGCTGAAGGAATAGAAATTCCATACGGAACGCGCTTGGAAGGCAAATTTACGATGGCGGGCACTAAAATGGGCACGGACCTGCTGCTGATGCAGCCCGAAGCCCAGGCGGTGGTTGCGGCCGATACTATTCCTATAACGGTTTATAATGACAGCATCTCCGTAGCGGATGATTTCAAGATGGAACGGGCAGCCCGTCTGTTTGCCAAATACGACTTGTCGCGTGACAGGTATGAGGCAGACTTGGCTGTCAATCATTTTGACCTGCACCAGTTTATGCCTGCCGATTCTTTGTACACCTTGTCCACCCGTCTGAAAGTGGAGGGGGAAGGTTTTGACTTTTTCTCTCCCCGTACTTATTTCAATGCGGAGGGCGGCATAGACCGTTTCCATTATGGCAGTTATCATCTGACAGGAATTTCATTGGCTGCCGGACTGGAGAAATCAAAGGTGCATGCTTCACTGGCAGTGAAAAACTGGACCATGGATATCAAGGCGCATTTGGATGGTATCTTGAAACCTCATGATGTTTCGGGCGACTTGAAAATGGATGTGGCTCATTTGGATTGGCAGGCGCTTCATCTGATGGATACCCGTTTTCAGACCTCCCAGCACCTGGGGGTCCGTTTCAGCAGTGACCTCAGAAAAAGGTATGTCGTAGAGGCCGAGATGACGAATGCCACGATTGTCACTGCCAAACGCACTTCCCATTCCAAGGACCTGTTTGCCGGATTCAGCACTTCCAGAGATTCCACTTTTGCTTATCTGCGTGCGGGGGATCTTGATTTGAGTCTGGAAGGAGCAGGGCACATGGAATACATTTCCGGCAGGGCGGATTTGCTGATGAAGAAACTGGCGGAACAATGGGAAAGCAAACATATTGAACAGGAGGAGCTTCGGGAATTTCTTCCGGGACTATGTCTGAAAATATCTTCCGGTCCCGATAATCCGATAGCCAATTATCTGTCAATGATGGGGTTGTCATACACTCGTCTGTTTATGGATGTGGATTCATCTCCGGCAGAGGGATTGAACGGGGAGGCTTATTTATATGGATTGCGTACAGACAGCCTGACTTTGGATACCATTTATCTGGATGTACAGCAGGACCTGAATGGCATAAATATGTTGAGCGGAGTGGTGAACGGACCCAAACCGGGACAGGAGGCGTTTGATGTGACGCTGGAGGGAAATGTGGGAAACAACAGCGCCCAGTTGTTGGTTCAATACCTGAATGCCCGTAAAGAACAGGGAGTATATATGGGAGTGATGGCCGACCTGCGCCGCCACGGCATACGCATGAAGGTTTTTCCGGAGCATCCCACGTTGGTATACCGTCCTTTTACCGTGAATAAAAATAACTATATTTATCTGGCTGACAACGGGCGGATTCATGCAAATCTGGATTTGCATGACGAGCAGGGGACCGGACTCAGTTTCTATACCAATCGGGAAGATACCATAGCCAAACAGGATATGACGGTGGAGCTTTCACGCATCAATCTGAAAGAATTCCGGCGTATCCTTCCCTATATGCCTGATATGGAAGGATGGATCGGAGCAGAAGCGCATTATATAGATTCCGGTCCGTATATGATGGTGAGCAGTGATTTGCGTATAGATGAATTCAAATATGAAGGCAGTGCGTTGGGAAATTGGGAACTGGGTGGTGTGTATCTGCCCGGTGAGGCAAAGGATCATCATCTGGATGCCTATATACGCCATGATGGTGAGGAGATAGCTCATTTGGGAGGTATATATCTGCCCGCGGAGGAAGGAACGGGAAGTCTGAGCGCGGATATAGCCTTCGAACATTTTCCGCTGAATGTCGCCAATCCGTTTGTGCCCGACCGCATGGTGGAACTGGACGGGGATATTGATGGAACATTGTCCATGAAAGGTGATCCGGCCAAACCCTTGCTGAATGGGGAACTGGCATTGGATTCCGTGACTTTCTTCATGCCGGAGATGTCTGCCATGTTCCGTTTTGATAATGAACCGGTGCAGGTGGTGAACAGTAAGATGATGTTCAAGGAGTTCGATATATTCACCAAAGGCAAGACTCCTTTTACCATTAACGGCGAGGTGGACTTCTCGGATTTGGAACGGACGGCGGTGAACCTTAAAATGCATGCCGAGAATTATGAGTTGCTGAATGCTCCCCGTACCAAGCGGGCTATGGTTTACGGCAAGATGTATGTGGATTTTAATGCAACGCTGCGCGGTCCTGTGGAGGAACTGGTGATGCGGGGGAACATGAACATATTGGGGAAGACCAATGTGACCTATGTCCTGAAAGACTCTCCCTTGACGGTGAACGACCGTTTGGGGGATATGGTGACTTTTGTCAATTTCAACGACACAACTTCGGTAGAGGAGTCCTCTGTCCAGCAAATCTCTTTGGGAGGGATGGATGTGGCCATGACCATGCATATAGACCAGGCGGTGCAGGCACGTGTGGATCTGGTGCCGGACGGCTCCAACTATATGTTGCTGGAAGGAGGCGGAGACTTGTCATTCCAGTACACTCCTCAGGGGGATATGTTGCTGACCGGGCGTTATTCCTTGATGAGCGGGGAGATGAAATACCAGATTCCGATTATTCCGCTGAAGACTTTTAATATTCAAAATGGCAGTTATGTGGAGTGGACGGGAAATATCATGAATCCGCAACTGAACATTACCGCGGCCGAAAGGGTCCGTGCTTCGGTGGGCGAGGATGGAAAGACTTCGCGTATCGTCGGGTTTGATGTAGGGATCGCTTTGAGCCAGAGTCTGGAGAATCTGGGGCTGGCGTTTACCCTTTCGGCTCCCGAGGATGCGTCTGTGCAAGACCAGCTGAATGCCATGTCGGTGGAGGAACGGGGAAAACTGGCTGTCACCATGCTGGTGACCGGAATGTATATGGCTGAAGGAAACTCTACGGGAGGATTTAATGTGAATAATGCCTTGAACTCATTCCTGCAGAGCGAAATCTCGAATATTGCCGGAAAAGCACTTGATATCAATGTGGGCATGGAAACGGTGGATGATGCCGATAGCGGCGGGAAACGCACGGATTATAATTTCCAGTTCGCCAAACGTTTCTGGAATAACCGCTTCCGTATAGTGGTAGGCGGTAAAGTGTCTACCGGAAGTACGGTACAGCAGGATGAAACCTTTATTGATAATGTATCCATAGAATACCGCTTGGACAACAGCGGTACCCGGTATGTCAAGCTCTTCCACGACAAGAACTATGAGAGTGTGCTGGAAGGTGAGATCATAGAGACCGGTGTGGGTATTGTGCTTCGCAAGAAGATGAGTCACCTGGGCGAACTGTTTATTTTCAAGTCTAAGAAGAAAAAATGATTGTTGGAGATATGGAGAGAAAACATAACATAAACCTGCTTCTATTATCGGTATTGTTGCTGATGACAGCTGCCTGCTCTACTACCAGGAATTTGCCGGAAGACGAAACGCTATATGTCGGTGTGAAAAATATGGAGACTCTGAATGAAGACAAGACCCCTGCCGGTGTCCAGACCTTGGAAGAGGTGGAGGCTGCTT
>OHWS01000391.1_pt1 | contig 16042 bp, 6 predicted proteins | sample 1579751 | NCBI WGS metagenome assembly OHWS01 (sample SAMEA3882517, study PRJEB24775) | human gut metagenome | biome: human-associated habitat; feature: intestine environment; material: feces | place: Netherlands | collected 2009/2010
GGAATTCAGCGTCTACCCCAACCACATTGAGCTGATCGACAAGGACTGTGTGCCGCTGCTGACAAAGACAGACGGCACAGCACTGCTGACAGCGGAACAGGCCAATGCGCTGAACGGCTACCTGCACATGCGGTTTTACCGCGATGAACTGAATGGCGACGGGCACTACGGCAACCCGCAGCACACAAAAGAGAACAAGGACGCGGATGGCAACGTGACGGACACACTGCCCTACGTTGCCTACGGCTACACAACGGCCTATCCCCGGGATGCCTATATGGGGCTGTTCATCAGTGAACTGCATTTCTACGCCCGCAGCTGGACGCAGGACGGCGACGAAACCAAGACCCCGCGCATTACGGCTATGACGGTGGTGCTGACTGTGGCCAAGCGGGACGCCAACGACCAGATCGTGCCGCTGTGCACCCAAAAAGCCATTGTGCAGTTGCCCGGTGAGCCGGTCATCCTGTATAAACCCGGCACCTGGGATGGCAAGGCATCGTCGGAGTCGTGAGCGGTGCCCTCCGGGACGATTTTTGAAAAGTTTATTACAATCCCGGCGGAGGTACTGGACAAATTCAAATGGACTCGTTATACTTTAAAACATGAATACCTGTGTGCCGGACAAAAATACAGGAACGTCATGGGCATCAGAGCAGAGAGGATGACTAGGATGGCAACAATTGAAATCAAAATGCTGGGCGGCTTTGAGATCCGTGTGAATGGCAAGCCCGTGCTGGCACAGCTGGCGCAGTCCCGCAAGGCAACGGCGCTGGTGCAGTATCTCGTTTTGCGGCGCGGGGAGCGCGTCTCCCACAAGGTACTGACCGATACCCTGTGGGCAGGGGAGCGGTCTACCAACCCGGACATGGCTCTGCGCGCCATCTTGCATCGCTTCCGCCTTATGATCGACGCGGAGGGCCTGGATGAGATGAAGGACTGCATCGTGACCAGCCGCGGCTACTACCAGTGGAACCCCCATCTGGATTGCAGCGTGGATGTGTTTGAGGTCAACGACCTGTCGGAGCTGGCCCGCAAGGAGAGCGACGCCGAGAAGCGCAGCCGCATTTATGAACAGATCGTCAACCTGTATGACGGGCGCCTGCTGCCGCAGTCTGCGTCTGAGCCGTGGGTCGAAAGCGTCAGCGTGCGTCTGCACGGGCAGTACCGCACAGCCATTTTAAACCTGCTGGAGCTCTGCAAAAAATGGGGCGAGAGCACCCGCATCGTTACGCTGTGTACCCGCGCGCTGGAGCTGGACCCCTACGAGGAGCGCCTTTATCTGGAAAAGATCGTCGCGCTGGAGACGCTGGGCCGCCACGAGGAGGCGGAGGATCTGGCACGCCGCGGCAGCGCCATGGGCTGCCTGCATCATGCCATTGAGCCGGGCCGCGCAGGCTCTGCCTACCGCCAGATGCGCCAGGCAGACCGCAATATGGAGAGCGAGGTCTCCAAGCTGATCTCTGCTCTGCCGGATACCGAGGACACGGGGGCCTGTATCTGCGACTTTGAGACGTTCAAGGAAATTTACCGCGTACAGCGCGGCGTGCAGGTCCGCTACGGTCTGCAGGTATTCCTGGCAATCCTGACCGTGGCTCCCAGCCAGAACACCGATGCTGCCGAGACCGCTCTGATGGTGGAGCAGCTGGGCGATCTGATCCGCACGAATCTGCGCCAGTGCGATGTGGCCGCCCGCTACACCGATATGCAGTATGTTGTTATGCTGAGCGGCAGCACCGCCGAGAGCGGCACCGGCCCGCTGGAGCGCATCAAGGCCGCGTTCTACCGCATCCCTGCCCATGGCCGCTACCTGTTGAGCTATAGCCTCTATGTTCCCGAGGCCAAGGCCGACAGCGGGCGCGTCCGCCGCCGCAAAAAGACGGCGAAGAAGGAAAAATAAGTGAGCCGTTAAGCCGTACAGTGAAAGCTGTGCGGCTTTTTCATTACCCTGGCCCCCTCTGCGAGGGGGCTCCGCCCGCAGGCGGTGGGGGAGAGAACCTTGCGGCAAACCGAAATATTTCGGTTTGTGGCAAGGTTCTCTCCCTCCGGCCCTGCGGGGCCGTCGCTCCCCCTCTGGCGCAAGCGCCACCTCCCCCGTACCGGGGGAGTCTGTCTCGCAGAGGGAGGCAAGGAGTATCACAAAAACGCGCAGTACCATTCCAAAACGGGCCCGCCAAACAGCATCGCGATCACGATGCCCGCACACAGAAACGGGCCGAAGGCGAAGTGGTCCTTTTTCCCTGCCTTTTTGGCGGCCAGCAGGTATATGCCGTACATACCGCCAAAAACAATGCCGAAAAACATCGCCAGCAGCGTATTCTGCCAGCCCAGAAACAGCCCGGCGGCTGCCATCAGCTTGATGTCGCCGCCGCCGAACGCGCCGTCGATAACAAGGCAGAGCAGAAACATCGGCACACTGACGCAGAGCGCACCGATGATGTGCGGCAGCCAGTCGGCAGGGGAGAGCAGCACGCTCACCGCGCCGCAGACCGCCAGCGCCAGATTCAGCCGGTCCGGGATGGTCTGCGTCTCGGCATCAATGAGTGAAACGCTCAGCAAGATCCCGCAGACCGCCAGCGCCAGCAGTGCGGCCCAGCTCATGCCGAACAGCCCGCCCGGCAGGGCGTAGGCAGCGCCGTACCGCCAAGTGCAGCCCAGCGCCAGCACGCCGCCCAGAAGCTCCACCAGCAGGTACCGCGCCGGAATGTGCGCACCGCAGTGGCGGCACCGCCCGCGCAAGAATAACCAGCTGAACACAGGCACTAAGTCCGGCGCACCCAGCGTGTGGCCGCACTGCGGGCATACGCTGCGGCCCTTCAGCGGGTCCATGCCCCGCGGCAGCCGCCACGCGACGACGTTCATAAAGCTGAACAGCGCCGCGCCCAGCAGAAAACGAATGAGTCCCAACAGAAGCTCAAGCAGCAGCATGGCCCACCCCCGCGCCGTATTGCAGCCGGGCCTCCGCGCGGAAAACGCGGTAACCGCCGTCGGCATCATAGATGGCGTACATGCCGTTCTCCTGATACAGGAGCCGCTGCACGGTGTAGCCGTTCGGGTCGATCTGCAAAAGCGTCACTGTGCCGGGCAGTGAGCCCAGCGTGCGGATTTCCTCGGCGATGCCGTCCGCAAAGCCATCCGCGCTTGTCTGGTCGGCGAACATCTGCCCGGCGGAGTAGCACTGGGCAGACACGGCACTGGCCGCCAGCCGCGCAGCCTTGACCTGAGCCAGAGCCTCCCGCGCACGGGCCTGATAGCGCAGCTCCGCCGCGCCGGTCACAATAGTATACAGGACAGCGCCCAGCGCCAGCAGTACGGCGAGCTTTTCCGCAAACGCAGCCTTGGCCCAGCGTTCCCCGGTATGGCGCAGCCATGCGCCCAGTCGTGCTGCCAGCATTGTTACACATCCTCTACCATATAATAACACGCTATTTAGTATAGCGTGCCGGGCCTGTATTTGCAAGAAATTTCGCGAAAAATACTCTGTTTTTTTGTTCAAAGCTAACGGAAATTATGGCGAAATCGTGCACAGCCTGCCGCTGACCCACTATATTTGGTGTAAATTTGCTGAAATCTCGCGGACTTTGTTGCGAAAACGTCACATTCCGAGTATAATGCCAATATATATAATCTGATATTGTGTCTAATTGTAACCTTTCACCGGAGAAACGACGGGAGCATCTATGGTGCAGTACAATAAAAATATAAAAAACAAAAAGAAAGGCTTTACGCTGGTGGAGCTGATGGTCGTTCTGGCTATCACGGCCATTCTGGCGGCGCTGGTCGGCGGCGGGCTGATCGCCTACACGCGGCTGGCCCGGTTTGAAAAGAACGAGGCCAACGCCCGCACGCTGTTCCAGACGGCGCAGATCTCCCTGACCCGGATGGAGACGGCGGGGGAGCTGGATGCGTTCCGCCGGCAGGTCATGGAGGAGGGCAGCACGGGCGAACACTTCCAGAACGACGCCACCGTGACCGACGCGGACGGCAAAACCCTTGTGAGCCGCACCAAGACCGAACTGAACCAGAACGTGGCCGCGCTCTACTATGACCGCACGGGCGCTGCCGCGGGCAACCATAACGCGCTGGTGGAGCGGCTGCTGGGCGATTACATCTACGACGCCTCGCTGCTGAATGCCTCGATCTGCGTCGAGATCGACGTGCAGAGCGGGCAGGTCTACTCGGCCTTTTACGATACCAAATCCGATAAGCTCCGCTTCAATCAGGACGGTGCTACGAATATTTATGACCGCAGCTATGACCACCGCCGCAATGACAGCCTTGTCGGCTACTACTCTGCCGAGGACCGCGTCAACGTTGTGCAGCTGGTGCAGACGAAGCTGAAGGTCAAGAATCCCCGCCTGACGAACGGCGAGACGCTGACCCTGAGCTGGAGCGGCAACTCCAGCCTTGGCGATCTGGATACCTCCTACACGGCCACGGCCTACGATGCCAAGGATACCGGCAAGACGAAGCCGCTGTTTACCATCACGATCAAACGCGACACCGCGGGTGCGGCGGATGATAACAAGCAGGTCATCACCAAGATGCCTGTTGTTATCTACCAATACGACGACGAAGGCCAGCAGACCGGCACCGAGGAGAAGAAACTCTACTTCCCGCTAAGCTACAACAAGGGCAGCTTTGTGCTGACGCTGGACGCCATGGCGGACGCGGCGCTGCTGCGCGCGTGTGAGAACGACGCTGACGTTGCCGCCACGAGCCTGTACAGCATCACCCGCCTGCTGAACGACCCGAAGGACATCTACATTGCCATGCGCGCCGAGCCGCGGGAGAACTACAGCGACACCTACACAGCCAGCAAAGAGGAAATGACGAACGAGGAAAACACCCTGCTGGCCAAGGGCGGCACGGCGGTTACGGCAGACCTGAAATATTTCCGCCATCTGTACAACCTGCGCTGGTCTGCGGATTGGAAGATTGCCGACAAGGGCACCTACACGCTGACCCCCCAGGCCGGCAACAGCACCGGCCTGAACTGGACGGGCGGCGGCGTTACGGTCTACTGCGCCGCGGGCGCATGGCCTGCGGCCAAGGTGCCGTCCCTCAATGACCCTGTCGCCTGGCCGACGATCCCGGAGCTGGGCGAAAATATCGTACTTACGAGCAAGACAACGGTCCTTACAACCAAGACGACCCGTGTGCCCATCCTCAATCTGCAATTGAGCAGCAAGTCCGTTGCAAAAACCGGCAGGGCAGAGCAGGACGTGCTGGCCGACCACTATGTCGGCCTTATCGGCGAGAATAAGGGCGACATTTCTTACATCACACTGCGCGACCCGGACATTCAGGTCAACGTCAAGACCGAGACCGTCGCCGCCGATGCGCTGCCGAACGAAAACCAGCTCAAGCTGACCGCGACCAAATTCGTCACGGCGCTGGAGGAGGACGACGAGAACTGGCGCGATGTGCGTGCTGTCGGCGCACTCTGCGGCGTCAACACCGGCACGCTGGAAAACTGCGCCCTAACCCGCGGCACGAACTCCTCGGCGAGTGCGCTGGTGGCCGCGGCGCTGACGTTTGGCGACTCCACCACCGCGACAGAGCGAACAGCAGCATACAAGACCGTAAATAACAAAAACTATACCTATTATACAGACGAGCCGCGCGGCATTGGCGGTCTCGTCGGCGTTGCCATACCCAAAGCCGATTCCGTCATGCAGGACCTGACCGTTGCGTCGGACGTGACGGTAGCGGGTCTGCTTGTGGACAAGGACACGCAATCCGTTGTAGAGACCACAGCGGCAGACCAGAAGGCCGAGAAGGCCCGCTACGCTGCCGCGGCAGCCGAGCCGGGTGAAAAGAACTCTCTCTGGCGCAGCGTCGGCGTGGGCGGCGTGTTCGGTACGATGGACGCGGCCCAGATGAAAACAGACAGTAAAACGGACATCGTCAACAACGGCTTTGTGACCGGCAACGGCTTTACGGGCGGCATCGTCGGCAACTTGTTTACGACAGGCGCAAATACCAGCGCCCCGAGCCTGACGGGCCTGAGGAACAACGGCACGGTCAGCGCGGGCGCCAACTATAAGGGCGATACCGCGGGCGATGCGCGCAGCCTGGTGCTGGGGCAGTTCTTCGGCGGCATTGCGGGCTACGGCAGGGGCGTGACCCTGCAAGGGTGCGAAAGTGTGACCCGCAGCGACCTGACCGAGACCCAGCTCAAGGAGCAGGTCAAGGCGGGCTTCGACAAAAAAATCGGCACATTGACCGACGCCAGCCCCCTCAAGGGTGATTTCGTCGGCGGCCTTGTCGGCTACGGCAAGGATATTACGCTGGAGGACTGCAAGACCGGCAAGGGCTACGTGCTCGGCAGCCGGTTTGTGGGCGGTCTGGCCGGTGGCTTTACCGGCAGCGGCATACACATACAAAAGAACGATACGAACAGCAGTGACGTCTTTGGCAGCCGCTACGTCGGCGGCATCGTGTCGGTCAACGGCAGCAACAGCCAAATCAACGGCATGACCAATACGGGTCTGGTCGCGGCCTTTGGAAAGAACGCGGCCTACGTCGGCGGCATCGTCGGCGTCAATGATGCCGACTGGGGCGGCAGTGAAGACCCGAAAGCCACAGCCACCGTGCAGAACTGCGCCAACCGTATGTCCGGCGACAACGCCACCGACACCCGCCGCATCAACCTGTTAAAGGAGCTGAGCATCTCCGCGGGCGGCTACGCCGACTACGTCGGCGGTATCGCGGGCTACAACGGCAAAAACGGCGTTGTGACGTGGGATGAGAGCGGCACCCCGACGCTGGGTGCCATCCTGTACGGCAACAACTACGTGGGCGGCGTGGCCGGTTATAACGATGAAAAGGCGACAATCTCCAACACCTCCGGCCAGAAGCTGTCCATCAGCGGCCAGATCGTGGCGGCGGGCAAGGCTGTCGGCGGTATGATCGGCCTGAACTGCGCGCCGGAACTGCTCTCCGCCACTGTGAAGGTCAGCCGCGTGGCAGGTCAGCAGCTTGTCGGCGGCGTCATCGGCGCCAACCTGCCGGTGGGCGGCTTCACCGTGGCGGACGGCGCATTTATAACAAATGTGGCCTCGGGCCGCGTCGAGGCCGACGCCGTCGCGGGCGGCATCATCGGCTACAACCGTCTGCTGGCGGCCAAGCCCACAGGCGGCACGCTGGAGGCGCTGCTGCCGACGATTAACGAGAGCACCGGCGTGCTGACCGACAGCACCGACGTGAAAACGGCGGACGGCGAGGTCACCCTTGCCAACTTCTGGAACAAGCTCAACCTGCAGGCCGACATCTACGTCGGCGGCATCGTCGGCGCAAACGACGCCGATACGAAGCTGACGATTCAAAATGCAACCAACGGTGCAACGCAGAACGCCCTGTCCGTCGGCGGCCTGAACCCGTCCAACAACGGCGCGTTTAAAGGCGGCGTATCGCTGAACGCGCTGGCCGATGGCCGCTATGATTTCGACGACGTGCACGGCGCACTGGCGGGCGGTATCATCGGCTATGCCACGCCCAACACGAAGCTGGAAAACTGCACAAACTACGGCACAGTGGCTCACAAGTGCGCCGCGGGCGGCTTTGCGGGCTGGAACGAGGGCACGATCACCGGCGGCAGCATGGCGGCGTCCCTCGGCAACCGTGAAACCGGATATACCTATCTGGGCGGCGTTGCGGGCGTCAACGGCGGTCTTATTCAGTCTGCCTACCCGGCTAAAGACTGCGCCGTGCGCGGCGACAGCTATGTCGGCGGCATTGCGGGCGTCAACCTGGGCGGTGACGCTACGGCAAGCAAGGGCCTCATCATCTGCACAGAGAACAACAGCACTGGCACGGTGGAGGCCAACCAGTACGCGGGCGGCGTGACCGGTGCCAATGTCGGCAGCATTTCGCTGTCCGGCCAGCTGCAAAGCAGTGTCACCGCCACCCGCTATGCGGGCGGCGTGGCCGGTATCAATACGACGTATAACGCCTATAAGGGCAGCATTTACGGCACTGAAAACGCCAACGGCGCGGTCAGGGGCAGCGTCACTGCCGCCAACTACGCGGGCGGTGTGGCCGGTACGAACCGTGCCGAAATCACCCGTGTGGATAACTACGCCTCAGTGCGCGCCAGCACAAAATATGCGGGCGGTATTGCGGGCGTGAACGACGCGGGCGGCACGATCAGCTATTGCAGCCATGCGTCCGGCAATGCCGCCGCAGTCTACGCCACCAACGGCGAGGCGGGCGGCATCGCGGGCAATAATAATAAAGACGCGCTGATTGAGAATGTGCAGGTCCGCGCCGACGTCACCGCGGCCAACGGCACGGCGGGCGGCGTCACGGCTACGAACTTCGGCATCATCGGTCAGGAGACCGGGCTGGAAAACAGCAGCAGCGTAAGCGGCTGCACGATCACCGGCACGTCGGAGAGCATCGGCGCTGTTGCGGCGTACAACAGCGCGGACGCGACCATCCGCAACGTCAGGCTGGCGGCAAACGCCAACGTGCGGTTCAGCACCCCGGCGGTCACCATCGGCGGCCTTGCGGGCATGAACGAGGGCAGCGTCACCGGTTGTCAGGTCGGAAACGGCGCGCTGGCGCTGGACAACGGCCTGCGCGCGGGCACCAACACCGTCACGCTGGGCGGTGCGGTGGGCCGTACCACGGCGGACGGCAAGGTCAGCGAAACCAACGTTCTGCTGGACCTTACACAAAATCTTGATAAATATACAAATTTGGGCGGCGTCGCAGGCCAGAACGACGGTACCCTGAAGCAGTGTACCTATTCCGGCACGATGGGCGGCGAGGCTCGCACGGACGGCCTTGTCTCCGTCGGTGCACGCAGCACCGGCAGCACGGTGGGCGGCATTGCCGGTCTGAACAACAGCACAATCAAGGGCTGTGAGGTCAAATACATCAAACTGCAGGTCAGCGGTATCAGCAACATCACCACGACCCAGACCGCAGACGAAAAGCTCGCCAGTGCCAGCCATGTGGGCGGCATTGCGGGCCGCAACAATGCCGAAATCGTCAACAGCTATGTCGCCACCGTGCGCAGCAGCGGCAATGCGGGCAGCATCATCACGGCGCGTTACGGCTTTGTGGGCGGCGTTGCGGGCTCCAACAACGGCACTATCACGGGCAGCGGCAGCAAAAAGGCGCTGGTCAGCGGCGACACAACAAAACTCGCCCTTGTTGCACAGGTTGAAAAATGGCTGGGTGCGGAAGATGCTAATGCCGGCATCAACAGCATGGCGGCAGAGCTGACCACAGGCACGACCTACGCGGGCCTCAAGGGCGTTGACACTGTGACGGACAAGGGCTACACGAACGTTTACAACAACACAGGTCTTGCCGCCAATGATCTGCTTGTCGCCCTGCGCGGCAGCAACAACAGCGAGACCGTCCGTGCCGCCGGTTATCTGGGCGGTCTGGCAGGCTTTAACTCTCTCCGTGGTACAATCGACACTTCCGCCACCGGCCAGTGGTTTGTCTATTCTGACAATGCGACAACGGCATCCACCGTCGGCGGTATTGTCGGCCAGAACGAATCCAACGTCACAGACAAAAGCGTGCTGGACACTGTGGTAAACTGTGCCGCTGTGCGCCGGTTTACGCGCGTGTTTGATGGGGCTAAGAACAAGGATGATACAGACGATGACAACATTTACAAGGACGGCAGCCGTGTAGTTGTCCATGTGGGCGGTGTCATTGGCCAGCAGCAGAACCGCAGCGATGACCGGTGGTCTGTCAACAAGGTAGTCAACTGCGGCAGTGTGTTCAACAGCCGCTCGGCCAATGTGGGCGGCGTGATCGCCTATTGGCTGGACTACGGCGGAACCGTGCAGAGATGCTTCAATTTTGGCAAAATCACAACAAACACGAACGACAAAAACAGCGGTTACGGTGCAGTCGGCGGTATTGTCGGCTTTATTGACCAGCCTATTTCCGGCGGCACCACAAATGTGCTTTCCTGCCGCAACTACGGTCAGATTTGGTATAAATCAAACGGCGCAAATGACTGCGCGGGCATTATCGGTAAAATCGAGATGAAGAAGGTCACCGATATTATGACGCTGAACATCATCGACTGCGTCAATAGCGGCGCAATCAAGGCAGCGTCGCAGGCAGTCGGCATTCTGGCATGGATCGGCCCGTACAACAAGGGGAACATTGATAATGTTACGGTAAATATTGACCGCTGCCGAAACCTTAATACAGACTTTACGTGTAGCAGAAAAATCGGCATTGTCGGCAGCCGCGGTAATGGCTCTGGGTCGCAAGAAGCAACCAATGTCACAAACTGCTTTGCCACGGTTGGTACAGGTTGGTATCCTATTGCCTATTTGCGCCAGAGTTACGAGAATGTCACCGGCTACGGCAACTATTATATTGAAGATTCCGGCGATGCAGGCAAGAGCTTCTTTAAGAAAGATTCCCGTAAACTGACCACAGTAAAACCGAACAGTACAACAGGTAACTGGGAGAAAGCGGATAAGCAAGGAAGTGACCCGGCCTACAACGAGACAGATTGGAACTCGTCCTCGAAAAAAGTAAAAGCACACCGTCTGTACATAGGCTATAACGTCACTGATAAAACAACCTATCCTTATATTGCATTCCTGCCCACTTTGGCAGACGATGAGAACGGTGCAGCGTACAGTCTGTGGTGGATTAGCGGTCTTACATCTGCGGGCCCGTCTGCCAAACCAAACTCTGCCTATATCAAGACCGACGGTAAGAAAGCCTACATTTACGATGATACCGGCGCGGGCGATGATACCAATCCCGGCAACCAGAGAGCGACTGTGATGCTGCAATTCGGCGAAGCCGCGAACAGTACGAACCCGGACGTTGATATTACCGACATCACCGACGAGGTCATCCAGAACTACTATAAGTACGTGCTGGACAGCACCAAGCCCGCCCAGCCGGGAGATATCCAAGTCAAGGCCAGCCAGGTGCAGGACGCGGACAACAACGTCTATGGCCGTTATGAAGTGACGTGGGCCGAGCCGAGCGACAGCGACAAGAATGCCAGCCCCGCCGCTTACTACCGTGTTGAAATTCTGCCCTGCGATGCTGCGGGTAAAGTCGCATCGGATGCAGTTCCCTATCTGAAAGCTGACGTCTACCAGCGCAGCTATACCTTTGTGGCAGATAAAGCGTGGACGGGTTACTTCGTCGTGCGTGTAACGCCCTACAACACCAACAACGACTCGACGCAGGTAGACAACTCCCGGACCAGCGCCGTGCAGACCTTTATGCACGCCCTGCCGACACCTGAGATTGAATTCCGGCTGGTCAAACGCGAGAACGGCGGCTTTGACTGGAATCAGTGCCAGACGCCGGATGAAAAATCGAGAGAATTCAAGTATGAAGTTGTCGCGGTGCTGAAAAACTACGCCGAATACCCGACAGACGAGGCTTGGACCGTCAAGCTGACCGATGGAAAGCATCCTTATTATTTCAGCAGCCAGAATGGCAAACAGTACATCCGCCTGACCCAAAATTTGGAACGCACTTTGACGCTTACGGCGTTGGCAACCCCGGACAACAGCAGCAGTACAAAGTATCTGCGCTCGGCTCAGTACAAGTCAGAGACCTATCTCCCGTCCCAGTGGCGTGACCACAACGGTGACTCCGGCAAGGACGAGGACGGTCTGCCGCTTGGCACGCTGAAACAGGACGGCAACACGGAGTTTGTGACCTACACTGGCCAGACAGCGGAGAGCTTTGAAGCAACCGTGAAGTTCAGCTTTACCCCGAAGGTCAAGAGCGACAGCAGCGAGCACGGCAGCCCGACCTACCGCGTCATGCTGCTGGCAAAATATCTGGGCAATGACACGGTCAAGGGGCAGTCCCTGAACGGCCAGTACATCACGCTGGCCGCGCGGGAAAGTATTGTGACAGAGTCTCCCGTCACCTTCAACCTGAACAGCCTGCCGTCGGATGCCATGACGAACTACACCGACTTCCTTGTTGTCGCGGTGCCCGTCACCAGCGGCAAGGGCGATATGAAGTATCGCTGGGATGCCACGGAGGACGAAGTGTCCGCAGCCATCGCCAGCCACGCGAGCGAGACAAACGACACCAACAAAGAAATCTGGTGGCAGAACGGCTATGAGATCGTCCGCACGGGCGAGCACAGCTATACCTATGCCCATCTGACGCCACTCTGCTTCTCCGACGTGAGCCGCACCGATGACCCGAAATGGGCAGAACAGGCCACGGTGACGACCCCGCAGATCATCTTCAAGCAGCTGAACCTGAATGTTCTGAAAGCCCCGACGCTGGCGGAAGATACCGACGGCGGCAAGGTGAACCCGGACAACAATCAGCTGACCTACACGTTCAAATGGACTCAGGACGACATACAGGCCACTGACGCAGCCCCCGACTACCAGATCAAGCTCTACGGCCTGTTGACGGGCGCGGACGGCAATGTGACCGGTCAGGAGCAAATTGCGCTGAAGGACGGCGTAAATCTAGCCAAGGAGGTTCAGAACAGCGGCAACAGCTTTACCCTGCCTGTCAACGTGGATACCATGCTGGCCAACGGCAGCGACAGCTGGCGCTATGACAAGGTCCGGCTCGAGGTCACCCGCGTGGCGGCAGCCGACACCAAGGAAATCGGCGCGTCCGCTGTGGCGGATTACAGCGTTAAGCAGCGCCTGCCCGGCATCAGCGCGCCGAGCTCCATCACCCGCGTCAACGGCGAGACCGACAACGCGGATGCCCTGCTCTACACGGTCAGCTGGTCGCCGTCCGACGACGAGCGCATTGACCACTATGACCTGTGCGTCGTCGATGCCGGCGGCAATACTGTGCTGACGCTGCCCACCACGGACAACGTCGGCAGCCTGACGCTGGATCTGGAGCAGTATCAGGGCAAGGCATTGAGCTTCCGCGTTATTGCCCGCCGCAAGGCTGGTAGCAATTGCTTTGACGGCCCGGACGGCGCGTTGAGCCAGCCCGAGACCATCGTCCGCCGCGCCGATGCGCCCAAGGTTACGGCCAGCAGCTTTGCGCCCGACAGCCCGAATCAGGAGACGTTCCTGAACGACCTCAAGCTCAACATGACGCTGGACGCACCCGCACAGGGCAATGTCTACTTTACCGGCTATATCTTCAGCAACAAGGGCAATTACAATACAATTGCCAATCTGGCCAAGGCTTGGCAGGGCGAAGGCACCGGACAGGCCAAGTACGAGGCCCAGCAGGAGTTGACCAAAAAACTGGACGAGATGCTGAACAGCGGCGACGCCGAGCTGGTCATCCCGAAAGACAGCCGCACGGTGGGCGGGAGCGCCAGCGTCAACGACAAAACCGCCAGCTATACCTTTGTGCCCGACGGCAACGGCTTTACGCTGACGCCCGACCATGCAAAACAATACCTGCTGCCCGCGGTGCGCGTTATGCCCACCGACGGCAAGACAGCGTCGAACTGGTTCTACATCCAGCAGGATGCCGCAGCGGCACAGCTGCCGGCCATCACGCTGGACGCCCCCGTGGACGCTGCCGAACCGGAACGCGCACTTGGCAATGCCGTTTACACGCAGGAAGTCAACCTGTACAACGACCCCGAGTGTAAGAGCAATCGCGGTACGGCCCCGCTGGAGCTGCGCCGCTTTACGGTGGAGTGGACCGCGGTGAACAAGTACACCCAGGCCGACGGCACGGTGCGCAACCTGACCGACAGCTATACCTTTACCGTCACGCCGCTGGATAGTAAGACGAAACAGCCCTACATCATTACGGTGACGAACTACGACAGGGACGAGACGGACGAAGACGGCACCACGCATAAGCGCGGGGAAATCAAAACCGTTACCAAGACGACCTATAACGGCGAAACGACGGAGCTTAAAGAGCAGACCGACGATGTGGACGCGGAGACCAACGAGACCCGCATCTGGTACGACCTGAGCGTTGAGCCTGTGACCGACGAGAACGGCAACGTGACATGGGAACAGAAACCCTATGACGTCACCGGCACGGTGGAAAAGGACGGCGGTACGCTGTACTACAAGGCAAAGACGGTTCCCATGCTGGAGCTGGTGCAGGAGGACGGTGCCGAGCCTGTTTACCGCATCACCCTGCCCGAGCTGCAGGAAAAGGTGCAGGACGACTCGCTCGAGCTGCAAAAGTTCACCGCAAGTGTGACGCTGAAGACGCTGGCGCACTCGGATAACAAGGGTAAGACCGTCGAATCCGGCACGGTCAAAGTCCCCGTCAACGAGACGAACACCGCCGATGCGGCGGAGGATGCCCAGAGTATGGATTCCGCGGAGAGCGTCGCGCCCGCCGAGACTGCAGAAAGCACGGCGGCGGAAAGCGCCCCCGCAAGCGTGCCCCCGGTCCTGATGCGGGCCCGTGCGGCACTGCCCATGGCGACCCCGGAGACCGCCGCTGCCCCGGATGAGACGGACGCGGCGGAAACCGCGCCCCCGGAACGGATAGAAACAAGCGACGCATCGTAATTTTATTTCAGGAAAGAAGGTGGCATTATGCACCGCAGGGCACGCAGCATTCTGCGCGGGGAGCAGGGGCTTTCGATGATATTGGTCCTCTGTATCGGCGCGCTGTTTGTGGCGCTGTCGGCAGCGCTGGCCTATGCGGCCTCCGTGCTGACGGCCAATGCCAACCGCCAGCTGCTGGAACAGGAAGCCTACCAGCTGGCAACCAGCTTTTCCGACGTGCTGGAAGGGGAGCTGAACAAGAGGGACAGCAGCTTTGCCAAGTTCGTCAATGAGCAGTTCATGTTCTCCCAAAGCTACGGCAAGGACATCTATGATTTGGAATCCCAGCCCAAGGAGTTCGCCTGGAAACCGAAAGGCAGCCAGCCTGATGGCGGGGCCGAGGCCATCACGGTAACACTGCGCCGCCGCCCGGGCGACGGTGCCGACAAGCTGAACCAGACGGCGAACAGCACCAATGCCACAGACCTGCGCAACCTGCTCGACACACTGGAGGGCGAAGACCGCAAGGGCATGGCAATCGTCGATTTACAGCTGGACATTACGGTGACAGTCACGAAAAACGGCGAGAGCTTTGCCTTCACGCGGACCTATGACCGCACGGTAAAGTACAGCAGCAGCGGCAATTCAACAAGCAAGGTGTACTACACGGTAAATGGCAGAACAACGAAGTATTACCGTGAGAATGCCCTGACATTTGTTGCCGCCGGTTATGAGAAATTGATAATCACAGACGATACTATCAAAAGCAACCAGCTGACGTTCCACTGCGACACCAGCCAGCAGCCCGATTCCATCACCTACACCCGCGGTGCCAAACAGAGCACCGGCACAACACAGGAGTGACCCGCTATGAAACATACTTTACAAAGTCAGCGCGGCGAGACCATTGTGGAAGTGCTTGTGTCGTTCCTGCTGCTGATGATTTTTACGTCGATGTTCGTCGTTTCGCTGCGGTACGCCCGCGCCATGTCCCAAAAGGCCGAGTCGCTGCGGGAGACAGCCTATGCCTTCTGCGCCGGGCTGTACCCGGCCAATAACGCGGTCCTCCGCTGGGTGAAGGAACAGGAGGGGCTGGAGTTCTCCTTTGGCGATTACGGTGAATTTACGGTGAAAGGCGTCGAGCTGGACAGCGTGGAGACCAGAGCAGAAGTTACGGAAAACGGCCAAAAAACGACGGAACAGCACAAGTTTTACCGCTACAGCAAGAGCACGGCAGAAGGGACGATCAACCCATGAAGCAGCGTTTGAAAAACCAGAACGGCACAACGCTGGTGGAGCTGATCGTCTGCATGGTGCTGCTGTCGCTCTTTACGCTGGCGGCGGTCACGCTGATACAGCCCAGCGCACAGGCGTACATGGACATCCAGCAGCAGACCCGCGCGCAAAATCTGGCCGATGCGCTCATTGAGACGATCCGCGGTGAGGTGCTCGAGGCGAACGGCTATATCCGCTTCACCGACGGCGCGACGGACCTTAATAATTTGGACAGCGTTTTTGCGTCCAAGGGTAACGACTACAGCCAGGGCACGGCATTGGAATTCAGCGTCTACCCCAACCACATTGAGCTGATCGACAAGGACTGTGTGCCG
>OHWS01000426.1_pt1 | contig 15192 bp, 15 predicted proteins | sample 1579751 | NCBI WGS metagenome assembly OHWS01 (sample SAMEA3882517, study PRJEB24775) | human gut metagenome | biome: human-associated habitat; feature: intestine environment; material: feces | place: Netherlands | collected 2009/2010
CGTCTGCCACCTCAAAGCGGCAGCGATCCCCCACCCCGGCCAGCTTGGCGTTGGCGTTGGCCAGCGCCACAGCGTTGGGGTCAATATCAAAGCCAAAGCCCTCGAACCCGGCATCCAGGCGGGAAGCCGCCAGCGCTTTCTGGCGCTCCTCCGCCCAAACGGCAGCGGGCACAAAGTCATAGTGCTCGGCGGCAAAGCGGCGGCGCAGGCCGGGGGCGATGTTCAGTGCTTTCTGGGCTGCTTCGATCACCAGCGTACCGGAACCGCAGAAAGGATCCTGCACAGTGCTGTCGCGCCGGACAAAACCGACATCGGCAATGGTAGCGGCCAGCGTTTCCTTGATGGGGGCCAGCGTGGCGTTTTTGCGATAACCGCGCTTATGCAAGCCGTCGCCGGAGGTATCCAGCATCACTTCCACCACGTTTTTACGCAGGGCAAAGCGGATTTTGTACAAAGCACCGGTTTCCGGCAGAGTGGTGGTTTTGTGGCCGTACTGCAGCCGCTTAACGATTGCCTTTTTGACAATGCTCTGGCAGGCAGGTACGCTGGAAAGCTGGCTGGACAGGCTGGAGCCCTTGACCGGGAACTGGGCATCCACCGGGATCAGCTCCTCCCACGGGATAGAGTAAACACCGTCGAACAGTTCATCAAAAGTTGCGGCGGGGAAGGTTTTCAGCAGCAGCAGCACGCGCTCGGCGGTGCGCAGGTTCAGGTTTGCTGCGGCGATCATGGCGGCATCACCCTCAAACGCCACGCGGCCATCCGTCACCTTTACGTTCTGCGCACCAAGGCGTTTGACCTCAAAGGAAAGGGTATGCTCGGTGCCAAAAAAGCAGGGAGCCACCAAAGTATACATGTTGGGCATAGTGTGTCCTTTCTGGGGCTGTGCATGGCGCAGCCGGATATGCGGGGCCGGGCATATTGGGTCAGCCCCGCGGGATAAAAATTAGATTGTGCCGTTACATAACCCAAAAAAGGCCCTGCCAAGCAGAGCCTGCATCTTATGGGCGTTGCAGTTGGCGTACGCTGCAGAAATCAGCCGCGGCGGCGGGAATATCCACCGCGATGATTCTCGGTAACGCGCTTGAGATCCGCAATTTTTTCTTCGCTCTGGGTCTTATAGCGTGCCATCATATCCTCAAAGCTCAGGTCACCCTGCGGCTGCGAGGGTTTGGGCTGCCAGACACGGGGGGCTGCTTCGCGGCGGGGCGGGCGGCCGCCAGCCTGCCCTTGGGGGCGCGGGCTGCGGGGCGCGCGGGGTGCGCGCTCCGGTGCGGGCTGGGTCTGCTTGATGGACAGTGCAATCTTGCCATCCGGCGCGATGGAGATGACCTTAACCTTAACGGTCTGGCCAGCTTCCAGCACGGTAGCAAGGTCCTGCACAAACTCATAGCTTACCTCAGAAATGTGAACAAGGCCGGTTTTGCTTTCCGGCAGGGCAACGAAGGCGCCAAACGGCTTAATGCCGGTAACTTTGCCTTCCAAGATGTCTCCAACCTGTAATGCCAAAACTATAATACCCCTTTGCTGCCCGGCAAAACTGCCGGGTATCGTTATTGATGGAACCTTTGCTTTCAGATTCCGCTTGTATGCCTTGCAGGCAAGGCCTGCACTGTGAAAGGCTGGTTGAGTCCGCAAAAAACAGAAGCCAGCCTTTTGCATCTTCCATTGTACCTGGCATGGTAATCCGGCGTAATGCTGTTACTTGCCGCTCAGATCCACCCAAATGCGCTCATTGGGCTTGGCATAGCCATCGGCGCGGGCGCTGCGTTCAATAATCGCGTCTTTGCCATCGGCCAATGCGCGTCCCAGCTCTTCGTTTTGGGCCTGCTGGGCGCTGAGCTGTTCGCGCACCGCGGCGAGTTCCTGCTGTTTGGAGCCGATGGTGATTTGGCACTGGATCAAAGTAAAAAACAAAGAACAAAACAGTGCCGCCACAGCCAAGGGAAGCAAACGCTGCGCAATGCTTTTGTGTTGGTTCATGCGGCAGCGCCTCCTTCCGGGCAGGTATCAAAATGCCGTTGTGTGCAAACCATTGTACCGCCTGCCCGCACAAGAAGGTCTTATGCAGGCATACTTAAATACAGTTTAATTATATAATATTGTGCGCTTGTTTTGCAACACATTTTTCGGCTTTTTTCCGCTTTTCTTGCATGAATCTTGTGCGTTGCGCCGCCGGGCGTGCCGAATCTTTCTGATCCGGGCCAGCAGCCACTGTTTGAACGGGTGTACCGCATAGTCCGCCGCAAAGCGCAGCGGCCAGACCAGAACAAACACCGTGCCGCGCAGCGCCCTGTGCACCGCGTGGGAAACGCACCACCGCCAGCACAGTGCCCCCATCCCCATGGCGGCGGCCATATACCAGCGCGCCGCCCCGGTAGCCGAAGCCCCCGCCGCGAAGCCGCAGCAGACAAAGGCTGCGGCAGCAAAGGCCAGCACATCCCACACAAAGCAGCGCACCGGGCCGCTGCCAAAGGCAAGGGTCGCCCCATCCCGTACAGCGCCAAGCAGCAGGCCCGCCCCAAGACAAAGCAGCACATCGCCCAGCACTGCCCACAACGGCGGCGATGGCACCATCAACGCAGCAGGCGGGCCAGCAGCCCACCGCTCTGTTTTTTGCTCTGCTGGTTCTCGGTATACTGCAAATATTCGATCTGGCCGGAGATATGCACTTCCCCCGTGCGAACCGAAAGCTCGCTGACCTGCATTCCTTGCCCACCGATGGTCAGATCCCCCAGCGGAGTTTGCAGCGTTGCGCCCAGTTCATCACAGCTCACAATACGGGTCACACCGGTCACCGTCAGCCGGGCGCGGTTTTCCAGCGTCAGGGCATGGGCGCGCGGCGGAGCAGGCAGGTCGGATTGCTGGGGGGCATGTTCCCCAATCGAGTGCGGGCTGGTCAGTTCTGGCATGGCGGTTTCCTCCGGCAGCAGTTGTTGCTTACCCTATACCATATGCCGCACACCGCGCGGTTAGAACTCCCCCGCCCTGGTTTTTCTCAGCCTTCCAGGATCTCAAACAGCTCGCGGGCAACATCCTTGCCCTTGGGTTCATCAATAGAAAGCACCCGCACCTTGACGGGGCGGTTGCCGAAGGTAATCTCGATCACATCGCCGATCTTTACGGCATAGCTTGCCTTGGCGGGTTTGCCGTTCACGATCACGCGGCCCGCATCGGCCACATCATTGGCCAAGGTGCGGCGCTTGATCAGGCGGCTGACTTTCAGGTATTTATCCAGTCTCATGGTTCATCCTCATCTCTATGGCAGCGGTACTCCAGCCACCAGGCGGGAATCATGCGGCGCTGCCTATATCATAAAAGCCCGCCGCGTTTGGGTGCGGCGGGCTTTTTCATTCAGAGCGTATCTGACGCCTGAACAGATTACTGCACAGCGTCCTTCAGTGCCTTGCCAGCCTTGAATGCGGGCAGTTTGGAAGCAGCAATGGTCATGGGCTCTTTGGTCTGCGGGTTGCGGCCCTGGCGTTCCGGGCGCTCGCGGACTTCAAAGGTGCCAAAGCCAACCAGCGAAACTTTGCCGCCGTTCTTCAGCTCTTCGGTGATAGCAGCCAGTGCTGCGTTGACAGCCTTTTCGGCGTCTTTCTTGCTCATGCCAGCTTCAGCGGCAACGGATGCGATCAGTTCAACTTTGGTCATTTGTTATATACCTCCAAATTAAATAAATTGCGTTTTTTTTACCTTTTCAGGCTACCGGCCCGGCTGCTGTGCAAAATGCCTCGTTGGCTTTTTGCAGCGCCTGTTCGGGGTCTACCCCTGCCTGCCGGGCCAGATTGGCGGCGGCAAACAACAGTTCGCCCACAGCCTGTTCTGCCTGCGCGCTGGCGGGCTGCGCCGTTTGCAGGTTCTCCGCCGCGTCTACCAAGGCTGCAGCATCGGCCCCCTGCAGGGCTGCGCCATGGCGTGCGGCGCGCTTTTGCAGCTTGGCCGCGCGCATCAGCGCGGGCATGGCACGGGGCACACTTTCCAGGTCATCGGCCAGGGTGCGGCGGCCCTTTTCTTTATTTTTGAGCGCATCCCAGTCCGTTATACCTTCGTAACCTGGTTGGGTGCCAAAAATATTTGGGTGCCGCTCAATCAGCTTTTGGCATACGCCATCGCAGACCTGTTCCCAGGTAAAGCGGCCGGTTTCCTGTTCCATGCAGGTATGGAAAGCAACCTGCATCAGCACATCGCCCAGCTCTTCACACATCAGCACCGGGTCATCCAGGTCCAATGCGTCCACAGCCTCATACGCTTCTTCCAGGAAGTTCATCCGAATCGATGTATGGGTCTGAACTTTATCCCACGGACAGCCGTTGACCGGATCCCGCAAAAGGGTGATAATGCGGACAAGATCATCTGCCGTGTACGGGCGGTTGTGCGGATATTCCATGCATGCTGCAATGCTGCCTGCCCAGGATGTACCAGGGTCCGCTTGAAAAAACAACAGGCAACATCATACCTCTCATTCTACCGTTTTGTCAAGGAAACAATACAAGTTGCTGTTTGACAGCCGAGTTACCTGTTTACAGCTGTGCGCCGCAATGGTTGCAGAACAGTGCGTCTGCATCCACATCTGCATGGCAGACGGGGCACTCTTTGGTCTCACCGCGCGGGCGGTCAGCCGCATCGGCCAGAGCCTGCTCCTCCTCGGGGGTCAGGCCGGCGGGGTCATCGTGGTAGGTGGTGGGATCGTTGGGGTCCTCAGCCTCCTGCTCAGCCTCGGCAGCTTCAGCGGCAGCGGCCTCATCGGGGGTCATGCGGGCCTTGATTTCCTCAATCGCCTTTTCGATTTCGGCAATGTTCTCGATATATTTATCCACCAGGGGCTGGTTTTCCTCTTCTGCCTTATGCAAGCTGTAAACCAGTGCGCCCAGCTGGCGCTGTGCCTTGGCCAGGCGGTTCTGCTGGGATGCCAGATCCAGCTGGTTCTTGCCCTTATCTGCAATATCCATGGCTGCCTTGTAAGCGGTATCCACAAACTGCATGCTCTGTTCTTTGATCTTATTGATATCCAGTTCAAACATAATGTAACACCTCGTTATCATCTGGCCCCGGCAGGGCACTGCGCCACAGCTGCGCAGCCCGGCCGGGTGGAATGAAAAACCGTAAAAATTTATTATTTTCGATTTCACGGCTTTTCCCTGTAAGGCTTATTATACCGTATCATTGCCTGGTTTTCAATCTTGTGGCGCAAAGAATTATGTCCAAATCGTAAACATTTGGACGTAACAGGAAGTTTTATTGGTTTTCGGCTCCAATGAACTCCCGCAGCATGCTTTTCTGTGGGATCAGCGCGGCATTAATGGGTACAAAATGCGCAAACCGGCTGCGCAAATCCGCCATGCGGCCCGCATTGGCGCTGGCCGTCAGCTGGTCAATATAATATTCCCAAATCCCCACCTCACAGCTGAATGAAGTATCCAGCACAAGGTTCGCCCGATTCTTGAACGTCTTGATATACTGGTCCTCTGCCTTACAGACATGGGGCCACAGGCCGATGGTAAAATCGGCATCATGCCCGCGGAACCGCCAGTCCCGCGTAATGCGGCGGGCAAGGCGAACATCGCGGGTGGCGATCAGCCGCGCACCGTCCGGTCCGGCATATTCTTCCCGCAGGCTGGCGTAAATATTCAGCACAGCATCCTGCGGCAAAGTCTCGGTCAGGATGGGGTTAAAGGCGTGCAGTCCCTCCACAACCACCACACCGTCGGTGCAGTCGATGTGCTGGGTCTGCGGGGCGGGCAGCTGGGTCATAAAGTCAAAGATCGGCGCATCGCACACGCCGGTCTGGGCCAGCTGCTGCAGGCAGTGCTGCACCAGCGGGATATCCAGCGCTTCCACGCATTCGTAATCATCCCGGCCATCCGGCTGTTTGGGGTAGCGGCCCTCGCCCACAAAAAAGTCGTCCAGGCTCAATACCCGGCTGCGCACGCCTTTGCTGCGCATGGCGGCGGCCAACTTGTTGGCGCTGGTGGTTTTGCCCGCAGCGGAAGGCCCCGTCAGCATGACAATACGGCGGCCGGATGCCAGAACATAGGCCGCGGCGGCATCAATGCGGCTCTGGTACTGCTGTTCGCTCAGCTGCACCAAATCAGCCGGGTTGTGCGCGGCAAGGTTGAGCAGCTCACACCCCACCATGCGCTTGGGGGCGCGCGGATTCACCACAGCTGGGATATTGGTCATAGAACTGTTTCACTCCTTCCTTGCGTGCAAGGATCGTGTCAAAACGGTCGATATATTCTGTCGGGTACTTATAATTAAAGATACGCTCGATCTTGCCGTGACGTGCACCGGGGGCCACCAGCTTTGTAGAACCGCCCGCACCGGCAGAAAGAATGGTGTGGACTTCCTCCATGATATAGATATTATACAGGCACTCGTACCCCGGCTTGCACCAGCCCACGTTTTCCAGGTTTTGGAGGGTATTTTTCTGACGATAGAGGTAGTAGGGCCGATAGCCCGCCTCGGCCAGCAGATGGCACTTTTCCAGCATGGCGGCTACGTCCGCGTAGTCGTTTTCCTTCTGATCCTCGATGACGATGCGGGACGCCCGCTTGAGGGTAAGGGTGTGGACGGTGATGTTCTCCGGCTGCAGGGCAATCGCCTGCCGCAGGCTGTGCTCAAAGCCCTCCACCGTATCCCCGGGCAGACCGGCGATGAGGTCCATGTTGATGTCCTCGTGCCCGGCGCGGCGGGCATCGGCGTAGCAATCCAGAATATCCTGTGCCGAGTGCTTGCGGCCGATGTTTGCCAGCACCGCGTCCGAGAAGGTCTGGGGGTTGATGGAGATGCGGGTAGCGCCGTATTCCTTGATGACCGCCAGCTTTTCAGCGTCGGTGCAGTCCGGGCGGCCGGCTTCCACAGTATATTCTACGACCTTGGTCAGGTCAAAATTCTCCCGCACGGTGCCCATGAGCTGCCGCAGCTGGGCGGCAGAAAGGCTGGTGGGCGTGCCGCCGCCGATGTAGATGCTGCACAAGGTCAGCCCGGCACGCTCAGCCTGCACCCGGATCTCTGCGACCTCTTTGCACAGGCAGTCCACATAGGGTTGCACCAGCTTGCGGTCGCGGTCCAGATTGCAGCTGACAAAGCTGCAATAGCTGCACCGGGAGGGGCAGAACGGGATGCCGATATACAGGCTGTAGGTCTTGGGGGCGCTGCCCAGCCGCAGGATCGGCTCCTGCAGGTCAGCAATTTCCTTCGCCATTTCGTATTTTTGCTCCGAGCAGTCGAACCGCTGCAAGAAGAAGCGGTCGATCTGCTCTGCGCTCCACCCGGCGGCGCGCTTATCGTGGATCAGCCGCACCGGGCGCACACCGGTCATTTTGCCCCAAGGCGGGCGGATGCCCGTCCACTGGCGCAGCAGGTCATAAGTCAGGCTGGCAAGGGCAAACTCCGGGGTTTCGCCGCCCTGCTCCACCGGCAGCGGGGCCTCCAGCATTTTGCTCTTTTCCCCCTGCCGCACCAGCACCCGCAGACCGGTATCGGTCTTTTCTGCCCACAGGCAGTCCTCAGCAGGCTCCGGCGGGGTCAGGGTCAGGGGTGCCATGGGGTAAAACAGGCGGGCAAGATGCTCCACCTCGTACCCGGAGGGCAGCCCAGTGATATAGATCTTCATGTCGTTCTCTCTTTAAAAAATGTCGTTGCCGCCGCGCAGGGCGCTGCGGATATAGTAGTTGTTGTCCAGCTCCGCGCCAAAGGTAGAAAATTCGCCGTGGCCGGGCAGCACCTGTGTTTCGCGGGGGATGGGCAGCTGCGCCAGCTTGCGCAGGCTGTCTGCCATCTGTGCGCTGCTGCCGCCCTCAAGGTCGGTGCGGCCGATGCTGCCGGCAAACAGCGTATCGCCGCAGAACAGATGCTCGCCGCACAGCAGCACCACGCTGCCGGGAGTGTGGCCGGGGGTGTGCCACGCAGTAAAGTGCAGCTCGTCCACCGCGATCTGCTCCCCTTCCGTGTAGCCGCAGTCCGCAGCGGAAAGCGGGTACATCCTGTCTCCGGCAAGGTCTGCCTTTTCACAATAGAGGGTGGCGTTCCACTCCGCCTTCAGGGCGGCGGCGCTACCCACATGGTCGTAGTGGCCGTGGGTGCACAGAATGGTGGTAAGGGTGGCGTTGTGCTGCTTTAAGATTTCGTCGTAGCTGTGCACCTCTGCCGCCGGGTCGATGACCACAGCATGGCCCGCATCGGAGATGAGCAGAAAGGTGTTGGTATACAGCGGCGGTGCCGCAGGAATGTGAAAACCTTGCATCGTTACTCCTTCTTTTTCCACTCGTCGGTATCAATGATGATGGTGCAGGGGCCTTCGTTCACCAGCGACACCTGCATGTGCGCGCCGAACTCGCCGTGCTGCACGTCCTTGAGGCCGTGCTTCGCCATCTCGGCAAGGAACAGCTCATAGGCATCCACCGAGAGCGGCGGCTTTGCGGCCTTGATAAAGCTGGGACGGTAGCCCTTTTTGGTGTCGCCGTAAAGGGTGAACTGGCTGACCACCAGCGCGGAATAGCCCAGATCCCGGGCGCTCAGGTTCAGCTTGCCCTCCGCATCCGGGAAGATGCGCAGACCCGCGCATTTATCGGCAAGTTTGGGCACGATGTCCAGCGTGTCGGTGTCCCTGACCCCCAGCAGGATCATGATGCCCGGCCCGATGGCGCGAGGCTCGCCGCCTTCCACCCGCACGCTGGCGGAGGAAACGGCCTGAATGACTGCTCGCATTGCGTTAACTCCTTGTCACCTTGAGCACGTCCCGCACCTTGGAAAGGCGCGCCACCACACGGTTGAGGTGCTCGGTATTGTTGATGCCGATGGTCAGGCTGACCACGGCGCAGTTGTTTTCTACCTGACGGGCGTTCATGGCATAAATGGGCACCCGGATATCGGCCAGTGCGCTGAGCACGTCCTGCAGCAGCTCGTTGCGGTTCAGGGCAATGATCTCCAGCCCGGCCTTGTAGCTGTCCTTGACGCTGTCTGCCCAGTAGGCCTTGACCCAGCGGGGAGCGTTGGAGGGGTCCTTCATGCTGGCAACGGCGTTGGCACAGGTCTGCTTGTGGATGGAAACACCAAAGCCACGGGTGATAAAGCCCACGATGGGGTCGCCGGGCAGCGGGCTGCAGCACTTGGCAAACTTGATGGGGGTATTGTCGAAGCCCTCCACCACCACACCGTCGGTGGCGTGCACCTTGCTCAGGTCCACCTTGGGCAGGTCCTCTTCGGGCTTCTGCTCGGCAGCCTTGAGCTTCTGCCACTCTTCCTTGAGCTTGGGCAGGCAGTTGGCAATGGTCATGCCGCCGTAGCCGATGGCGGCGTACAGCTCCTCGGCGTTGTTCTGGCGCATCCGGCGGGAGCAGCCGTCGATAAAGGCATCCAGCTGGTCGTCCGGGATGATGATCATCTCCCGGCGCAGTTCCTTGGACAAGGCGTCCCGTCCCTGCTGGATATTCTCCTCCCGGCGCATCTTCTTGAACCAGTTGCGGATCTTGCTCTTGGCTTCGCTGGTGCGCACGATCTTGAGCCAGTCGCGGCTGGGGCCCTTATCTGCCGGGCCCAGCAGCACCTCAATGATCTCGCCGGTAGCCACCACATGGTCGATGGGCACCATGCGGTTGTTCACCTTGCAGCCCACCATGCGGTTGCCCACCGCCGAATGGATGGCGTAGGCAAAGTCGATACAGGTAGCGCCGGTGGGCAGGTTGATGACATCGCCCTTGGGGGTAAAGGCGAACACCTCCTCCGGCAGAAGGTCGCTCTTCAAGTCGTGGAGCAGGTTGCCGGAATCCTCGCTCAGGCGCTGGTTTTCCAGCAGCTGGCTGACCCATGCCAGACGGTCGTCCAGCTTATCGTGGCCTTCGCGGCCTTCCTTGTACTTCCAGTGGGCGGCAACGCCGTACTCGGCCTGCTCGTCCATTTTGCGGGTGCGGATCTGCACCTCAAAGGGGATGCCCTCGTGCCCGATGACGGTGGTGTGCAGGCTCTGGTAGCCGTTGGGCTTGGGGGTGGAGATATAGTCCTTAAAGCGGTTGGGCAGCGGGTGGTACATATCATGGATGAGGCCAAGGGTGCTGTAACACTCGGCCAGAGAATCCAGAATGACACGGACCGCATAGATATCGTAGATCTCGTCGAAGGACTTATTCTGCATGATGGTCTTGCGGTAGATGCCGTAGATGCTCTTGACCCGGCGCTTGATGGTGGCACCCTCGATGCCGCTTTCCACCAAACGGCGCTCAATGACGCCGGACACCTTGATCAAAAACTCCTCACCGGCGCGCTCGCTGAGCATCCGGCTGATCTCGGAATAGCCCACGGGATCCAGATAATGCAGGCTGCGATCCTCCAGCTCTTCCTTGACGTTCAGGATGCCAAGGCGGTTGGCGATAGGGGCGTACACCTCCATGGTCTCGCGGGCCTTATCGCGGCGCTTCTGCTCCGGCCAAGCGTCGCCGGTGCGCATATTGTGCAGCCGGTCGCACAGCTTGATGATCATCACACGCACGTCCCGGCTCATAGCCAGCAGCATCTTGCGCAGGTTCTCGGCCTGCAATTCCTCAATATTGGAGAACTGAATCTTGGTCAGCTTGGTCACGCCGTCCACCAGCAGTGCCACTTCCTCGCCAAAGGCGGCTTTCAGGTCGTCCAGCGTGGTGGGGGTATCCTCCACTACGTCATGCAGCAGGGCGGCGGCGATGCTCTCGGAGTCCATGCCCAGATCCAGCACCAGCCGGGCGACTGCCAGCGGGTGGCAGATATAGGGCTCGCCGCTGCGGCGGCACACGCCGTTGTGGGCGTTATTCGCCAACTCGTAGGCCTTTTGGATCATCTCCATATTGTAGGCTTTGCCGCTGGCCTGAATGGCCTCGCACAGCTTTTCCCACGTTACGATCTCCGGGCGCACCTCAGAGGGCAGCGCCCCCTCCGGTGCGTCTGCCAGCAGCGCCGTAGCGGCTACGGTGGCGGTCTCCTGCACCGGCTGGTGCAGATGGGTCTTGGCAGAGTAGCCATCCTCGTCCCGTACCGGAGCCGGGAGCGGGGCAGTATTTTTCTTTCCCTCAGGCATTTATAGTTCCTCCAGACATTTCAGGATGGGGGCATCGGCAAGGTTCTTTTTGCCTGCTGTCGGCACCAGCTCCCAGAATTTTGCCCCGCCTTTTTCCGCTGCGGTGATCAGCCCTACCTGCTCTAAGGCGGCAACTGCCACCAGCGTTTTGCCGGTCTGCTCCTCCCCCAGTTTTGCGCACAGGGGCTGCAAGTCCTCGGCGTGCCAGCGGCGGGACTGCAATTCCCGGTACACGGCAATGATATCCGTGCGGGCGGGGGCGATCTGTTTTTTCTGTTCTTCGGTCAGGGGGGTGCCCCGGCGCAGCGCCTGCACCAATGCAGCCTGCCGCGCCAGCTCTGCGCCCAGCCCTGCCGGGTGCAGGTCGATGATGCGGCCGGAGAGCTGTGCCCCCCGGGCGGACTCGTAGACCGAAAGGTTCAGTGCCACGTCTACTACATCGCCCAGCGCGTAGGGCAGCTGCTCGGCGGGCATCCCGAACCAGACGGCGTACAGGCAGCTATTGCCCTGCCGCAGCCGCAGGCGGCTGTGCCGCCCCTCCGATACCGGGTATACGCCGTCCACCACGGCGCTTTGCAGCAGGAACACCGGGGTAGGGTTCTCGGCTCCGTAGGGTGCCAGCTGCTCCAGATGGCGCACGCTTTCCACCGTGATACGGTCCAGATGGATGGTCACGTCACAGGTAAGGGGCGGGGTGTGCAGTACCGGGCACTCCCGGGCAGCCCAGTCGTTCAAGCGGCGGCGCAGCTCGGGCAGGTTTTCTTCCCGGACGGAAAGTCCCGCCGCCATGGCATGACCGCCGTAGCGCACCAGAAGGTCGGCACAGGAGCCGATGCAGGCGTGCAGGTTAAAGCCCTGCACGCTGCGTCCGCTGCCCTTGCCCTCGCCGTGCTCGTCAATGGTGACCACGATGACCGGGCGGCCGGTGCGCTCCACCAGCCGGGAAGCCACGATGCCAATGACGCCGGGATGCCAGTCCCGTCCCCACAGCAGCATGATGCGGTCATCCAGACGCTCGGGCTGCTGTTCCAGCAATTCCTCGGCGGCTTTGAAGATCTGCTGCTCGGTCTCCTGCCGGTGGGCGTTGATCTCGTTCAGCTTGTGCGCCAGCTCCTCAGCCCTGTCCGGGTCCTCGCAGAGCACCAGCTGCAAAGCGGTGACCGCGTTATCCATGCGACCTGCCGCGTTGATGCGGGGCGCGATGGCGTAGCTGATATTCTCGGCGGTGATGGGCTTGCCCGCAAGGCCGACTTCCTCTAAAAGTGCCCCAAAGCCGGGGCGATCGGTCTGCTGCAGCTGCCGCAGCCCGGCCTTGACAAGGGTGCGGTTTTCCCCTACCAGCGGCATCACGTCTGCCACGGTGCCCACGGCGGCAAGGTCGCCGCAGTAATCCAGCATTTCCTCCGGCGGGCAGCCGTCCAGCGCGGCACAAAGCTTGAACGCCACGCCCGCGCCGCACAGACCCTTGAAGGGGCTGTGGTCGTCCTCCCGGCGGGGGTCCACCACGGCCACGGCCTTGGGCAAAGTCTCCGGCGGCAGATGGTGGTCGGTAATGATCAGGTCCATGCCCAGCGAAGCCGCAAAGTCGGCCTCCTCCACGGCAGAAATGCCGTTATCCACGGTCACGATGAGGGTGCAGCCCTTGTTATGCATGGACTGAATGGCGTTTTTGGACAGGCCGTAGCCGTCTCCCTCGCGGCTGGGCAGCATACACTTGACGGTCGCGCCCATGCCCTTGAGGTGCTGGTACAGCAGGGCGGTGGCGGTCACGCCGTCCACATCGTAATCGCCAAAAACCGCGATGGTCTCGCCGTTGTCAATGGCCTGCCAGATGCGTTGACAAGCGGCGTCCATGTCGGTCAGCAGGGCGGGGTCGGAAAGCTCCTCCTCCCCTGCCAGCAAGGTCAGCGCTTCGGCGGGGTCGGTGATGCCCCGGGCAGCAAGGATGCCCGCCAGCAGGGCGTTTTCCTTTTGCTGCGCAGCCAGCACGGCCTTATATTTTTCGTCTGACCACGGCGCTTCGTCCATGGCCTGCTCTTCCAGCTGTGCCGCTGCCTGCTCGGCAATGGCGGCGGTCAGCTCCCGCACAGCAGTGCGGTCCAGCGGTTTTTGTTCCCAAGCACGGTAGGTCATTCAAATTCCCTCCCGGTCAGGCCATCGTTGGCCAGCATTCCCTGCAAAGCGGCGATCTCGGAAGAAATATCCATGGCTACGTCCGAAAGCAGATTGTTGTACAGGTTCTCATACGCCTGATTCAAGGTATGCAGGATGCCTGCAATATCCCGGCGGATGGTCTCGGCGTTTTCGCCCTGCTGCCCCTGCACATCGTTATAGGTGTGCAGCAACTTGAGGGTGGTGGGGATATAATATTCCGCAAAACGGCGGGTCTTGGGTTGGCTTTCCGGGTGTGCCTCCAGCCAGTCGCAGATGGCGGTGGTGGTCTTGTGCATGGCAGCCAGCTCTTCCCGCGCCTGCGCGTCCTGCATGAGCTGCTGCTCTTTTTCCAGCACAGCAGCAAAGCGGCGGGCGGTATCGAGATTGAGCGGAGCATCGCCGGTTTCTTCCTTTTCCGGCTGCGGCTGCGCGGCGGCAGCGGTAGCTGCCTCCTTGGCGGCGCGGTAGTCCTCTGCCGTCAGGTAGAGCGTTTCAGTCTCATCGTCCAGCCATGCGTTCAGCCAGCCCTTATGGATGTAGCTGCGCAGCTTTTTCAGCGCTTTTTTCTTGGTCTGGTGGGTCAGGTCGGCCAGCATCGAAACAGGCAGGCCCTTATGGTAGTCCACGCTGTCGGCGTAGTCGGCAAACTGGCCCATCTGTCTGCCCGCCTTCATCCGGGCTGCACCACAGGCCGTCATCCAGCCAAAGCCCGCCGTGGCAAGGCCCAGCACGCTGCTGACGATGCCCAGCACGTTGTAGGCGGTGTTCATAACGTAGTCCGTGCCCGTCATCAAGATGCCGCCGCCCTCAGTAGCCGACACCACAACGTCACCCAAAGCAGCCGGCGAAATAGTGCCCAGCCCGATGAGGCAGCCCAGCGTCCCCAGCCCGAAGATCACCGCAAAGGTGATGCCCACCGCCAGCAAAGTGTAGCCGGCGCTATGGCGTTTTTTTGCGCTGATACGGATGCTTTCCACCGCGGTCGGCTCCGGCTTTGCAAAAATCTGCCGGAACCAGCCGGGCATCCCGGCGGGGTCGGCATCCGCAGCACCTTCGCGGAAAGGCTGCTTTGCATCCCCGTAGGGATAACCTCTGCGCCCCTGCCGGAAGGCCTTTGCGGCCTCTCCGATACCGTAGTTGGCTGCATGGACAGCGGCTTTGCCCACATCCCACGCCCGGTCACCGATGTCCATGCCCCTGCCCTCAAAGCCGTGGGCAAAGGCATCGGTCATGGTGTCGCCAAAGGCGCGCAGCTGGTCTTCCAGCTCCTGCTGTACCTGCCGGCCTTCGTTATTTCGGTTATCGTTTTCACGATCGTACATCAAAATTTTCTCACCCTTCTGCCGGTGCATACCGGCTGATGATGGCGCGGGCCACCCGCAGGCCATCCACGGCGGCGCTCATGATGCCGCCCGCATATCCCGCGCCCTCGCCGCAGGGGTAAAGCCCTGCCAGCTGGGTGCACACAAAGTCCTCTTCCCGCTTGAGCCGCACCGGGCTGCTGGTGCGGGTCTCAAGGCCGGTCAGGATCGCATCCGGCGCAGTGTAGCCCGCGATCTTGCGCTCGTAGGCGCGCAGACCCGCCCGCAGGGTGTCGGCCAGCTCCCCGGGCAGCAGTGCGCCTAAGTCTGCGGCAGTCACGCCGCGGTCGTAGGTGGGCTGCACGCTGCCAATATGCAGCTGCCCGCGCCCTTCCAGAAAGCTTTGCACATTCTCCGCCGGGGCAGCGTAAGCCCCGGCGGCACGACCGGCGGCGTAGGCCTTTGCTTCCAGCTCCCGCTGGAACACGATGGCCTGCCGGGGGTCGTTTGCAAAGTCGGTGCCGTTCACGCTCACCACCACGGCGGCGTTTGCATTTTTGCCGCTGCGAGCATGGTAGCTCATGCCGTTGGTCACCACACGGCCTTCCTCACTGGCCGAGGCCACCACCTGCCCGCCGGGGCACATGCAGAAGGTGTACACGCACCGCTGGCCCACATGCTGGCTAA
>OHWS01000431.1_pt1 | contig 15128 bp, 12 predicted proteins | sample 1579751 | NCBI WGS metagenome assembly OHWS01 (sample SAMEA3882517, study PRJEB24775) | human gut metagenome | biome: human-associated habitat; feature: intestine environment; material: feces | place: Netherlands | collected 2009/2010
CGTGGAGACCCCCGGCTACCCCCGCGCTTTGCAGGTGCTGGAAAACACCGGCATGCGCTGCTGCTGCCTGCCCGTGGACGAGGGCGGCCTTTCGCTGGATGCACTGGACCGCTCCGGGGCCGCCGTGTGTTACGTTACCCCCAGCCACCAGTTCCCCACCGGGGTCACCATGCCGGCCGGCCGCCGGGCCGAGCTGCTGCACTGGGCTGCCCGCCGCCCCGGCCAGCGCTACATCATCGAGGACGACTACGACTCCGAGTTCCGCTTTGACACCCGCCCCCTGCCCAGCCTGCAGGGCATGGCCGGGGCCGACGGCCCGGTGGTGTATCTGTCCACCTGTTCCCGCAGCCTTGCGCCTGGCATCCGCATTGCCTACATGGTGCTGCCGGAACACCTGCTGCCCGCCTGGCACGCCAAATACCGGCTGTATTCCGGCACCGTGAGCCGCTTTGAGCAGCAGACGCTGGCTCGCTTCATCACCGGGGGCTACTTCACCCGGCATCTGGCCCGGGAGCGGGTTGCCTACAAGGCCCGCCGCGACGCCCTGACCGCTGCCCTGACCGCTGCCTTTGCCCCCGGCGAACTCACCCTCACCGGCCTGCACACCGGCCTGCACCTGCTGGCACACCTGCGCAATGCCCCGCCGGATGCAGCCCTGCACGCGGCAGCAAGGGCGCAGGGGGTGCGGCTGAGCCTGCTCAGCGACTACGACCTGACCGGCAGCGGCAGCACCGCCCCCGGCACCTTTGTGCTGGGTTACGGCTCGCTGGCGGATGACGCCTGCCCATCGGTGGGCGAAACGTTGAAAAAGCTCTGCACCGCCGCAAGGGACTCCTCGTTGAGGGTGTAACGCCCGGCCTGCTCGTCGCCCGGCAGGACCTGCGTCTCGATCTGCGCTTCGTTGTTGGCCAGAAATTCCAGCGTACGGTCCAGTGTGTCAAGGTCCAGTGCGGTCAGGTCGGTCAGCAGCGAGGCACTCACCGACCGCAGCGCCTGCGGCAGGGCCCCGGGCAGCAGGTCGAGGTTCTGGCGGAAGAAAGCATCCCACACCGCGCCCCGCGCCGCGGCCCGGTGGGCCTGCGGCACAACGGCATCCGCGTCCATTCCGGTCAGAAAGCCGTGGGCTTCTGCCGCCGAAAGCCCCTGCACCCGGCTGTCGCGGCCATAGCGGGCCAGCTCCCCGGCGGTCATCGCCCCGGAAAAGCCCACTCGCACCGGCCCGTACCGGGCCGTGATGCGCTCCAGTACGGCCTCCGACAACGCCAGGTATCGGGTATCCTCCGGCAGGGGCAGGCACTCCATCAGTGCCTGTCGGCAGCGGGCCGGCCCCGCCGCCGTGTAACAGTCGGCCAGCGCCGCGTCCTCGTCCGCAAAGGTCACCTGTAACCCGGCGGGCACCGCCAGCAGATGCACACAGTTCTGGCTGGCGTTCAGGTAGGCCAGCACAAAGCCCGGCTGCTCCCCCGCCGTGCACACCAGCACGGTCAGGCGGTCGCTCTCCCGCGGGAGCTGTACCGCCACGCCCTGCTGGCTCCGGGCCGCCTGCCGCAGCTGGCGGCTGAGCTGCTGCCGACTGAGCAAGACCGTGCCGCCCACCAGCGGCACCAGCACCAGAAGCGCCGCCCCCAGTGCCGCCCAGAAGGGGTTCCACCCCCGGTGCCGGTCGTGCTGTGCATGCATCCTGCTCCCCTGCCTTTCTGCAGGGAGTATGGGCCGCTGTGCCGCAATTATGCAGCATGCGGCCTTTGCTCTTGTGTCCGGCCCGGTTTTGTGTTATGGTAAAAGATAGTTCTTATCCACTGCATCGAAAGGAGATCTCCCGTGGCAAACGCCGTTGAAACCCCATCCCAAAACAATCTGATGACCGAGGGCAGCATCGTGAAGAGCCTGCTGCTGTTCGCCCTGCCGCTGATCTTCGGCAACCTGCTGCAGCAGATGTACAACACCGCCGACAGCATCATCGTGGGCAATTTTGTGGGCAGCAATGCCCTTGCCGCCGTGGGCTCCAGCGGGTCGCCCATCTATCTGCTCATCGGCTTCAGTCAGGGGCTTGCCGTGGGCGCGGGCGTGGTGGTCTCGCAGTATCTGGGCGCGGGCGACCACAAGGAGACCCGCGAGGCGGTGCACACCTCCCTTGCCATTGCGGTGGTCATGGGGCTTTTGCTGACGGTGGGCGGCGTTGCCTGCGGGCGCGCTTTGCTGGTGGCCATGAACACCCCCGCCGAGGTGCTGGCCGATGCCGTGACCTATATCCGCATCTACTTCGGCGGGGTGCTGTTCAGCGTGGTGTATAACATGACCGCCGGCATCCTGAACGCCGCCGGCAACTCCCGCCGCTCGCTGGTGTATCTGGCATGGGCGTCGGTGACCAACATCGTGCTGGACTTTGTGTTCATCGTGGGGCTGCGGATGGGGGTGGCGGGCGCTGCCATCGCTACCGACTTAAGCCAGCTGGTGTCCTGCGTGCTGAGCCTGCGCTTTTTGATGAAAAGCGAGGACGCCTGCCGGGTGGAGCTTTCCGCCATCCGGCTGCACCGCAAAATGGCAGGCCGCATCATCCGGGTGGGTCTGCCCACCGGCATCCAGAACATGGTCATCTCCTTTTCCAACGTGCTGGTGCAGGCCAGCGTGAACAGCTACGGTGCCGCCGCCATGGCGGGCTTTGCGGCCTACATGAAGATCGACGGCTTCAACATCCTGCCGGTGAGCAGCATCAGCATGGCTGCCACCACCTTTGTGGGGCAGAACTACGGTGCGGGGCGTCTGGACCGGGTAAAGCGCTCGGTGTGGGTCACCCTTGCTATTGGGGTCATCTACACCCTTTGCACCGGCGCGGCGCTATTGGCCGGACAGGACGCCATTCTGCACCTGTTCACCGCCGACGAGGCCGTGGTCACCTACGGCAAGCTGGCCATGCGGTGGTTCTGTCCGTTCTACTTCCTGCTCAGCATCCTGCACGGCCTTGCCGGTGCCGTGCGCGGCACGGGTGCCAGCATCCCGCCCATGGTGGTGCTGCTGGTCTCGCTGTGCCTGTTCCGTGTGGTATGGATCCAGTTCCTGCTGCCCTTCTTCTCCGGCATCGAGGGCGTATTCATCCTCTACCCCGTCAGCTGGGGTCTGGGCGCATTGCTCATGATCCTGTATGCGTGGAAGGGTAAATGGATGGAGTATCATACATAACATTTTTACAAACAACGACCCGCCGCACTGAAAGAGATGCGGCGGGTCGTTGTTTTTCAGGTACTCCTGTCGGGGCAGCTTACCATGCAAAGCCCACGGAGTCCATGTCGATCTTCTTTTCCATCAGCCCCAGACGGCTCTCGATGAAGTTGACAGCCATATCCGGCCACTGGGCGATCTGGGTGTAGTAGTCCACATAGCCCTTGGTGCCAGTGCCCAGACCCACACCGTGGGGCGCATCGGGTGCCAGATAGAAGCTGAAATCCTTGAAGATATCCGCGCACTCCGGCAGAGAGGGCAGCATCATCGCACTCAGGCCATCTTTCTGACCCACAACACCAAAGACCGGAGGCAGGTTGGGGTTCTTCGTGAAGTTCAGACCGGTGACGAACAGGCCGTAGATGGGAATCGCCACATTCAGGTCGGCGCTCTCATGGTCCACAGCATCGCAGACGTAGCTGGGGTAGACCTTATCCGGGGTATTCGTAGTGCCGAACTGGTCGGCCACCACCTGCATCACATTCATGCCGCCGGCAGAGAAGCCCACAGCGATCATGATATCGGTCTTGCCGATGTGTTTTTCAGAGGCGTTGTGGCGGATGTAGCGGATAGCACGGGCCAGATCCAGCTGCTGATCCACAGCGGCATAAGGGTTGACGCGGCGCTGCAGCACAAAGGCGTTGTAGCCGTTCTTGTTGAAGAACTCGGCCACCGGGTAGCCTTCCACCACGTTGTTGCGGTGGGTGCTGCCGCCGCCTGCAATAATGATCACGTTGCCCTTCACCTTGCCCTGATCTCGCAGCAGGTACGGGTTCAGGAAGGGACGGAAGCCCTCGTTATCGTAGCAATTTTCCCAGTTGGTGGGCAGCGGAGATTCCACGGCCATCTGATCTCCCCAAATTTCCCAAACGGTGCTCTTGGGGTCCTTGATCTGGCGCAGCGCCTTGCGGGCATTGGTCAGGGCAACACACATATCGTAGTGAGAAGCATTGATGCCGGGCACAGCTGCACCGTCCACCTTCTCGTACTGAGCGCGGGACAGCTTGTGGAACAGCACATAGAACTTGTCAAAATCGCCCCGGAAAGCAGCCGGATAAAAGGCTACCTCGCGGGAGAGACGGAGTTCCTCTGCCACCATGGCCTGCACCTCGGCATCGGTGTGCACGCCAGCGTTTTCAGCAAAGGATGCAGGTGCCATGCCAGCCACTGCGCCCATGGTCACGGCAGAAGCGGCGGAAAGCTTCATAAAGTCTCTTCTGTTCATCATCATTTCTCCTTTTAAATGCAGACGGCTCATTTGTGCAGAACAAAGCCGCCCAAAGCTGTGCAGCAAACGCCCTGCTGCCGGGCCCGATAGACATTCCAGTTGTATCACGCCATCGAAATCCGCACAAATCGTACCACAATACAATGCACTTGTAAATAGATTTTATTGTTTTTGTGCGAAATTGATATATTAGTATGTCAGTTCTTGTGAAAATCAACAAGCATGAGAATGGGTACAAAAAAGGACTGCCATGCACTCTGCACGGCAGTCCTTTTTATCTTATTACAGCTTTTCAAACACCAGAAAGCGGAAAGCGATGGTAGTGGTCAGCTGCGGCAGAGCCGCAAGGCGGGCAGCACCGTCGCGGGGCGTTTTCCAGTAGTAGGGGGTCATGGCAAACAGGGCTTCCAGCTGGGCGGCGGGCACGGTGATGGTTCCCTGCACCTCCCGCTCATCAATGACGCGGAAGCCCGGGTACTCCACCTGCTGCACCGGGTTTTTGTAGGGCTTTTCGTAGAGCACGGCCTTCATCTGGTACAGATGCTCTGCCCCCGGCACAACGTAGATCATGCGCCCGCCCGGGCGCAGCACCCGGCTGAACTCCTCCTGTGCAAAGGGCGAAAAGCAGTTCAGCAGCACGTCTGCCCAGCCGGTGCGCACCGGCTGGCTGAAGCTGGACGCCACCGCGTACTGCGCGGCGGGCAGCGCCTTTGCCGCCAACCGCACCGCGGGCTTTGCGATATCGAACCCGGCCAGCTGCAGCGGCTTTTCTGCCGCCGCGAACTGCTGCGCGATGCAGCGGTCGTACCAGCCCTCGCCGCAGCCTGCATCCAGCAGATGCAGCGGGGCGTCCTTCGCGGCGGGCACGCCGTGGGCAAGGCACAGCTCCCCCAGCGCCTGCCCGAAAATGCCGTAGTATCCGGCGTTCAGGAAGGCGCGGCGGGCGGCAACCATCTCCTTGCTGTCCCCGGGGGCTTTGGTGCGCATACTCTGCACCGGCAAAAGATGCCAGTAGCCCTCCCGGGCGCGGTCAAAGCAGTGGCCCTTTTCACATTTCAGGTCATTCTCCCCTTGCAGCGCGCCACCGCACAGGGGGCACTGCCACGGGGCAAAGACTTCGTTCCGGCTCATACTTCTTCGCTGTGATCCTCAATGGGTGCGGTGGCACCGCCGTGGGCGTCCATATACTCCTCAAAGCTGGTATACTTCTGCTGGGGCGGGCGGCGGCTGATGAGCATCAGCCCCGGGTCCTCGTCCCGGGCGGCGGCATTGCGGCCGCGGCGGGCAGGCTCGGCCTTGGGGGCACGGGGTGCGCTGCCGGTGCGGCTCTGGCTACCGGCATTGCCGCGCTCGCTGCGGGCAGGGCGGGCGTTATTATTCTGGGCAGCGGGGCGGGCATTGCGCTGCTCACCCCGGTCGCTGCGGTCGTTGCGGCGGCTGCCGCTGCGGTTTGCGTTCTGGTTATTCTGGGGCTCCTGTGCGCTGCGGATGGCAGGTGCTGCCGGAGCGGCAGGAGTCTTGCGTGCCGGGCGCAGCGGAGTAGCCTCCGGGGCGCTGACAAAATGGGGGTCAAACTTGGGCTGGGCGTTGCTGCCCCGGGCGGGGGCGGCATTCTCGCGGCGGGCGCGGGGCGCTGCCGCCTCCTTGGGGGCGTTTGCGCCCCGGTTGTTGGCGCGGCGGTCGTTGCGGGCCCCGCGCTTTGCGTTGCTGTCTTGCATCAGTGTTTCCTCTTTTTTCGGTTTTGCAGGCACCGCGTTCTTTGCGGCCTTCGGCTCCTGCTTCGGCGCGGGCGCAGCTGCCTTTGCAGCTTTTGCGGGCGCAGTTTCGGCCTGTTTTTTCGGCGCTTCGGCCGGTTTTTCTGCTTCGGGGCGGGGCTTTTTGCCGCGCACGGGCGGCTCCGGGCGCACCGGGGCGGGCACGCCGTCCCACGGATGACCGGATACCACCGGGATCTTGCGGCGGTTCAGCTTTTCAATGCCTGCCAAGTACTCCTGCTCCTCCGGGGCGCAGAAGCTGACGGCGGTGCCGTCCGCACCGGCGCGGGCGGTGCGCCCGATGCGGTGCACATAGGTCTCCGGCACCTCGGGCAGGTCGTAGTTGAACACATGAGAAAGCTCGCTGATATCAATGCCGCGTGCGGCGATATCGGTCGCCACCAGCACCCGGGTCTTGCCGGACTTGAAATCCTCCAGCGCGGTCACGCGGGCAGTCTGGCTTTTGTTGCCGTGGATGGCGGCGGCAGGGATACCCTGCTTTGTCAGATCCTTTGCGATCTTATCCGCGCCGTGCTTGGTGCGGCTGAACACCAGCGCATTGACCACCGGCGGCTGCAGATTTTTGATGAGCCACGGCAGCAAAAGCTTTTTGTTGCCCTTTTCCACATAGTACAGGCTCTGCTGGATGCGGTCCACGGTGCTGGACACCGGGTCCACCTTGACAAAGGCGGGGTCATGCAGGATGCCGGCGGCCAGCTGCTCGATCTCGGCGGGCATGGTGGCGCTGAACATCAGGTTCTGGCGCTGGGCGGGCAGCTTTGCAATGACCTTTTTCACGTCATGGACAAAGCCCATGTCCAGCATCCGGTCGGCCTCGTCCAGCACAAAAATTTCCAAAGCGGACAGGTCGATAAAGCCCTGCCCGATCAGGTCATTCAGCCGTCCCGGGCAGGCGATGAGGATGTCCACGCCCTTTTTCAGCGCTTCTACCTGCGGTGCCTGTCCCACACCGCCAAAGATGACGGTGCTGCGCAATTTCAGGTACTTGCCGTAGGCTTCAAAGCTTTCGCCGATCTGCAAAGCCAGCTCCCGGGTGGGGGTCAAAATCAGCGCACGGACAGCGCCCTTGCGGCGGGGTGCGTTGGCGGTGAGCCGGTCCAGCATGGGCAGCGCAAAGGCCGCCGTCTTGCCGGTGCCGGTCTGGGCGCAGCCCATCAGATCCCGGCCTGCCAGCACCGGCGGGATGGCCGCTGCCTGAATGGGCGAGGGGGTCTCGTAGCCCGCTTCCTGCACAGCACGCAGCAGCGGGGCGGACAGATTCAGTTCTTTAAATGTCATGGTTCTCCTATTATTCTGTGATCTTCCGGCACTCGATGTAGTAGCGCTTTTCCTCCGCATGTCCCATGCTGAAGGTCTTGCGGGGCAGCACGCCGCCCATCACGACGCCGCGGAACAGGTCGCTCTTGGCGAAGGGCGGCATCAAAAACGCCACGGCGCCCTGCTTGCACAAAGCGCGCACAGCCGGCTCGTCATGCACATAGTCCACCTTTGCTTCCGGGTGGCGCTCGATATAATCCGAAATAAAATCGTCGATGGTGCCCACGGTCAGCGGCTCGGTGGGGTCCTCGAAGCTGAGTACATTGGCCATGTGGGGGCCTGCCAGCGTAAAGGGCTGCTTTTTGCTGCCGCCAAAGCAGCAACCTGCCATGTTGGAATCGCTCCATGTAATCAGGCTCAGCAGCACGGTGGCGCAGTCTACGTTGAACAGCACCCGGTGGATGGGCTCGATCTCAATAGCCGGGGAGTGCACGTTGCACACCTCTGCCAGACACCAGCGGGCGGGGTGATTTTCTGCCTGCTCCGGGGTCAGAGTCTTTTTCAGCTCCTCCCAGCAGGCTTTTGCGGTAGCCAGCGAGTGGTTGCCGTCGCCCACGGCCAGCGTCAGCGGGTCGCGGCGGGTGGCATCGGGGTATTTCTTGTCAAATTCCTCCTGACTGCCCAGCACGGTCAGCGCATTTTCGATCTGTGCGATGAGGGCGGGGTCCTCCACCGCCCAGCCTGCCACATGGCCGCCGCCCAGCATCAGCTCGCCCTCGTATACCTTGGGCAGGCTGTCCTTGTGGGCGGCAATGGGCTCGATGAGGGTGCAGTCCGGGTCATCCGCCAGCATCATGATGTGGGGCGTTTCCAGCGCAGCGCCGGTGCGTACCTTCATGCGGGGCGGGATGCGGCTTTCCACGGTGCACTCGCTGGGGCGCACGGTGCATTTTTCGCCCCGGCGGTAGCTGTAAGCTTCCAAGTCCACACGCCCTACAAGACCCTGCCGCACCCGGCCGCTCTGCTCGGTGCGCTCCACATAGATAAAGCCGTCCACCGCCCGGGTGAGCACGTTCTGGGCGTAGTCCTGCATGGTGGCGTGGATCTTTTCCACCCGCGCATCGGCGTCTCCGTCCTCCAGATACACCTCCGGCAGGATCAGGTTCAGGGTGCTGGGCGCACCCGCAGCGGTCTTTTCTGCCCGCTGCCAGTAGCTGCGGTCACTGGTGAACTGGTCACAGGCGATGCAGCCCCACTGCTCCAGCGGCACCTGCTCCGAAGGCAGCAGGATGTGTGCGGGTGCAAAACAGGTAGTCGGTTTCATAGTCGTTTCCTCCCCTCTTTAAAAGCCGCTTCTCAGCGGAACTCTGCGGTATCGTGCACCACAACGTGCTGCACACCGGCGTCGGCAGCGGCCTGCTCCAGCGCAGCGCGGCTGTCCGCGTCCAGCGCGGTGCTGCTGGTGACCAGCAGATTTTCCATGCCAAGGGACGTACCGGTGGTGCCAAGGGCATCGGTAGCGGCGGTGCACAGTGCGTCCGGGTAGCTGACCCACAGGGTCACGCTGCCTGCAAAGCGGGTCTGCCATGCGGCGATATCCGCGGTCAGCTGGGCGGCGCGTCCCTCCCGGCTCTTGCCGCCGGAGGCACCGAAGTCCTGCTTGCGGGTGATGATATTGGGGAACTGCACCCCGGTAAGCACCACCTGCTCGTAGCCCATGCCCTGCACCTCCTCAATGAGGTCGCCGACATACTGCACCGCGCTTGCGGCAAAGGGGTTCATCCATGCCTTGCCGCCCTTGGCTGCGCTGACGTTGTCCAGCCAGAGGCTGTTGCCATCGTAGTGCACGCCCATGCTGCGGTCGGTGTACACCGACACCGGGTCGGTAAAGGCGGCAAGCTGCGCCGCCGGGATGATGCCCTCCTCCCGCAGGATGGCGGCGATATTGGCCGCATCTACCGGGTTTTCGGTGATGCTTTGAGCAGCAGCTGCCACCCCGGAAGCGTAGTACACCGTGCCAGCGGCGTCCTTCAGGGTGACAAGGGCGTAGTCTGCGCCCTGCTGCTTCAGCTGCCGGGCGGCGGCGCGGATGGCGGCTTCATCGGTCAGGGCGGTCACATCCAGCTCTGCCCAGCTGCCGCCGGTAATGGCCTTGCCGTCCAGCGGCTTTTCCTCCTCCGGCTCAGACGCTGCCTGCGAGGCGGCAGCGCTGCTTGCCGCCGCAGAGGAGGCTGCTGCCTCGGCGCGGGAAGCGCTTTCGGCCTCCAAGTCCCGGTCCTTGACCACGGTATACCAGGTGTGGGTGGCCCAATCCAGCACATGGGGTGCGGCAAACCATGCTGCTGCCAGCACTGCCACTACCAGCACCGCAATGCCGATGCCGCGCTTGACGCGCATTTCACGGCTGTAAAAGCTGCGGTGATAATGCTTGACCTTCTGACGTTTATACTTAGCCATGGTATCTTTTCCTCCCTGTCTGCATTACAGGATGACGGAATGTCCGGTAAAGCCATAGATCGCCAGCGCCAGCACGCCGATATACACCAGCGTGATGGGCAGGCCGCGGAATGCTTTGGGGATTGCTTTGCTGCGCAGGCGGTGGCGCGCCTCGGTGACCAGCAGCACCGCCAGCACATAGCCAAGGCCGCTGCCAAGGCCAAAGCCAAGGCTCTGGCCAAGGGTAAAGGACTGGGTGCGCTCCACCAGCACCGTGCCCAGCACGCCGCTGTTCAGCGCGGCCAGCGGCACGATGCGCAGCAGCTGGGCGCGGCGGGGCAGGCTGCGCAGCAGCCACAGCACCAGATGCTCTGCCAGACACACCACGGCGATGCTGGCGATATACACCAGCGGGCGCAGCTGGGCGCGGTTATCCAGCGGGGCAATGAACCACCGCCCGGCAAAGAAAGCCACCGGCGCCACCAGCACCTGCGTGATGCACAGCATCATGCCGAACAACGCGCTGCTGGTGCGGTCGTCCCCCACCAGCTGCACCATGCGGGACACGCCCAGTGCACGGGTAAAGACAGCGTTCTGTGCAAAAATGGCCAGCAGTGCATAGCTGAAAAACACTGCCGAGCTGCTTACAACTTCCTTCACGGTTCGCGGTTCACCTCCTTCTGGTAGTGCACGGTCAGGGTATCCCGCGCTTCCTTTTGCAGATATTCCTTGCGCTTTGCCGCGGCAGCGCGCCAGATGGCGCACAGGATGCCCAGCACGATAAAGCCGCCCGCCGGCATCTTAGCCAGCGGCAGCAGCGCCCAGCGCCCCACCGGGGCACCAAACACGGTGCCAAGGCTGAGCCACTCGCGCACCACGCCCACCACGAGCAGCAGCAGCGCGTAGCCCACGGTGATGCGCACGCCCTTGGAAACGGCCTTATGCACCGTCTCCTGCACGCGGCCGAAGCGGTAGGTCAGAAGCGGCTCCACCACCAGCATGGGCAGGTAGATGCCAAGGTTCAAAAGCCCGGTGCCAAACACGAAGTTCAAAATGGGATATGCCGCCAGGTACACCACAGCGGCGCTGGCTGCGTACAAAAGTGCACGGGGCAGCAGCTTTTTTTGCAGCTGCTCCGGGGTAGGCTCCTCGTCCCGCAGGGGTACAAGGCGGCTGAGCAGGCAGGCCAGCACGCGGGAGGGCACCAGCAGCAGCGTCACCGCCGCCGCCAGCATCAGGCCGTTCTGCCCGGTGGTAGCCACGACCACCAGCGGTGCCAGACCCATGCCCTGCATGACCACCGGGTTATTCAGGAACACGCGGTCATGATGGGCAAACTTTTCGGGGTCCTTTAAAATCAGTTCCGCAGTACGCTTTTTCATTCCGCAGCCTCCTTTCGTTCGGACGGCAGACGGTGCAGCAGACGGTACAGCCGCTCCTCGGTGCGGTCAATGAGTGCGGACACACTGTTGACGGCCAGCAGCGCAAAGCAGACGCCGGTCTCGTACACGCCGAAATAGCGGAAGCCCATGGTGGCGATGCCCACCAGTGCGCCGTACAGGATGCGCCCGAGCCGGTGGTGGGCACAGGTGTAGGGCTCGTTGAGCAGGAACACCGCACAGAACAGCACCGCACCGGTGTGCAGCTCGTCCCGGATGCCCTGCAGGCGGGGCAGCAGGCTGCTGAAGAGGGTGCTGTCCGCCAAACCCACCTGACGCGGGAAGAAGAAGGCGATGAGCCCGCAGGTGATGAGAAAACTTGCCGATGCGCCGATGTGCACGTCCTTCTGGGTCCACAGCACAAGGCCGCAGGCCAGAATGACCAGCGCTGCGCCGGTGCCCATGGGGGCGGCAAACTCGCCCAGCGCGATGGCAAGGGAGTTCAGGTTCAGGATACCGCCGCTGCGCAGGGTATCCTCGATGGTGCTGCTCACCGGCACGGCAGAGGCGTTCCACAGGGGCAGCGGCGTATAGGGCTGCGGGTAGCGCACCACCTGCTCCGGCCACGATACCGCCGCCACGGCGTAGCCCACGGCAGCGGGGTTAAAGGGGTAGCTGCCGTAGCCGCCAAAGACCTCCTTGCCGATGAGCACGCCCGCCAGCACTGCCACCACCAGCACATAGATGTCCACGGTGGCGGGCATGAGCAGGGCGATGATCAGGCTGAAACTCTCGTTGGAGAGATCTTTATTGGTGTACACCCGATGACGCAGCAGCGCCACCAGACGGTCGCACAGGTTGCCGGTAAGCAGGGCGATGCCGCACAGCAGCAGCGGACGTGCGCCGTAGAAATAGCAGGCCATGCACAGCAGCGGCACACACAGCCAGAAAACGTGCTCGTAGTACCGGCCGGTCTTTTGCAGCTGTCGTTCCTGCTCCTGGATCAAAGCTTCATCCATATACAGCCCTCCTTACAGGCTGGTCAGTGCGCCCACAGCCGCAGCGGGGTCGGCAGCGCCGAACACGGCGCTGCCCGCCACCAGCACGTCGGCACCGGCTTCTACGCACAGGGGTGCGGTGGCGGCATCCACGCCGCCGTCCACCTCCAGCAGGTAGGAAAGGCCGCGTGCTTCCCGCTCTGCCTTGAGCCAGCGGAGCTTGTCCAGCGCCGAGGGCATGAACTTCTGCCCGCCGAAGCCGGGCTCCACGCTCATCACCAGCACCAGATCCAGCTGGTCCAGCCACGGTGCCAGCGCCTCGGCCGGAGTGCCGGGCTTGATGGTCAGACCCACCTTGCAGCCCAGCGCACGGACGGCATCAATGGTGGCCTGAATATCATCTTCGCACTCCAGATGGAAATTATACAGGGTCGCACCGGCCTTGATAAAGGGCTCGGCGTATTGCAGCGGGTGGCTGATCATCAGATGCACGTCATAAAAGGCATCCGGCAGCGCCTTGTGCAGGCTTTTGAGCACCGGCACGCCAAAGCTGATGTTGGGCACAAAATGGCCGTCCATCACGTCGTAGTGCAGCATCTGTGCGCCGGCATCCAGCACCATGCGGCAGTCTGCACCCAGCTTGCCAAAATCAGCAGAAAGAATAGAAGGACTTACCATGGCCATAATATTTCATTACGCTCCGTTATTTTTAGCAATTTTTATCCCATGCGTTGCACGTTTTGCAGGGTTCTGCCGGGCAAAAAATACGCGGGCATGGTTATCTTTTAGTTTACATGAAAACGGCCAAAAAATCAAACCCGCAGCAGTTTTTTTCACCGAAAAGTCGTAAATGGCGCAAAAAGTCCATTGCGCGGCAGCATCTCCATGTGCCGCGCAGCTGCCGCCGAAGGCTTGCCATTTTGCAGCAGCTTTCTTTGAAGCAGGACGATTTGGAATGGCCTCCGCGTTGCTCTGGCCATATTCAGCGGAAAATAGATTTTTAATTCCGCGTTTGTCGCACTCTGCGGAGTGCTCCAAACGCATTTTCACAAGAGGGGGTCACAGCGGTAAGCAGGATTTTTATTCCAACAACGCCAAAGCAGCCAGACCGCCCGGGCGGGGCAGTCTGGCTGCGGGGTCTTATTCTACCGGCTTCATGCTGGCGGGGTCCTCTACCGCGCCGGGCTGCCCGGCGGCGTCCGGCAGGCGCTTCATGCCGCCGGGGTTGGGGGAACAGGTAGGCAGGGTGAATACAAAGCGGCACCACTCGCCCTGCTGGCTCTCCACGCGGATCTGCCCGCCGGACAGATTGACCAGCACCTTGCAGATGTTCAGTCCAAGGCCGGAGCCGCGGGCGTGCAGGCCGCGGGAGCGGTCCTCCTTGTAGAACCGCTCGAACACATAGGGCAGCGCCTCCGGGCTGATGCCCTGCCCGGAGTTCCAGATGGAGATCTCGGCCTCGGGGCCCAGCTTTTCCACGCTGAAGCGGATGGTGCCGCCCGCCGGGGTGAACTTGATGGCGTTGTCCAGCAAATTATACGCCACCTGATGGATCAGGTCGGGGTCGGCGTAGACCAGCACCTTTTCATCCATGGTCAGGCCTTCCAGCTCGATCATGCCATCGTTGATGCGCTGCTCTGCCGCCAGTGCCACGCCGGTCAGGGTCTCCCAGATATTGAACATCCGGGCGTTCACCTGATACTCGCCGCTTTCCAGCTTGGAGAGATCCAGCATATTCTGGATGAGCCGCGCCAGACGCCCGGTCTCCTCGCTGACCAGCTGCAGGTAGTGGTTCTGCATCTCGGGCGGGATGGTGCCGTCCAGAATGCCGTCCACAAAGCCCTTGATGGTGGTCATGGGGGTGCGCAGCTCGTGGGCGATGTTGCCCATGAACTGACCCTGGGAGTTATCGTTGGACTGGATATTCTCCGCCATCTGGTTGAAGGTGCGGGCAAGGTCTGCCACCTCGCCATCACCCTCCACGCCCTCCACGCGGACGGAGAGGTCGCCGCCGCCAAAGCGCTGGGCGGCATCGGTGACCTTTTGCAGCGGGTCGGTGAGCTGACGCATCAACAGGCGGGTCAGCACGCTGGCGCACAGCAGCATCACGCAGGCGGACAGGAGAAAGTTGGACCAGAACTGCTGTTTAAAGTCGGTGAGCTGCGCGCCGGAGGAGCACAAAAACAGCCAGCCGCTGAACAGGCTCTGGTCGTCGATGGTCTCCACCGCCGCGATATAGCTTTTTTCGGTCAGTGCGCCGCCCAAATCGCCGAAAGCGTGGTAGTGCCGGGCGTCCGGGTCAGCCACTGCGTTGGCGCGCTGGCAGATATCCAGCGGCACGGTGGTGGTGGTAAGCTTGTCCGGGTCGGAGGCAATAAGCACATTGCCCTGTCGGTCGGTGAAAAACAGATACGCCTCGGCGCTCTCGCCGATGATCTCCAGTTTGGTGTTCAAAGCGTCCAGCTCTGCACCCTGCGGCATGGTCTCGCTGTTTACCAGATACTCCGCGGTGCGCTTGGCAACGTTTACCACCTGATCCAGCGTTTCGTAGCGATCCTTCGCAAAATAATTCTTGAACAGCACCCACTCCGAGCAGCCCATCAGCACGATGCCCAGCACCATCAGGGTGGACACCATGGAGAAAAAGGCCGTGGAGATACTTTTACGCATTACTGACGCACCTCGAACTTATAGCCCACGCCCCAGACGGTTTTCAGCTCCCACTTATCGGAAGCCCCGGCCAGCTTTTCGCGCAGGCGCTTGACGTGGACATCAATGGTGCGGCTGTCGCCGTAATACTCAAAGCCCCACACCTCGTCCAGCAGCTGGTCGCGGG
>OHWS01000457.1_pt1 | contig 14665 bp, 13 predicted proteins | sample 1579751 | NCBI WGS metagenome assembly OHWS01 (sample SAMEA3882517, study PRJEB24775) | human gut metagenome | biome: human-associated habitat; feature: intestine environment; material: feces | place: Netherlands | collected 2009/2010
AGCCGCCGAAGCGGTGCTTAAGCCGCAAGGCGGGAATTGTGCGGTGTTGCCTTAGAACCTTGCTTATTCCTGTGTCATTTCAAACCATACCGATTCCTGCTGCGGCAGGTTCAGAAGGGATTCCCCACCGATGTGCATTACATTGACACCGCCGTAATCAGCGGGCATCATAGCCAGCGTTTCGCGCTGTGTGCGCCCTGAATCCATACGGAACAGCGAAACGGAGCAGATCCAGCCGCGGTCATCCATACCAAGGTAGGAGATGCTGCTGTCCCATGTGGCCGGAATCCTCTGGCCGTTGGTGTATGCGCCGGTATAGAAGTTCGGCTGATCCTCGCAGATTTCAAACCAGGTGCCGGTCTCCTCACTCACAAAGGAGCCGACCATGCTCGGAATGCTCAGCGGGGCGGTGTTCCAGACAGCCTCCATCAGATTGAATTTTTCATTATCGCGGGAAACGCCGTACACAGTCGCGTACTCGGCGCCGTACTCTGCATCGTAGGCCGTGCCGGTCTCAAACCGGACAATGCCGTTGATACCGAAGAGAGGACCGCCGTTGACCATCGTGCCGCACTGTGCGCCGCTGATGACATCAATGTATTCGACATTGCCGTTCTCGGTCAGAAGGAAAACATAGGGGGCGTAGTCCTGCCCGATGCTGGTCATCAGCATCTTGATATAATCGCCGTAGCAGCCGCTGACCGCAAACTCGGTCTTGTCGCCCAACTCGTACCATTCCTTCATGGTCTGGTAGGTCACAGCGCCGTCAGGGGTAACATAGTCGGTCAGGGCGCGTACCGTCACCTCGCCTGTGGCAGTCACATCGCAGGTAAACCATTCATCCTGCCCGTGCAGGATCTGGCCGCTGGCCTGCCGCTTGTCGGGGTAAACATCTATGTCCGTCCACATCATGCCGGCCCCGGCAAGGGTGTACATCGGCACGGTGACGATAAGACCGCCTGTGTAGTAGGGGTAGACGGCAAAGTAGGTAAATACATCGCTCAGCCCGTTCAGGCTCTGTGCACGCATCTTGCAAAGCTCGGATGCGTAGGTGGGGTCGTCGCCGCCGTAGTAGGTATCGAAATGCTGGGCCACGGCGCGCTGCAGTGCTTTTAAGGTCAGGTCGTTGTCGGTGTAGCCAAGGTACTCGAGCATTTCGATGTTGGAAAGTTCCTTGCCCGTTTCAAAGTTGTAATGGTAGGCGCCCACATCACGGTTGTACATTGTGTCAACGCTTGTGATCTGCAGGCTCAGCACCGGGCCGGTCCAGGTGCTTATCCAGGTGATGTAGCTTGTGTCGATAAAATCATTGCGGGAGCGGGCGTCCTCGGCGCGCTCTACCAGATAGCCGAAGCGGTAGCCGATCATCTCGTTGATGTTCTTTGCGCCCTCGGTGTCATCATCGATCTGCGGGACCTCGTAAAAATAGGTGTCCTTGTTGCCGTTGGGGTCGGTGTAGCTGAATTCCACATCATACAGCGTAGAGATGCGGGAATCATCAAACCTGCGGGAGGGCTGCGGCTTTTGCGGGGTTTCCTCCGTAGCTTCAACATTTTCAGCGGAGGTCTCGCTCACAGCGCTTGCGGCCGGTTCGGTCGGCTCGGGCCGCTTGCTGTCCTGTGCGCAGCCTGCCGCCGACAGCAGCATCGCCGCCGCCAATAGTACGGCACAGCGTTTTTTCATGGTTGGTTCACCCGCCTTTCGGTTGAGAGTGCGGCAAACTGCCTGTGCTTAGCCAAAGGTGACGCTGCTCAGCACGGCGTCGCCCTCGGTGCCGGGTTCAATGTCCACGCCGGAAATTCTGATGCTCAGCCAGCCGCCGGTGGGCATCTCGCCGTAGTATTCCGTCCACCACATACCGACGTTTTTGTAGGTGCGTCCGGCCAGCTCCACGCCGCCGATGGTGCGCGGGGTAAGCTCCTCCACGTTTTCAAAGCTGTCGTAATAGTAGTTGATCTTGTCCAGATCTCTTTGCAGCTCAAATAATATGCGCGGGTCTCCGGAGAAGATATTGCTGGGGTCATCGGTCGGGAACAGCTTGAGATCCCCGAAGCTGGTCGAGGCGGACTTGTACCAGCCCTGATCGGGGCAGGTCACGTTGAGCACCAGCGTATAGTCTGTGCCGAATGCCTCCAGGGTCTGGGTGTTCAGGCCGGCAGCCGATGGATAATCGGGATTGTCCGCAGGAGCGGAAGCAGGGGCTGGTTCGGCGGTGGCTTCCGGCTCCGGCTCTGTAGCAGGCTCCGATGCAGGTTCGGATGCAGGCTCGGATGCCGCGTCGGTCTTGGGCTCTGCCGGGGTCTCCGTCTGGGGTTCAACAGCCGGTTCGGCGGCCTGCGCTTTCAGGTCGGATAAACCGGAATTGACCTCTTTGGTCACATCCCCCTTGGAGCAACCGGCCAAAGCCATAAGCATCATGGCTGCCAATGCGGCAGCGAGCGTTCGTTGTACTTTTTTCATAGCTGTCCTCCTTTTGGTCATAAAGTGTCCATCATAGCGCTCAGATAGGCAGGCGAGACGGAAGCGTAGACGAAATCATCGACAATGTGATCCTTTTTTGCCAGGCACACGGCGGTGGCCAGTTCGGGATATTCGGCCTCATCCACAAGCAGTACCGTTTTGCAGTGCGGGCAGACATCCCGCAGGTCGTTTGCCAGCAGCAGTCTGTCCTGCAGGGTGCGCGGCGGATGCGGGCAGACCTCCAGCAGCAGGACATCCGCCCTGCAGGAGCGGCATAGCTTTACAATATCCTTTGTCTTAGGGCCAGCGTTTTGCACCTGGAAATCCGGTCTGCCGTGTTTCAGTGCCATTGTCAATGCGCTCGTCATCACAGAGTATTGCGCGTCCAAAACGATCCTCCGCACGGCGCAGCCCTCCTTCCCTGCAAAGAATACGATTTGTCACCTTCATCATACAGGAATCGGACGATTTCTGCCCCCACCATTTGGATAGTTTTTTCGAACTTTTTACTGCTTTTTTCAACACTATTGCAAAACAAGGCGGATTGCGTCATAATAATAATGTGAAAAGACAGCACGATACCCTTTTTGGAAAGGACAGGCGCTATGACAAAGGTACGGCTTGGCAATCTGTATTTAGCCGCTGCGGTTGCAGGGGTGATTCTCTGCGCTGTCCTGATGCGGGCGTTTTATATGCCGTATTCCGGCTTTTGGCGCACGGTGCTGTATAATATTCTGATCTTTTCCTGGGCGGTATCGGTCTGGTGGCGTATCCTGCACGCACAGACCCGCCGCTGCCTGCTGGGCGCTGCCGCCCTGATGCTGTTCTGGCTGGATATCCGCCTGATCCGCTATGACTTTGCCCAGACGCCGGAGATGCTGCGGCGATTGTGGTATGCGTACTATATCCCGATGCTGCTGATCCCGACCCTTGCACTTTATACGCTTTTCTTTTTGGATCGGGGGCAGTCCGCCCCGCTGTACAAGTACCGGTACATGATTTTTGTATTCCCTGTGGTGCTGTTCTGCCTCGTGCTGACAAACGACTGCCATCAGCTTGCGTTTGCGTTCCCACCCGGGCAGGAGGTACTGGGCAGCCCCGATTACACCTATCGGTTCGTATATTACCTCTGTCTGCTGTGGATATTTTCCTGTGCCGTGTTCACGGTGGTGTACCTTGTACGGCGCTGCCGTATTCCGCATACAAAGCGCATCCTCTGGCTGCCGCTTGTGCCGATTTTTTTTGCCACCCTCTATGCTTTACTGTACAAGCATATTTTAAATGTGCCGTGGATGCATGCGATCGCCGGTGATATGACCGTGGTGCAATGCCTGACCTTTACAGCGTCCTTTGAGGCGTGCATCCAGTGCGGGCTTATCCAATCCAACATGGGGTATGCCACGCTGTTTGAGGTATCTATGGCCAAGGGTCTGATCACGGACCGGGCGTTTGTGCCTGTGCAATGCTCCATGCAGGCAGCGCCGCTCCATGAGGAGCAGCTGCGTCAGGCGCTCACCGGCAGTGTCCAGTTGGATGCAACGACCCAGCTTCACGGCCACCCGATCCGGAAAGGGTATATTTTCTGGCAGGAGGACATCACCGAACTGGTGGCTCTGCTGGAGGAGCTGCGTCTCACGCAGGAGGAATTGCATGACATCGGGGACATCATACAGGCGGAAACAGCCCAGAAGGCACAATGGCTGAAGCTGAGCGAGCAAAACCGGCTGTATGACAAAATCGAGACCGTCACAGCCCGCCAGCTGGCACGGATACAGGAATATCTGATCGCGCTCAAGGCCACGGACGATATCGATACCGCCCGGCGGCTGCTGAAGCACATCGTCATTTTGGGAACCTATATCAAGCGGCGCAGCAACCTTGTTTTTGTCTGCGACAAGGCGGAGGATATCGACACCACGGAGCTGCGGCTGAGCCTGTTTGAATCGGCCGAGAGCCTGCGCCTGAGTGATATACGCTGCGCCGTACAGATTGCCGACACAGCAAAAATTTCCCCTGCGTCCGCCGTGGCGATCTATGACGCCTTTGAAGCCATCATAGAAGCGACCCTGCCGGGATTGCAGGAGATTCTTTTCTGTGCCGAGCATACTGCGCAAGGCTGGGGGCTGCGCTGCAGTGTTCAATGCACCGACGCGCCCGCTGCGCTGCCCGGCCTGCCGCAGATGCAGCTTGAACGGGATGAGGACGGGCTTTTGTATTTCACGATGTTTCCGGCAGAAGGAGGCAACCTATGATTTCCCGGATCTCCCGCAACGCTGTCAAGGAAGGCTTTGACACGCTGCCGGCGGCCATCTGCTACTTTGACCGCAACGGTCTGCTGCGTCTGATCAATCACAGGATGCAGGAACTCGCCGCAGTCCTCTGCGGCTGCGATCTGCAGACCCTTACGGATCTGGAGCAGGCGCTGCACAGTCCCGGCGGCGGTGTGCAGCTGCGCGATGAGGCCGCCCGCATCTACGCATTCCCGGACGGGACGGTGTACCATTTTGCGGTGCGCCCTGTTCAGGACAAATACGGCATACCGTACACCGAGGTGATGGCCACCGATGTCACCCAGCTGGCTACATTGCATGCTGCACTGCAGCAGGAAAACGAGCGCCTTGCCGATGCGAACCGCCGCGCAAAGCGCTTATATGACAATATGCCCGACATTGTGCGGGAGGAAGAAATCCTGAAAATGAAGATGCAGGTGCATGACGACATCGGCCATACCCTGCTTGCCGCACGGCGCGCACTGCGGCATGAGCATGACCTTGCCCGGATCAGGAGCGAGGCCGCGGAGTGGGAAAGCTCCATCTCCCTGCTGTGCCGCGCCCGGCAGGAGGATGCTGCCGAGGACCCGCTGACCTGTATGCAAAGGCGGGCGGCTGTTCTGGGCGCAGCCGTACAGCTGCGCGGTGCGTACCCTGCGGCACGCGCCACCCGCGAGCTCTACGCACTGATCCTGCGGGAATGTACCTCCAACGCTGTGCGGCATGCGGGCGCCACGGAATTGTACGCCGATTCCGAGCATTGGCCACAGGCATGGCACCTTTGCATCACGAACAACGGCGCACCGCCCAGGGCGGAGATAAAGGAAGGCGGCGGGCTTTCCTCGCTCCGCCGCCGTATTGAAAAAGCAGGGGGTACAGTAACCGTACATTCCCTGCCTGTATTTGTTCTGGAAGTCACCCTGCCCGATAAGGAGAGCATTTATGATACGCGTTATGATCGTTGAGGACCAAAAGCTGGTCCGGAGCCTGCTTGAAAGCTATATTCAGAACGAGGACGGGTATCAGCTTGCTGTGTCTATCCCCGGCGCTGCAGAGGCTCCCATCCTGTGCGATACCGAGGACATCGACCTTGTGCTGATGGATGTGCAGACCGAACACCGCGAAAACGGTTTGGCCGCCGCCAAAAAGATACGAGAAGCGCACCCCTCAATCAAGATCGTGGTGGCGACCTCGCTTATTGACACACAGGTCTTGGCACGCGCAAAAGCCGTGGGCGCGGACAGCCTGTGGTATAAGGACGGCGATGAAGGGACCCTGATGGAAGTCGTGCGCCGCACGATGGCGGGGGAGCATATCTTCCCCGATGCACCGCCCAGCGTGGAGATCGGCACTGCCATGAGCGCCGAGTTCACCAAAGGAGAGATGAAGGTCCTGCGCTGTCTTGTGCGTGGGCTGTCCTATAACGAGATTGCAAAAGAACTCGGCATCGAGCCATCCACCGTGAAGTTCCACGTCATCAATATGCTGCAAAAGACGAACTTAGAGAATAAGCTCCAGCTTGCCATTGCCGCCACCGAAGCCAAATTGGTGGTGGAGTTGGCGGACACCTGAACCGTTATTCCATAGCAAACGGTGCGTAAAAATAAAACACCCGGGAGGGATGAATCTCTCCCGGGTGTTTCAATTTAGAACCGCTCCACGCCATCACTCGTTACGCGCGCATAGACGAGGGGCGGAAGCGTCGGTTGCTCATCGCAGATGACAAGGCCGCCGCGGTACATTTCCTCGGCTGCGGCAAACAGGCTCTCGTCGTCGGCATAGAACGTGCAGATGCTCTCCCCTGCCTTGACGTAGTCGCCCAGCTTTTTGTGCATCGTAATGCCCGCGGCAAAGTCGATGCTGTCCTCCTTCTTGATGCGGCCCGCGCCCAGCAGCACGCTGGCATTGCCGATCTTCTCGACGTCGTTTTTGTAAATATAGCCGTTGGCGGGGGCGGTCAGCTCATAGCTGTACTTTGCCTTTTGGAACTTGTCGGCGTCGCGCAGTACGCTGATGTCGCCGCCCTGCGCGGCAAACATCTGGCAGCACTTTTCAAACGCGGAGCCGTCGGCAATGACGCTCTCGGCCAGCTTACGGCAGGTAGGCATATCGCCCTTGCCCGCCAGCACCAGCATGTTGCCGGCCAGCTGCAGGCAGACCTCGGTCAGGTCCGCGGGGCCCTTGCCCTGCAGAACGGCCATGCTCTCGGCGACCTCCAGCGCATTGCCGATGTTGTGGCCGAGAGGCTTGTCCATATCGGTGATGAGCGCCGCTACCTTGCGGCCATGCGCCGTGCCGATGGCGACCATCTGGCGGGCCAGCTCCAGCGCACCGTCCAGGTCCTTCATGAACGCGCCGTCGCCCATCGTGACATCGAGCAGGATCGCGTCCGAACCGGCGGCCAGCTTCTTGGACATGATGGAGGACGCGATCAGCGGGATGCAGCCGACGGTGGCGGTCACATCGCGCAGGGCGTACATCTTCTTGTCGGCGACGGCGATCTTGCCGCTTTGGCCGATGACCGAAATGCCGATCTCGTTGACCTGCCTGAAAAATTCTTCCTGCGTCAGGCTCGTGCGGGTGCCGGGGACAGCCTCCATCTTGTCAATCGTGCCGCCCGTGTGGCCGAGGCCGCGCCCGCTCATCTTGGCGATCTTGACACCGCAGGCCGCCACGATGGGCGCAATGACCAGCGTCGTCTTGTCACCGACGCCGCCGGTGGAGTGCTTGTCGGCCTTGATGCCCGCGATGGCAGACAGATCGACCATGTCGCCGGAGTGGGCCATGACGTCGGTCAGCATGGCGGTCTCCTCGTCAGTCATGCCGCGCAGGTAGATGGCCATGAGAAGCGCTGACATCTGGTAGTCGGGCACATCGCCTGCCACATAGCCGTTGACGGCGAAGGACAGTTCTTCATGGTTCAGCGTACCGCCGTCGCGCTTCTTGGCGATAATATCGTACATTCGCATAGTTTTTCTCCTTGTAAAAGGCAGGCCGCCCGGCTGGGATACCGGGCGGCCTGCTGTGATTTGTGATTAACGGCTGCCCTTGTCGTAGGGAATGCCCTCGGCCTTCGGGGCCTGGGAGTTCTTGGAGGTGAAGATCAGCACGATCATCGTGACGATATACGGCAGCATCTGGTAGAAGTTCGAAATTTCCTTGACGCCCTCAAACTTCGGCAGGAAGGTCAGCGTGGCGTTCAGCGCAGCAATGACCTTGAACAGCGCGAAGAACAGCGACGCGCCGAGGATCGGCAGCGGCTTCCAGTTGCCGAAGATCATAACGGCCAGCGCCAGGAAGCCGTAGCCGCCAACGTCGGAGTTGAAGCCGGAGCCGGCTGCCAGCGTGTAGGCCAGGCCGCCGACGCCGCCCAGGAAGCCGGAGATCAACACACCGGCGTAGCGCATCTTGTAGACATTGATGCCGACGGAGTCCGCCGCCTGGGGATGCTCACCGCAGGCGCGCAGCCGCAGACCGAAGCGGGTCTTGTACATGACGATGTAGGCCGCGATGAACAGGACGATGGCAACGGGGGTCGTCAGGTAGAAATACTTGAAAATCAGGTTGTTCCAGAAGCTGGGGCCGTCCACCGGGGCGAGGCCGAAGGTATCGCGGGTGATGCGCACCCAGTTGGGAATGAAGATCGTGGTCAGGCCCTGGCCCTGGATGGCCCAGGTCATGACGACGGCGAAGGCGGGCGCAAACTGGTTCAGCGCCGTGCCGCCGATGGTCTGGTCGGCCTTCAGGTTGATGGCCGCAAAGCCCAGCAGCAGCGAAAAAATCATGCCGGTGACGCCCGCCACCAGAATGGCAATGAACATCGACAGCTGCGGATGTGCGGGACCGAAACCGCTCTGGTCCAGGCCCTGCAGCGTAAAGCAGGCGAACAGCGCGCCAATGATCATCATGCCCTCAAGTGCGATGTTGATGACGCCAGAATGCTCACTGAACATGCCGCCCATGGCGACGAGCAGCAGCGGCACTGCGAACAAAATGGTCATACTGATAATGTTGGCAGCGATCATCATTTTGCAGCACCTTCCTTTCCCTTATGGCCGGAGACCGCCTTGGTAATGATGCCGCGCATCAGCAGGGCAAAGGCCGCCAGATAGATGATGACGGCAATGACGATGTCAATGGTCTCGGACGAGTAGGCGGGCTGCATGGCGGCACCGCCGACCTGGATATAGCTGATAAAGAGCGACGCAAAAATCGTGCCGATGGGGTTGGAGCTGGCCAACAGGGCGACAGGGATGCCGTTGAAGCCCATGCCGAGGATGGATTTTTCCAGCACGTATTGGCCCGTACCGGCCAGGTAGTAGATGGCGCCGCCGATGCCGGACAGCGCGCCGGAGATGACCATGGACAGCACGATGTTACGCTTGGAGTTGATGCCCGCGTACTGGGCAGCGTCGCGGCTCAGGCCGCAGGCCTTCAGCTCATAGCCGAAGGTCGTCTTTTGCAGGATGACCCAGACGAGGATGGCAAAAATAATCGTGATGATGATGGAAATATTGATCCAGCTCGAGTTGCCGAACAGTGCCGCAAACGGCCCCCTGGGCAGGATTGCACCGGGGTTTGCAACGTTCAGCGCGGCGGTGCGGTCCGAGTTAGACGCGCCCCAGCCGGAGGCCAGCATATTGGGCATGTTGGCCAGCAGCAGATTGACGAGGTACATGCCGATCCAGTTGAACATGATGGCGGTGATGACCTCATTGACGTTGAAATACGCCTTGAACAGGCCCGGGAAAACGCCCCAGATCGCACCGCCGACAGCGCCCGCCAGCAGGCAGACGTACCACGGCAGCTGGAATTGAATGGCGCACAGCAGCGAGAAGAAAGCGCCCATCGTGTACTGGCCGGACGCACCAATGTTGAACAGGCCCGTCTTGAACGCAAAGCCGACGGACAGGCCGCACATCATCAGGGGTGCCGCCTGGTACAGCACCTTGCCGAGCTTGTCCATGCTGGAAAAACCGGTGGCCAGCATAGCTCTCATGCCGCCCACGGCGGCGCCGGGATTCAGCAGGACCAGCAGTACAAAGCCCAGCACCAGACCGACGACGATGGACAAAAGGCTGGCCAGGACCCCTACAACGGCGGGACGCTGCAGAAGCGGCTGTTTATTCTGTTTGCTCATGCTTTCGCCTCCCCTTGCTTTTTGGCACCGGCCATATACAGGCCCAGTTCCTCGACGGTGGTCTTTTTCGGGTCGAATTCGCCGACGATCTCCCCCTCGTAAATCACGAGGATGCGGTCAGACAGGTTCATGACCTCGTCCAGCTCAAGGCTGACGAGCAGGACCGCACGGCCCTTGTCGCGCTCGGCCACGATCTGCTTGTGGATATACTCGATCGCGCCGACGTCAAGGCCGCGGGTGGGCTGCACGGCAACGAGCAGCTGCGGGTCCTTATCGACCTCGCGGGCGATGATAGCCTTCTGCTGGTTGCCGCCGGACATGCTGCGGGCAATCGTCGCAGGGCCCTGGCCGCTGCGGACATCGTATTGCTTTATCAGGCGCTCGGCGTACTGCAATACGGCGTTCTTTTTAATAAAGCCGTGGTTCTGGAACTCCGGCTGCCAGTAACGCTGCAAAACCATGTTGTCGGCCAGCGTGTAATCCAGCACCAGACCGTGCTTGTGGCGGTCCTCCGGGATGTGGCTCATACCGGCCTTGCTGCGCTCGCGGATGGGGGCATTCGTGATGTCCCTGCCCTCGAGTCTGATGGTGCCGGACGTGGGCTTTTCGAGGCCCGTAATACCGTAGATCAGCTCGCTCTGGCCGTTGCCGTCGATACCGGCAACGCAGACGATCTCGCCCGCGCGGACGTTGAAGCTGACGCCGCGGACGGCATTGTTCTTGTGGACCTTGCTCGGCACGACGAGGTTCTCGACCTCCAGGATCGGCTTGCCGACCTCGCAGGGCTTCTTATCGACGGCAAACTGCACGTCGCGGCCAACCATCATCTTGGACAGTTCCTCTTTCGTGGTGTCCTTGATGTCAACGGTGCCGATATACCTGCCCTTGCGCAGGACAGAGCAGCGGTCAGAGACCGCCATGATCTCGTTGAGCTTGTGGGTGATGAACAGGATGCTCTTGCCCTCGGCCTTGAAGCCGCGCATGATGTCCATGAGCTCGTCGATTTCCTGCGGGGTCAGAACCGCCGTAGGCTCGTCGAAAATCAAAATTTCATTGTCGCGGTAGAGCATTTTCAGGATCTCGACACGCTGCTGCATGCCGACGGAGATGTCGCTGACCAGCGCGTCCGGGTCGACCTTCAGACCGTACTTTTCGCTCAAGGCCATGACCTTTTTGCGGGCCTCGTCCTTCTGCAAAAAACCGTGCTTTGTGTCCTCAACACCCAGGATGATGTTGTCGAGCACCGTGAAGCACTCCACCAGCTTGAAATGCTGGTGCACCATGCCGATGCCCAGTGCGTTGGCATCGTTGGGGTTGCGGATGGCAACCTCCTTGCCGTTTTTCAGGATCTTGCCCTGTTCCGGCTGATACAGGCCGAACAGCACGCTCATCAGCGTACTTTTGCCCGCGCCGTTCTCGCCCAGAAGGGCGTGTACCTCGCCCTTGCGCAGTTGCAGGGTGATATCATCGTTTGCCTTGATACCGGGGAATTCCTTGGTAATGTGGAGCATCTCGATCACATAATCCTCTGCCAATCTGCTCACTCTCCTTTCGTGCCGTAACGACACCTTTTCTATACTACAAACCATTATACCTGATTTTTTGCGGTTTGCACACGGCTTTTTGATTTTTTGTCAAAAAGCACAAGTAAAAGTATTACTTTTGTATGGTCTGCACGATTTCCCACCTGTTTCTCCCACACAGGCATACAAAAAGGGCGGGGTGCCCCTGCATGAGCACCCCGCCCCTATTACGGGAGTAATTCCGGGATAGCGATTACTGGATATAGTTGACCTTGGTGAACTCGCTGACGGTGGGCTTGGTAGCGTCGTCGGAGCTGTTGTCCACAACGAGCTCGCCGGAAGCGATCTTGCTCTTCAGGGCCTCGTACTCGTCCTTGGTGAAGGTCTTGAAGTTCCAGCTGTCATCAGCAGTGGGCAGACCAACATAGTCGCCATCCTCCAGACCGAAGTTACCGTTGGTAGCAGCGATGTTGCTCCACTCGCCGGCCTCGATGTCGCCCAGAGCGGTGCTGACAGACTCAGACAGGCCCTTCATGGCGGAGGTGATGAACGGGTTGTAAGCGTAGCCGTCCTTCTCAACGCCATTAGCACCGATGTAGTTCTGGTCAACGTCAACGCCCACAACGTAGCCGTTGTTCTTCAGAGCAGCCTCGACAGCGGAGGTGTAGATGCCGCCGCCGCAGGCAAAGACAATCTGGGTGCCGTTGGCATACCAGCCCTCCATACGGGAGGTGATGTTGGCATCGCCGTAGAACTGGCCGCCGTAGAAGTAGTTGATGTCAATGTTGGTGCCCAGCTCCTTTGCAGCAGCGTCAGCGCCCTGCACGAAGCCGTAGCCGTAACGGATAACAGCGGGAACAGCCATGCCGCCCAGGAAGCCCAGCTTGGTCTTGCCGTCCTTGGCAATGGCGTAACCTGCCAGATAGCCTGCCTGCTCCTCCTTGAAGGTGATGCAATAGCAGTTGGCGGGGATGCTGTCGGTGCCGATATCGCCCTGGGTCACATCGATAGCGATGAACTTGATGTCGGGGTACTGCTCAGCAGCCCATGCCAGAGAGGCACCGTACAGGTAGCCCACGCAGACGATAACGTCAGCACCGTCGTTGACAGCCTGACGGATCATGGTCTCGCGGTCCTCATCGGAAGCATCGGAATCGGGGATGTAGTACTGGCAGTTGTCGCCCATGTAGCTGGAAACAGCAGCCCAGCAAGCCTGGTTGAAGCTCTCATCATCGATCGTGCCAGTATCGCAGGTCAGAGCGACCTTAGCGATCTTCTCAGCGCCGTCTGCTGCGCCGGAAGCAGCGGAAGAGCTGGCAGCTGCGGAAGAAGCAGTGCTGGTAGAGGAAGCGGAGGAACCGCCGCAGGCGGTCAGAGCAGCGGCAGCGGCAGCAGCACCGGCCACAGCCAGAAAGTTACGACGAGAAATCTTCATAAGAAACTCTCCTTTTATTTTAAAAAATTGCGTCAAATGAATGAAATGTGCACTCTGGCACATCTACTGGCTCAAGTATAGCGGGTGGAAGTGACAGATGCAAGCAATTTCCGATTACAAATTCTTTACAAATCCCTTGTATAATTTATAAAAAAGTAATGCTTATTCACCAAATTTCCCCTGCTTGCGCTGTTTTTCGCAGAAGGACAGTTACTTTCCTTCCACGGCGCTGTTGCCCGCCACGTTGGAGGGGCCAAAGCCGAAGGGCAGCAGCTCGTCCATGCTGCGCTCGATGAAATCGTCCGGGCTTTTTGCCATGATGACATTCAGCTCCGGCCCGCCGAACTCAAACAGCGCCTGACGGCAGACCCCGCAGGGTGAGGTGATCTGCTTGTTCACCTCGCCGCGGCGGCTGCCCACCACTGCAATATCCGTGAACTCGGTCACGCCGTCGGCCACGGCCTTGAACAGGGCCGTGCGCTCTGCGCAGCTGGTGGGGGTAAAGGACGCATTTTCCACGTTGCAGCCGGTGTAGACGCGTCCGTCCTTTGCGCGCAGGGCAGCACCCACCATAAAATTGGAATACGGTGCATAAGCCTTTTCGCGGGCAGCCAGTGCCATGCGGATCAGTTCCTGCTTTTCTTCCAGGGTCAGGTTCGTCATAAAGTGTTCCTCCTTTTGGGGGCGAAAACAGCGCGGCCGGCCTTTTTGCAGGCAGACCGCGCTGGATCTTCGGTTGGGTTTCTCAGTACTCTGCGCCCAGAGCCACCTTCATCATGTTGGTAAAGCTCGTCTGGCGCTGCTCGGCCGTGGTGATCTCCGGTGCCACAAAGCTGTCGGAAATGGTCAGCAGGCAGGCCGCATGCTTGCCCAGCACCTGTGCGTTGGCAAACAGGGCAAAGCTCTCCATCTCCACGCACAGGCAGCCGCGCTCATCCCGCAGCTTTTCCCAGTAGGTGGGCTTTTCGTCGGAGGGCTGGCGGTAGAACACATCCGAAGAGTGGATGTTGCCCTCAATGAGGGGAATGCCCTGCTTGGCGGCAGAAGCGCGCAGCTTGTCGTTCAGGCTCTGGCTGGGCAGGGTGATGTCACCCTCGAAGCCGCTCTGTACCCGGGCGTAGTTGGACTCGCTCACCGCACCGGTGGACAGCACCACGTCGAACAGCTTGGCCTTTTCGGTGTAGCTGCCGGCAGAGCCGATGCGGATGATGTTGTCCACATCGTAGAACTTGAACAGCTCATAGGAATAGATGCCGATGGACGGCATGCCCATGCCGCTGCCCATTACGCTGATGGGGCGGCCCTGATAGGTGCCGGTAAAGCCCAGCATGCCGCGCACACCGGTCACCTGACGCACATCCTGCAGGAAGGTGTCGGCAATGAACTGGGCCCGCAAGGGGTCACCGGGCATGAGGACCGTCTTGGCGAAATCGCCCTTTTCGGCGCTGATGTGAGGGGTAGACATAAGATCATCTCTCCTTTTTTCCTATTTACAGCAGATGGGCCTTTCCCCTTTGGGAAAAGCCCTTTCTGCCAAGTTACCTGTATTTGCTGCGGTTGAACACGTTCTGGGGCGCAACGTAACTGCCGTTGTGGCGGATCTCAAAGTGGCAGTGGTTGCCGCTGGAGCGTCCGGTGCTGCCCACATAGCCAATGAGCTGGCCCTGCTTGACCGACTGACCGGCGTGCACCACCAGCGACAGGCAGTGAGCGTACAGGGTGGTGTAGCCGTTGCCGTGGTTGATGATGATGGAGTTGCCGTAGCCGTTGCCCGCACCGGCCCGGTTGTAGCCGGCCTTGGTCACCGTACCGCCTGCCGAAGCGTAAATGGGCGTAC
>OHWS01000463.1_pt1 | contig 14622 bp, 11 predicted proteins | sample 1579751 | NCBI WGS metagenome assembly OHWS01 (sample SAMEA3882517, study PRJEB24775) | human gut metagenome | biome: human-associated habitat; feature: intestine environment; material: feces | place: Netherlands | collected 2009/2010
TGGTCACCTTGTCCTCATCGCAGCTCAGGGTATCGACAACGATCTTCTTCATTTCCTCGAAAGTCATGGCAGTATTCTCCTTTATGTTGTATGATTGTATTGATTATTTACCTAAAATTTGTGAGGTATCGAACACGACCATTATAGCCAAACCGTCGGATAAGTCAATGGTTTTAGTTAAAGATTTTTATCTTTTACAGTTTTGTCACAGTTTGCTTCCTTTTATATAGGGGTTCCCACAGGGCGCAAAAAGGCCGCTGCACAGTAACCCTCTCAGTCAAAGCCTTTCGGCTTTGCCAGCTCCCCCGAAAGGGGGAGCTTTTTAGCATCTACCGGTCAGCAGCAATAAAGCTCTCCCTTCGAGGAAAGACTTCCCCCGCTCCGGGGAAAGATGTCACCGCAGGTGACAAAAGGGGGAATCTGCGCGCAGCGCCTGAGAGGGTTCATTCTCGTGAAAAACAAATGAATCTTCAACAAAAATCCACGATTTCTCCATAAAAACAAAACACCGAAGCATCCGCAGACGCTCCGGTGTTCCTGAATCCAACTATACTTTTTTGCTTATTCCAGCCCGATCTGCTGGGCGTATTCTTCCAGCAGTTCCCGCTCAAGGAAGGGGGTCTTGACGCCCTCGCGGTCGCGGTAGGTCTCGTGACCCTTTCCGATGACGGCGATCAGGTCGCCCTCCTGTGCGTGATCCACTGCGTAGTGCAGCGCGTCCAGACGGTCGGGGATCTCCACGAACTTTGCGTCCGGGTTGCCCTTGTTCATGCCTTCGCGGATGTCCGCAAGGATGTCCTCTACCTTTTCAAAGCGGTTGTTATCCTCGGTGAGGATGGAGAAATCGGCCATCTTGGCGCAGATCTCGCCCATGCCGTAGCGGCGCAGCTTGGAGCGGTTGCCGCCGCAGCCGAACACCACCACCAGACGGTGGGGCTTGTAGGCGCGCAGGGTGGTAAGCAGGCTCTCGGTGGATACCTCGTTGTGGGCGTAGTCCAGCAGGATGGTGAACTTTTTGCTGATGGGCACCAGCTCCACACGGCCCTTCACCACGCACTTGCCCAGACCATCGTGAATGGCGGCATCCGGCAGACCCAGCACCTTGCCCACGGCCAGCGCTGCCAGCGCGTTGTACACGCTGAACTCGCCGGGCATATTCACCTTGACGTCCATCTCGTCCTTGCCGGTAACGTGGAAGGCAACGCCCAGAAAATCGTGGGTGCGCAGCAGCTCGTAGCCGGTCTCGCGGTAGTCGGCCTTTTCATCGCGGCCATAGGTCACCAGCTTGCAGGTATGGCCTTCCAGCAGGGCGGCGGTGTTCTCGTCGTCAATGTTCACCACGCCCACATCGCAGCGCTTGAACAGCTGTCCCTTCCAGCTGCGGTACTCCTCAAAGGTCTTGTGCTCACCGGGGCCGATGTGATCCGGCGAAAGGTTGGTGAACACGCCCACATCGTAGTGCACGCCCGCCACGCGATCCATCATCAGACCCTGACTGGACACCTCCATCAGCGCGGTATCGCAGCCGGCATCCAGAAACTCCCGGAAGGTCTTTTGCAGCTCGTAGCTTTCCGGGGTAGTGTTGGCGGTGTCCTTGTGGCGTCCCATATAGTAGATGCCGTTGGTGCCGATCATGCCCACCTTGCGGCCTGCGGCCTCCAGCACGCTTTTGATCATGTGGGTGGTGGTGGTCTTGCCCTTGGTGCCGGTGACGCCGATCATGGTCATCTGGCGGGCAGGGTTGCCGAAGAGGTTGGCACTCATCAGCGCCATGGCATAGCGGCTGCTCTCCACCTTGACCACGGTCACCCCGGGCATGGCGGAAAGGTCGATGTCATGCTGGATGACCAGCGCGCTGATTCCCTTGGCGGCGCAGTCAGCGGCAAACGCGTGGCTGTCCCGTTGGGTGCCCACGATGCACACGAACAAAAGCCCCGGGGCAGCCTTGCGGCTGTCGTAGATGATATCTGCGATCTCAGTATCCAGACTGCCCTGCACAAGGGTAAAGGGCACGCCTTCCATCAGTTGTTCCAGCTTCATACAGTCTCCTCCATAGAGTTTCTTTACATGGGGTTTTCTTCTTCGTTGGCCGTCATGCGGTCAGGGTGGGTCAGGGGCAGCTGCTCGGTGTCAGCGTCAGCCGCCGGTTCGGTGGTGCCGGCAGCATCCGTGCTTTCTGCACTGTCGGTGCTGTCGGCGGCATCCTCTGCCGGAGCGGGTTCCTCTGCCTTGGGCGGCACCACATAGCCGGAGGGCAGGGTGGGCTCGCCCTGTGCAAAATAGATCTTGCGGGTGCTGCTGGCGCTGGTATGGCTGAAATCCAGCCGCCCGGTATCGGTGGGGCCGCAGCCCTTGCCATCGGCGTTGGTCAGCACATAGCGGGCACGGTCCAGCTTATAATCCAGATCGTTCAGCGTACCCAACAGCACGCTGATGCGGTCCTGATACAAAAATGCGAGCTGCTCGGTGTCTGCCACCTCCAGCCGTGTCACGTCCTGCGACAGGCCGTATTCCTCCAGCTTGCCCACCAAAGTGCGCAGCGCTTCCATGCGGGCGGTCTCGGTGCTCACCGCGCTTTCGCTTTCGGCGGTTTCCGACCCGGAGGCGCTTGCCGCGTCCGCATCGTCCACGAACCAGAAGCCCTGTCCCGGGGTGGCGTCCTGCAGCTTGCCGCCGTACAGGGTGCAAAGCCCCTCGGGCTGGGTGCTTTCCTCGGACAAAATCTTCCATTTGTCCGAGATCACAAGCCACTTGCTGCCGTTTTGCACCGCGTAGGCGGGCACGGCCTCGGTCACCTGCACCACCACGGTGTTGGGGTAGTCCCGGATCACCTTGATGGAGCCCAGCAGCGGGAAATTCTGCTCCAGCACAGCGGCCTTTTCGCCGGGTTCAAAGCTGAAGATGTTTTCCTCCAGCTGCACGCCCATCTGCTGCAAAATGCTGTCTGCGGAGTAGCCCGCGATCTCGGTCACCTGCTTGCCGTCCGGGGTCTGCACCTGAATGGAGTTGATGCGGAACAGCATGGTCATGGTCAGGTAGATGCCTGCGCCAATGACGCACAGCAGCATGGCAAAGGCGGTCAGACGGCGCAGCATCCGGCGGCGCCGCAATGTGGCGCGGGTCACCTTGCGCTTTTTGCGCATTTCCCGCCGGGCAGGGCTTTGCTGTGGGGCGCCCTGCGCCGGGCGCAGGCGTTGACCGTTGCCCGCCGGGTGCTGCCGGTTTGCATTCTGGTAATTCTGGTTTTTCCGGCTGTTCTGCCCGCTGCGGGCATTGTTTGCCGGGCGGCGCTGCTTGCCGCCAGACTTCGCGTTTTTGGGTCTGCTGCCCGCCGGGCGGTTACCGGCGGGATACTGGGTGGTATTGCTTCCCTGCCCCTGCGCCGGGCGGCGGGGCTGGGTCTGGGTGGGGAACTGGATGCTGTTATCTGCCCGGGAGGAGCGCACACTGCCGTTGGCGCTGCGGGAGGGCGGGCGGCTGAGCGGCTCGCCGTTGTAGCCGTAGCGGCTGCTGCCGGTGCTCCGGGGCGTATTATGATTCTGCGAAGGCGCAGAGGTGCGCGCCACATCCCGGTTCAGATCATAGGGTCTCGGGTTCCGGGGTCTGCCGTTGCGGTCACGGTTCTGCTGCATCATTCGCACCTTCTTTCCTGTTTATTCCGGGGCTGCATCACGTGGTCTTTACCAGCTTGAGCAGTGCCGCAGTGATGCGGTCCAGACTGTCGTCCACAGACAGGCTGCGGGCGTTTTTGCCCATCTCGGCCAGCTTGCCGGGCTGTGCCAGCATGGCAGAAACAGTCTGCACCAGCTTTTCACCGGTCAGGTCTTTTTCTTCAATGACCACAGCCGCCCCGGCCTTCTGCAGCTCCATGGCGTTGTAGTACTGGTGGTTCTCCGCCACATTGGGGCTGGGGATCAGCACAGCGGCGCGTCCCACGGCCTCCAGCTCGGCCAGCGTCAGCGCACCGGCGCGGCTGATAACGAGGTCTGCCGCAGCCAGTAGCTCCGGCATATTGTTGATGTATTCCTTTACCACAAGGCTGTCGCCGGGGGCAAAATCCTTCTGCTTTTGCAGCTGCTCAAACAGCTGCACCCCGTACTGCCCGGTGGCGTGCAGGTGCAGCACCGGCTTGTGCTCATGCTGTTCCCAGGCGCACAGGTCTGCCACCACCTCGTTGACCCGGCGTGCGCCCAAGCTGCCGCCGAAGGACAGGATGACGGTGCGGTCGCCCGCACCCAGCTGTGCACGGATGGCCTCGCGGTTGGCGGCCTGTGCAAACACCTCCGGCCGCACGGGGTTGCCCACCACAAGGGTCTTGTCCGGTGCGCCCAGCTTTTCCACGGCGGCGGGCACGGCGGCAAACACGATATCCACATCCGGGGCCAGCAGCTTGTTGGTCACACCGGGGAAAGCATTCTGCTCGTGCAGGGCGGTGTGGATGCCCATTTTGGCGGCGCAGCGCACCACCGGGCCGGACACATAGCCGCCGCAGCCGATGACGAGATCCGGCTTTACTTCCTTCATCATGGCCTTGGCCTTGGGGCCGGAAAGCGCCAGATTCCACAGGGTGATGATATTGCGCTTGATGTTGTGCAGGCTGAGCTTGCGCTGGAAGCCGGTGATCTCAATATGGTGGAAGGGGTAGCCCGCCTGTGTGACCAGACGGTACTCCATGCCCTCCTTACGGCCTGCAAAGTGGATCTCTGCGGTAGGGTCGGCCTTTTTCAGAGCACCGGCAATGGCCAGTGCAGGGTTGATATGTCCGGCGGTGCCGCCGGCTGCGATGAGAACACGCATGGTGATTCCTCCTTATAAACGCCCGGCTACAGGCCGGGCGGGCTTGCGGTTTGTTTTACTGTTCTGTACGGGCTGCGCGGGCAGAGGCCAAGTCAATGGTCTTGCGTGCAAGCTCTGCCTCGCGCTCGGCGCGGGCGGCCTCCCGCTGGGCACGCATCTGCTCCCGCTGCTGCGCTGCCCGCTCGCCGTTGCGGCCAATGTTCACCATCACGCCCATCTCTGCCAGCAGCAGGATCAGGCTGGTACCGCCGGAGGAGAAGAAGGGCAGGCTGATGCCGGTGTTGGGCAGGGTGTTGGTGACCACGGCGATGTTGCAGAACACCTGCCACGCGATCTGTGCCATGATGCCGATGCCTACCATGGTGCAGTACAGATTTTCCGCCTTATAGGCGATGAGCAGCCCCTGCACGATGAACAGCACGAACAGCACGATAATGAGCACCGCGCCGATGAAGCCCAGCTCCTCGCACACCACGCTGAAGATGAAGTCGTTGGTGCTTTCCGGCAGCCAGAGCTGCTTTTCCACGCTGTTGCCCAGCCCCAGCCCCTTCAGTCCGCCGGAGCCGATAGCATAAAGGCTCTGCACGGTCTGGTCGGTCATCTGGCTCAGATCCTGCGTCCAGCCGTCCAGACGCTTTTGCAGGTAGGGGATAGAGTCCACATGGGAGAGCAGGGTCTCCAGCAGGGTGCCCGCCGTGATGGCACCCGCCCATGTCAGCACACCGCCGCTGCCGGACAGCAGCAGGATGGTGCCCACCACCGCCACCGTCAGCACGATGCCGGACATGTGCGGCTCCATCGCCAGCAGGATGACCACCGGTATAAGGGGCAGCACCGGCACCACCAGCTGCTTCCATACCCGCACCCGCAGCCACTCCCGGGGGGTAAGCAGGATGCGGCGCTCCGGGTCCAGCCGCTCCACCTGCGGCGCTTTGGCCGCAAGATGGGAGCTGAACAGGATCATTTCAAACTTTGCCACCTCGGAGGATTGCAGTGTAAGCCCGCCGAAGCGGATCCAGCGGCGGCAGCCGTTCAGAGGGGCCATGGTCAGGGTGACGGCCAGCATGGCCAGCACGATGATGTAGCCCGGCACCACCATCTTGCGCAAAAAGCGGTGATCCATATAACTCATCAGGAACATACAGGCCAGCCCGATCATCATGCACAATGCTTGCTGCTTGATGTAGTGGAAGCTGTCGCCCATGCGCAGGTAACCGGTGGTGTAGCTGGCGCTGAACAGCATCACCAGCCCAAAGATCATAATAACGGCCAGCGTGGCCAGCCAGTCGATCAGCAGCCGGGACCACGGGCCCGGGTCTCGCTGGAACACCGGCACCGGCGCTCTGTGTTTTTTGCGGTTAGTCGCCATCTGCGCTCCCTTCCCTCTCTGTGCCCGGTCAGCACCAGCGCAGCAGCGCCAGCGCCAGTACATAGCCGACAGCGCTCAGCGCAAAGCTGCACAGAAACACCGTCTCCGGGCTCATTTTATGCTTTTTTACCCAGCAGCGCAAGGGCTTGCCGGTGCGTTTTGCACCCAGCAGCTGCGCTGCCAAAAGACCGCCTGCCGCCCAGAAGGGCAGCGCCAGCGGCACAGTCAGGCTGGTCATATCCAGACTGAGCGGGATGCAGCCGATGGCACCCGCCGCCAGCAGGCTGCCGCAGCAGCCCACCCCCAGCCTTGCCGGGGGGAACGCCCACAGCAGCAGTGCCACCAGTGCCCCGGCAAGCGCGGCGGGCAGCACCGCCAGCCCGGGCACGCCCAAGCCGGCCTCTGCCATCATCAGCGCCAGCATAGCCACAAAGGCCGCGCCGCACACCGTACCCTCGTCCCGCTCGGCGATGCGGGCACACTCAGCCAGCGCCACCATGAGCACCGCCCACAAAAAGGGCACGGCGCTGCCCAGCAGCACATACCCCGCCCCGGGCACGCCCAGTCCCCGGGGCAGACAGCCCGCTGCCTGCAGCAGCAAAAGAACGAATGCCGCGGCCAGTGCCTCCAGCAAAAGCCGCACGTCCCGCCGCAGCCCCAGCGCCGCCGGGCTGCGCATCCGGGCAAGGTCCTCTGCAAGACCCACTGCCCCAAAGGCAAGGCTTCCGGCCAGCGCCGTGAGCAGCCGTGTCATCAACCGGCCCTCGCTGCCCAGCAGCTCCGGCTGACCCACGCAGGTGGCAAGCCAGCCCACACCCACCGCAGCCACCGTGCCCGCCGCCGCACACAGCCCACCCCACAGCGGGGCGCGCAGGGGTGCAGGCCGGGGCTGCTCAGGCTGTACCGGCTGCTGGTTTTGTTCGCGGCGTTCCAGCACCCGCCGCAGCGGCACAAACAGGCTGCACAGGGTTGCCGTAAGGGCAAAGCCCAGCACCACCGCCGCTGCCAAGGCGAAACGCTCCATAACTCAGACACTCCATTTCGCCAAATAGTTATACTTCTGCTTCTTTATGCTCTTCGTAGAAGATATCCAGCACTTTTTCCAGTGCCATGCCGTGGCTGGCCTTTACCAGAACGGCATCGCCGGGCTGCACCCGGCTCAGCAGGGCATCGGCAGCCTCGCGGTAGCTGTCCGCGTGCAGGGTCTCTACCCCCTTGGCGGCAGCCACCACGGCGGTGCGCTTGGCCTGCTCGCCGTAGGTGATCAGGCAATACAGCCCGCTCTCGGCGGCAAGACGTCCCAGCTCCTCGTGTGCTTCGCGGCTCAGCTCGCCCAGCTCCAGCATATCGCCCAGCAGGGCAAAGCGGCGCTTGCAGGGGAAGTCCTTAAACATCGCCAGCGCGGCCTTCATGCTGTCCGGGTTTGCGTTGTAGCAGTCCTCGATGACGGTCACGCCCTCGCTGTCCACCACCTTCTGGCGGCGGCCGGTCTGCTCAAAGTTGGAAAGGCCCCGGACGACCCTCTTGGCGTCGCAGCCCAGACGGGTAGCGGCGCAGTAGGCAGCCAAGGCGTTCGCCACATTGTGGCGTCCCATGGCGGGGATGTTCACCACAAAGGTGCCATGCTCCTGATCCTCCAGCACAAAGCTCATGCCGTCAGTCTCCTGCCGGATGGACAGAGCGCAGACGTCTGCGTTTTCATCGCTCAGGCTGAACCACACCGGGCGCACATGGGCGGGCAGCGCTGCCTTGCGCAGGAAGGGGTCGTCGTAGTTCAGCACCAGCGGTGCGCCCTCCGGCAGACCGTTGCAGATCTCCAGCTTTGCCTTGCAGATGTTCTCCTGACTGCCCAGATTGCCGATGTGGGACACGCCGATGCAGGTAATGATGCCCACATCCGGCCGTGCGGCCCGCGCCAGACGGTCAATTTCACCGGCGTGGCTCATGCCCATCTCGATAACCGCGTACTCGGTGCTGCTTTCCAGCCGCATCAGGGTGCGGGGCATTCCCAGCTCATTGTTCTGGTTGCCCTCGGTCTTGATGGTCTCGCCAAAGCCGCTCAGGGCGGCGTAGGTCATCTGCTTGGTGGTGGTCTTGCCCACGCTGCCGGTCACGCCCACCATCTTGGGGTGGTACTGGCTGCGGTAGTTTGCGCCCATCACCATCATAGCGTGGTAGCTGTCCGGGCAAAGGATGGCCTTTTCTTCCGGCACACCGGGCACAGGGTGGTTGACCACCACATACTCCGCGCCCTGCTCCAGCGCACGGGCGGCGAAATCATGGCCGTCGAACCGCTCGCCGGGGAAGGCCACAAAAATGCAGCCGGGCTTTACCTCACGGCTGTCGGTGGTGACCAGTTCCACCTCCGGGTCACTGGTCAGTTTTCCGGCAGGCACCAGCCCTGCCAGAAGCTTGCTTGCATGGATCTTTTCCATTGTTCTATCCCCTCTCATTCTATCTATTGCAGGAAACCGCCGCACCGTATTTTATACAGCGGCCTTTTCGGCGTTTGACGATTGGAAATGGCCTCCGCGCTGCTCTGGCCATTCCCAGCGGAAATAAGCTTATAAGTTGGGCGATTCCGGGCAGACTGCGGTCTGCCCGGAATCGCATTTTCACGAATGGAGCATCATCGGAAAACGCGCTATAAAATTGTTTTTACCCACAGGTCAGGGTGATGATGGTGCCGCGCTGCACGCTGGAGCCGGGCTCGGCGCTTTGCGCCTGCACCGTGCCGCTGCCCTCCACCACGCAGTTCAGCCCGGCGGCGCTCAGCATCTGGCGGGCAAAATCCGGGCTCTTGCCGGTCACATCCGGCACCTCGGTGCGGCTGCCCTCGTAGGTATCGGTATACAGGTAGATGGTGGTGCCGTAGGGCACCTTTGCGCCCGCATGGGGGTACTGGTAGGTGACCGGGGCAGCGGACTGGCTGCTCTGGCTCTCCTGCAATTGATGCTTTAAGCCCTGAATGTTCAGGCTCACCTGTGCGTTGCTCCACTCGGTGCCCACAAGGTTCGGCACCGTAACGATGGTACCGCTGCGGTCCTCGCCGTCGGTGGCGATGCCAAGATAAGGGGCCACCTCGCTGATGATATTGCCCGCCACAGGGGCTGCAAGGATGGAGGAATAGTCCGTCCGGGCGTTGTTGGGGTCGTCCAGCATGACGTAGACCAGAATTTCCGGGTCGTTGGCGGGCAGCACCGCCACGAAGGAGGCCACCTTTTTATAGTCGCCGTCGGCGCGGCGGTGCATATTCAGCTGCTCGGAAGTGCCGGACTTGCCGCCGATGCGGTAGCCAGACACATAGGCGTTTTTGCCGCCGCCGGTGCCGTTGCCCACCTCGTACTCCATCATCTGCCGGATAACCTCGCTGGCGCTCTGGCTGATGACCTGACGGCGCACATTTGCGCCGATCTCCTGAATGACGTTGCCGTTGGCATCGGTGATCTTATCCACCACATGGGGGGTGACCAGATACCCGCCGTTGACGGTGGCCGCAATGGCGGTGCACATCTGCAGCGGGGTGATGGCCATGGCCTGACCGAAGGAGGAGGAAGCCAGCTGCACCTCGCCCAGCTGGTCGGCGCGGTAGTACTGCATAAAGTTGGTCTCGCTGGGCAGATCCACCCCGGTGCGGGCGGTAAAGCCGAAGGCATCGAAGTAGTTATAGAACTGCTGCGAGCCGACGCGCTGCCCCAGCTGGATGTAGTAGATGTTGCAGCTTTTGCGCAGTGCCTCGGCCATATTGAGCAGGCCGTGCGCCTTGCGCCCTGCGCAGTGGTAGGTCTCCTTAGCTACGCCGTAAGCGCCGGAGCAGGTAAAGGTGGTGTTCATGGTGGCCACACCGGAGTCGATGCCCATGGCGGAGGTGATGACCTTGAACACCGAACCCGGATAGTACAGCTCAGTGATGGCCTTGTTTTTCCACAGGATATCCCGGTAGTAACCGGAATAGTCTGCTTCCTCGTCCAAGATCTTGTTGCCCTGTTCATCGGTGATGTAGTTGCCGTCGGCGTCCTTTTTATAGACGCCGTAAAGCTCCGGCTCTGCGTGCACCAGCTCGTTGAGATAAGCCTCGTTGGCGGTGTAGTTCAGCGGGTCGTTGGGGTCAAAGTCCGGTTTGGAGGCCATAGCAAGGATGGCACCGGTCTTGACGTTCATCACAATGGCGCAGCCGCGGTTTTCTACCGTATTGGCTGCAATGGCTTCGTTCAGGTACCGCTCCGCGATCTCCTGCACGTTCACATCCAGCGACAGCACCAGATTGGAGCCGTCCTTGGCGGCAAAGGTGGTGGCGTTGGCGTCTGCAATGGCGTTGCCCACCGCGTTGCGCTGGGTGATGGTGCGGCCATCCACACCGGCCAAGGTGGACTGGTAGGATTTTTCCAGTCCGTAGGTGCCGACGCCGTCTGCATCCGTAAAGCCCAGCACCGCTGCGGCAAAGGCACCGTAGGGGTAGTTGCGCTGGAAGCTTTTTTCCGAGGACACCGAGATGCGCCCCTTGCGGGAGGTATCGGTGGCCTTTTTGTGCGTCTTGTTGAAGCTGGTGACGTATTTTTCAATGGAAAGCTTCACCGCGTTGTTCACCTTGGTGGCAAGGGTAACGTAGGCAGAATCCAGCCGGGAAAGTGCATCGTAAACGGTCTGGTACTGCTGCTGGTACTCTGCCGAGGAAGTGTCCACACTGTCCAAGCTCTCGCCGTCCCCGGAGAGCAGACGCAACGTCAGCTCCCGGCTCACCTCGGCGCACATGGCGGGGTCCAGCGTTTTGGTCACGGTGTCGTCATCGTTGGTCTTGCTGGTATAAAGGATGCTGCTGTAACTGGGGTCTGCCCAGATAGTCCACACCACGCTGGTGGAGGCAAGGGTGATGCCGGAGGCATCGTAGATCTCGCCGCGGGTGGCCTTGATGGTGGTATCCAGCAGCTGCTGCTGGGCGGCGTACTGGCGGTACTCTGCCCCGTGGAGGATCTGGATATTATACAGGCTGCGGACGACGATGGCTGCTGCCACCACCACCGCAAAGATGCCCAGACGGCTGCAAAGCCGCCGCACCCGGCTGTCCAGCCGATCCCGGCCGGAGGCCGGACGCAGGCGGTAGCCCCTGCTTTTTTTGTTACGGAAAGGTTCTTGCATTGGTTCTCTCCTGCAGGGCGTGCACTGCACTCCGCGCGCCCTGCGCTGTTATTTATTCAGACTGCGGTGTCCATAAACCGAAAAAAGCGTGCGCTGCCGCACGCTTTCTTCGTTTATCTCACGGTGCCCAGAATGTTCACCGCGCCGGTGTACAAAAAGTCGGTCCATTGCCGCACGGTGGACTCCCGGCGCACCAGTGCGCCGCTTTCGCCCAGGCGGATGTAGGTGATCTGGCTGGGGTCTACTTTCATCAGACCCAGCCGCCCTGCGGTCTCTTCCACGCTGGCAATGTTGGTCTTGCTGTTCAGGGTGCTGTTGTAGTAGGTATACTGGCTCTGCTCGCTGACCAGCTGCGCCTTAGTGGCTTGGATCTGGTCGTTCAACTCCACCAGCTGTGCCTCGCTCCACAGCAGACTGATGGCGAAGCCCACCAGCAGTGCTGCCGCCACCAGATTCATGGCGTTATGTACGGCGGCCTGCAGCGGGTTCAACCGCCGCTTGCCGCCCTTTGCTACCCGCAGGTTTGCTTTGCGCTGCGGCTGCGGTGCCCTGCGGCGGCGCACCGCGTTACGATCATATGCTGGCTGACCCATGGTTTCTCTCCTCCTCACGATGCCGGTGCTTCCGGCATCTCAGCATTTTTCCAGCACACGCAGGTGGGCGGAACGGCTGCGCCGGTTCTCCTCCAGTTCCTGCGTATCAGCTTCAATGGGTTTGCGGGTGATAAGCTTTGCCTTTGCCTTGCCGCCGCATACACACACCGGAAACTCCGGCGGGCAGGTACAGGCTGTGGACCAGCGGCGGAATTTGTTCTTGACCAGCCGGTCCTCCAGAGAATGGAAGGTGATCACGCATAACCGGCCGCCCGGTGCAAGGTGATCGAAAATGGTATCCAAGCCCTCCTCCAGCGCATCCAACTCGTGGTTCACTGCAATGCGCAGTGCCTGAAAGGTGCGGCGGGAGGGGTTCTTGTTCTTGCGGCGCTCTGCCGGGGGCATGGCGCTTGCTACGATATCTGCCAGCTGCAGGGTGGTCAGGATGGGAGCAGTTTTCCGCGCCTCCACGATCTTTCCTGCGATCTGCCATGCATAGGGCTCCTCGCCGTAATCCCGCAGGATGCGGGCCAGTTCCTCGCGGCTTTCGGTGTTCACAAGGTCTGCGGCGGTCTCGCCCTGCTGGCTCATGCGCATATCCAGCGGTGCGTCCGCCCGGTAGGAAAAGCCTCGGGCGGCATCGTCCAGCTGGTGGCTGGAAACGCCAAGATCCAGCAGTGCGCCGTTGATTTTCTCGATGCCCAGCTGCTCCAGCGCCTGTCCCGCATAGCGGAAATTGATCTGCACCACGGTGGCAGGCAGCCCGGCCAGACGGGAACGCGCGGTCTGCACCGCGTCCGGGTCCTGATCCAGCGAGATCAGCCGCCCGGTGGTCAGGCGTTTTGCTATTTCCTTTGAGTGGCCTGCCCCGCCGGCCGTTCCGTCCAGATAAATCCCGGCAGGGTCAATGGCCAGCCCATCAAGGCATTGGCTGAGCAAAACGGGGATATGACTAAATTCCACGGTGTTCTCCTCTTTCCCCGTTTCACACGGTTTAACATGCAGGGGTGCACCCCCGCTCAAAGTGTATCTTAAAAATCAAGGTCTTCCATTGCGGCGGTAAAATCTTCATCGCTTTCCGCCTGGCGGGCTTCCCAATCCTGGGTGTTCCAGATCTCCGCAAAGTTGCGGTTGCCGATCACGCTCACATCGTGGTCCAGGTTGGCGTATTCCCGCAGTTTTGCGGGCAGCTGAATGCGGCCCTGCTTATCCGGTGTTACTTCCACCGCAGAGGAATACAGCATACGGCTGACATTGCGGCCCTTTACCATACCTTTTTCGGCAATGCGCTGGGCCACTTTTTCAAACTCCTCCGGCGGGAACGCGGCAAGGCAATGGTCCAGCCAGCGGGTCACGATAAAGGTTTCGCCCATTCCATCCCGGAACTTTGCGGGGAAATTCAGACGGCCCTTTGCGTCCACTGCGTAGTCATACTGACCCATGAACATTGTCGAACCCGCCCCCTTCCCGGTTGGAACTGTCGCTTTTTTAGCGTTTCAGCGGAATTTCGCGGTTAACAACCCTGTGGAATGTGTGGATAACTCACCACTTTAACCCCAAACCGCCCACTTTTACCCACTGGAACACTTATATAGTACCAAATCGCGGGGCAAAAAGCAAGCCCACAGCGCCAAAAAGCGCTGCGGGCCATAAAGTTTTCACAAATACTGTCTTATTTGTTGTTTGCGGGGCAGGAACCGTGCAGATCTCTTTCACAAAGCCCGCACAGGGGGGCCGATTTTACAGATTCGGTTTCTGTGGGCCATGGGGGCCGCGGCTGGCCAGGTTGCGCAGGTTCATGCGGGTATTTTTGATATCCGCCACACTGCGGGCCAGAACTTCCTCCGAGTTTTTGAGGATATTCTCACAATAAGCCGCGGAGGCATTGTTGATCTTTTTCGCTTGTGCCTGTGCGGCGTTCACCAGCTCCACGGCCATCTTCTGTGCGCGCTTGGTGATCTCTTTGTCCGATACCAGTACCCGTGCGCGTTCCTCTGCCTGCTTGATGATGTTATCCGCATCGGTCTGGGCGTTCTTTAAAATCTGCTCGCGGTCTGCCACAATCTTTTTGCTGTCGCGCAGTTCATCGGGCAGGTTATTGCGCACCTCATCCACGATATCGCGGCAGCGGTCCACATCTACCACACGCTTGGCGGCGGCAAACGGCACAGCGGTACCCTCCTCCAGCGTTTCCTCCAGCATATCCAGCAGTTCCTCAACATTCATAGCTGTTCCTCTTTCTCATAGCGGCTTACCAAAATCTTGCCGTACTTATATTGTTTTGCCAAAACAAGCCCCTCAACCTGTTCCGGCAGCTCGGCGTCCAGTTCTGTTTCACACAGCACCACACCGCCAGGGGCCATGTGCGCTGCCAGCTGCGGCAGTGCTTTGGCTACCGTGCCGTGGTGGTACGGCGGGTCCAGCAGGGCAAGATCAAACTCTTCCTGCGTGGTGGCCAAAAAGTGGAACGCATCATCCGGGATGACCCGGCTCTGCGCAAACACGCCCGCCGTTTTGCAGTTGGCCAGCACGATTTGGATCGCCTCGCGGGAAGCATCCAGGAAAACACAGCGCTTGGCCCCGCGGGATAATGCCTCAATGCCAAGCTGGCCGCTGCCTGCAAACAAGTCCAGCACGCGCGCGCCGGGCACAGAGAACTGTACGCTGGAGAACATTGCCTCCTTTACGCGGTTAATGGTGGGGCGAGTAACATCCTCCCCCGGTAGC
>OHWS01000469.1_pt1 | contig 14585 bp, 9 predicted proteins | sample 1579751 | NCBI WGS metagenome assembly OHWS01 (sample SAMEA3882517, study PRJEB24775) | human gut metagenome | biome: human-associated habitat; feature: intestine environment; material: feces | place: Netherlands | collected 2009/2010
AAATCTGCAAGCTTTTCAAAAGCGAAAGAAAAAGTTCTGACGATTAAAACTGAATTAAAGACATACAAAAACACGGCAGTTGATAAAAAACTGCCGTGTTTGATTTTGCTGTAAACTATGTCCTTGTATAAAGTGTAAACCATGTTGTTGACATAGTATTCGCCCATAGATTGTGCAAACAGATAATCATACAAATAAAATTTTACGGAATCATAACTGTGTCTGTTGTGTTGAGCTGTGAAGTTCTCATTGCGGGCTTGCAGAGTTCAATCTGCCTGCCGTCTTTGATAAAGAGCGGAACTTCATTGAGGGCAACCTCAATATAATGAGTACCCTTGCTCATTTTTTCTGTTGTAACGCTTGTACCGCTGAGTTTTACAAAAGTCATGTTCTCGGGGAGATAAACATATCTTCCGCCTACATTCTGTTCATATACAGGGCAAATCATGCACTCGTCACCGAGCATAAGCTGTGTTTCACATTCACGGGCAATTTTATCATCGGGATAATCAAACGAGAGCGGTCTGAAAATCATATCATTCTCTTCGCTAGCCTTTTTGAATGTTCTGTAAAGGTACGGAATAAGTCTGTAACGAACCTCAACAATATCCTTGAAATCATCGCTGTTTTCAAAGCTGTAGCACTCCTGATTTCTTGTGCCGAGAGCGGCATGGTTACGCATAAGCGGAGTAAACACACCGAGTGCAAGGAAACGAAGAACAAGGTCACGGGTTGCGTTTTCGTTAAAGCCTCCGAGATCTGCACCGCAGTACAGAAAGCCGCACATATTTGCCGACGGGAGCATTTTTAGGTCAAGAAGAATGTGTGACCACCAAGAGTGGTTATCACCGAACCAGATACCGCTTGAACGGTGAGCGCCTACATACGACGCACGGGAGAACATAAGAATTTTTTCTTTACCGAACTCCTCCGCAAAATATTCGCCGGCGGCCTTTGTCATATTAGCACCGTAAATGTTGTGAACCTGATCATGGCAAACCTGTTTGCCGTCAACTGTATGGTAAATGCTTGAATAATCCTCGGGACTGTTTGAAAGACCTGTGAATGTGTCCTTGAGCTCAAAGAATTTTGAAATGTCAAGGTTCTGCCCTTTGAGAGAAGCCGCCTTGTCAAGTGCTTTGTTAAGTCCTTTTACCGAATAGAAAATTGCAGGCTCGTTCATATCGTTCCAGAAGCCGTCAATTCCCATATCTGTGAGAATTTTATATTTTGAGCCGAACCACTTTCTTACATCCGGTCGGAGAAAATCTGGAAAGCCAACGATACCTGGCCATACACCGCCCTCAAAATCCGTGCCATCCTCGTTTTTGCAGAAGTATCCGTTCTTTCTGCCCTCTTCATAGATATCGTAGCCGTTCTCTTTTTTTACGCCTGCGTCAATAATCGGAATGAGGTGGATTCCTTCTTCCCTTTTCTTTGAAACATAGTCCTTGAAATTCGGAAATTTTTCATCATCAACAGTAAAGTCCTTGTAACGCTCCATATAGTCGATGTCGAGATATACGCAGTCAAGCGGAATTCCTGCCTTGTTGTAACCGTCAACAACAGCGTCAACAGCTTCGGCATTGTAATAGCTCCAACGGCTCTGCTGATAGCCGAATGCCCAAAACGGCGGAACATAGCTTGTACCGATTGATTTTCTGAACTCTTTTACGATTTCAAGCGGCTTTGTGCCGTCAATATAATAAATATCAAAATCCGTGCCGTCAATTGTGATAACGGTTTTGTTTGTGGTTGTATAGCCGATGTCCCAACGGATTTTTGACGGGAAGTCGATAAAAATACCAAAAGTTTTTGAACCGCTGAGCATAAGGAAATTGTGAGCGGCATAGAGGGATGACTTTGTTTCGGTGTGGAACGGGTCATCACTGCAAAAGCTGTTATACACCCAACCACGCTTGTTGATTCCTCTCGGAGCTTCGCCGAGACCGTAGACGATGTCGCTGTCTGCCATATCAAATTCAAAGACAAAATTTCCGTTCTCAAACTTGCCGCCGAGCGGAAATTCCGCAATAGGCAGAGCGTTAAATTTTTCAACAACGGCCTGCGTATCAATCGGGTTGCCCGATGTAAACTTTTTAATCATTAAAGCACTTCCTTCTTTATTAAAATTTTCCGATTTTTTCAAAGCGTTCTGCAAAATCTTGCCGACACGCACTTACGATTTTAGTATAACATTAATTTTGATTATTGCAATGGTAAAATTTATTTTTTGTATCATTTTATTTTTGCACATTAAAAAAGCACCTTTACGAGCCTGTAAAGGTGCAAATTTTATTCTTTTACGCTTTATCAGTCAAAAATATCATTCTTGCTTTCAGACTTTCCGTCTTGGTAAATCTTGAGGTTTCCCGTATCATCACACACACCGAGAAAAACATCTTTGAGCCGTTTGCGGTTGTTGTCAAGCTGTTTTTTGAGCCATTCAAGATTAAAGCCCGATTCGGCAAGATTTTTCTCGAGAATTTTTCCGTCCGTAATAACCACGGACTCGGGTCGGGTTTGGTGAACAATGATTTTTAAATCATCCGGAGTTGCAGGGCGCTTTTTGTCCTTTGGCAGAACCGACAAATCGCCGTTCTGTTCAAGAAAAACCGTTTCGACATCATCAAGACTGAAATATCCCTTTTCACGCATTCGTGTGAGAAATTCGTTTATATCAATTTTTGCAACCGAAAAATTCTTTTTGTACAACTTTCCTCTGTCGAAAATCACAATAGACTTGCCTGTTAAAAATCTTCGTAACATTGTTGATTTTTGCGAAAGCCACGAACAAAGCATAACAATTATTACATAAACAATGAGTGCCGCAAGACACGCCCAAAAGTCTGACATTTCGGCTGTTGCCATCTCCGCTGCGATTGAACCGATTGTGATTCCGTTGATGTAGTCAAAAAGATTAAGGCTTGACATCTGCTTGTTGCCGATAAATTTTGACAGCAGAAACAATACTGTAATTGAAACGGGCGCCGTTATTAATGCACGCAAAAAGTCCATAATATCCCCTCCGATAGGGTTATTATGGACTTTAAATTATTTTTTATTCCGCAAAATTACCAAGGCTTAACTGTGCCTGTGATTTCCGAAACGCTATTGATTCCGTTTTTGTCGAGCCATTCGTTCATACCGTCGGCAATCTTAATAGGCGCATACGGATCCGTAAAAAGGACAGTACCGATTTGAAGTGCGGTTGCGCCTGCCATCATCATCTCGATTGCATCCTGCCAGCTTGAGATACCGCCCATACCGATAATCGGAATTTTAACTGCGTTTGCAACCTGCCAAACCATTCTTACTGCAACAGGGAAAATTGCAGGGCCGCTCATTCCGCCTGTGTTGTTACGGATAATCGGTCTGCGTGAGTTGATGTCGATACGCATACCTGTGAGCGTGTTAATCATTGAAATTGCGTCTGCACCGTTTGCCTCTGCCGACTGTGCGATTGATGCAATGTCGGTAACATTCGGGCTGAGCTTTACGATAAGCGGTTTTTTGCAATACTTTTTGACAGCCGCAGTAATTGCACCTACGGATTCACAGCTTGTGCCGAACTGCACTCCGCCGCTCTTGACATTAGGGCATGAGATGTTGAGCTCAATCATATCAGCATCGGTTTCGCTGAGTTTTTCAGCCATTGCACAATAATCTTCGGGAGTGTTGCCGGCAATGTTTGCAATGATAACCGTATTTTGCTTTTTGAGCCACGGCAAATCCTCATTGATAAAAACATCAACACCGGGGTTTTGAAGTCCTACTGCATTCAAAATGCCGGAAGGAGTTTCGGCTACTCTCGGAACAGGGTTGCCGTCACGGCGGGTAAGTGTGATACCCTTGCATGAAATACCGCCGAGCTTTTCAAGGGGATAAAGCTCTGAATATTCCATACCGAAACCGAATGTTCCCGATGCGGCAATGAGAGGATTGTTAAATTCCACTCCACAAACTTTTACAGATAAATCAGCCATTGAAAACTACCTCCTCAGCATTAAATACGGGGCCGTTTTTGCAGACATGCTGCATAATTTCTTCACCGTTTTTTCTTACCTTTACTGCGCACACAAGGCATGCACCCATTCCGCAGGCCATTCTCTCCTCAAGAGAAATCTGACACGGCTTTCCTGCCTCTTTGCAAACATCGGCAATAGCCTTGAGCATCGGGGTAGGACCGCATGCACAAACCTCGTCAACCTCTGAGATTTTTTCTTTGAGAACATCTGTTACAAAGCCGTGAATTCCCGCACTTCCGTCATCTGTTGTCAGCACAAGCTCTGCACCGGCTTTCTTGAAATCATCCTGAAGAATAATAAGGTCTTTGTTTCTGAAGCCTGTGATAACAAGCGGATTTTCACACTGCTTTGCTGTGTAGAGCATCGGAGGAACGCCTATACCGCCGCCGATAAGGCAGTAACGCTTGCCCTTTTCAATTTTAAAGCCGTTGCCGAGAGGAGCGAGAATATCAACGCTTTCGCCCTTTTTCATCTCGGACATAATTTTTGTTCCCTCGCCCTTTACCTGATAAACAAGGCGGAGAACACCGTTTTCGCTGTCACAAACCGAAATAGGTCTGCGCAGAGTTTTTGAAGGCACATAAACATGGGCAAACTGTCCGCACTTTGCAAGCGGAGCAAGCTCGTCATTTTTTACCCTCATATCAAAAATGCCGTCTGCAATCTGTTCGTTTGACAAAAGTTCAAACTTCTGAACATCATACTTTTTCATAATATCATTCCTTTGGTTAGCTTTATTTATATAAAATCAATTTTTAAGCAGAGTGTCCCTGCATTGCTGACAAAAGTGAACATCTCATCACATCGCCGTTAATCAACATATTCAAGTTCAACAGTCAGCACACCTAACTCATCCTTGCGATAAACATAACAGCGTTCCGCAAGCCTTGGTGAATAACCGTTAATCTCATTAGCCTCTGAAACCCAGTTATAAAGATAGCCGTCATTCATCATCCTGTCATACATATAATCGAAATCGGTGTTCTTATCAACAACAATGCTGAAATATTCATCTCCGTTTTTTGCAGCATTTGCAACAGCTTGGCTCACATCATCGGCATTATCGGGATCTGAAACAGTCGGGTACTTATAGTTAAAATAGTTGTACTTTTCAGCCGTACACTTTGGAACATAAAAATTACACCATGTATCAACGCTCAAATAAGTTTGTGAATTAAGCTCGGAATACTTATATGACAGCTTATGGTCCTTGAACATAAGGTCATCGGTTAGGTTAAAATAGTCGTTTTCCGCATAATTATTTTCTCCGTCGGTATCATTCCATGTAACATCAATTTGGTACCAATCGCCGCCGATTTTTACACCGTTCCATGCGTGATTGTCTGAATCGGCTGTTCCCGAAAGTAATACGCAGTCAATATTCGCCTTGTTGCACAAAAGCTGAAAGGCTCTTGCGTAACCCTCACACACGGCTTTGCCGTCAACCAACGCACCGTAGGCATCGTTTTCATTGCCCTGAACATCATCGTTTTCAGCCGCTGCATCGTCATACTTGCAGTTATCAATTATATAGTTGTTAATGTATTCTTCTCTTTCAAAATCATTGCCTGAGGGCAAATTCTTCAAAACAGAAGCAACGGCAATATTGAATTTTTTCTTGGCGGCTATAAGCTTATCATTTTGAACAGTATAATCAAGCTTTACGCTTGTTGTGTCACCATACGGAACAAAAAGACTTGACCCCTTGAGCCAAAAAGTTTCGGGGTGGTCGTTTTTGTATGCCTCAACAGCCTGTGTAATCTGATAATCGGAAAGCGAGCCTGTTGTTGTTATGTTCGGTGCATACACGGTATCAACGCTCTTTGCGATTCTCATATACAGTTCTTTTACATAATCATCGGTAAGCGTCTCGTAGGCATAATCGGTTTTTACATCTGCATAATCCTTGTCGTTTTCAACATCTTGTGCACTCGGAGTTGTAACGGATTTTTCTATGATAGAGCTTCTCTTTGGTTCACTGCTTTCGGAATCATCCGTCAACGAACACGAACAGCCGAAAAATGCAACCGCACAGGTCATTAAACAAACCAAGGCAGTTTTATATATTTTCAAAGAATCATCTCAATTTTATTTTAAACTATTTATTCCGTATACGGAATACGGCAGCAGTCAAAACTGACTGTCGCCGTATGGATTTGTCATGTTCTATTTTACTTTATTTTCGCCTTGCAGTCAATGTTATAATCAATCATGCAGCATTTAATTAATATATTCAAGTTGAAATGTTATCAAATTAGACTTTTCATCATAAAGCATATTGCAAGTATCATTCAACTTTGGTGAATCAGAGTTAATTTGGTTAGCCTTTGTAAGCCAATCATACATATATCCATTCCGCACCTCATCATACACATCATCGTAATTTACATTTTCATCTACTATAACTACGAAATACTCTTCTCCGTTCTTTGCCGCTTTTGCAATTGCTGTGCTGACATTATCGGAATCATCAAGATTAGATACTGTAGGATATTTATAATTATAACAATAGTTGTGATAATTGTATTTCTCAGCAGTACATTTCGGAACATAGAAGTTACACCAAGATTCCAAATTCAAAAAAGATTCTGCATCAATCTCCGAGTATTTTGGAGACAGCGTGTGCTCCTCATACATAAGACTGTCGGTAAGATTAAAGTACTCATGTGAATCATAAATAAAATCATCAACATCGTCCCAAGTAACATCAATCTGATACCAATCTCCGCCGATTTTTACACCGTTCCATGCGTGATTGTCTGAATCGGCTATTCCCGAAAGTAATACGCTGTCAATATTCGCCTTGTTGCACAAAAGCTGAAAGGCTCTTGCGTAACCCTCACACACGGCTTTGCCGTCAACCAACGCACCGTAGGCATCGTTTTCATTGCCCTGAACATCATCGTTTTCAGCCGCTGCATCGTCATACTTGCAGTTATCAATTATATAGTTGTTAATGTATTCTTCTCTTTCAAAATCATTGCCTGAGGGCAAATTCTTCAAAACAGAAGCAACGGCAATATTGAATTTTTTCTTGGCGGCTATAAGCTTATCATTTTGAACAGTATAATCAAGCTTTACGCTTGTTGTGTCACCATACGGAACAAAAAGACTTGACCCCTTGAGCCAAAAAGTTTCGGGGTGGTCGTTTTTGTATGCCTCAACAGCCTGTGTAATCTGATAATCGGAAAGCGAGCCTGTTGTTGTTATGTTCGGTGCATACACGGTATCAACGCTCTTTGCGATTCTCATATACAGTTCTTTTACATAATCATCGGTAAGCGTCTCGTAGGCATAATCGGTTTTTACATCTGCATAATCCTTGTCGTTTTCAACATCTTGTGCACTCGGAGTTGTAACGGATTTTTCTATGATAGAGCTTCTCTTTGGTTCACTGCTTTCGGAATCATCCGTCAACGAACACGAACAGCCGAAAAATGCAACCGCACAGGTCATTAAACAAACCAAGGCAGTTTTATATATTTTCAAAGAATCATCTCAATTTTATTTTAAACTATTTATTCCGTATACGGAATACGGCAGCAGTCAAAACTGACTGTCGCCGTATGGATTTGTCATGTTCTATTTTACTTTATTTTCGCCTTACAGTCAATGCAAATTTGAGCATTAAACTACTTTCCCGTAACATGGGTATCACCGAAAACCTCGGCATAAACATTGTTGTCGAGAATCATTCTTGAAACGGTAAAGAGGTTGTTGCATCTGTTATTGAGTTCGTCAATATCATCCTTGCCCTTTGCGCCCTTGAAAGCGGTGTATTCGCCTGTTGATGCATTGTATTTTCCGTTCTGGGAAATCCAGCTTCTGTCGGCAAACACAACGAACGGTTCTTTGTTTCCGAAAACATCCGTACCTGCCAACATTCTGCTGTCATATTCAAGACCGAGCATATTTGAAAGCGTGGGCAGAATATCAAGGCTTGAACAGTATGTGTCAACCTTGACGGGCTTTTTCATTGAACCGCTCCACAACAGCCATGCATTTTTGTACTGTTCAAAGGTTGTGTCAACCTTGTGCCCCGCAAGTTCGGACACACCGTCAAATTCATCAAGCGAATACGGATAATGGTCGTCCGTAAGGCAAATAAGGGTGTTGTCAAGCTTGCCTGCTTTTTCAAGTCTTGCAAGAAGATATTCCATTGCCTTGTCAAGCTCAATGTTTGCGGCAAGATAGCCCTTGACCTCATCGCTGTATTTCAGGTCTTTTACAAGGTCTGCGTTGCGTTCGCTCATGGTGTTGTATGAATATCCGCCGTGACCGCTGACCGTCATATAATAAACGCTGAAGCTGTCGGAATTTATGTAATCGTCAACAGTTTTCTGCATCATCTTGAGGTCGGAATTCGGCCACACATTTTCACCGAGGTCAAGACCTTTTCCGATTGCAGAGTAGTCATAGCCGATATTTGTAAGGTACTTGTCCCTGTCGTAGTAATCATAGGTGTGATTGTGGTAAGCGTTAACTGTTTTACAGCCGAGTTTTCTGCTCTGCTCACCGAGAGTGAACGGGAAACTTACATTATTTTCGGCTGACTTTGAAAAGCTCCACACACCGGATTTTGGAATCAAGCCTGTAAGATTTGCATATTCACCGTCAGTTGTGCTTACACCCCACGCAGGCGAATAGTAATTTTCAAATTGGAATCCCTCGTTGTACATTTTACAGAGCGTCGGAGTCAGGTCCTTGTCAATTGCATACTGTGAAAAGCTTTCGGCTGTAATGAAAATTATGTTGTAGCCCTTGAACATACCCGTGTATTCGTTGGTATAGCTCGGTTCTTCGCTGTCAAAATATTCATAAAGCGACTTTAACTCATCATTATTTGTACTCTTTGTAAGCTTTGAAAAATCAGCACTCATAATCTGAGCTTTTTGCTCTGGTTTTGTAATTTCATCGGCAGTCGATTCTTTATTTTTCGGCTTGCTGTTTGTGCGTATATTCGCTTTGTAACCGAACATAAGGCGGCTGATGTCAAGCCTTTGCATTGTGTAAAGTCCGTAGCGTTCACACACGGCAACCTGTTGCAATTCACCGTAATAAAGATTGTAGTTGCTCTTTGTGTCGGAAGAATCACGGTCAATGCCTACCGCAAGGACAGTTCCAATCTGAAAAGCCACCGCAATCAAAAGCACAATCAGCTTACCCTTTAACTTTACTTTTGAAAAGTCAAACAGCTTTCCGCCGAAAATTATAAAGAAAGCAAGAGGAACAAAAAGTAAAACAACAAACACAATTCTGCTTGTTATCGCAGTCATAATCATATCAATTGAATTGAATGCCTGCCCTGCACCGCCGTTTGTAACGCTGCTTACAACAACCATTGTGCCAAAAACATTATAGTATATCATCTGCACACCGTACCATATCGTCAGCGCCGCCGTGAGTACGGTTGCAATCCCTCTGTTTACCCCTCTGCGTTTTGAAAAAGAACACAACAAAACAAGTACCGCCGAAAGCACGATTGTGAACAGGAATGTGAAGGCAAAACCGCCGATCACATCAAACCCCGACGCAATTTTAAGGTCGGTTTCAAGCCATAGAATCAAAAGCGGAAAGTACGCAAAAAATGCGGCTCTCTTTGCAAAGCCATGACTTTTTTCAGGCTTTCTGTAGTAGTCAAAATTTGAACTTCCGACTTTTACGGCAGGCTGTCCCACATAGTGATTTCTTCTTGAAAATCCGCTGTTTGTACCGTCTGAATATGTCATTTAATTCTCCTTTCTTTTTCAATGCAGTTATTAAGTAGATTATAAAACGAAAACGCCGCCATTGCAATGACAAATTTCACCAAAATTCGCCCTATATGACACATTCGGACTTTTTATATATTGAAACAGTTGACCTTTTGTAGTATAATTATAATTTAATGAGAGGCTTGTGTGAAAAGCTATGCAAATTGCGGTTTTGAACAAGGCTTCTTAATTTATGTATTATTATGAAAAGGAAGATTTTTATGGCAAAGAAACAGTTTAAATCAGAGTCAAAAAGACTTCTTGACCTTATGATTAACTCAATTTATACTCACAAAGAAATTTTTCTTCGTGAGATTATTTCAAATGCAAGCGACGCTATCGACAAGCTTTGCTTCATTTCTCTTACCGATGACAAGGTCGGTCTTGACAGAGGCGATTTCAAAATCGTTTTAAAGCCCGACAAAGAAAGCCGTACTCTTACAATCACGGATAACGGTATCGGCATGAACAAGGATGACCTTGAAAACAACCTCGGCACAATCGCATCCTCAGGCTCACTCAAATTCAAGCAGAGCATGGAAGAAAAGCAGGACGACATTGACATTATCGGTCAGTTCGGCGTTGGTTTCTACTCGGCATTTATGGTTGCAAAGAAGATTACCGTAAACACAAAGAAATACGGCGAAGATACGGCATATTGCTGGCAGTCAAGCGGTGCAGACGGCTACACAATCAGCGAGATTGAAAAGGAAAATGCCGGCACAGAGATTATTCTTGAAATCAAGGATAACACAGACGATGAAAACTATGACGAATTTCTTGAGCAGTACAGAATACAGGGACTTGTCAAGAAGTATTCCGACTACATCCGCTACCCGATTGTTATGGATATGACAAAGAGCAGAGTTAAGGAAGAAACCAAGGACAGCGATAAGCCCGAATATGAGGATTATACGGAAACCGTAACACTCAACAGCATGATTCCTCTTTGGCAGAGAAGAAAGAAAGATGTTACTCAGGAAGAATACGACAAGTTCTACAGCGAAAAATTTATGGCTATGGACAAGCCACTTAAAACTATCGTAACTTCTGTTGAGGGTGTTGTAACCTACAAGGCATTGCTCTTTATTCCGTCTGTTGCTCCTTATGACTACTACACAAAGGAATACAAAAAGGGACTTCAGCTTTATTCAAGCGGTGTGCTTATTATGGATAACTGCGAAGAGCTTTTGCCCGAGCACTTCCGTTTTGTAAAGGGTATTGTTGACAGCGCAGACCTTTCGCTCAACATTTCAAGAGAAATGCTCCAGCATGACCGTCACCTCATTACAATTGCTCAGAACATTGAAAAGAAGATTAAAAACGAGCTTACTTCAATGCTTCAGAATGACCGTGAGAATTACGAAAAATTCTTCAACGCATTCGGCAGACAGCTTAAATACGGTGTTGTTTCGGACTACGGTATGCACAAGGAAGAGCTTCAGGACCTTATTATGTTCTATTCTTCAAGCGAGAAAAAGCTTGTTACGCTTTCGGAATATGTTGAAGATCAGAAATTCATCTACTTTGCAACAGGCGAAAATGCCGCTGCAATCGACACACTTCCGCAGACAGAGCTTATCCGCTCAAAGGGTTACGAAATTCTTTACTGCACAGAGGAGATTGACGAGTTTACTCTACAGTCACTCATGACATATAAGGAAAAGAAATTCTGTTCGGCAATGAACGATGACCTCGGCATTGAAACCGAAGAAAATAAAGAGGATGAAGAAAACAAGGACGCACTTCTTACATTTGTTAAGGAAACACTCGGTGACAAGGTTGCAGAGGTTACCGCATCAAAGAAACTTGTTTCACATCCTGTTTGCCTTACGGCAAAGGGCGGCATTTCATTTGAAATGGAAAAGTATTTCAACTCAGTTCAGCCTGACGCAAATATGAAGGCTCAGCGTGTGCTTGAGCTTAACCTTTCACATCCTGCCGTTAAGAAGATGGAAGAATTTATCAAGAGCGATGTTGACAGAGCAAAGAAGTATGCCGAGGTTCTCTACAGTCAGGCGCTTCTAATCGCAGGACTTCCGCTTGAAAATCCGTCCGAATACACAGACCTTGTCTGCTCAATTATGTAAATTGTTGATTTGCGTTTGCCGCAAATCAAATGGCGATCACTGATCGCCGCTACTGTACGGCAATAACCGCCGATACAGGTGCAAATCACAAATCTCACACTAAACTAAACATTTTACACCCGATTTCCGACCAAAACGGAAATCGGGTGTTTTGTTTTTGCAGAAAATTCCGCAAAATCTTTTGCAATAATATTGATATAATTTTTGCGTTGTGATACACTGATTTCAGTAAAAGTTTTTTCGGAGGCGGACTTGATGAAACATTACGATGAAAAGCAAATGCAGGAAAATATTCTCTATCTTGAGGCACTTTCGGAGCAGTATCCGAACATTCAGTCGGCGGCGGCAGAGATGATTAATCTTCACGCAATCCTTGATTTGCCGAAAGGTACCGAACATTTTCTTTCCGATATTCACGGTGAGCACGAGGCATTCAGACATATTCTCAACAACGCATCGGGTTCAATCAGAGAAAAGATTGACGACCTTTTTTCAAATACTCTCACATCCGAACAGCGTGCCGAGCTTGCAACGCTGATTTATTATCCAAAGGAAAAACTCAGTGTTTACAAAAGCGAAATAACCGACATTGAAGAATGGTACAGATTAACACTCATAAGATTGCTTGCAATCTGCCGACACATTTCTTCAAAATACACACGAAGCAAGGTTCGTAAAACTCTGCCAAAGCATTATGCCTACATCATTGAGGAGCTTATGTTCGGTGATTCAGGCAAAAAAGACCGTGAAACCTACCACGAAAATATTCTGCACACAATTATTGAGGCAGGACAAGCCGATGTTTTCATACTCTCGCTTTGTGACACGATAAAAAGACTTATTGTTGACAAGCTCCACATTGTCGGCGACATTTTCGACAGAGGTGCAAGACCTGACATTGTGCTTGACGACCTTATGATGCACCACGGTGTTGACATTCAGTGGGGCAATCACGATATTCTTTGGATGGGTGCGGCATCGGGCAGTATGGCTTGCATTGCCGCTGCACTTAACAACGCATTTTCATACGGCAATCTTGACACAATCGAGGTCGGCTACGGAATAAGTCTGCGTGACCTCTCGCTTTTTGCAAAGGATGTTTACGGCGGCGGAAATGTTGAACGCTTTATGCCGAAAGGTCCTTTTGCGGATTCGCCCTACACCTCAAACGATCCGTTGCTTGTTGCCGATATGCACAAGGCGATTGCCGTTATTCTCTTTAAGCTTGAAGGTCAGCTTGTCAGCCGCAATCCAAACTTTAATATGAGCGACAGGCGATTGCTTGACAAGATTGATTTTGAAAATGCGACCGTAACTGTCGGCGAAAAGAAGTATCCGATTTCCGACACCTTCTTCCCCACAGTTGACCATGACTACCCATATGAACTGACAAAGACGGAAAAACGGGTTATGGAACAGCTTAAAAATGCCTTTATGGCAAGTGAAAAGCTGAAAAGACACATTGATTTTCTGTTTGCCAAGGGCGGAATGTACAAGTGTTGCAACAACAATCTTTTGCTCCACGGCTGTATTCCGATGAACAAGGACGGCAGTTTTATGGAATTTGACACGGGTAGCTGTGTGCTTTCGGGAAAAGCATTGCTTGATGAGCTTGAAAAGATTGTTCGTCAGGGACACTCTGCCCCCGAAAATTCTCCCGAAAGGCAAAAGGGCAACGACTATATGTGGTATCTCTGGTGTGGAAAACATTCACCGCTTTTCGGCAGAGAAAAAATGTGTTCGTTTGAGCGGTTCTTTATTGACGATTCCGAAACTCACACGGAAACACGCAACCATTACTACACGCTCTATCACGATGAAGATGCCTGTGTGAGGATTTTGAAAGAATTCGGTCTTTCGGAAAATCACGGTCACATAATCAACGGTCATGTTCCCGTTATCCGCAAAAAGGGCGAAAGTCCGATAAAGGCTAACGGCAAGCTGATTGTGATTGACGGCGGATTTTGCAGAGCATATCAGGACAAAACAGGCACGGCGGGCTACACGCTTGTCTATAATTCCTACGGTATGCGAATTGTCACCCACGAACCCTTTGCGGGAATTGACAACGCAATCAAGTCAAACAAGGACATTCTCTCAACAACAAAAGTTTTTGACACCTCGGAAAACCGAATCCGTGTTGCACAAACCGATGACGGTCAGACAATCCGTAACCGCATTGAAGGACTTTCAATGCTCCTCTGCGCCTACCGCAACGGTGTTCTGAAAGAACAGTAATTTAAAGGAGAATTCTTATGTTCAACTGCATTAAATCATTTTCCTACAAAATGAACATTTCTGCCAATCAGGTTTCTAACGCTTTAAGAATGAAGGCTTTGGGCAATACAAAACCCGATACACCAAAAATTGCAGGCAATTTTTTTGCGAACAAATTCACAATTCATCTTTCAAAAAATCACCCATTTGGCGGACCTGACAACCAATCTCCCGATTTTGACGGAACTGTTGAAAACTCAGCAAACGGCTCGGTTCTGACATTAAAAATGAAATCATTGAAATATCTGCTTTTACCGATACCTTTTATGATTTTCGTGCTGTTTTTGGCAGGTCTTTTAATTTACGATTATTTTTGTAATGAAAACTTGGCATCGCTGATATTCTCAATTGTTCCGATATTACTGTTTGCAGGTGTGTGGATTTTAATATTCACAAAGCTTAATCGACAATATAAGAAAATGAAGAATTTTATTGAG
>OHWS01000494.1_pt1 | contig 14116 bp, 10 predicted proteins | sample 1579751 | NCBI WGS metagenome assembly OHWS01 (sample SAMEA3882517, study PRJEB24775) | human gut metagenome | biome: human-associated habitat; feature: intestine environment; material: feces | place: Netherlands | collected 2009/2010
AACATGTGGAGCTGACTGTTACTAATAGGTCGAGGGCTTAATCTGGTTAATAACGAAGAAAAACAAGTACAATGAAATACGGATTTTGCAGACGTGTCTGCATAAATCTGGATTTAATTGGACGCAGATTTGCGAAGCAAATCCATCGAGATGAAGCGAAGCGGAATCGAGATGAGTTTTTCGGTGTAGATTAATGAAAACAAATCGGATTTGTATGAAGTTTTGAAGGTACAAACTTATTAAATATGAATTATCTAAGACATCCAATGAGATGTCTTTTTTTTGTAAAATAATAAAAAATAATGAAATAATAATTAAAAACTGCTATAATGTTTTCGGTTACTTATCGAAAACATTAATTTATTAAGGAGGTTGTTATGGAACAAAAGAAACAGGAGCCAATTCGTGATGCGAGACAGCTTGGAACGGCCAAGATGCTTATCCTTGGTTTGCAGCATATGTTTGCTATGTTCGGCGCAACAATTCTTGTGCCTATTCTTGTATCAGGATATTTTCAGAAGGCGTGTGGGGAGCCGCTTACCAGAGGTCTTTCTGTATCGGTTACCCTATTTTGTGCAGGCTTTGGCACGCTTATATTTCATCTGTGTACAAAGTTTAAGGTACCGGCTTTTTTGGGTTCGTCATTTGCTTTTTTAGGAGGCTTTTATACTGTTGCAAATCTTGACAGTGGTATGTATGCAGATATGGCTGTCAATGATAAGGCTGCGTATGCGTGTGGTGGTATATTTGTTGCAGGTATGCTTTATTTCGTACTTGCACTTATCATTAAGCTGGTTGGAATTAAGCGTGTAATGCGCTTTCTTCCACCTGTAGTGACAGGACCTATTATCATATGTATCGGTCTTTCACTTGCCGGCTCAGCTATCAATAATGCTTCAACAAACTGGGTTCTTGCAATTATTGCACTTGGAGTTATAATTATTTTCAATATATGGGGAAAGGGCTTATTTAAGATCATTCCTATTCTAATGGGAGTAATCATTTCCTATGTTGTGGCTCTTATTATGAATGCTGCTGGAATTACTAATCCTGATGGTTCCGCAATTCTTGATTTTACATCAATTGCATCATCTGCGTGGGTCGGAATACCTAAATTTCAGTTCATGAAGTTTGATATTACGTCCATTCTTGTTATGGCGCCTATCGCTATTGCGACTATGATGGAGCACATTGGCGACATGTCTGCTATTTCTGCTACAGTAGAGCAGAACTTTATTGCTGATCCGGGTCTTCATAGGACACTTATAGGTGATGGAATTGCAACTGCATTCGCAGGAGCCATCGGAGGACCGGCTAATACAACATATGGTGAGAATACAGGAGTGCTTGAGCTGTCTAAGGTATATGATCCAAGAGTTATCCGTATTGCAGCTGTTTTTGCTATTGCACTTTCATTTATTCCAAAGTTTTCGGCAGTAATATCTACTATGTCATCAGCGATTATTGGTGGAGTTTCATTTATGCTTTATGGAATGATTTCAGCAATAGGAGTTAGAAATGTTGTTGAAAACAAGGTAGATCTGACGAAATCAAGAAATCTGATTATTGCAGGTGTTATTTTTGTATGTGGTCTTGGCTTTGGAAATGGACTGACATTTACTGTAGCAGGAACATCAATTACACTGACAGCTTTGGCAATTGCAGCTATCGCAGGAATTTTCTTAAATGCTATTCTGCCGGGAAATGATTACGAGTTTGGAAAGAATCCTGATGGAGATGCAAGCAGGGGTGTGTATATGATGAACACTGACAATGATGAGGAAGAGGAATCATAGAAGTTAATTTGTATTTAGACTGATTTGTTAGTTGTAACAGTAAATAATTTAACAAACATTAAAAAGATATTAATAATATTTTACTTGATAAAGTTATATATATTCTCTACAATAAACTGGTATGGTGTATTTTCATAATTCACTTTACCAGTTTTTTTTAAGGGGATTAGATTTAATGGACAGAAAAAAGATATTTTGGGCGATAGCTTCTGTTTTTATAGCTATCTTGAGCATATGGACTGTTGTCTCACAGAGCAAGCATTTTTCGTTTGAGATTCTTATGAGTTTTATCAGAAATGCAAATAAAGGCTGGCTTTTTATGAGTTTTGTTTGTACGTTTGGGTTTATTTGGTTTGAAGGCTTTGCTCTGGTACGCATGGCAAGACACTTTGGGTATAAAACCAGTGCGATTGATGGTACTGTGTATGGTGGAGCCGATGTGTATTTTTCAGCTATTACACCATCGGCATCGGGAGGACAGCCAGCCAGTGCGTATTTCATGATAAGGGATGGCATACCGGGCTATGCTGCTACAGTGGCCCTGCTGATTAATCTTGTTATGTATACACTTTCACTTTTAACAATTGGCGTACTATGTATGATTTTTAAGTATTCGTTGCTGAAAAATTTCTCAGGTATTTCGCGGATATTTATATGTTTGGGGATTGTAGTGCTGATTTTTCTGGCTCTTGTATTTTATATGCTGCTAAGGAAGGGAAACATATTATACTCAATTTGCGATAGTCTTATCCGGCTTTTTGAAAAAATACATATAATACGGCATGGTGACAGGCTTCGAATAAAGCTTAAAAATACTATGAAAGAATATCAGGAGTGTTCAAACAGTATCACAGGGCAGACCGGGCTTCTCATCGAGATTTTCTTTTGGAATATAATGCAGAGAGTTTCACAGCTTTTGGTATCGTTTATGATTTTTATGGCAGTCGGCGAAGGCGTAAATAAGGCAGTTGATGTGAGTGTGATACAGTGTTTTGTGGCGATGGGCTCCAATTGTGTGCCTATACCCGGTGCTATGGGCGTGGCTGATTATATTATGATTGATGGGTTTAAACAGCTTGTTGGTAGAAATGCAGCGAATATGGAGCTTTTGTGCAGGGGAATGACATTTTATGGAAGTGTCATAACAAGTGCTGTCATTATTCTTATCGGATATATAATTAGAAAAAAAGTAGCAAAATAGTCTAGTACTTTTGCACAATAATATATTGTTATATTTGTTAAAATGTGTTATTATTCTATAGTAATATATTAGATATTTTTTATGAAGGTATTGGACAATGAGTAGCAATGATAGTACTGCTAAGGAGCAGAGCTTTCTATTTAATGTAAACAAAATATTTCTTGTCATCCATCTGCTGATGCTATTTATGTTTTCATCATTAGGTGTAGATTTGATGGCAGGAGTCAGTCTGATCAGCATATGCTTTTATTTCCTTGCATTCAGTCTGACAAAATCTGAAAAACTGAGCATATATGTTTATAGTGTGGCTGTTGAGATATTGCTTTATATGATACTTGCGGTGGTTTGTCTCGGAATTCAATGTAATTTTCAGCTTTTTTTGATCGATGCAATGTTTTTTCTTTTTTCCATGGATTATGTGGTCCTCAGGAAGAAAAAAAAGAATCATGTTGCCATTCTGCTTTGCTGTGTATATGCTATTGCTCTGATTATTCTTTATATGCTTGATGGCTTTTACGCACCTTTATATAAGTTGGATTCTGTTGTAATTAAGAGTATTTCTATTGCTATGATTTCTGGTGTAGTTTTCTTGATAATAACATGTATGATGTGCCTTTTGCATTTTATGTCTTCCGAGGAGGGGGCAATGGAAAAGCAGGCACAGTTTGATGCGCTGACGGAGCTTCCAAATCGTTTCTATATGATGGCGAAGCTTAAGAATCTTTTTGAGGCTGAGAAGCAGGGGGAATATTTCCTTGCAATGATTGATATTGATGATTTTAAGAAAATTAACGATTCATTCGGACATAATGTAGGAGATGATGCACTTAAGATGCTCGCTCGTACTATCGTAAACAAGGCTCGAGGTGTTGAGCTTAGCTATTGCAGATGGGGAGGAGAAGAGTTTTTACTTCTTGGCAAATGTGTCGACGGAGAGGTGCCTAAGAATTTTCTCGATGAGCTTCGTGTGGAGATTAATTCAAAATCCTTCTGGACATCTAAGGGCAGCGGAAGGATGACAGTGACCATAGGTGCAGGGAAATATAAAGTGGGGCAGGATTACAAGGAATGGATTAATTTTGTTGACAAACAGCTTTATGTCGGAAAATGCACCGGTAAGAATAAGGTTGTATGCTGAGACATATTTCAAGGCTTTGACATATTTAAATGAGCTGTAATCGTTGCTGGTCACACTGTTAGGCGTGAACAGTCACAATCGCATTGAAATTTATATTGAAATTACAAATTTTAGTTGCATGAAGTCAATAATTGTGATAAAATATTGTCTGTTCGTAAGACGCCGGCATGTCGGAATGGCAGACGATGCAGACTCAAAATCTGTTGGGCGCAAGCCCGTGTGGGTTCAAGTCCCACTGCCGGCACTATTTGCAAAACCCCGTAAATCCAAGATTTTAAGTAAAATCAAGGGCTTGCGGGGTTTTCTTTACTTACAATCTTTCAAAAAATTAAAGAAATTAGGGTACTTTTAAGAAAAATCTGCCCAAAAAAGTACCCAAAAATCTGCCATATAGGCTGTAATATCAGATAGCAAACAGGAGCATTATGATGATAAAAAAGATTTATAAAAAATATGAAATTACATTCAATGTTATATTTTTCTCGATTTTCCCGATTACGGCTTTTTATCTAATGGAGTTCTACGAACATAATCCTTTTGAAGAAGTCAGATTTATGGCGGCATTTTTTAATATTATTTTGTTTGAGCTGATTGCCTGGATTCTTTATTTTGTTACGGGCAGGGCGAAATGGGCACTTCGTGCAGTTTTTATCGTGGCCATGGTTTTTGGACTGATTAATCATTATGTTATGCTTTTCCGCTCGACTCCTTTTGTTCCGTGGGATATTTTTTCAATTGGTACGGCGACAAGTGTTGCATCCAATTATGATTTCGCACCGACTGCAGGAGTAGTTGTTGTTTCAGTTATATTTATAGCTCTTATTATACTGATGCATTTTGTTGATTTCAGAATTAAGTGGAAATTCAGGTTCAAACTAATTCCGACAGTGCTTGGAATACTTGCGCTGTGTCTGTTTGTGAATGCCCTGCAGGATGAGGATTTCCAGACGGACAATTACCTGTATCCGTTTCTATTTACACCTGCATATATGACAAAGGTGAATGGAATGGCGGTGACCTTTGCGATGGATCTTAAGTTTGTGGCGGTTGATAAGCCTGACGGGTATAGCAGACAGAAGGCTAAGGAGCTGCTTGACAGCTATGCCGGTACAGATGATAATTCAGATGCAGCTAATAATACTGCAATTACAGATAAAAGTGATTATCCGAATATTATAGTTGTGATGGATGAGGCATTTTCAGACCTGTCAGTGCTCGGTGATTTTGATACAAATACAGACTATATGCCGTTTGTACACAGCCTTGAAAAGGGCAATGAGAACACTATAACAGGATATCTGAATACGTCTGTATGCGGTGGAAATACCGCCGATACTGAGTTTGAGTTTCTGACAGGCAATACGATGGCTTTTCTTCCGGTAGGGAGTATTCCTTATCAGCAGTATATAAAGAGCACGACACCTTCCCTTGCAAGCTATTTAAAAAGCATAGGCTACGCAACGTATGCACAGCATCCGTACTATGGCAGTGGATGGAACCGGGATACGGTCTATCCTCTTTTGGGATTTGACAATCTTTCGTTTATGCAGGATTATTCTAATCAGAGGTTTGTGCGCAAATATATAAGTGATGAGACATCCTTTGACAGGATTATTGAGACCTATGAGAACAAACCGGATGGTCAGCCGGCATTTATATTCAATGTCACTATGCAAAACCATGGTGGATACACGGATACCTACTACGGCTTTGACAATACGGTGACAGCGGATAAGCTCAATAATTCTGCACTTGACCAGTATCTTTCTTTGATTAAGATGACAGACGAGGATTTAAAGAACCTCATTGAATATTTCTCAAATGTGGATGAGAAAACTATAGTGGTATTTTTCGGTGATCATCAGCCAAATGATACTGTGGCGAGCTCTGTTCTTACAGCAAACGGCATGGACTATAATAATTTATCAAGTGAAGAGCTTAAGCTGCGCTATCAGGTGCCGTATGTTATCTGGGCAAATTATGATATTGATGAGGCTGCAGGAAAAGACACGAGCGTTAATTATCTGGCTGCAAACGTACTTAAAGCGGCAGGTGTGCCGACAAATGACTATCAGAGCTTTCTGCTAAAGCTGCAGGAGGAGTATCCAATTATATCAGCGGTACGCACGGATAAAACTGCAGATAAGACATTAGATAAAGCATCAAATAAATCAGACAAGGCAACCGGCAGCAAAAAGAAGCAAGCCGATTCGGATATGCTAAATGATTATAAGCTTTTGCAATATTACAGACTGTTTGACTGGGAGGATAAGTGATGAATTTTGTTAAAAAGCATCCACTTTTGACAGCGTTTTTAATTCCGTTTTTCATATGTATAATCATCTGTATAGGAAATGGTGTATATCCATTTGGCGATTACTGCCTTTTGCATATGGATTTGTATCACCAGTATCTGCCTTTCTTTAATGAGCTGTGGGAAAAGCTAAGAAATGGTGCGAGCCTCATGTATACATGGAATATCGGGCTGGGCAGTGATTTTGTATCGGTATTTGCCTATTATCTGGCGAGTCCGTTAAACTGGCTTGTGGTGCTTTTTCCAAAGAGCCATATTATTGAGTTTATCGAGCTGCTAATCATTTTTAAGATTTCGCTAAGCGGAGCAACATTTTTTTATTTTCTGAAGGAGCACTTTGTGCTTCTTGGAAAGGATAACAGATATCACAATAATACATTTGTGCCGGCATTTGTTTTCTCTACGGCATATGCGCTTTCCGGCTTTGTAGCTGCGTATAGCTGGGATGTCATGTGGATGGATGTTGTGGCGGTTGCACCGCTTGCGATAGTGGGACTTGAGAAGCTTGTGCGGGACAAAAAGCCGGTGCTTTACTATGTATCACTGGCACTTTGTATATTGTCAAACTATTATCTGAGCATCATGCTTTGCATCTTTTTGGTATTCTGGTTTGCATGGCTTTTCTTTACGCAAAATGGCGGTAAAATGGCTGCAATTGTGAGATTTGCCGTTTACTCGCTTTTGGCTGGAGGCACTGCGATGGTGCTAATCATCCCGGAGCTTATCATTTTAAGCTACAGCGGTTCGTCGGGCATCGAGTTTCCAAAGCAGATAGAGTGGTATTTTAATCTCTTATCAGAGGTCGGCAGGATGTGCACGACAGCAAGCGTCTATGAGGGTGCAGAGAACTGGCCGAATCTGTATGCCGGAGCCTTTAGTGTGATGCTTTTGATACTGTTTGTGCTTAATAAAAGGATTAATTGGAAGAAAAAAATAGCTCCTGTATTGTTTGTGTTGTTTTTCATGGCAAGCTTTGCCAATAAACAGCTTGACTTTATATGGCACGGACTGCATTTTCCGGATTCGCTGCCTGGCAGACAGTCGTATCTGTATGCATTTCTTGTATTGACCATAGGCTATGTTACAGTTAGAAAGTGGCGTGGCATAAGATTGTGGCATATTGGCGTGGCAGTGGTATTTGCATCGGCGCTTATGGCAGTAAGCACGATGTTTGCCGGTGAGGATGTGACAGAGTATTATGCAGTTATCATAAGCATATTGTTTGTTGCGCTGTACGGCATTATGACAGTACTCTTAAAGCTTGCAGCAAGCAAAAACAGGGAGCTTTTGATGGTCATAACATGCGGTATTGCGATTGTGGAGCTTGCTGTCAATATGGCTGTGACAGGACTTGGATGTACCGGCAGAAGCAGCTACAATGCCAATGTGGACGATATGCAAAAGGCACTTAAGCTGGCAAAAGAGGATGCAGCTGACAACAATGTACCATTTTACAGAGTTGAGGATACAGGCCGACTTACTAAAAATGATGGCACACGATACGGCTATGCTTCTGGAACACAGTTTTCTTCCCTGATGAATATAAATGTGAGCCATTTTTATCAGGCTCTTTATATGGAGGGAGGCAAGAATTTCTACTGTTATAACGGTGCCACACCTGTCACGTCAGCCATGCTTTCGGTCAGATATATGGTTACAAAATCAATACAGCCACAGAATGAGCTGACTACACTTGTGGGAAAATGCGGAAATCACTATCTGTATCGGAATAACTACACACTTCCGCTTGGATTTATGATGGATGAGGGAGTGATTGATGCGTGGAAACCATCATCTTCATCGAAAATATATTCTATTAACTCTCTTGGCAGGCTTCTAGGTGCAGCAGATGATACGCTGACCCTGACAGAGTGCATTCAGGATGAAAATCCGGGAACTACGACTCTCACCTTTGACCATGACGGATATTATTATGCGGCATACGATTCGTGCAGCACTGACAGTCTGACCTTCAGCCACGGAGAGTATGAGACCACATACTCGAAGACCACTCACAGGTATCTGTTTGACCTGGGATATGTGAAGGCGGGGGACACGGTTTCCGTTACAAACACTGCTGCCGATGCTGTACGATTTAACGTATACGAGCTAAATGCTGCAGCAGTGGAAGGTGCATACAATGCGCTTAATGATCAGACACTTTCGGTGGAGAATTTTTCAGATACACACATAAGCGGACACATAGATGTGAAGGAGGCAGGCAGACTTGTGCTTTCTATTCCGAGTGAAAAGGGATGGACTATGAAGGTGGATGGGAAGGATGCAGAGTATGAGGATTTTTCAGATACCTTTGTGAGCATTCATCTGGATGAGGGAGAGCATGAGATAGAGCTTTATTATGAGACACCGGGGCTTAAGGCAGGTGCAGCTATAAGCGCAGGCTGTGTGGGCGTCTTTCTACTGCTTTTATTGTTTCGTCAAATAGTTAAGAGACGCAGCCGTTTAAAGTTTAAAGCGAACAGTGACAGATAATGCTTACAATGACCTGTAACGCATACAGTTCATTTATGCGAAACACAGAATGTTCAAATTGTAATAGTATAATTCAATAATAAAAATAAAACAGGAGATTAATAAAATGAACAAACAAAACAAAAAAATCGCACAGGAAAAAAGAAGAATCGAAAGAGAGAAGGCAGAAAAGAAGGCAAAGGTTGTGAATCTGCTGAAATTCTGGGTGCCGGTAGTGGCAGTTGTTGTGGTAGTCATAGTGCTCATCTGGGCAGTTGCGACATCGGGAGGCTCATCATCAAACAGTACTGATGGTACAGAAGCTGCATCACAGACCACAGAATCTCAGGCATCCGAGACACAAAGCAGTGATTCACAGACCGAGGCGGCAACACTGAATACAGAGACTGACACGGTTGCGGAAAACGGAGATAAGGTAAATATTGACTACACCGGATATATGGACGGTGAAAAATTCGAGGGTGGAAGCACTGATGGACAGGGCACAGACCTGGTGCTTGGCTCAGGCAGCTATATAGATGGCTTTGAGGACGGAGTGGTAGGTCACAAGGTGGGAGAAACCTTTGATTTAAACCTGAAATTCCCGGATGATTATAAGGTAAATACAGAACTAGCCGGAAAGGATGTTACGTTTGAGGTGACTCTTAACGGTGTATATAAATAAAGAGGATAACACACATATATGGAAAAATCGTTTGAAGAGGTACTGGTACAGTTTTATGTTGACCAGTACAGGGAGAATGCGAAGAGAAGTACAGGTAAGCCTGTAAAGCTGGCACACTATATTCACAGGCTCAATAGTAAAGCAAAATCAATTAAATATGCGCGATTTTCAAAAAATGAGACTGTGGCACTTGACAAGCTGCATCAGGAAATAAAAAGGCTTGCATTGATTACCTACTATTCCAACAATAAAAATGCAAGGCAGATTTTAAATAGAGAAATCCTTCCGCAGCTCGTAAGGGTGGATATGGAGCAGTTTGATGAGAATGAGGCAGAGTATCTCACAGAGGATTTTCTAAAGCTTTTGCGCAAGGAGTATATAGGTGCGATATGTACAAGGAGCATGAAGGCGCTTTACAATGAGTACCGCAGCAAGGAGCTTAGAAGAGAGATTGTCACGCTGGTTCCGGCACGGCCGGAGCTTGAGTTTCCAAAAGCACAGAGCATGAAAAGGCGTTTCATACTCCATACAGGCCCGACTAACAGCGGTAAGACATATCAGGCGCTTGAGAGGCTTAAGCTGGCGCAAAACGGAGTTTATCTGGGGCCGCTTCGCCTTCTGGCACTTGAGGTATATGAGAAGATGAATGATGCAGGCATACCATGCACCATGCTTACAGGCCAGGAGTGTCTTGAGGTATCAGACAGCAGAATTACAGCATCGACAGTGGAGATGCTTGACTGTGACAAGGAATATGATATCGCAGTGATTGATGAGGCACAGATGGTTGCAGATGATGACAGGGGACATTCATGGACCAGGGCAATTCTTGGTATACTTGCAGGAGAGATTCATATATGCATGAGTCCGGTGGCAAAGGATGTAGTCATTCATCTGATTAATCTGTGCCACGACGAGTATGAGATAAGGGAGTATGAGAGAAAGACAGCTCTAAAGCTGGAGGATAAGCCTTTTTCATTTCCACAGGATGTGAGAGAGGGCGATGCCTTTATCGTATTTTCAAAGAAGTCGGTACTCAATATAGCAGGGCGTCTGGAGGAAAACGGCATAAAGCCAAGTGTCATATACGGAAGTCTGCCACCGGAAATAAGGCGCAGGCAGATGACGCTTTTTAATGAGAAAAAGACACAGGTTGTCGTGTCAACAGATGCGATAGGAATGGGACTCAATCTGCCGGTCAGAAGAATTGTATTTCTGGAGGTGGAAAAGTTTGATGGAGTATCAAGACGTCCGCTTGTCATCTCTGAGATAAAACAGATAGCGGGCCGTGCAGGCAGATTTGGTCTGTATGATACAGGCTATGTGACAGCTTTGGGACAAAAGAATCTGAATTATCTGAAGAATACGCTAAATATACCGGAGCAGGATATTGATATAGTAAGTCTTGGCTTCCCGCAGGTGCTCCTTACAATGGATGCACCGCTTGATGCGATAATTAAGCTCTGGCATGAGGCAGAGCCATCAGCACCGTTTAGGAAAATCAATGTCGATGAGATATTGTTTTTGTATGGATATGCGTATAAGGAGCGATACTTTATCGCAGATTTTGATGACAAATATCTGCTTTATAAGATGATTACATGTCCTATAGATATAAAGGACAGGGAGCTTGTCAGACAATGGCTGCGCTACTGCATGTCGTATACATCTGATATCTCTCTCGACAAGCCTGATAAGCATTCAAAGTATCAGGGGCTCATGAAATACGAATCCTATTACAAAAAGCTTGATTTGTACTATCAGTTTTCAGTCCGCATGGGCAAAATTGTGGATGAGGACTGGCTTGAAAACGAGCGCGACAAAACACAGGCAAAGATTATGCAGCTTCTGTCAAAGAGCAAGGATGAGTATATTATCAGATGCCGGTATTGCGGAAGAATACTTCCGATTGGAAATTCGCGCAATATATGCAGAGACTGCTACAGCATGATACGCAGGTAGCAGCCGGCTTATATTTTACGGTCAAGTCGTTGAATTTAGCTGTCCAATGTGGCATAATAGAAATAAGACCAAAATATGAATGGAGGAAGTTTTTATGGCAAACAATGAGTTACAGATTGCCGGCTCACAAGGTGAACTTAGAATCCGTCCTTACGAGCACCACGCAAAGTATTATGAAACAGATCAGATGGGTATAATCCACCATTCAAACTATGTCAAGTGGATGGAAGAAGCAAGACTTGATTTGATGGATCAGATAGGACTCAACTACAGGCAGATGGAGGATATGGAAATCATAAGTCCGGTGCTGTCGATATCGGTAGAGTATCACAGTATGGTACATTTCGATGATACGGTCGTCATCTACACAAAGCTGCTTAAGTATAACGGAATCAAGATGGAGCTTGAGTATGTCATGAAGGACAAGGAGACAGGCGAGCTTCGCACCACTGCAAAAAGCAGTCACTGCTTTTTGAACAAATCCGGCAAACCAATCTCATTAAAGAGAATGTATCCGGAATTAGATACAAAATTTTTTGAATTTAAAGAGGCATAATAAGATGATACAGGATAGATTAAAAGCATTGAGAAGCGAGATGGCAAAGAGGGGCATCTCGCTGTATGTGGTTCCTACTGCTGATTTTCATGAGTCAGAGTATGTAGGAGAGCATTTTAAGGCACGCAAATATATTACAGGCTTCACGGGCTCAGCAGGTACAGCAGTCATCACTATGGATGAGGCCGGACTATGGACAGACGGCAGGTATTTTGTGCAGGCGGCTGCGCAGCTTAAGGATACCACTGTAAAGCTCTTTAAGATTGGCGAGGAGGGCGTACCGACAGTTGATGAGTATATAAAGGATACTCTTTCGGATGGCGGTGTAATAGGCTTTGACGGCAGAGTGGTAAATGCCGCATGGGGCAAAAGGCTTTCTGAAATCGCAAAAGAAAAGCACGGCAGCATGTATGTAAATGAGGATCTGATTGACCTTATATGGACTGACAGACCACCTATGTCAAAGGCACCTGTCATGATTTTTGACAATAAATATACCGGTGAGGATATAAGCTCAAAGCTTAAAAGAGTCAGAGAGCAGATGGCACAAAAGGGTGCAACCCTTCATCTGATGTCATCACTTTACGATATCGCCTGGCTTTTAAATGTCAGGGGAGGCGACATAAGCTATGTGCCTGTAGTGCTTTCATATCTGGCACTGTCACAGGACAGCTGCATATGGTTTTTGCAGGAAGAGGTTGTGACAGAGACTCTTAAGGCATACCTCGATAAGAATGGTATACAGACAAGACCTTACGATGATTTTTATGAATATGTGAAGCATATTGATGAAAAAGAGACAGTGCTTTTAAATACATCGATTGTAAATTACCGCATCTGCGACAGCCTGCCGGATGGTGTTAAGGTGATTGATGCGGAGGATCCTACAGTTGTCATGAAGGCCGTAAAGAATGAAGTACAGCTTGAAAATCTGCGCAAGGCGCATTTAAAGGATGCAGTTGCGATGTGCAAGTTCATGTACTGGCTTAAGACAAATATAGGTAAGATATCCATGACAGAGATTTCGGCTTCAGATTATCTTGCATCGCTTAGAGCTGAGCAGGAGGGCTTTCTTGATTTGAGCTTTGCCACAATATGCGGATATGCTGATCATGGTGCTATTGTGCATTACTCTGCAACAGAGGAGTCTGACAGGCAGCTTAAGCCTGAGAGTCTTCTTTTGGTTGATTCAGGCGGACATTATCTGGAGGGAACCACAGATATCACGAGAACCTTTGCACTAGGCCCTGTGACTGATGAGATGAAGGATATGTTTACGAGAGTTTGCCGCTCAAATATGAACCTGGCAAATGCAAAGTTTAAGGAGGGCTGCTCGGGTCTTAACTTTGATATTCTGGCAAGAGAGCCTTTCTGGGAGATTGGCATGGACTACAATCATGGCACCGGACACGGTGTGGGCTATGTGCTCAATGTGCATGAGGGACCAAACAGCTTCCACTGGAAGCAGTACCCGGGCAGAACTGCAGAGCGTGTGATAGAAGAGGGCATGGTCACTACAGATGAGCCGGGCATCTATTTAGAGGGCAAATTCGGTATTCGTACAGAGAATGAGCTTATCTGTCGAAAGGGTGAGAAAAATGAGTATGGCCAGTTCATGTATTTTGAGAATCTGACATATGTGCCTATAGATTTAGATGCGATTGATCCAAATCAGATGACAGACAGGGAAAAGGGATACCTGAACGCTTACCATGCTAGAGTTTATGAGCTTGTTTCACCTTTTTTGAATGATGAGGAGGCTCAGTGGCTTAAGAAATATACAAGAGCTATTTAACGTTACTGCCTGCACTGCAGTGTGACCGGCAGCGATTACAACAATATTATGATTAAAGGGTCAAAAGGTATCATCGATGCATGCTTGCATGCAATTCGATTAATCATAAATGAGGGGCAAAATACCTTTTGACCCTCATATCAATAAAAAAATAATAAATTTCTGCCGAATACATTGATACAAAGGTCATATTCTAT
>OHWS01000496.1_pt1 | contig 14086 bp, 10 predicted proteins | sample 1579751 | NCBI WGS metagenome assembly OHWS01 (sample SAMEA3882517, study PRJEB24775) | human gut metagenome | biome: human-associated habitat; feature: intestine environment; material: feces | place: Netherlands | collected 2009/2010
ATAGCCCACTATAACTACACGCTTCGCTTTCGTAGTTGTGGGCTCTCCCGAGGGGATTAGGGCTTTGCCCTAATAACCCACTCAGGGCGTTCACCCCTGAGAACCCCGAGCAAAGAGTGACCCTCTCTTTGCAATCTCCGCTTATGGGTTGCACCCCTAAGAACCCCATGCGTTTACGGACAGCAGAAAAGCAGACAATAAAGTACAAACAAAAAAACAAGTATCTATGGCAACAAAATCAAGCATACATATCAAGCCCTGCAATATCGCATCGAGCGAGGCTCACAACAGAAGGACTGCCGAATATATGCGCCACATCGGAGAGTCCAGAATCTATGTCGTTCCTGAACTCTCCACCGATAACGAGCAGTGGATAAATCCCGACTTCGGCAGTCCGGATTTGCGGACGCATTATGACAATATCAGACAAATGGTAAAGGAAAAGACCGGACGTTCCATGCAGGAAAAGGAACGGGAGCGCAAAGGCAAGAACGGCAAAATAGTCAAAATTGCGGGATGCTCACCCATACGTGAAGGAGTGCTGCTTGTCAGGTCGGACACCACACTGACAGACGTGCGTAAATTCGGTGAAGAGTGTCAAAGACGCTGGGGAATCACGCCGCTGCAAATCTTCCTGCACAAGGACGAAGGGCATTGGCTGAACGGTCAGCCGGAAGCGGAAGACAGGGAAAGTTTCAAAGTAGGGGAAAGATGGTTCAAGCCGAACTATCATGCCCATATCGTTTTCGACTGGATGAACCACGAAACCGGAAAGAGCCGAAAACTCAATGACGACGACATGATGCAGATGCAAACTCTTGCATCCGACATCTTGCTAATGGAGCGTGGGCAGTCAAAGGCTGTCACAGGTAAGGAGCATCTGGAACGGAACGACTTTATCATTGAGAAGCAGAAAGCCGAACTGCAACGCATGGATGCTGCCAAACGACACAAAGAAGAACAGATAAATCTTGCCGAACAAGAACTGAAACAGGTGAAATCAGAAATACGCACAGACAAGCTAAAGAAGACAGCCACCACGGCAGCGACAGCCATAACAAGCGGTGTTGCTTCTCTTTTCGGAAGCGGAAAACTGAAAGAACTGGAACATGCCAACGAGAGACTGCAAGACGAGGTTTCAAAACGGAACACCAATATTGAAAAATTACAGAGCCAAATACAGCAGATGCAGAAACAGCATGATACGCAAATCCACAATCTCAAGGAAATGCACAGACAGGAACTTGACATGAAGGAAAAAGAACTGTCACGGCTCGCCAGAATCATAGACAAGGCTTTCAGATGGTTTCCGATGTTCAGGGAAATGCTGCGCATGGAAAAGTTCTGTGCCATGCTGGGATTCTCTAAAGAAATGACTGAAAGTCTTATAGTCAAAAAAGAATCCCTGAAATGTAGCGGTAAAATCTATTCCGAGCAACACAGGCGGAACTTTGATATAAAGGATGATATTTTAAGGGTGGAAAATGACCCTGACGATGAAAGCAGGCTGAACCTGACAATAAACAGGAAACCGATTGCCGATTGGTTCAGGGAACAATGGCACAGGCTTAGATATGGAACAAGACTGCCACAACAGGAAGAGAGGAAAAGCAAAGGCCTAAAGTGGTAAGTATAGATGCCTTGCATTAATATAATTAAAACTATTAGAAGTGTTTCTTGCCCTAAAGCAGATACACTTCTAAAGCAATTAAATAATACTAATGTCAGAATTGTTATAAAATAAAATGTGTTAAAATCAAAATAATTGTGCAGCCTTTTTTGATATCTCCTATCATATATAAATATATGTGAATAAAAAAAATATGACTAAAGAAGAACTTGTAAATCTATGTAAAGAAGGAAATGAGCAAGCTTTAAGTCTGCTCTATAAAACTTATGCAAATAAAATGAAACGTATTTGCAGTCAATACATTTCAGACAAGCAAACTGTAAGCGACCTTCTACATGATGGATTTATCATAATTTTCACATCTATTCACACATTACGATCTCCCGAAAAATTGGAAAGTTGGATGGGGAAAATAATGAAAAACATGTCATTAAAATATTTGGAACAAAATCATTCAACCACGATCATATCCATAGATAAAATAAAAGAGTCAGAAGAGCCACAAATATTATCCTATTCAAACGATTTTCCATCTTATGCGGAAATACTTAAGATGATAGAAACTCTGCCAGAAGGTTATTGTAAAGTTTTCAAACTTGCAGTATTAGAAGGATTATCCCACAAAGAAATCGGCTTGTTATTAAATATAGCCCCTCATTCTTCTTCATCACAACTATCAAGAGCCAAAGAACTATTACGCAAATTGCTGTCACAATATCATATAGAAATACTCCTATTCGTATTATCATCCATCATTCTTTTGCAGCTCCTATTCTATAAATCAAAAGAAACTGTCAATTCTCTTTCAAAAACGACCACCAAATCCACAGAAGGAGAAGACTCAAAAGACATCCTATTTAAAGATACGGTGAACAATATTCCTACTCATATACCTATTCGCCAATATGTAGAAAATGAGTCCTCAAAAACAGAAATATCTGAAAAAGAAGTAATTACAAAAGGGAACATTACCGAAAGGAAAGACAGCATAAATCTATACAATCACCCAATAGCTATAAAACAGAAAAAAGTGAAAGATACAGGACTTTATCATACTGTTATCCCTCAACATGCAATGAATGATGAAAAGAATTGGGCACTGGCTTTATCCATTTCAGGAGTAAACAAGCAGACAAATATCCAAAAGACAATAATTCCAGGGGATATTTCATCCGGAAAACCACAAGAAGTAACAACAAAATCCTATTATCATATTCCTATTACCTTATCATTTTCATTGCATAAAAAAATCAACGAATACTGGGGTATTGAAACAGGTTTCCAATATACATATTTGCGTTCTGAGTTTACGACCATCACAGACTCTCATTTGAAAGAAACACAAAAAATTAGCTATATAGGAATTCCATTGAAAGGTACATTTAATGTATGGAACCGAAAGAAATTCTCCATCTACATATCTGCTGGAGCAACTTTGGATATTCCTGTAAAGGCAACTTCAGAAGAAGTCATATCTGATAAAAGCGGAAATTTTATCTCTGATAAGAAAAACAATATATACCCGCCTTTACAATGGTCAACAAATTTTGGCATAGGAATTCAATATCAGATAACACCCACTATCGGAATCTATACAGAGCCTAATTTACATTACTATTTTAATAACTCCAATAATATAAAAACAATCAGAACAGAAAAACCATGCAATGTGACTTTGCCTATAGGAATCCGTCTGTCTTGGTAAAAAAGAAACGATATCATGCAGTCTTTCATAAAAAAGCTTATCGTAGTTATAGAGAATGAACTCAAATATATTAATAAAAAAACAAATTTAGTATGAAAACAGGTATTATTAAATTTTCAAAAGCAATCTTAGTCTTAGTAGTATTAAGTGTATGCACCATTGCAAATGCACAAGTCAAGTATGATTCAAATGGAAAACTTACAATTGGCAACACTACGCCCTATGAATTTTATGGTATTACAGGTTGGATTATAACGTCAGAAAATGTAACAGTCACCAATGGAGCTAAACTTACATTTAATGCAGGAGAATCTGTAACAATTAAAACCCCATTTACGGTTAATACAGGCTCACAGATTGAAATTTACACAAATTGAATTACACAATAGTGGTAGCTAGAAACTACCACTATTGTTTATTAAACAATATATTGAATAAGTTTTTAGGATATTGATTTTCAGTAACTATGTTCTTTATTTTATATAAGCTCTATATATAAACAATTATTCTATGCAAGAACGTCATAAAAACAGACTAGTCTATTTCAAAGAACTTGCTATAACAAGTAAGAATTACTTTATACCTTATATTCAAAACTGGCACTCCATAAAGCCAGGACTAAACGTATTAGAAATTGGTTGTGGTGAGGGAGGAAATTTGCTCCCTTTCTCTGAAATGGGCTGCAATACTATTGGAGTTGATATTGCTGCGAGTCGAATTAAAGATGCACAAATCTTCTTTAAAACAGCTCATGCAAAAGGAATATTTATAGCACAAGACATTTTTCTATTAAAAGAGTTGGAACTGAATTTTGATATAATCATTTGTCATGATGTGCTGGAGCATATTTCAGACAAAGAACTCTTTTTATCTAATTTGGATAAATATTTGAAGCCACAAGGAATTATATTTATGTCTTTTCCTGCATGGCAAATGCCATTCGGTGGACATCAGCAAATATGCAGAAGCAAGGTATTATCTCATCTACCATTTATCCACCTACTCCCAACGGTTATTTATCAGTTTCTATTAAAGGCCTTCAGAGAAGATAATGATTGCATTAAAGAACTGCTTTCCATCAAACAGACACGTATATCAATAGAAGGATTTGAACGTTTAGTAAAAAAAACAAATCTACATATCCAAAATAGGAAATTATGGTTGGTCAATCCCCATTACAAGATAAAATTTGGATTATCACCACGAGAACTGAACAGAAAAATTGCCCATACTCCTTTCATAAGAAATTTCTTCACCACTAGTTGTTTCTATATTCTAAAAGAAAGGGAACTCGACAATTTATAAAATTGCCAAAATAAAAGCCCCTTTTCTGGGAAACATTGAACTATTCAGTTTTCAAAGAAGAGGGCTTTTTTAATATCTCCGGCCGTAAAACGCCAAGATATATATTACCAACTTTTTTCTACAAACAATTAAAACAAGGACATACTTTGTTCGTACTCTCTCAGACAAACGGGAACATTTCGGGAACATCTTACAAAGAGTAAAAGAGCTAAATATTTGATTTACAAATACTTAGCTCTTTTTCTTGTACCCAGACCCGGGGTCGAACCGGGATGGATGTTACTCCACTGGTGTTTGAGACCAGCGCGTCTACCGATTCCGCCATCTGGGCAACTATCATCAGGAATATGTTTTTCCTTAATTGCGGTGCAAAGATATGAACATCTTTCTAATCTTCCAAATATTTCTCTCGTTTTTTCTCTCCACACTCAACATTTTGATATTTTTATACCCTCCAAATATATCTTTCACGAACGTTGACATACTGTTTTAAGATTTCTATGCAAAGCATAACGCGTACAGACATATGAGAAGATAGAACCCATAAGAAAGATTATTCCTGTAGAAACCATTATATTACCAAGACCTACCAATGGTGAAACAATTCCTCCAAAAGCAAATCCTAAAGCTCCCAATAATGCCGATGCCATTCCTGCATTATTGTGTTCGCAATCCATGGCCAATGTATTGGAAGCTGTAAAAGTAAGTCCAAGCATTGACAAAAGACCAATCAACAATAATTCATATATCCAAAAATTGCAATCTAAAACTAACGCTACTAAAAGCAATGCAGAAACGACGACCATTCCAGTGCTACCATAATGCAAAGCCTGTTCCAGCCGATGAAACTTGATAGCCGAAGCTGCTGATATAACAATGAATATGGCATTGATACCAAAACATATACTAAACATCAACGGAGAAAATCCGTAATGTTGTTGCATAATAAACGGTGCCGAAGCTATATTAGCAAACAATACTCCTTGTGCAAAACCAAACTGTAACGTATAGCACACATAATTAGAATTGCGAAGAACATCGATGAAGCTACGAAAAACAGACCTCCAACTTTTCTCTTTTCTATCCTCAACCGGAAGCGACTCTTCAAAGTGTATACTACCCAAAAGCAATATTATCCCTAATACAAAAAGGCACCAGAAAATACCAGTCCAACCCACACTTCCAGCTAGAAATCCTCCTCCCATAGGTGCTGCTACAGGGGCTACCCCATTAATGGCACCAATCAAGGCAAGCATCTTTGCCAACTCACGTCCAGAGTATTTGTCAGCTGCAACTGAACGTGAAATAACAATACCTCCTGCTCCGGCTATACCTTGTATCAAGCGCCAACCAACAAACTGCATTATAGTATAAGAATATATACATCCAATAGTAGCAACAGCAAACAAAATCATTGATATAATAAGTGGCAACCGACGACCATATTTATCGCTTAATGGTCCGAAAAGCAACTGTCCAGCAGCAAGTCCAATCATACTTGCCGTAAGACCTAACTGTACCATCGAAGAAGTTGTATGGAAATATTCCGACATAGCTGGTAAAGTAGGCAGATACATATCCGTAACAAATGGTCCAAATGCTGTAAGCATACCTAAAAACACTAGTATAAATACTTTTGAATTCTTTTTACCTTTCATTTTACTCTATTTTTTACCGCTGCAAAAATAAAGAACTTTTCAACATACATATCAGCGTTTTACAGCACAAAACCTATCAATTTAGGAACAAAGGCAGATTTTTCACCAACAAATTACTACATTTGCCTACATAAACAGAACACTATCATGATATCTTCTTTTCCTTCTGATACATCGATTATGCGATATGAAGAAACCGATCTATCTTCACTCACAAAACGCCCCTTTCGGTTTGAGTGTGGCATACAACTGCTTTGCATAAGCGGCAGAAGTATTATTTCTACAGGAGTAGAACAATATGATTTCTGTAAAACATCGGAACTGATTTTTCTAGCAGGAAGTCTTATCGAAGTCATCAAACCTTCTCCTGACTTTAAGGTAAGAATGTTGCTATTTCCTAAAAATATTTTTCTAAAAGCAGCCTTACCTATTGACACTTCTTACTTTAACTACATGAGTGAAGCGCCTTACTTTAACCATGCAGCAAACGATACAAGTTTAGCAAGCTGGAAACGAGTAAATCAATGGATGGATATGGCAGAACTTCTTTTCAGTCACCCTGCCAAATATTTTCGGGAACAACTAGAACAAAATTTTCTACAAAGTTTGTTTATGTGGATATTCAATACGATTCCACAACAATATCTCTCCATACATAACAAGTATAGTAGAAAACAAATATTGTATCACCGTTTTATGGTCTTATTACGAGAGCATAGTACTCAGGAACATCAAATAAACTATTACGCTAACCAACTTTGTATTACACCGCGTTACCTGAACGAAGTCGTTATTCAATACTCTAATGGACGTACACCCAAACAGCTTATAGACGAACAGCTCACAGCCGAGTTAAAAGTACAATTAAGTAATCCTAGTCTGTCTATAATGGAAATAGCTCAACTATTCAATTTTCAAGAGCCAGCCAATATGAGCCGCTTTTTCAAAAAGAACACAGGTATGTCACCCAAAGAATTTCGGAGTCGGAACAAGCTTTAAATATTTTATCCACGTTTTCTATTTATAATAGTATAGGGTAAATGAATCATAACATAACATATGCGATACAACAGATTTTTTTCACCCTCTCGAACTGGCATCGCATATCTTGCGCAGAGATATGCACAGACAGCTCCAGCCAGGAACAGCACTCCTGCCGTGTACATCATATCGCCTAAACCTACTAAAGGAGGGACTAATCCACCAAATAGAAAACCAATAGCTCCTAACAGAGCAGAAGCAATACCAGCATATCTGCGTTCGCAATCCATTGCCAGAGCATTTGATGCAGTATAACTCATACCCACCATAGCAAGTAAACAGAAAATCAATATTTCATATATCCAGAAGTTACAATTCAGTGAAAGACAAACAAGCAGACAAGCAGAAACAACCAACATACCATTACTACCGATATGCAAAGCATGTTCCATAGTAGGAAGCTTAACTGATATAGTAGAAGAAATAACCATAGCGATAGCGTTGATTCCAAAACACAAGCTGAACATCATAGGAGATAATCCATAGTGCTGCTGCATAATAAAAGGAGCTGAAGCAATATTTACAAAAAGTACTCCCATCGTAAAGCCATATTGCAAAATATAAAATAAATATCGACGGTTACTCAATACTGTACCAAAGTTTCGGCATATACCTTTCCAATTCACTTCCGGACGGTGATGTGCAGGTAACGATTCTTGCATACGAAAACTACAGCACAGCAATACGCCTCCCAACAAAAATAAAAACCAAAAGATGCCATGCCATCCTGCACCCTCTGCCAATACTCCTCCTGCTATCGGAGCAGCTACCGTAGCAATACCATTAATAGCTCCGATTATAGCTAACATAGTAGCCAATTCACGTGCTGAATATTTATCAGTAGCTATCGAACGAGAAAGAACCACGCCACCAGCTCCAGCTACTCCCTGTACAAAACGCAATACCACAAACTGCATGATATTTTGCGAAAAAATACATCCGACTGTAGAAAACAGAAACAAGAATAAAGCAATAATCAATGGACGTTGACGACCATATTTATCACTTAACGGACCAAAAATCAATTGACCAATAGCTAGTCCTACCATACTGGAAGTAAGTCCCAGCTGAACCATAGAGGAAGTTGTATGAAAATAATCGGACATAGCAGGCAATGTAGGCAAATACATATCCATAACAAAAGGACCAAATGCACTTAACATGCCTAAAAATATCAGTATAAATAGCTTTGAATCTTGTTTCTTCGTCGTTATCATCTTTTTTACCTTCATTTTTTCGACTGCAAAATTACGCCATTCTCACAGAACGATTTATTTCTTTAAAAGTACAAAACATTTCATTTTAGGAACATATGTATATTTCATCAGAGAATATAAGTATATTTGCGGTATAAAACAGAAGTCATTCATGCCATATTCATTACCGTCAGACACACGATATATTTTATACGAAGAAACTGATCTGGCCCAGCTCAAACAAAAGCCATGTCACTTTAAATGTGGTATCTATTTAATATGTACACACGGACAAGCGCTTATTTCGACTGGTGTACAACAATATATATTCGAAGAACAGACTGAGTTAATCTTTCTGACTGGCAGCCTGATACAAGTGGTACAATCATCGTACGACTTTAAAGCACGTATTCTGATGTTTCCACAAGAGGTTTTTCTAAAAGCAGTACTACCAATTGATACTCCCTATTATAATTATACACATGAACATCCCTGTTATCATCATACAGAGGACGAACGAAGCCAAAAGACATGGAAAGAAATAAATTTATGGATGGACATGGCACAAATGCAATTCATGGACAATACACCTCAATTCCGCCAACAGCAGGAATATAACTTTCTACAAAGTCTATTGATGTGGTTATTCAATACTATTCAGGAAAAACTGGCTGTGAAAAAACAATACAGTCGCAAACAGATTCTCTATTATCAGTTTCTGCAACTTGTAAGAGAATATAGTACACGAGAGCATCAGGTAGCTTTTTATGCCGACAAGCTATGTATCACATCACGATATTTGAATGAGATTATTGCTTTATATGTAAACGGAAGAACTCCCAAACAGTTGATCGATGAGCAATTAACAGCCGAAATCAAAGTGTTATTGGATGACCCGCATTTATCGGTTACCGAAATAGCACAGCATTTCAACTTCCCCGATCAGTCATACTTAAGTCGCTTTTTCAAGAAAAATACAGGAATGTCACCCAAAGAATTTAGAAGTCAAGCAAGATAACAATATACACACAATAAAAGGGAACATACCTTTAAAGCTGTAAACGATATGTTCCCTTTCTTGCACTATTTTACAGGAATAGAGAAATTCGTATATAAGCCAAAACTGTGTGCTGGAACCTCCAAATGTGTAGCCGTAATGATTTCTGACATTCCTTCTTTACAGAAGTTATACCATTCTCCCGTTACAGGGAATACATACTGCATATCAACAGGGCGGTCAGTAAAGTTACCTACGACAACAAGTTGTTTACCATCAACAGTTTCCAAACGGATATAGCGTCCGTCATTCCAATCATTATCAGAAACCCTCCATTCCTTAAAGGCATCTTGGCCAAAGACATCAGGATATGCCTTACGCAATGCTAACAACCGACTATAAGTGGTATATAATTCATTTCTTTCTGGTATATCTTTATAAGACCATAAAATAGGCTTAGGATCTGTCTTGTGATCTTCACCAGAAATAACTTCTCCTTGCTGGTTAGCATCTCTCGAAATATCATATCCCAATTCTCCGAATTGCCAGATCATTTTAGGTCCTGATACCATAAAGAAGAAAGCAGCATTTGCCTCCAGTTGTTGCATCTGCACAGACAAATCGGTTTGTAATAATCCATTTCCCCATTGGGTTTGTTTATAAGCACACCGCTCTTCGTCATGACTTTCCATGTAACCAACCCATCCACCTTCTTTCATAGTCGTATTAAAGGTAGTAAGTCCAGTAAAACCACTTCCTTCACTCCATCCCATTGCAGACTGACAATAAGCATTATTCATATTACGCCATAACTTCATTCCTATTTGTGATAATTCGCTTTCCTCCTCAATACCTGCCAAATGTTCGCAAATCATAATAGCGTCTGGATTGACTTCTTTAATAGCCAGATAATAATCCTTTAAAATGGCTACACGACTAGCATCATAATTTCCGGAAGTACCTTCATTACTTGTCTTATTTGTAAATCCCTTTGTTAAATCGAAACGGAATCCATCTATTTTATATTCATCCAAAAGAAATTTAAGATTGCGCTTTACAAAACGACGTGTTAACTCTGACTCATGATTAAAATCATTGAAAACACTAAATGGATGTGGTGCTGCTTCGTTAAACCATGGATTATTGGCCGCAGGACATCCTTTGGAATTGTTCCAATATAGTCTTGCATATGGCATATTTCCCGTGGCATGATTGTAAACGACATCAAACAAAACAGCTATTCCCCTAGAATGACATTCATCAATGAAACGTTTATACATTTCTTTTGTACCATAAGCCTTATCCAATGCAAAGAAAAAACAAGGATTATACCCCCAGCTATTGTTCCCATCAAACTCTTGTACAGGCATCAACTCAACGGCATTGATACCTAAGGCCTGTAAGTAATCTAACTTTTGTATAGCTCCATTCAAATCACCACTTTCTGTAAAGTCACGTAACAGCATTTCATAAATTATCAGATTATCAGCATCTTTTATCTTAAAATCTGTATTTATCCAGCTATATTCTTCTCGCTGTAGCTTAAAAACAGACACGATGCCTATGCCTTTATCAGGATATTGCCTTTCTGTAACCGGATAAGTAGATGCTGCAATATATTTATCGTTATCCGGATCCAGTATCTTTTCAGAATAAGGGTCTGCCAGTCGCATGACATCACCTGTTAAAGTCCCTACATAATACTGAAAACGATACTCCTTTGCAGGATCTAAATCAGAAATTGTAATCCACCAGCATCCTGTTGCTTCATCACGATACATCTGGGATGTTTCATCATTAGCCAATGTCCACTCATTAAAATCTCCTACAACATACGCATAGTCTTTATGACTTCCATCAGTTGCTTTATCATACAGAACTAATGTCACGGTACAATTATCTATATCCAAATTAATTCCTTCCTGCATCCCTGAAGGAAGTGATTTCTCCTGAACCTTACCAGGAACGAATCCATGATATTTCATATCAGTAACATTCACAAACTGATCTTTGTCAATACCTTTTTTACTACCATCTGCACTACGAATGATAATTCCCAATTGTTCAACAGGAGTTGTACCGGAAGCAAACCATTCCCGAATAGACGGAGAAAGAGTAATGGTCCATACATTAGCCTCAGTTTGACTTTTAGTAAACTTACACTTTTCAATATTTTCATTCCAATCTGCAGGCACATACAGCCACACTCCCTCACTTACTATTCCTGTATGCAAGTATACATCACCAGCATATCCATATAAAGCAGAAGTCGGTGACGCCTTAAATGTAATCTTGAGAGGCTGGTCAGCATCGGGAGTTTCCGGTAAATAAGTAAAGCCTTCTTTCAAATTATCTGTTACACCACCAGGCAAAGTATTCGAATCGGTATCACTACATGAAGTAATAAACCCCAGTGCTAACAATATATAAGTCAATATATAGTTTTTCATAGATAGAAGAAAAAAAGAGTGCGTACAATCTGGCAAAGCCCTATCGACGCACTCCTAATATTAATTTAATTATTTAGCTATCAATTCATAAGTATAATCCGGAGTCGAAAGATCTACTACCACTTGATAATCACCAGCCGTCACACTAATGTTATTTCCTTTTGGAGCCAATTTGCCTTCACTATCTCCTGCACCAAAATCTCCATTAGGAACATCCCACTGATCGTTTGCACGGAACTTAATCGTACCATCTGTCAATGTCATATCTACTTTCAACTTTAGATCAGCTGGATCATAAACTAAATCGGTATCTTCATTCCAGCCACCAGGAGTAGCATCTCCAATAACACCAAAGTTTACAAGCTGAACTGTATATGTAAGCTCTTTGATATTAAAAGTAAGATAATAATACCCTTCTTCTGCAGTCAGGTTACCAGCATCCTCAGCTGTCGACAATGTTCCTTCAGTCGAACCTGCCCCATAATTAGGGCCACTCCAATTTTGCTGTGAAGTACATTTGTATTCACCGTTCAAATAAGCATATCCGGCATAATTACCCATAGCGTCTATTGGATAAAGTTTTCCTATAACAGCTGCATCTGGAGTCCAATTTTGGTGAGCGCCAACCACATACAACTGTTCAGGCCCATCAATCGGAGCCTCAGGTTCCGGTTCATATGGAATAATTCGCCAGTTTTCATTATCTTCACAACTTACAAGCCCCAAAGCAAGCAATAAGGTCAATGCTATATATTTGAAATATGTTTTCATATGTTTCTTTATTCTATAAGGTTTTCTTTATTTTGAATATCCCGGATTTTGTGTCAAATTCTGATTGACAGCCAAAGTGTTAGCATGAATCGGGAACACTTGTAAATAAGCTTCTGTCTTAGGACGATCAGTTATAGCATCATTAAACTTACCAAAACGAACCAAATCCTGACGTCTCCATCCTTCCCATGCCAGTTCCAACATACGTTCTTTCAACAAATTACTTAAAGTAGCATCTGCATGAGGTGCTCCAACACGATTTCTGACTTCATCTAAATCAGCCTGTCCGCTTTGACCATTACGAATCAAAGCCTCAGCACGCATCAATACAACATCTGCATAACGGAACAATACCCAGTCGTTATGAGGACACTGTCCATCTTCGGTTGCAGTCGGATCATCTGCGTACTTATACATTCGTGCCCCAGCCATCTTCATGCTAGTATCACTCTTATCGAATTGAAGCTTGATTGCCATTGGTAAATATTCCAAAGGTTTTCCAGTTTCACTGTTAATAACTTCTTGCCCGTTTACAACAACCCGGCCTGTATAATAAGTTAATTCCAAACGAGGATCAGGAGTTGCAGTTCCGTACCCAAATGCTTTCATTGCTTCAATAGTAGCAGCAGATCCGTTCCAACCTCCATTACCAAATCCTAATGCTTTACCAACATCATAATGACGTGAACGTACCAGATACATATTACGAGCTTTATACAAGGTTGGATCCATTGGAATAACAAAAATATTTTCCTTAGATCCTTCATTATTAACTACGAAGTTAGAAAGGAATCCATTTGTTCCCTGATTTAAAGAATATCCACACTCCTTAATTTTATCACAATAAGCAACGGTAGCTTCCCAGCAATTTTTTTCTGTGCCATCCACTGTAAATTTAATATTCTTTCCATCAGGACGAGATTGGTCTGTCCAGTCGTTATCAGTATAAACTTCAGCATTTAAAGCCAACTTAGCCATAAGGAAGTAAGCAGCAGCCTTAGTCATACGCCCATAATACTCTCCCTGATCAGCACTTTTTTCGTCAGCTAACAATGGAATAGATTCTTCCAGCTCTTTCTTTACAAAATTGAAAACCTCACTGCGTTCTGACTGTTTGACATCCTTCATCTGAGTTAATGAAGATTCAACAATTGGTACACGTGCAAACATATCCAATAAATAATAATAATACATAGCACGAATTCCCCGGACTTCAGCCTTATAAATATCAAAATATTCATTGCTTGGATCCAACTCTTTCAACTCAGTCAATTTATCTATAGATTGATTGCACTGTACAATCACTCCATACAGATAGTCCCAAGTAGATATG
>OHWS01000514.1_pt1 | contig 13686 bp, 12 predicted proteins | sample 1579751 | NCBI WGS metagenome assembly OHWS01 (sample SAMEA3882517, study PRJEB24775) | human gut metagenome | biome: human-associated habitat; feature: intestine environment; material: feces | place: Netherlands | collected 2009/2010
TCCAACATCGTCAACCTGCACAACTGGTCGATGGGCAGCTTCTCCGGCATGACCTGGGGCAATGTCGCCACGGCGGCGGCCATCGTTCTGCCCTGCCTGGCCGCCGCGTTTTTGCTGGCCAAGCCGATGGCCGCCTACCAGCTGGGCGAAAGCTACGCCGCCAGCGTCGGCGTGCCGGTGCGGGCGTTTTCCGTGGTGCTTGTGCTGCTGTCAAGCCTGCTGGCGGCCTGCGTCACGGCATTTGCCGGACCGATCTCCTTCGTCGGCATTGCGGTGCCGCATCTGGTAAAACATACGCTGGGCAGTGCAAAACCGCTGCGGGTGCTGCCGGGCTGCGCACTGGGCGGCGCGGCATTCTGCCTGCTGTGCGACCTGATCGCCCGCAGCCTGTTTGCACCCACCGAGCTGTCCATCAGCTCGGTCACAGCGGTGTTCGGTGCGCCGGTGGTCATCTGGCTGCTTGTGCGCCGCCACAGCGGGGAGGGCACGGTATGAGCTGTTGTGAAACGCAAAATCTCGCCGTCGGCTACGGTGCGCCGCTGCTGCGGGACATTGCCCTGCATGCCGAGCGCGGCAAAATTCTGGCGCTCATCGGTCCGAACGGCGCGGGCAAATCCACCCTTTTAAAAACGCTGGCCGGGCAGCTGGCGGCGCAGGGCGGCGCGGTGCTGCTGGACGGGCAAGACCTGACGGCCTACACCCCCAACGCCCGGGCGCGCAAGCTGGCGCTGATGCTGCCCCACACGGCCCGCACCGAGCTGACGTCCTGCTTTGAGGTTGCCGCCGCCGGGCGCTACCCCTACACCGGGCGGCTGGGCATTTTGTCCGATGCCGACAGGCAGCAGGTGCATGACGCCCTGCGCCTTGTCCGGGCGGAGGAGCTGGAGGACCGCGATTTTGCCAGGATCAGCGACGGCCAGCGCCAGCGCGTGCTGCTGGCCCGCGCGGTCTGCCAGCAGCCGGAGATTTTGCTTCTGGACGAGCCTACGTCGTTTCTGGACGTAAAGGGCAAGGCGGAGCTCATGGACATCCTGCAAGTGCTGGCGCATGAGAAGAACGTGGCCGTCATCGTGACGCTGCATGAGCTGGAGCTGGCCCAAAGGCTGGCTGACGCCGTTGTCTGCGTTGCGCCGTCAGGCGTGTCCGCTGTGCTGGCACCGCAGGACGCCTTTGCACAGGACAATATCTGTGCGCTGTTTGGACTGACCACCGACCAATACGCGGTGCTGTTTGCCGGGAGCGGCGCAAAGCCGAAGCCCCAATTTGAGCACTACATCCGCAGCGGGCAGCGTTTACTGCGCTGCGGCTACACCACCGGCACCTGCGCGGCGCTGGGGGCGGCGGGCGCGGCACGGCTGCTGCTGACCGGCCACGCGCCGGAAAGCGTTGGTCTGCGCACGCCCAAGGGCATCGTCGTGGAGGTCGCACCGCAGTTCTGCCGCCTGACGGCAGACGGGGCCGCGTGCGCCATCGTCAAGGACGGCGGCGACGACATCGACGCCACGACGGGGCTGCCGGTCATTGCCGCGGTCACACTGCTGCCCGACGCGCCGCGCACCGTTACGATTGACGGCGGCGCGGGGGTGGGCCGTGTGACAAAGCCCGGCCTCGACCAGCCCGTCGGCGCGGCGGCCATCAACCGTGTGCCGCGGCAGATGATAACCGAGGCGCTTTTGCGGGAGGCGGACGCCGTCGGCTACGGCGGCGGGTTCGCGGTGGTCATCTCCATCGAAGGCGGCGAGGCTGCGGCCAAGCGCACCTTCAACCCGCATCTGGGGGTCGAGGGCGGCCTGTCGGTGCTGGGCACCAGCGGCATTGTGGAGCCGATGAGCCAGCAGGCGCTTCTGGATACGCTGCAAATCGAAATCCACCAGGCAGCGTTGAAAAGCCGCCGCCTGATTTTAGCCCCCGGCAACTACGGGCTGGACTACCTGGCCGCCAACTACCCCGCGCTGCACGAGATCCCTGTCGTAAAAATCTCAAATTTTATCGGCGAGGCGCTGGATATGGCAGCGGCGGAGCACTTCGCGGAGGTGCTGCTCGTCGGGCATGTGGGCAAGCTCGTCAAGCTGGCGGGCGGCATCATGAACACCCACTCCCGCTGTGCCGACTGCCGCACTGAGCTGTTCTGCGCCCATGCGGCGCTCTGCGGCGCGGACGCGGCGACCTGCCGCGCCCTGATGGACGCCGCCACGACAGACGCCTGTCTGGACATTCTGGACGCCGCGCAGCTGCGGGAGCCGGTCATGGCCAGCCTGCTCACAGCGATCCAGCTGCATCTGGACCGCCGCGCGGCGGGGGCGTTCAAGGTCGGCGAGGTGCTGTTCTCAAACCGGAACGGCCCGCTGGGACAGACAAAAACTGCCGATACACTGTTGAAATTGTGGAAGGAAGGCTGACATGGTACATTTTGTAGGGGCCGGTCCCGGCGCACCGGACCTGATTACCCGACGCGGCGCGGCCCTGCTGCAAACGGCGGACTGCATCATCTACGCGGGCAGCCTGGTCAACCCGGCGCTGCTGGGGCTCGCGGGGCCGGACTGCACCATTTATAACAGCGCCGAGATGACGCTGGAGCAGGTGCTTGCCGTCATGAAAGAAAACGAAGCAGCGCACAAAACCACCGTGCGCCTGCACACGGGTGACCCCTGCCTGTACGGCGCAATCCGGGAACAGATGGACGCGCTGGACGCCATGGGCATCGCCTACGACGATACGCCCGGCGTGTCGAGCTTCTGCGGTGCGGCGGCGGCGCTGAACGCCGAGTACACGCTGCCCGGCGTCAGCCAGACCGTCATCATCACCCGCATGGAGGGCCGTACCCCTGTGCCCGAAGGTGAGCGGCTGGCCGCGCTGGCCGCCCACGGGGCGACGATGGTCGTTTTCCTCTCCATCGGCCTGATCGACAGGGTGCAGGACGCGCTTCTGCAGGGCGCGTACACCGCCGCGACCCCTGCCGCCGTTGTCTACAAGGCAACGTGGCCGGAACAGAAAATTGTACATTGCACCGTCGGAACGCTGGCTGAAAGCACCCGCACGGCGGGCATCACCAAGACGGCGCTCATCGTCGTCGGGAACTTTTTGGCCGCACAGTATGACCGCAGCAAGCTGTACGACCCGGCGTTCACAACGGAGTTCCGCAGGGGGACGGACCGATGACCTGCGCGTACATTGCGTTCACGGCGCGGGGACTGGCGCTGGCGCAGCAGCTGGCGGCAGCCTGCCCCGGCAGCGTGGCCCGCGGCGGTGCGGACGGCGTCCGCCTGACCGATTGGACTGCTGCGCAGTTTGCACAAAGCGACGCACTGATTTTTGTAGGAGCTGCCGGGATCGCGGTGCGGGCCATCGCGCCCTACTGCCGCAGCAAGGCTGCAGACCCCGCCGTCGTTGTGCTGGATGAGGGTGGGCGGTTCGCCATTCCGCTGCTGTCGGGGCATCTGGGCGGCGCAAACGAGCTGGCGCAGCGGCTGGCGGCGGTCTGCCATGCCGTGCCGGTCATCACGACGGCCACCGACGGACGCGGCGTTTTTGCCGTGGACGAGTGGGCCAAGCGCCAGAACTGTGCCGTGGCCGAGCCGGAGCGCATCCGCTACGTGAGCGGGGCACTGCTGGCCGGGCAGAGCGTTTGCTATGCCGCCGACTGGGCTGTTTCCGACACGCCGCCCGCGGGTGTGGAGCCTGCCGCCGCCGCTGACCGCGCAGATTTTGCGCTGACGCTGACCCCGACGGGTGAGGCGCTGCACCTGATCCCCCGCATTGCGGTGTTGGGTGTCGGCTGCAAGCGCGGCACGACGGCGGAAAAGTTGGAAACAGCCTTTGCGGCCTGCTGCGCGGAGCACCATTTTGCCCCGCAGGGCATTGTCCGCGCCGCCAGCATTGACTTGAAAAAGGATGAGCCGGGTCTGGCGGCGTTCTGCCGGGCGCACGGCTGGGAGATGGACTTTTATACCGCCGCTGCCCTGCGCACGGCTAAAGGCCGCTTTACGTCCTCCGGCTTTGTGCAGAGCATCACGGGCGTGGACAATGTCTGTGAACGTGCGGCGGTGCTGGCTGCAGACGGAGTGCTGTTCATCCCGAAGTGGGCGCGGGACGGCGTGACCCTTGCCGTGGCGCTGGCCCCCTTTGCCCCGGATTGGAGATGGAAAAATGATGAACCGTAGTCTTGTGTATGTGGTGGGCCTCGGCCCGGGCGGTGCGCAGTATTTGACTGCCCAGGCGCAGACCGCCCTGCAGGCCGCCGACGTGCTGTGCGGCTACACGGTCTACATCGACCTTGTGCGCCCGCTTTACCCGGATAAAGAGATCTACGCTACCGGCATGACGCGGGAGCTTGACCGCTGCCGTTGGGCGCTGGAAACGGCAAAGGGCGGCAAGACGGTGGCGCTCGTCTGCTCCGGCGACGCCGGGGTCTACGGCATGGCCAGCCCGCTGCTGGAACTGACGGAGCACTGCCCGGAGGTGGAGGTCGAGATCGTGCCCGGCCTGACCGCCGCTTTGAGCGGGGCCGCGGTGCTGGGTGCGCCGTTGGCACACGATTTTTGCGTGATTTCGCTGTCGGACCGGCTGACGCCGTGGGCCGTCATTGAAAAGCGGCTGGCCTGCGCCGCGGCGGGGGATTTCTGCCTGGCGCTCTACAACCCGTCGTCCAAAGGCCGCGCCGACTACCTGCAAAAGGCCGTTCGCATTCTGCGGGACAACGGCAAGGGCCCGGACACGGTCTGCGGGCTGGTGCGCTGCATTGGCCGTGACGGCCAGACCGCACGGCTGCTGACGCTGGCCGAGTTGGAGGACACCGCCGTGGATATGTTCACAACGGTCTTTGTCGGCAACGCTGCAACGCAGATTTTACAGGGCAGAATGGTTACGCCAAGGGGGTATCGCGGCGTATGAATGTGGTGGTTTTCAGCGGTACGACGGAGGGGCGCAGCTTCTCCCGCGCGCTGGCGGCGCTCGGCGCGGCGGTCACGGTCTGTGTGGCGACAGAGCTGGGGGCCGAGGAACAGGGCTGCGTCGACGGCATCACGGTGCGCACCGGGCGGCTGGACGCCGAAGGAATGACGGCGCTGCTGCGCGGTGCGGCGCTCTGCGTTGACGCGACCCATCCGTATGCCGCCGAGGCAACGCGCAATATCCGTGCGGCGGCAGCGGCGGCGGGGGTTGAATATCACCGTCTGCTGCGCCCCGCCAGCCCCCTGCCCGCGGGAAGTGTGGTGCTGGCCGATGCCGCCCGGGCCGCCGCGTATCTGGCAGACAGACCGGGGCGCGTCCTGCTGGCGACGGGTGCCAAGGAGCTGCCCGCCTTCGCAGCGCTCGACCCGGCGCGGCTCTACCCGCGCGTTCTGCCGACGCTGGCAGGTATCGCAGCATGCGAGGCAGCGGGCATTCCGCACCGCAATATCCTTGCGATGCAGGGGCCTTTTACGAAAGAATTAAATGCGGCGCTGCTGCACCAGTTCCATATCGACTATATGGTCACGAAGGACGGCGGCGCGGCGGGCGGCTTTGCCGAAAAGGCCGAGGCCGCCGCCCGGTGCGGCGTGCAGCTCATTGTGCTGCGCCGCCCGGACGACGCGGGCGAGACCGCTGACACAATTTTACAGCGATGCAGGGAGCTTTTATGAAGATCACATTGGTGGGCATGGGCAGCGGAGCACCCGGCAGCCTGACAGCGGCGGGGCTGGAGACGCTGCGCGGAGCGGAGCTGATCATCGGCGCGCGCCGCCTGCTGGAAAACCTGCCCGAGGGCTGCACGGCAAACCGCGCAGCCCTCTATAAAACGGACGAAATTTGCGCATTGCTGCGGCAGACAGATTGCGCGGAGACCGCGGTGGTTTTCAGCGGCGACACGGGTTTCTACTCCGGCGCGGCGGCGCTCTGCCGCGCATTGGACGACGCGGGTCTGCCGTACACGGTGCTGCCCGGCGTTTCCAGCGTGCAATTATTGGCCGCGGCGCTGGGCCGCCCGTGGCAGGGCTGGCGGCTCGTCTCCGCTCACGGCTGTGCCTGTGACCCGGTGGCCGCCTGCCGCGCAGGTGGGACAACCTTTTTCCTGACCGGCGGCAGCGAGACCCCCGCGACGCTCTGCCAACAGCTGGCGGCTGCCGGGCTGGGTGTATGCCTGCTGATAAGTGGAGTACGCCCGCCCGGGGTTCTGCAGCCGGTCCAAAAGGTTCTGGTACTCGTAATTGCCGGGCTCCATGTCCACAGCGGTGCGGGCTTCGTTCTGGGCGCGGATGTTGTTACCCAGGCCGGAACTTGCCAGCGCGGCATAATAATGCCAGCGGGCGGCCCGGTCAGCGGGGGCAATGCCTTCCAGAACATTCATCGCTTCTGCATAGTACCCGTTGCGGATATAGTTGTTGGCGGCCTGCATCTCCGGCGATTCCCGGCGGTCATAGCTGCTGCTGGCCCCGCCATAGGTGCCGCCAAAGCCAAAGGGGTCAAACCCGAACCCAAAGCCAAACGGATCCTGGTACTGCTGTTGGCTGCCGCCGCTGCTGCTGCGCTGCCCATAATAGCTGGAAGAGCCGCTGCCGGATGCACTGGGCCCGCCGCCGGAACGCATCCGCATGACCTCGCTGTAAGCGGCCTGTACATCTTTGAACTTGTCCTCGCAGGTGGGGTCGTCCGGGTGTAAATCTGGGTGGTATTGCTTGCACTTTTGGCGGTATGCTTTTTTAATGGTTTCCTCATCGGCGCCTGGCGTAATGCCAAGAACACTGTACGGATCGTTCATTCGTTTGGTTTCCCCTTCCGTGGTGTGCGTGTGGCTTTCACCAGCGCGTACTTGCTCCACACCCCCGCGTAAATCGTGTTGTGCAAAAGCTGACCTTCGGGGGTATCTTTCAAAATCGGCAACAGTTCAAAGTTCTGGGCGCAAAGGGCCATCTGCTGGGTCAGCAGCTCGCGGCAGCGCGCTTCAAACCCGGCGCTGTCGCTGCCAAACGCCTGTTTGGTGGCGGCCAGTGCATTAAAACTGCCGTGCCGGGCATCTTTTTTTAAATCATCATAGGCATCCATCAAATAGATGAACCCGCCCAACCCGCGGCCCATCTGCGTCAGGGCAGGGGACCAGAAATCCTCCCGCGGGCTGAACACCGCGCCCAGCAATGCGCCAAAGGCATTGCAAAGGGCATCCAGGTCGGTGCTGTTGGCGCTTTCCAGGCGGTTCAGCTCATCCAGCTTGGTGTGGATGGCCTCGCACTGGCGCGGCCACTGGCGGCGGATGTTTTCTAGATGCGGCTCAAGCTGCTTTGCCAGCCGCAGGCGGCTGCGTTTGTGGTCGTCCTGCCAGTCATCCAGATAATTGTAATAGGCCAGCACCACCGTCATGTCCGCAGCGTAATCGGTGAATTCGTTCACGGCCCGCGGCCGGGTGCGCAGCGGATGCGGCGCGCACCGCCCCTGCGAAGTCTGTGTGGGCGGGTCATACAGGGCGGTCAGCAACAGCGCGGCAAAGGTCATGTCATAGCTCAGCGCCATGCGCGCCGCCGTGCCGTATTTGCGGCCCAAAGATTGGCAAAGCCCGCAATAGTACGCCTGGTAGCAGTCCATTGCGGCATTGTCTAAATCTTTCTGATAAATGGTAACATATCCAAACACGCAGCGTCAACCTTTCATCGAAGTGAAGGGAAAACCTTTAGGGCAATACCGCACAATTCCCGCCTGACGGCTTAAGCACCGCTCCGGCGGCTGCGGCACGGCATCTGCGTTGCCAAAATGCTCGATAAGACATCCAGTATTATCTGCGCTTTTGGCTTAGCATCTGCCGCACCTCGCTCGCCGTATCGGCACTTAGAATTATGCGGTATTGCCTTAGCTTTTTTTAATGAACTGGGTGCCGCATTTGGGGCAGGTGATGGAGATTTTGCCGCGGCCCTTGGGCACGCGTACCTGCTGGCGGCAGTGCGGGCAGGAAAAATAGCGGTAGGTTTTGCGCAGGGCAAACCGCTGCTGCAGCTGGCCGAACTTGGCGCGCACACCAGCGGTTTTCTGCATAAAGGCAATGTTTTCTGCATAGCGCTTGTGTACGTTGCGGCTGAGCATGCGGAAGTACGCATAAAGCAGCAGAAGAAGCCCGATATAATAAAAGATGCCCACAAACAGCCCAATTACCAGGAAGACCAGCGCCGTTACGCACAAAAAGTTGCCAAAAGTATCACTGCCGTACCGCCCGGACATAAAACGCTGGAACCACGCCTTCATCTTAAACACGCCATCCTTTTGAATACAGGTGTACCCCAAAAGCCAAAAAGCAGGCCATTGCGTTGTTAGCGGATACACCGTTTTGTAATATGTCAATTATTATCGCATGTATTTATGGTTAAATCGTGAACGACTTCGGAACAGAATTTGAACAAAAGGGAGTAATAGGGGGGACATTCTGTACATAGCCATGCACGCCCTGTGCAATAAAAAGCAATCAATTACTTTTACGGGTCATTTGAAGTACGCACTCCACGTGCCTTGTCCTTGGGAACAAATCCACGGGCTGAACCTTTTCCAGCGTATACCCCTGTTCACACAGGAACTTAGCATCGCGGGCGGCGGTGGAGGGGTTGCAGCTGACCATGACGAGGGTGCGTGGGGCCATCTGGACAATGGCAGTCAGGGTGGCGTTATCGCAGCCTTTGCGCGGCGGGTCCACCACGATCACATCGGGGTGGGTACCCTCGCTGGCAAGGCGGGTCGCGGCTTCGCCGGCATCCATGCAGTAAAAATCGGCTTTCTCCGGGGGCAGGCCAAGATGCGCAGCAACGGTTTTGGCACCTTCCACTGCCTGCGGCACAACCTCAACGCCGACCAGGCGGCGGCAGTGCGGCTTCATCGAAAGGCCAATGGTGCCCATACCGCAGTAAAGGTCCAGCAAAAAGTCATCCGGCTGCAGCCGGGCAAACTCTTTCGCCTTGGCGTACAGCAGCTCGGCAGCGAGGGTGTTGACCTGATAAAACTCGTGCACACCCATCTGGATGGGCACTCCGGCCAAAGTATCCTCAATCACGCCGGGGCCAAGCACGGTGCGGGTATCCCGCCCTAAAATCACGTTGGTGCGGGCAGTATTGCGGTTGATCAGCACGGTGGTCAGCTGGAACTCCTGCTGCAAGGTGCGGCAGATCTCGGCTTCGTTGGGCAGGCCGTTGCCGTTTACCACAAAGCACAGCAGGCGCTGACCGCTGTGCCAGCCCTGGCGCATATACAAATGGCGCACGCGGCCCTTGCCGGTTTCCTCGTCATAGGGGGCAATGCCGTTGGCTTCCAGTAACGCACAAGCCCGGCGGGCCAGGGCGTTCATCCACTCCGGCTGCAATTTGCAATCGGGGCAGGGGACGATACGGTGGGTGCGCCCGGCGTAAAAACCGGTCACGACATGGCCATCGGCATCCAGCCCAACGGGCAGCTGGACCTTATTGCGGTAGTGTGCGGTGTGGTCCGTCAGGGCGAGAACGGGCGAAAACTCAAAGCTGCTTACATCAAAGCCGCCAAGGCGGGCAAAAGCATCCCGCACAAAGCCGGTTTTCGCCTCGCATTCCGTAGCATAGCTCAAATGGCGCAGGCCACAGCCGCCGCAGGGAGTGCACACGGCACAATCCGGCGCAACGCGGCCGGGGCCGGGGGCTAAAATCGCGTCAATGCGTCCGAAAGCATAGCTTTTCAATGCCTTTACAATGCGGCAGCGGATCACATCCCCCGGTGCCGCGCCGGGCACAAAAACGGCCTGCCCTTCCACATGGGCAACGCCGCTGCCATCGCTGGAAAGGTTTTCGATCGTGGTTTCAAAAATCTGATTTTTCTTCAAAGACATGGTTTGCTCCGTTTGCTCTAATGTTATGGCAAATATATCAGTCTGCCGGTAAAAACTGAGCGGCAGCACCAAAAAGCAAGGTGCTGCCGTATGGTGGGACATTGTGTGAAAATGGCTTATACCAGCCCCAGCTGCGGGTCTTTTTCCAGTGCGGCAAGGTACTTGCTGGGGGGAACGCCTTTGACCTTTTTGAACACGCGGGAAAAATAGAACTGGTCAAAAAAGCCGACGGAGACCGCAATTTCGGCGATGGAAAGCCCGGTGTTTTTCAGCAGGGAACACGCTTCGCTGATGCGGTAGCCCGTTAAATAGTCAATCGGGCTTTGGCCTACATTGGACATGAACACGCGGTACAGATGGCTGCGGCTGACCCCAACCGCCTTGGCGATGTCATCTACCGAAATATCATGGGAATAGTTGAACTGAATATACTTGATAGCGGCCAGCACATACTGGCTGCTGGAAGACGGCGTGTTGGGCATGGCTTCGCGCGCTTCCTTCATCAGCTGAGCCATGAACAGGTACAGGTAGCCGGTCATCAGGGCTTCGCACTGCGGTTCCGGGCCGCGGGCCAGGTAGATATTATAAATGGTTTCACGGGTGCTTTGGGGGTCTTTGCAGTGGTGCACGGGCTGCACATCGCTGAACGGGGTCTGCTGCACCAGCTTGTTGGCGCAGGCACCGTTAAAGCCGACCCAGTAATATTCCCACGGGTCGGTTTCATCTGCCGCATAGGTGATGAGCTGGTTGGGTTTGGCGAGGAAGAGATCACCCTCCTGCAAATTATAGGCAGCGCCGTTGACCTGATACACACCTTTGCCCGCAACAACAAGATGGATTAGGTAATGGTCACGCACACCGGGGCCCCAGGTGTGGCCCGGCTGGCAGTATTCGTGGCCACAATTAAAAATGGAAAGCTCTACATTATCGGTATAGTTCTGCTTATAAGATTGCTTTGCGATGGTCGGCATACCAAATCCCTCACTCTTGCAAAATCTGGTTGTGGTTCGCCATTCTGCTCCCAAAACAGGGCCCACCGCAGCAGGCCGGAACAGGATGGAGCATATTTTTTACCATTATATCAGAAGATTCATCAAAAGTCCATAATCGCGTTGAAAAAAGATGTTTACATCCTGCTAAAATTTGTTATACTGAGTACAAGAAGCCGTGATACTGGCCTAAAATGCGCTGCATAGCTAAAAAGAACGCGCGGTTTTTGTGCATATTTTACAAGGGACAGCCAAACGAAGAAAGGTGTATGAACGATGGCAACGAGTGCGGAACTGAAACAAAATATCTTGAACGGCGGTTACGACCAGGCTTTTGCCAAGCTGTATGGGGCAGACACTGCTACTGTGGCAGCCCAGCGTGTCCGTTATGTGGATATGATCGACCATTTTGAAGAAAACTTTGGCACGGGCCGCACAGTGTGTTTGTACTCGGCACCCGGCCGCACCGAAATCGGCGGCAACCATACCGACCATAACAACGGCGTGGTGATTGCAGCTGCTGTAAACCTGGATATCATTGCTGTGGTTGCCAAGAATGACGAGAACGTTGTACGCGTGATTTCCCACGGCTTTGGTAAGATCGACGATGTGAATCTGCGCGACCTGACCCCGCAGCCCGTTGAAGCAGAGCACAGCGCCAGCCTGATCCGCGGCGTGGCTGCCGGCATTGTGAAAGACGGCGGCAAGGTGGGCGGCTTTGACTGCTACACCACCTCTGACGTTCTGGGCGGTTCCGGTTTGTCCAGCTCGGCTGCCTTTGAGGTGTGCATGGGTGCTATCTTCCGCGGCGAGTACAACGATAATGACATGAAGCGTTTCGACCAGGTCAAAAACGCCATGATCAGCCAGTATGCGGAGAATGTTTTCTTTGGCAAGCCCTGCGGCCTGATGGACCAGACCGCCTGCGCCGTGGGAAAGGTCATCACCATCGACTTTAAGGAAGTAGGCCATCCGGTCGTGCGCGAAGTTCCGTTTGATCTGGCAGCCAAGGGCTTTGCACTCTGCATCAGCGATACCAAGGGCAGCCACGCTGACCTGACCGATGATTATGCCGCTGTGCGCCGCGAGATGGAGAGCGTTGCCGAATTCTTTGGCAAAAAGGTTCTGCGCGATGTGGACGAGGAAACCTTCCTGAAAGCCATCCCCGAAGTGCGCAAAGTGACCGGCGACCGCGCCGTGGTGCGTGCCATCCATTTTTATAATGACAGCCGCCGCGCCGGGGAAATCTATGAAGCCATCAAGGCAGATGATTTTGACCGCTTCCTGCAGCTGATCATTGAGGGCGGCCATTCCAGCTTTGAGTTCAACCAGAACGCCTACAGCATCAAGAACCCGCAGGAGCAGGGCGTGCCTTTGGCATTGGCCATCAGCCAGAAGGTGCTGAACGGCCGCGGCGCATGGCGTTTGCAGGGCGGCGGCTTTGCCGGTACCATCCAGGCATTTGTTCCGCTGGCACTGCTGGAAACCTACAAGAACGCCATTGACGCTGTGTTTGGCGCGGGCAGCTGCCATGTGCTGAGCGTGCGCAATTACGGTGCTGTGATGGTTACGCCGGATATGTAAAGGCAACACCGCACAATTCCCGCCTAGCGGCTTAAGCACCGCTCCGGCAGCTGCGGCACGGCATCTGCGTTGCCAAAATGCTCGATAAGACATCCAGTATTATCTGCGCTTTTGGCTTGGCATCTGCCGCACCTCGCTCGCCGTATCGGCACTTAGAATTATGCGGTATTGCCTAAAACATTCGGAAAATACATAAAACAAAGGGATCGGCAGAAAATGCCGGTCCCTTTTCTGCTAGCAGGCAGAATACAAAACGTGCAAACTTGCTTATTCGGCGTTTTTGCTGTACAGGATCGCCAGCCCCTTGAACAACAGGTCAGAATCATAAATCACCTTGCGGGTGCAGCAGGGCATGATGCAGGGGGCCAGGCCGCCGGTGGCAACCACGGTCAGCGGCTCGCCAAGTTCGGCTTCCACGCGGGCAGCCAGGCCGTCCAGCATGGCTGCGGTGCCAAACATCACGCCGTTGTTCAGGCATTCCACCGTGTTGCGGCCAATCAGGTGATCCGGCGTTTCGGGCGAGATAGGCGGCAGCTGCGCTGTGCCGCTGCTGATGGCCCGCAGGCTGGTCTGCACGCCGGGCAGGATAAAACCACCCAGGAACGCCCGCTTGGAAGAAATGACATTATAGGTGGTGGCCGTGCCAAGGTCCACCGTCATGCAGGGCAGGGGATAGTGAGCGGCTGCGGCGGTGGCATCGGCAATGCGGTCCCGCCCCACGCGGTCCGGAGCGTCCACCGCAAAGGTCAGCCCGGTGTTCAGTGCAGGGCTGACCAGCATGGCTTTGCGCCCGGTCAGCCGGGTGCAGGCATCGGCCAGAACTTTGGTTAGGTCGGGCACCACGCTGCACACGATAACGCCCTCACAGGCTTCAGGGGTAACGCCAAGGCGGCCCAGCAGAAATTTCAGCTCGGCGGTGTATTCATCCCCGGTGCAGCGCGGGCGGGTGACCATGCGCGCGGTGAACAGCACCTTCATGCCATCCAGCCCGCCAATGCAGATGTTGCTGTTACCGATATCAACTGCAAGAATCATAGGGTAAAACCTCGTATCCTTGGCAACCCGGCAATGTTTCCCGTTCGATAGGCTTAGGGCAACACCGCACAATTCCCGCCGGAGCGGTGCTTAGAATTGTGCGGTATTGCCTTAGAATGATGCAGAGTTGCCCTGTTATAAAAGTATAAAATGCGCAGAATGTAAAATTACAGTTTATTATAGCAGTTCGCAGCCCGTTTGCCAACTGTTGAATTCCCTTTAGGCAACACCGCACAATTCCCGCCTTGCGGCTTAAGCACCGCTCCGGCGGCTGCG